>Ga0056128_1003138_pt1 | contig 20093 bp, 5 predicted proteins | sample WorMetLIZISLAND2_FD_71113 | JGI IMG/M metagenome (GOLD analysis project Ga0056128, IMG submission 71113) | Marine gutless worms symbiont microbial communities from Max Planck institute for Marine Microbiology, Germany - Olavius geniculatus... ... | reverse complement strand
CATACACTGTACAGACTGTGCTGACGGCAGGTTGGACAGACTGCTGGACGCTGATGGGTGCTTCTGACGTAGCGCCTGCAGAGACTCAGCAGAGGGTACAGCCGGACTGTCGTCTGACATCAAAATACGGATGGCTGCCCTGACGTTGCCATCTTCCAGCTTAGCTATTTATTTTTATCTTTATGTATTAATTTTCTACAGGATCATATTGCTTGCTATTTTGTTCGGTAATGGTTGATTACGCGATCTCTGGTTTCAAAACCCGACATTTCGGTCGTCTTAAGTTGTGTTTGATAAGGTAGACGATTATTAACTTTAATCATCATTGCCATCATCGTCGTCGTCTTCGTCATAATCTCGATGTCACATTTCAAATATGAAAACGATACAATCAACTCTGGCAAAATGAAATGAAAATTTATTTTAACATATGCCTACGCGCCAAAAAAAGTTGGCTGGCGCACACGTTTATTTCAGAAGTTAACTTTTTAGTTAATTTAGTTGCCATCACAAAGTTTTGTGCCACGTTACTAATCAGCGAACGATGTACACCATGTGCTCGTACTATTTTAAGGCATAATTCCCGGCGCTTTCAATTTGTGATGATGTGTGTTAATTGAGATTTATTTCTGTTTATTTACTTTGTTCATAGCAGATGATCTGAATTCGTTTTGCTGCGCGGCATTTAATTGCAAATGCAGACGACCGAGCAGCGGTGGGGGTTGCGAATAATTTGGACAGCCGCTGCGTCAACTACGTCAGCTGTGTTTGTTCAACTTTGTTGCGTACTTTTCTTGCGTTCACTGCGTTTGTTACGTACTTTCTTGCGTCCTTTTTTGCGTGCGTTGCGTTGAGTTGGATGGAAAGCTCACGATAGACAGTACGAGCGTGGCCGTCGGTAGCACAGCTAGCACACGCGTCCATGCGGCAGTCAGTGGCTGTTTCACGGTTTCGTGGCAGCATCTTATCTGAAGCAAACAAGCAGCACTCATCGCCACTTGCTTTATTAGCCATCTCCGTCAAGACGCCAGTCTTTACTCTTTACCTTATCGATTTCGCTAATGAGAAACAGGCAGCCGCGACACGTGTTTAGGGTCGTGGTCGGTGTTTAGTCGAACCAAACACATTGGAGCTGAGGCGAGAGAAATCAGCTGTTGTCGGTTTCTGGATGTCCTTGTTGGGTTCGCATATATGCGATGAAATGAAAAGAATAAAATATCGTTTATCACAGAGAAAAATGTGGCGCTGTAAACTGACAGAAAAATTGCAGCGGTTCACATATACCGCAATGCAACAAAATTTGCGGTTGCTTTATTGTACGCCTATCACTTTTACTTTATCACTATTACTTTTTACATGCGAAGCCCGCTGCACACAGCTGGTGTTCTGGTGATGTGGCGTTGTCGCTTCAGCACGCGGATTCGCAATTTTAAACAAAGAATAGCAAATGAACAGTCACTTTCATGAAGACACAACCGTGTAGTTCAAGGTCGTCTAATGCCACTAAAGGTCATTGTGCAGCGTGGAAAGACAAAGATTTGAAGATTAGATCGAATTCCGGCTTGGTAATGCGCGAAGGATTTTGACAGAAAAAAGCATCGGAAATGCCGTCTGTTGTAAATCGGCGCTACGACTGCGCGCTGTTAAGCCTTTAAGTATATCGCTGGCTGCAGCAATGCTACGGCAGCGTGCACTGGCCTATCGAGCCAACTTTTTATGGCAGCAGTGACTTCGTGACACAGACGTTCAGAGGCGGATCCTGGATATGTGGATTTGGGGGCCAAGTCGAGCGCTGAAGGCTCTAGAATCGATGCTTGCGAGAATATTGAGATGGGGTATGGAAGGAGGCGCAGATATTGGAGGGGCACTGTGCGCCATCTTATATTTTGTTTAATTTTTGGGTCAGAAAATGCGTATTTTGATGCACTTATAGGGTTCTTTTTAGTGCTAAATTGTTTCTACATTGTAATATATCCAGACCTCAATTACGCCTGCCCGATCTGGAATTGCAGCATATGAGCTCTGGAGGAGCATCGTCAGCTCCCCACTGAGACCCAGAGTAAAAAATGGAATTTGACGCATTTTATATGTCATAGGACGCATTTAGTAGGCCTAAGAGGCATTTTCGTGCGACTTTTGCAATGTGGGGCATGGCGTCCGCTTTTAACTATTACTTGAAGGCGACATCGCCTTCCCTTTTCTCTCTCTTTTCATGCTTTTCGTAACCTTCTCTTGCTTTTGCTCCAGCTGTACGTCTGCAGATTATTGTGAGCTTCTCGACAGTCCGCTAAAAATGCAAACGTGTCGTTATACAAGTGACAAAAAGTGCATTATTTTAGCCTGGAAATGTATCAGAAGTTGCTCAGCGGTCAGCCAGACCGTAGCACTATTTTTGATGATACATTTGCAGGCTGAAACGATTTATTTTTCGTCACCTGCACAACGAGCAAGAACGCATTTGTATTTAACAGTGTAAAACATTGCTTATTTTAGATACTTAAAATGGCAAATCTTTGGCGATTGCTTTACGATTGCACGAGACGCCGAGATGCAAAAGTTGGTTGCAAAAATCTACCGCGAATCAAACTCCTGTGGGGGTAAAAATAGCGGTATAATGGTTAGCAACGAGAACTTCTGACGCGCTGTAACGGGACGAAAGTCATTATGGGGGTGTGGCCACACTAATTTTTATCCTCATCCCTTATGCATTTGGTGCCTTGATACCGTGTGATGTGGCATGCATGGCTGAAGTCAAGCTATGCGACGCCGACTGGTGTCATTGCGTATAAGATCGCTCCAGTGCTTGCATGAAGACAACTCGTACGTGAACGTGTTCGCCAGTAAAGTACTCTGAAAGTTCGTACTAGGAATCACAGGAACCTCGTGCGTGCCCGCGGCTAGAGCTGTTAATGCTGTCATGGCATTTTTATGCGCTCTTCCACGCTCTAATCCGTCCATCGTCTCGGTCCTTGGAGCCGCATCAGTTGCTGATGCTGCGGACCGCTCAGCCGATCGACACTATGACAAACGGACGATGGACTGACCGACTGTCAGACGGATATCGGGCGAGTGGTGGCTTGGTGTAGTAGTCGTTAGTGCGTTGGTTTTGATCAATGAAGTTGCTCCACGCTGGGCCCGGTTAGTAGCGGCATGGGTGACCGTCGATACACTTACTGACAGACGGATAACTGCATGGTAGCAGCCGCAATCGACAGTCATATCGACGATCTGCTGATCGCTAGCGTTGACATCTTCATATCGCAGAATATTGATCTCTCCGCAGTCTACTGCTTCACAATAACGTCTGTCTGTCTGTTTGTTTCTGCGTCTGTCTGCGTGTAATGCTCAGCTTGTGCGTGGCGCATACGGTGTGTCAGCAGTCTGCGATGATGCTCGGCTAGACAGGTCGATCAACTCACAACTATGGCGAGCACAGTCAATATGCTGTTCAGCTATAGCGGCTGATATTTTACTTTTATTTCAATTAATACAGTCCCAAAACTTGATATTATTGCAACGTAATTGTCTTTCCGTCTTTTCGTTTATTAAATTTAGTTGATAGATAAATATATATATATAGACCCCCACTTTTCGTGTGCAACTGCGTGTGCATACGGCTACGCGTAGTTGTGACGCAACTGTTGCCTATTTTGGCGTAATTTTAACCATATTTAGGCTCTATATTTAGCGTGCCTTCCATTTTGAGAGGAGTAATTAAGTGGTAGGCGAATAAAACTAGCGATGATTATAGTTCAGATAAGCCGTTAGTTGTTGACGACAGCGTGACGCCTGCGAGAGTCGACACTCGATTGCATAGCAGAATTACAACAGCAGCAGCAACAACAACTATAGTAGCTATATAGCATCATTCAGCTGTTGTCAGTCGCTCAGCAACGACCAATTAGAATGATGGAATTGCCACCCACAGTGACACGCGCCCACCCACGTCGCTCTATGCTTAGTTCTAGATATGTCTGTGGGCGACTTTTCCTTTTTTCACTTTCTTCCAGATTTTTTTTCCGTCTCACTTTTATTTACTTTTCTCCATTTCTTTCTTAACCCTTTTCTGTTTGCTTTGGGCCTATATATTCCAGCGTACACAAGTGTGCTAGTTTTTGCTCAGCTTACTTGCATAAAGGTTGAATCAACTGCAGTCTCCGAAATGCAAATATTTAGTTAATTCCTGCATTACTGCGCAAAATTCGCAAGAAAGCCAACGTCCGTTCGTGATGGGGGTGTGTCGCCCTCATCGTTGCGATGGAGTCGGCGCCTATACGACTGGTGGTAGCGTCAATTCTCGCGAGATTTCGCTCAGTGCAAGGGAAGTTTGTCTGTCTGTCTGTCAGACTTAGCTGTCAAGTCCATCAGGTGTCGGCGTCAAACAAGTGATGGCAACAGTTTGCGTGCCCGGTACGCTGAGAAGAGAAGGCGCCGACTCAAGTGAAAAAAAACTACCGCGTGGCGGATCTTTCCCTTTCTCCTTCTCCTCTCTACTTCTCGTTTTAAAACTTTTTTCCCGTTTTCCCACCATTTCTGTTTCTTCTTTTTTCTCTTACTTTCCTCTTCCGGGGCCTCACCTTTTAAATCCAGTCAGTGTTTGAGAACGTCGAAATTTCCCACAGGGAGCCCAGAAGGAGTTCGGCTGCCGAAATGGTTTCCGAGTGAGCTCAGTAAACGGCATTTTTCGTGACAGTTATGTTGGGGACCGTTTTCGGTAATTACGCTATAATGCAAAGACTCTGTGGGGCGATGCCTTCTATAGTGCTTGACTGTTCGGCCGACCTGACGCCCACATGACCGTCATGGTCTTGACGCCTATGTTGAGAGATACGGCACTTGCATTCGTGGTATATAGTCACTCATGGCTCTTGCTGGTTATTGGTGCTGCAGCAGATATTGCATCGAATAATCTTACCTGTACATCTCCGCATAATCCAGCGGCCAATAAGTCGATTCCTCAATAACGCGTTGATGGAATTTTCGTCAGCTGTACGTTGCAACTATTCTCGGAAAACCATGGTTCAACAGACCGGAATGCCTGAATTTCATTACCGCGACGTATTGTACTGTGTTGTGTGTCTAATGTTATGTGTCTTAGGCATCGTAATTCTGTCTGTCGTCTGTCACACGGGTGGATCAGTCAAAATGGTGCAAACTAAGACACCATCGGCTGCCTGGGAGCTCTAGTTTTAGGATCCGTAAAGCTTTTCCATAAATTCGAAATGAGTCACCCCGAACAAAAGCGCTAAATGAGAGGGGGTAGGGAAAATTTGCGATTTTCAGCCATATCGCCATATCTCAGAAACGGTGCGAGATAGGGCCTATGTTACTATTAATAACCAACAGGAACTCGTACACTGGCTTTCGATTGACACTAAAATCAATGACCTTGGATAACCTTGAATGCCAAAATAGAAATTTTTATGGATTTTTTGGGATATTTCGGGCTGCGAAACACATTTCAAGAGCGAATTGCGCCGAAATCAATTGAGATACACAAGGACAATCTGCATATGAAATTTTCAGCATTAAACGTAGATTTCGAAGGTTTAAGTCTCGATTTTTTTAAGTTCAAGGAAACCTGCACACGAAAGCATCAAAGAGCGGTATCCCCGTAAAAATCGTTATTTTACCGTTGTTGGCCAGTCTTTCGCGAAAACAGTTGCAGATCACCATGGGCATGCTGCCTATCACAACAAGCACTAGTGACGAGCTTTTTAGTCGTACCAACATCGATGACTTTGAAACTTCCAAAATAAGGGGTTTATTGATTTTTGCTATGTTCGGCTGCAGCGTACACTCCAAGGATGAACTGCGACGAAATGGCTGGAGATAGACTGACAGTTTGCGAACAGGAACTGCTATAGGTTTTCGCGCGGCTCCTGGGCATTAGCTCAAATTTCTTGTTGTATGTCCATAGATTGAGCATTCGCAAATTATCGTTTTAAAGTTCGTGTAAATTAACGAATTCAATCAAATTTTCCAAAAAATCGTTAAAATTCGTTTTTGCACATTTCATTGCATTTAAACACAAATGTAACATTTTGTGTTTCTTTTCGAACTTGCACACTGCCTATGCTGTCGAGATAATAATAGTTTAGCAGTTGACACTGATAAGTAGGACCTAAGTGCATGAAGAATATCTCGCGTAATAACGGTTTTTACGATGACCCAATCCGTGGTTTTCTTTTTTCCTTAACCGTCTCTTGTTTTTGCCCCTTTCTTGTTCCATCCCTAAATCCAGCTACGTGTCCGGGGATTGCTGTGAGCTTCCCCATGCGGTTTACTAAAATGCAGACATGTTGTTGTGCAAGTGGCACAAAAAGTCTAAATGCAGCCTGTTGTGATCATTCGTAAGCTGAACTGACATTTTACGGTCTGTGTGCTTAACCCCAAGGACCAAGCTGCGCTGACGTGCCGTTAAGAAACTAACTACCCACTCACTTCAGGGACCCAGTAAGACCCAGACCGACCAATAAAGTCTTGTTACGGTCTTCTGTTAGTAAACTGTGGGCTGTCTGTCTCGTTCAGACAATAGTGGTTGTTAACACTCAGATACGCAGACAGACAAGGAGATTTCCCTGAGACTCCCCCGCCGTGATCACCCTTTACCCAAAAATTGGGATAAATAATCTCGCTCAAATTTTGCATTGCGATATGCGACAAAACGGTCACTCATAGACGATTTAGTTCAGTGGAAATTATTTACATTCGCGCAATTTGTCAGCCAGTCAGTCAATCAATTAATCAATCAATCAAGTGTTGTCTTAATAGAACTGCAGCTATTTTTTTGTTGAACGTGGAAACCATATGAATGAGACTGAACTGGAGCAATGGATCAAGCAAAAAGTGTGACTTTTATTCAACGTTTAGAACTGTTTCTATTAAAAAATTGTCTTGCTCGCCAACTGTTCAGTTAGTCAAAAAGTAAACCGTGTCATTTTAGTTTAGTGCAATTCAGTTACGTCGTTCTGTAACGTTAACGTTGCCGAGTTTTTAAAGCCATTACAAGGGGGGCGCATAAAAAGTGGAAACAGACGTTTTACATACTGTCATCGAGCAATAGGACAGTGACGCAGACGATCAGCCTTGATCATTGCAGTGAAGTGCATGCGGCTATCTTAAACACTTCTTGTCTTCTTCTGCTGTCTGTAACGGTTTGGCCGCCGCAATCTGCAATGCAAATTTTAACAGCGGGGTTCTGACGCACAAATCGGTTCACTTTTTATGGACAGGACCACTCAACCCGGGTGGACGCAATTAGTCGCGTATACTATACAATTCAGCGTCCAAAGCTCAATCTCCAGTTACTCCGATTAGTCGTGGATTCGTTGTACAACGTGCTGTACAACAAATCCACAAGATCTTCACATATCACATCCTTATTTTGCCAGCACTAATAAATAGTTCTGCACCGGGACACGTCCACGGCTGGCGTTGAAGTTTGACCACAAAAGAAATAAACAAGTGTTGTACGGCTTGTTGCACGCTTTGCTGTCCAGCAGCAAGTCCGCAATAAGTCGAATGTGTGTAGTCTGGGCTTAACTAAAGTTCGACTGTTTGTTTGTCTTCAGTATAGACGAAACCACGCTGTCGCGGATTATTTCTTTGTGTATACTCACATAAATTGTGCAATTATATAGGGGGCCTAGGCGATTCTGAAGTACGCGGTATTCGTGTTAATCCACTGCTAAGCTTCTACCGTGCACGCGTATTATGCAAATACTCGAGAGTTCGTCTACCGTATTTAGTGAGCTAATTACGACGCGAAGGCACGAGGCAACAATACTGCACGTTGGTCGATCGTCTGCAGGTGGCATTATTCATTAATTGTCGATCGTTTGTCATGTAGGCTTACGTGTTTATTGCCGTTTTGGTATCTTCTGTTACGATACGCTGATGCGATCACAGCAGCAGAGAGCGTTCTCTGTCCTCAGATCTCAAAACCAGCATGAAACTGTGAAAATAGGACGCGGTAGCGCATTTTGATTGTCATATAAAGCAAGCTAGAACTGCGTTTATAGATACAGGCTTGATTTAGTTGACTTGTTGGCTCTTGATTGTATCAGTTTTGAGAAGGATATCGTACGCGATTGCACACATGGGCCGCGCATCTTGTAACAGCAAAATCACGTAACAGTCACTGTGGCTAGGCAATCGCGTCTGCCACTTACAGGTCAGATAATTATTATGTCTCGACAACTCTGGCATTTTCGTGCGCAGCGATCGGTGCAGAATCGCGTGAACGCTGGTGCCAGCTTTTTACCTGCCGTTATTAAAGACACTATAGCTCTACCTAATTCGCTCTCAGTTCTTCGTAAGGCTTAGATGTGATAAATCCAAAGACCAGCAAGCAGTGGCGTATTTAGAATTCAAACTACGGGAAAATAGTGGAAGCCGTTGTGTAATTAGGCGTCTACCCCGATAGACAAAAATATGCGAGAAAGGCGGATTAGATAAAACCCCGAGACATCAAGTTTTTGTAATAACTGAACTTGACTTTATGTCTGTCGCTACACTAGCTTGTGAAATAGTGACATTTTTTGACTAGACTTACCCGCCGATATCTACACATGCGTTGTTGCAGTAGTTAACAGCAATTGTCTGGTCACAGACAATATTTCTGCAGGACCGTTGGTCATGGTTCACTGCAGCGATTGACCAACCACTGGGCACGCCATGGTTCGTATAGTTTTATGACAACGTTATATTGCCGCACAATGCCTACCCGAATACTGCGGTATATATCAACAGTAGCTGCTGCAGAACAGCACTGGATACGTGGCATTGCATCGGCTAATTGACCGTGACGCCGTGAGACTTGCGCGCTGCTGGTCAGCTACTTATTCTTTGGTTAAGCCTATACATTAGGCCTACTGGGATATCGATCAACAGTGCAGATTAACAGTTTTCAGCTCCGCGGGAATAAAAAATGGACATTATAACAGCAATTAATACGCATAAGCGTAGAAAGCGAAAGTTGCATTACAGGGTTTCGCGTTTCAATTGCAATGTAGGCCTATACGACTACAATACAACAAAATTAGGCCTAAATGTAGTCGACACCGATCTCTTCCAGTTGTTTCATTGAAGTTGCATTTCAGTTGCAACAGGCCCGTGCCTGATCGGTAGCTTACGTGACCGATGTTAGAACGGTGGAGCAGCGCAACTTTATCAATGACATCGTTCAGTTACTTCAGTACAGCCTAGCTTTAGGCTGTTTAATCATTGATGCCGCTCTAAAACGCTATTAAGCTTACAGCATGCAGACCAAGAAGACCTGATCGGCTAAAAAGCCGTTATTCGTTTTTCACGATCACGCTGAGCAAGCGTTGTCCGCGGTGCGCTTCTGAACTAGATCGTTACAGTGCTGAGTCGCCACAGATCAATCACTGACCTTGCAGTTCTAAGCTCAGATCATTGAATTTAACGAGTGAGTTATGCCGTGGTCACACGTAGAATAAAACTCTTGAAGATGAGCTTTACGCTCGCAGTAGATAACGGTCGATCGGTTTGGTTTTGTCGCGTGTCTGTACAAAACAAGGTCATTATCAAGTCAGTCAAGAAAACGCCACTATTTGCTGCGATGAAGTTCACCAGCGAACAACAGCAATACACGGGACCGCTTCTAAAATGTTCTGCGACAGTTTCAGCCGGCCAAAAACATTTCAAGACAAGGTTAGCATACGTGCAAAAACAATTTAGAAGCATTTTATATCTAGTTAATTTACAAGTAGTGGACGGAAATGGAAATGTTTTATTTAACGTTTTAGACAGTGAAAATTCTGCTGAGATTTTTGCAGCATTTTTATCAGGTATTCCAGCGTAAACATTTGGAAAACATTTTGGCGATATTACACCTGCAACAAAACACAGAGCATTTGCAGAACAATCTGCGTTTTAGATGTAGGCCTATAAGTACCGCAGGGTCGGATTGTGTTAAGCGCCAACGAGCAATAGATCAGGCGAGTAAAGAGCCGGTTGCGATGATTCGTTTAATGCATGTCGACGACTCGAATCGACGCTTGAGACAAGTAATTGTTGTCACAACACACCAGCTAGCACCCACACCATCAGTCGTCTCTCTGCCTGCCGTCATCAGACGGTTGACTGGTAGCTGATGCTGCTGTATGTAGGGTTACCATTAGATGGGTGAATGACCGTCATTCGTTCGTTCAGACCGCAGTGACGACGATGACGTGTGATTGTGGATTAGCATCACTTCGTTCACTGAGCGTCAGACTCCAGCGGCTTCGACTTGCTGCTGTGGATTTGTCGATTTTGCTGTAGGCCTACAGCACTTTGTACAAGTCCATAGCCTAAAGGCGCGTACAGAGCGAACGAAATGAAAGAAAATAAATTGTAGCCTACGTAAAAATTCACAAAAAATTTACCATTTCTTTCATTGTTTTTGTTGACGTTTCGGCAACCGCTGCTGCCTTCTTCGGATCGAATATCAGCCAGTTGTCGCTGCGGCGGACAGTATAAGTAATCCTAGATGTGTGGAATTTCTACGTATAATTTATATATCGTTTTAACCTATAAGCCTATTCAACAAAATAAAATAGAATAAACTGCATAAATTGAACTAAAGAACTAAAACGTTTTGTTGTTTCAGTTCAGTGCATTTCGTTCGCTCTGTACGCGTCTTAACGCATTCGTCATCAACAGTAGACACTGTAACAGGCGTCTTGTTAACTTTTAGCGCAGTTTGCACAAGTGCAATAAACAATTGCAACGAAACTGCACTACGACAATTTTCTTCTTGTATCGCAATTGTACGAATCGCACTAGTAAACTAGGCAACACTCTGTACAGAGTATTCTTCCGGCAACGATTATCGTTCTATTCTTGCCTGTAAATCGCTATATAATAATCCTGAAAAAATAACAAATCAACAGAGGCTCTGTTAAGAGGCTCTTGTAGCCCTTTGTGCTTTTGTTCAAGCTCTTTCATTATTCATTTTGTCAATGCCTTTGTATTTGCTTGACTAAATAAATGATTTGATTTGATTTGCGCGATTCTCTGCGCGCCAGCAAAATGCAATCGATTTATTTTGGGGCACGCCTCAAATCTTTAAAAATGTTATCAGCATCCGTCTGTAACGTACAAAAAGTCAGTTTAGGCCAAATGGCACAGAATTTTGCAGGAAACGATCCGAGCTGGTCTACGAAAGAATCCGAATCGATTTTTTGCAGCACATTCTTTTTGAAAAATACTATCGAAATTCGTTTACAGTTTTTCTGATGACGTGAGCTGTTTTCGTAATGGATCCCAATTTTCTTGTTCAGCTACACTCCTGTATATTTTATTCATTCTTTGTCTCTACGTAGGCTACACCTTTACATGTACGACTGTGTTGCATTATGTTCACATCGCAGTGATTCATGATACTGAACGATGATGTCTGCGACGGTCTGCGTCAGTTCAGTTCAGTCAACGTCGCACGACGACAGGCGACAACAACTACAACGACGACAGCGGTGACGACGACGACGACAAAATGACAGTACCGTTGTCATTGTCAGCAGTCCTACTCGCTGTGTCGTTGTTGCAGCCGATCGTCGTGGTTGCTCGCTTAGGTACGATAGCCGCATCGTTGTACTTAATATGTTTTCGATATGATTGAAACCAAACTATTATTGATAAACATTATTTCTATAACAGCGACAGCGAAATGTACGATTGGTGCCATAAGCAACAAAACAGGACAAAAACCTAGCTGTCGCTAAGTTGAGCTGACCGTACCGCAGTGTCGATTTGAAAGCCAGCAAATGTAAACGCAGTTTTTAACGTATTTACCTAATTTCGCATCTAACGTATCCCGAAAATTCCAGTGACGCATCGATTGCGCACAGTAAAAGCACCCATGCACGTTTTTTTATCTCCCTAGAAAATGTTCAGAATTACACAAAATTTTCAGGGAATGTTATAAACAATAAGGTATTCCACGGATGCCAAGACTGAATATTTGCTGCTACTGGTGACATAATGCTGACGCCGTATTTACACGTTTGTAAATAATGAATTTAGCCTATATTTTTGCTTTTGTTCTCAAGGATCGTGTCACTATGTTTTTCTATGAGATGTTGCGTAATACTACACAAATGTTTCACGAAATAAAAATTTTTAAAAAGTAATAAAAAACTATTTCACCGTCTCTGCTTTTACGCCAGACTGCAGCCAAAAGCACAGCAATTTTTGTAGGCCTATGGCCTATGGCGCTTTGGCTTATAGTTGGTAACGTCGTTGGTCTTATTGACAAAGTCAATCAACGCCGGGCCCGGTAAGTACTTGCATGGGCAACCGTCGGCAGGCGGTTACACCATCTCGGTGTGTAACCAGCCACCCAGGTCAACTCAGTCTGGCCATCCCTTCGTGGGTGGGCGCCATGACTACCGGCGAAAGCACAGGCACATCGAGACATGCACTAGTCCCGTATCCGTGGTCTAGCAGTGTAAGCGCATCACAGTGGGCCGTATGGCTTGTGAAGGAATTTACGCCTTTTTTCACAGCCTGTTACTGTTGCTGTTAGGTAACGAGTCGTCATCGCCGTCGTCTGGATCCTCGCGTCTGTCCAAGCCGCTGGTTGACCCAATGGAGCAACTGGCAGACAAGGTTGACGGCGAAGGCTGTTATGTCGTGACGATATTCGGTCTCAAGACTGCGGATTGCGACAAACGCAACGCACGCAGCGTGCCGCAGTCACTCGACTCCGATCTCCAGGTTGCAATTCAGTAATACCGGTACACCGTGTCTCAGAAAAAACAGTCCAAGTTGTTTTTTGTCATAACTTCGTCAAATGTCCACCAACTTTGATAATTTTTGGCATAAAATTGGCCAAGACGATACAATTATGTAAAGTGCACTCATTTACCATCTCACCTAATTGCACTCCCGTGTGAAACACAGATGTTCCAAAATTATGCAGTGGTTATTTGTATCGGATTGTTTACCTTTGTATCATCAATTCGACAGAAAGTGCCACATGGTTTAATAATTTTGTGGTATTAAATATTTCAAGGTAAAAACAGCAGATAACAAAATAGTGATTAATGAGCTTAAAACACGTCTGATCGATAAGTGAATGCTATTTAATCAGGCAACCTTTGATTCCGTCATCAACCAGTGGCGTTGCATCTACAGTAAGCCATTGTCTTTTTATGCGGGTCTCACTTTGAACATAAATTCTGATGATTTGCAAGCGAGTTGTTATACAAACTTATAATTCTGTCAAATAATTTACATTGAGATTTAGGCCTATTTTGTGCTTAATTAAGTCGTTACAGCGTTTACTTGGAAAATAGCTCAAGCGTTATGCAACCATTTGGAACATCTATGTTTCACACGGTAGTGCGTTGACAAAAATTAGGTGAGATGAAAATAAGTGCATCTTGCATAATTTCATCGTCTCGGCCATCTTCGTGCCAAAAATTATCAAATTTAGTGAAAATTTGACAAAGTTATAACAAAACAATTTTGACTGGTTTTTTTGAGACACGGTGTAGATATCGCACTGCTGGAGTGTATAAGCGAGTACGGCAGTCCGAGTTTATACCACTCCAAACAGTGCGTTCGGATGGCATTGACTACACCGTCGTCGTTGGCTTTATGATGCACGACTGCAGCCGAAAATTGTGTAAATAATAATAGTAAGAGCTGAGTGTGGTTTAACGCTTGTTCTTAATGAAAATTCACACAAAACTGCAATTTACGCGTCATCATCATCATCATTATTATCACCTTTCTTTGTCGTCTTCGAACGAATACAACGCCATAATATATTAACACGAGGTTAAAATCAAGGAAGAACGTTATATAGCAGAAAATAATCAACTAACATTAGATCTATAAGTATAGATTTTAACACTGTCTGCAGTATATTATGTGAGCGTAATGAAACATGTAGGCCGTGTAGATACGTACAACAGTAAACGTACTTATATCATGGCCGTGACTGATGGCGTGTTCTGCCTGGGAACGCACGTGTGATACACACTTTGTCTTAAAAACATTCCAAGCATTTTTGACCGTAACTTGAACAAAAATTAAGATTTTAATAATTTTTGGTGCAAATATTCCTGAGACAACTGTCCATTAAATACAGTACAGTTTATCACCTCACTCATCGTCTGTTTTTGCACTATTTGGGGAATTCAGAACCAACGAAATATTACATTTTTACTCAGTGTGGTATCATTACTTAATCTAAATAATGCTCAAAACACATTTTTTTCACATTTTTTACACATTGGCTGACATTTTATTTAAATGTTTTTAACTGCCTGCAGTAAAATTGCTAAAATTGTCAGCCCATTGTGCAAACGCAGGCACGGAGACGATTTCTCCATGCATTGACGGCAGTATCGATAAATTTCTGCTCCAGACCAATCCAGACATCACCAGTTGCTTCTGAATTCATAAACATTCCTGAACATCATCTGGTAAAGACACTGCTGCACGACAGTCAAACCTTGTAATAGACTAGATGTTGGGGCCCACAGATCTAGATAGATTAAATTTATTGACGTTTTTCATTCATTTTAATGCGTATTTTGCTTGGTCAGATTTCCCCAGGTAGTGCAGAAACAGACATTGGATGAGGTGGAAACTTAAACAATTATTTAATAGCCAGATGTGTCATAAATATATGTGCCAAAATTATTAAAATCTGTTAATTTTTTTTCAAGTTACGATCGATAATATTGGGGATGTTTTTTACGTTTTTGTATATTTTAATGCATATTTCGCATGGTCTGCTTTCTCTAGGTAGTGCAAAAGCAGACACTGGGTGAGGTGGAAAACTGAACGATCATTTGATGGCAAGTTGTGTTAGAATATTTACATTAAAAATTATTAGAATCGGATAATTTTTCTTTAAGTTCAATCGAAAATGTCGGGGATGTTTTTTGAGACAGTGTAAAAACGCGAGACGCCAACAGTCGTCACGCTTGAAGAGAGCGAGATTATGGTTGCTTATAACATTCCAGACACGATAGTGAGAAATAAAAAAAACTTAGTAGGCCATAAAATAACTATTGCAATCTTGTAAGAGGCTGCGGCGAGCGCCTAACGGTGATATTAAGGGCACTGTTTATGATGCTGTCATCGTGGCGTAGAAATTGCCACCAAAGTTTACTCATACAACCAGTATTCAGTAACCACGGTGGGGATGTCCTCCTCCGTGCTGTTGTGTTTACATCCACCGTCGCCATCGATTCATATTACTCAGACCGACACTAACAGGTTATAGGCCTACAAAAGTTTGAGAATTAGCAGAAAATTGTTTTAGAAGATATGTTTTCGCATTCGTATTTATTCTGATTGGAGCGATTTCTGAACATTTATATTTCACGAGGTAGTGTAGCGACGCGGTTTACGGTGTGATGGGACATTTCATAATCGCGTACTGCAGATTTTTCTCAGAGTGCGGCGGTGAAAGAATTTTTGAAATCGATCCATATTCGGTGAATATGTGGACAGCGACAAAGTGAGACGTTTTTCTTCAGACACAGTGTACACTAATTAATAAACTAATGTAGTTGACAATGATGACGATGACGCTGGATGTCTGTTGCCAGGTGCTGCGTTTTGAGGACAACCGTCTGACGGTGCTAGGTGACGGGCAGTTTTCGTCGTACGCCAATCTGCAGGAGATCTACCTGGCACGCAATCGACTGGAGCTTATCGAGGCGACGGCGTTGCGAGGTCTGTACAGTCTACAGATACTAGACCTGGAAGCGAATCGGTTGTCAGCCGTGCCTGCCAAGTCACTGCGAGCCGTGGCGTCATCACTGCGACTACTCAGCCTCAAGAACAACCCAATACGACGTCTCGACGCCGACTCACTGTCCAGCCTCACTCGCCTCGAGGACGTCAGTTGCATGGCATTTCTTCTTTGCATTTAAGTAAATATGTAAGTATGAATAGTTTTTACAGCGACGTCGTGAGTTAAAATGTAAGTGGGTAGGAAGATGCAATTTTTTATACGGGGACGCTGCAAATTTCCGACAGCGGAGGTTATCGGTGCTCAAAATTTCAATTTTGTTTCTAATTTTTCCAGAATGTGGGTTTTTATGTCCAAGTTTTGCATTTCTGGGCGAAAACTTTTCGACACGTAGATTTTCTGACAATTTTTCGACATCCCAAAATTTGCGGGAGAGAATTGCTCTTAACCCCCTCTCCGGCCACGACGCCACTGATTTTTAGCGTATATACAATGTTGGCGAGAAGCTCTCCGAATGTGAGGCGCAAGGCGTGGGGTGCGGCAATAACAAGACAAAAAAAACAAATTAGGCAATTAATGCTTCGAATGTATGCGACGAAAGCAGCCTAGCTAAAGCGCAATTGATGCAAAGGAAAGACGTTTAAAATGATGCAAGCGGCTACTGCATAGCTGTACGAGAACCGAAACATGGGTAGCCGATAACGCTATTTTATTTGTCAGTGCGTGGCGCAGCCGCTTTAAGCTGAAATGCAGCAGAAGTTAAAATTCGGTGTCGACTGTTATCTTGATGGCAGCTAGGACTACTGATGCTAGCCCATTTGTTGTTGTGGTGGCGTTGGCAGATAAACTTCGAGGACTGTTGGCTAGAGTACATCAGTCCAGCTGCGTTCAGCGGTCTGGAGCGTCTGTCATCGCTCAACTTGGTCAACAACGAACTGAGGACGTTGGACTCGTCGATGCACGCCACGCTGCCGATGACTGTACGTGTCCTGCGACTGTACCGCAACCCGTGGACGTGTGACTGTCGACTGCGCTGGCTGCGGCTCTGGACCGGCGCCGAGGACGCGCGCGTCAACTGGGACTTCGCCAGCAACACGCCGACGTGCGCCGCGCCGGCGCTCATCCGTGGCGTCGCGTGGCGTCATCTGAGCGCGGATCAGTTCGCATGTCCCAGTCGCATCGTCCGTCTGTCGTCAGGTAACCAGACAGCAGCGACGAGCGGCGGCATCCATGCCCCTCCCGGCCTCAACGCCAGCATCACGTGTACGGCTGCTGGCGACCCTCAGCCCATCATCAGCTGGTCGCGGGGTGATGGCGGTGACGGACAGGTCCTGGGGCCGCCCCGAGCTGTGATCTCAGTGACCCAGGGTACAGTCGGCGACGACGGCGAGCCTCGTATCGTCGGCGTGCTGACACTACTCGGTGTTTCGGCGTCGCGTGACTCGGGAGATTACAGCTGCATGGCGGAGAACACTGCAGGTCGCGCCGAGATGACGTTCAAACTGATCGTGTCCGACTCGCCGCTGACAGGCGCCACGTCGACGTCATCGGTGGATCGCGACGTGTTTCTAGGCACGCGCGACGTGTTCCTAGGCACGCTGCTGGGTCTGCTGACCGTCGCTTGCGTCGTGATACTGTGTACCGTGTTGAGGCTGCGCAGCATCGCGCGACAGCGACAGCGACGAAGTGCTGACAGCAAAAACGTCCACTACAGCTCCGCCGCCACCACGACCGACACCGCAACCAACCACGTCAGTCCGCTACCAACGTCCAACCATCGATCAGTGGCTGACGTCGAGTCAGCACAGACAGCCAGCGCACTGACGACTGTCGATCATGACGACGACGACGACGACGACAGCAGATCCAGCGAAGAACGATCGTCGGTAGTCGACGGCGAACAAACAGTGACAACCACGGCCGTTAGCTCACCGCGACGTCCGCTGCTATTGCCAAACCACCACAACCAGCGGCTCTGGACAGCAGCCGAGCAGCAGCAGCGGCGGCGGTGTTCTGAGGACAATTGTGATGCTGGTCGACGTAGTAGTAGAAACAGGGAGAAATATTGCGACGCCGCCGCAAGGAGACAACAGCTGCAACGCGACGAAGCCTCGCGCAGTCTGCTTAGTACAGAACCAGATACGAGATTCCTAGAGGAGGAGGAAGAGGAAGAAGAAGAAGAAGACACTCACGAAAACTATGACAATGATGATGATGGTACAGCTTCAGTGTCTGACCGACAGTCGGAAGTCGCTACCAGTGACGCGGAAACCACCAGGACAAACGGAGACGACGATACAACTAATGCACAGCGTGAACGAGGTGCCAGTCGTGCCGTGTCCTTCGGTCCCGACATGATAATCGACGCACGGCGGCGGCGCAGCAGCTGCAGCTCCAGTGTGCAGGGAGACTCTGAAGCCGCCGCTGCCCGCGACGATCACGACATGTTTAATGACGGCGCTGGCGGTGATTGTACGAAGCACTCTGACGCCGACGTAGACGACCGATCGCGTACGCAGCGCCACCGCCGTGACGAGTCACCGGCTTCAATCCTACACCAGAGACCACCTGCTCCTGCAGCCGTCGACTACAGTCCGTTGTGTTCTCCACCTACAGCAGCTAGTCGTTCCAGCACGCCAGATCGTCGAGCGAATCCACCAGGACTGTCCGACATGGTCGACAGTCTGGCGCCTCGCTCGACTTACTCCACTCGCCCCACAGAACGTGGTGCAAGCCACGGCGGCGAGCTGCGACTGGTCGGTAACGGGTCGGTGCGTACTGGCACTGGTGCGGGCGTGGGCAGTCGTTTAGCCGATCATCATCCACTCTCACCTCAGACAACTGCGCCCCAAAGCAGCTCAGTGCCACCGCCGTTCAGTCGCGGGTTGCAGTCGGCCTCACTCGACCGCTGCCTGCCCGCTAGGACTCGTCGACGACTGCCCGTGCCTTCTAACACCGGACTTCGACGTTCGACAGCGCCGAGACTGTTCAGTGGGCAGACTGCTTGGTGAACTCGGTAATGGTCCCTTCTAACAGCGGGCTTTGTCGGCCTGCGATACAAGGAGGGCTGTTCGGTCGTCGACAAGGTTCTTTGTCGCCGCGTGAGGTGGGAGCACCGCCGGAGCGTGCTCCCATATCTCTGGCCGAGTTGCTGGCACCTCCGTTTGGCGCCTTGAGGCAGTCACAGCACGCTGCCAAGACCGTGTCACGTCGATCAACTGCGTTACAGCAGCGCTCTCTGAACACTAACTGCAGTGTCTTCGATAACGACTCGGGCACCAACTTATAACCCCCCCTCCCCATCAGTGATTATAGTGTTTAATATGTTTTAATTAATTAACTGATGTGATGGATTGAAATAGTTGCCACTTCGTTCTCATTCGGCTTAGGCTAAGAATTAAATGTTGGATCGTTGATTGTTGTCAAAAATGCATCAGAGGGTCGTCCATAAATGTAGTCACGCAATTTTAGGGTAAAAATAATCCACTCTCCCCCTTCGTCGCGTTGCTTTGAACCCTCAAATATGACGTCACAAACCTCTAACCTCCTCTCTCCTTGCAGTCTGTAGTGTAACCTACAGATCTATGTGAGTTTCAAACACAACGCAAATTTTTTGTATGATTTGACACATTTGCAACAGTAAGCATAATATTATCTCAAAGTTCTGATATGTAGAAATGATCTACTAAATACTAGCGCTATCATTCATGGTTCCCTGGCCAGGCCTTGCTGCAAACGTGACGTGCGTGACGTCACGAAACCTTTTACTCCGCTCCCCCCTACGTCACGCATCGTCACAATATCGTAAATCCCCCTCCCCTTCCCTCGGCGCGTGACGTTATTTATGGACAACCCCGAAATCGCAAATTAGAATTCAAACAAATTATAAACCACGCGAAACACGACATTTCTACATCCCACTGAAAATGAAGTGACAGCGAAAAGCCATTGGTTCTTGACATGGTTTGCTTAAGCGTATATACAGGGTGGTCAAAAAAACGGATACCCAGTTTTATTTTTAGGATAACTTCGGTAATTCAGCACCAATTTTAACCATTCTTTCACTGTTACAAGCAGAAATTTATGGCGCGTAAACGTGAAGTTCTTCCGCCCACCGCACTTTTATTGTGTGACCACATTACCTAGCAAAATAAACACTGTCAAAGCTACAGTGGTCTCGGAGAACAGAGAAAATAAAGATATCAATTTCGTAGCATAAAATAGCTAAGCTTACTTACTTATTCGTAGTAGTGCCTTGTGACGTCATTGTTACGTCATATTGTGTTTATTTACTTTGTTTACCAGTAATAATTTTTAGAATAAATCGTTTGATATGGGCAGAATAACAAAGGATGATCGCTGTTTG
>Ga0056128_1003136_pt1 | contig 20098 bp, 12 predicted proteins | sample WorMetLIZISLAND2_FD_71113 | JGI IMG/M metagenome (GOLD analysis project Ga0056128, IMG submission 71113) | Marine gutless worms symbiont microbial communities from Max Planck institute for Marine Microbiology, Germany - Olavius geniculatus... ... | reverse complement strand
GGTGACGATCGGTTCAGGGGTTTTTGGTTGGCTGAGGGTCAAAGTTTGCATTTTCCCATATACTTTGAAGGTCGTCCTTACAACACTCACACTACCGTGTGAGTGTGATTATTATCTCCGCCAAGGTAAACGAAGTGAACATTGTAGGAGATTACGAGATTGGTCCTTCTGTCCATCGTTCATCTCTGCATGTCATACACAACCGACAGGAACGGTGGCGCCCTCCTGTGAAAACTTCTACTTTTTACGGTAGTAATGTTTAAATTTCTTCACTTGGCGGAGACAATTATGCACTCTCACGAGCGGCTTCTAATGATAAGTTTGTTGTCTTAAGAGTGTTATAAGTGTCCATAATCTCACTACACTCAAGCGTGACGACTGATAGCGTCTCGCGTTTTTACATCACGTGCAAGTGCATCCAGGCAGAACTCTCCGTCGATCACGGCTGTGAAATAATTACGTTTTACAATACGGTCTACTGTGCACTACGCCTCGTTACATTCGCATAATAGACTTTAAACAGTGATATACAGGTATACTAGGGTGTTTACACGATCTAGCAAAGTTCCAGCAAACGTCCAGCATTATCACGTGTGTTTTGAATACATTTGCTGGAAGTTTGCTGGACGTTTGCTGGATCGTGTAAACACCCCATTAAATTAAATTATAGGCCTACGTGTATAACAGCTTGCGAGTCAAACGGACCGCTTGGTCTGATCACGGGCGCTATAGAAGATTGGCAGATCAGCGCGTCGTCAACGTACCCGAGCAACTGGGAGGACGGCTGTCAGCTGCGCTATGCACGGGTCTATCAGCCCAACGGCGTGGCCTGGTGCGCCAAACACAAGTCGTCGTCGGAATGGCTGCAAGTTGATCTCGGCGTTCCGGCAAAGGTCTGATCCATCTTCTGTTATACACAGTGATTCAAAAAATTGGTGTTGCACCTTAGTCGCATTTAACAGCGGTGTCGTTGGTAAAAAAGTAATAGGGTTTTTACACGATCCAGCAAACGTCCAGCATTAGCACGTGTATTTTGAATACATTTGCTGGAAGTTTGCTGGACGTTTGCTTGATCGTGTAAACACCCCATAAGAGGGAGGGAGTTGCAATTTTTCGATAAACAGCGGCAAATTTTTGAGAGCTAAAATTTTGCTTCTAATTTTCCCCCAAAAAATTGCATTTTTGAAAAAAAAATTTTCGCAATAAAATTTTTCGACAGCCCCAAATGTAAGAAGGGATATCTTATGTAATCGTTCAAAAAGGAAGTAAAGCCACTGGTGTAAACAGAATCACGCATGTGTCTCAGCAGTCAGTTTCACGTAGATAACGCTCATCACAGAGTTTGTAATAAATCCTTCGCAGATACATGTATTGACCGATTTTAGAAATTTTTTCACTGGCACACTATTTGAAAAATTCCCCATTAATTGTATAACATAAACTGTTATACGAACGGCAATAATTTGGACTCCATTCGCATAATTTTATTTTTTTTTGCAAATATATAGCGTGATAAATTGCACTGACGAATTATTCTAGTCATTTTTTCGCATCCATAATTATTTCTGTCGTTTGCTCGTCCTGTTAGACTAAAATGCGCCAGATTTATTTTCAACTGGGGCTCCGTCCCGGACCCCGCTGTAAGTAGGAACTTCTCTACGCTTTTTCGTATCTGGGGCGAGGAATACACCCTCCCCATTCATTATCCCACTCGACGTTGCGACTCGTTTTCGGCGCCTGAGGCGTCTCGTGCACGGGCCGGCCGGGGCAAGGAAATCGTTATTGTAGCACGCTACTATATAGGAGCCTCTGGTCGAGGGTCAAACTGGGTTGGAATGTCATCTGCTCGGCGCCCGATCGCATCTATCACTCATTCATGCTTGCTACGAGCGACGTCTGCCGAGTATAGGGCTAACCAAATAATGGCTTGGTTCGACGTTGGACTTGCCATCTCGAGGTTACTGGTTCCACTCCCGGTCGAGCCGCTATCAGACGGTTACTACTTGTGGTACTGTACTACTGTGGTCAGGTAAATCATCTCACCAAGGTCAACTTAGCCTTTTATTCTTTTCGGGTAGGTAAATCGAGTAATGGGCTGTCTGGTTGGAGTTATGGCGGGGCGCGTTTATTTTTGACGAGTGGCAAATTACACTGTGTGATACCATATGGCAGGTAACGCTCCGTAGCTCTGAGATAAGTTTTCCACGAAGAACTACATCATTCAACTATTTTAACCAATGAGGCTTTTATATTAGCACTAATATTATAGGACTCGGGCGGGCGCTTGTCACGTTATTCAGACTGATTTAATTGTTTTCTCCATGGAGACGTTTCTTAAGTTTAAAATATTTTTTTAATGTTTATGCCTGTCTATTGAACCTGTCTGCACTGTGAATACAGGTGACCGGGTTAATGACACAAGGCCGGGCAGACGGTAATGAGTGGGTGACGTCTTACCTGGTCTCACACAGTCTCGATGCATATCACTGGGTCTACGTCAATGACTACTACGGCAATCGACGGGTCAGAACCGATCGACTCCAACTTTCTTTTAGAGTGTTTTCTTTCTAACAAAACGCACTTAAAAGATTCAGGCATTTATACTTCGTATCCCTTAGGCTCCGTATATAGCCCTAGGTGTAATTGATAACGACGATGTCCAAAGGGGTGCCATAATTTGAAATAAAGTAAAGGTTTGGGGTTGGAAAAATAGATTGATGGGATGATGGATGACAAGAGAGTTGGTGATGACACTAGTGAGGTGAGACGAAGTGCGCGCACGTAACCGTTGCTTGTAGCATTGTGGAGTGTCACAAATAAAACTAGGTCAACTCAGCCTTCCATCCCTCTGGGATAGACAAATCGAGTAGCGGCCTATCTGGCTGGAGTTAAGGCGGGGCGCGTTCACCTGTGTCGGGTGGCAGGTAACGCCATGTGATGTCATACGGCAGGTGACGCTCCGTAGTCCGTATAGCTCTGCGATGGGTTTCCTATAACGATCTATACAGTACCTTTAACCTTTTAGCCGACCGGCCTCACGTCACGGTTGTCGTCCGTCCGTCTGTAACGGATGTATTGTGGCTAAACGGTAAGTCGTAGGGGGTCGCGACAGTACCGCCGGATAGAGCGCTGACAACTTCTGTTGTCGATAGTAGGTATGTCTCCATCTGCAGCGGTTTGGCCGCAAATTTCAATGAATAGTTTCAAGCTACAAGTGGCCGTATTTCGGAAACGGTGCCAGATAAAGCCTAGGTTACTATTAATCACCAAAAGATTGTCGCATATTGGCTTTCAAATAACGTGAAAATCAGTGAACTTGGATGACCCTGAAGGTCACGTTACTGACAACCGCTAAAGTCGGCTGTTTTAGCGACAGCTGGGTTTTTTTTATGTTAACTTTTGATGCCGAGCTAATGTTTACCGCCATGTATGTACACAGGTATTTGACGGCAACACGGACTCGTACCAGGTGAAACACGCTTACCTGGACGAACCAATCATCGCCAGGTACGTTAAGTTCCACACGGTCTCTTGGAACCGACATCCCAGCATGCGCGTCGAGATTATCGGCTGTCAAGGTAGGCTACGTCAAAGGCGAAAGGTAAAAGTGGTGTATAGATTTCAATAGAGTAATCATTACAGAGCTACGGAGCGTCACCTGCCATATGGGATCACACACTGCGCGTCGAGATTATCGGCTGTCAAGGTACGTCAAAGGCGAAGGGTAAAAGTGGTGTATAGATTTCAATAGAATATCCATTACAGAACTACGGAGCGTCACCTGCCATAAGGGATCACACACTAATAGCAGCCTGCCATCAGACACAGGTGAACGACGCGTTCCGCCTGTTAAGGTACGTCGACCAACTGGAAGCAGGAATGCATTCAGTGCAGTGGCTTCTGTCCCCTCCCCAAATCCGAAATCGAAATCGGGCGCAAGTTCTTCCTACTTTGGAGCTATATTCCCCCGAGTTTCGGGCTTAGTCCCTCCGCCACTTTCGGGCTTCGTTTTTTTTCCTACCTTTCTATCCGCTCTTTTGCCTTCTTCTTTTTCTTCTTACTTTTTTTCTATGTTTTATTCCCTTTTCGCTTCCGCGTGTAGATTTCCCGGTGAAAAATAGGCGGAAGTCTTGTCTTAAGGGTGTAGATTGTCCAGTGAAAATGGGGGGGGGTTTAATATTCACTTTTAACAAAACTTCCCCCATGTTTTTCACTGGGCGCATGCTACGCCCACCGAGTATAAGGATAGAAGCCACTGCATGGATTGGGTCTTCGACGACTGTCTTCGACGTCGAAGTTGCACTCTTTTGCTTCCCCATTTTAAAAGCCCCACGTTTTAAAATTTTACTTTTAAAAATACACCTAATGTAAAGCGTTTGTCCGATGGAGCTTGACGATTTTGCGTTAAAATTGAAAAAAACGATTGTTCTTCCCGCCTCTTTTTTGGGTGGGGGCGCTGATACTTTAAAACAGCGAATGCCGCGAGTGTGTTTTTCTTTTCCAACTTTTGTAATCGCGACGCCGCTGAGTTTACGGTTCGGACTAATACCCCGTTTACACGAGTGAGCATAAGTTTGCTTCAAGCTTGCTCTGAACTTGCTCTAAATGTGCTTCACGTATGCTTCATGTGTGCTGCTGTCTCGTGTAAACGCGGTATAATCGTGAACGGTGTGTTGCTGCGTGTAGTGTGCAATACGCCGATGGCGCTGCCGCCTTACAGCAAGCTATCGGCGTCCAGCGTTCGTCACCATTCATCCGGAAGCTCTTGTCAGGCAGACGATGCTTACATCATTACACAGAAAGGCTGGTGCCCCAAAGACAATAACGGTCAGTTTCATAGATGTTAAAAACATTGATGTGCAAATTAAAAAAAAACATGTTTTTTTTAAACTTTTTATAAACACATTATAAAAAAACATGCATAAAAAGCATTAAACTGCAGATGTTTCCAATCGTTACTGTTTGCCATTATACACGCAACGAATATCTAACTCAGATAACTAAAAACAAAACCCTACCAGTTGTAAAGACTAAAAACTGGAATTTGCCCATGAGAAATAAATCATAATTGTAATTCTGTACGTTTATGTTTTAACAAGAACAAAAAACACGGCATTAAAAAGCACAAAAAAACATTAAAGAAATATAAAAAATTTTTTAAAAAATTAAAAAATTAAAAACATAAAACATGTTTTTTAAACTTTTATAAAAAACATAAAAATGTTTTTTCATCTATGGTCAGTTTTATGCAGAGTCAAAATACCCGCTTTTTAATAATCCGAAATCGGTGGGTTTAATAATTGAGCTTAGGTTTTGGGGATTAGGTATACACCCTGATTTTTAAAGGCCGAACTAAATGAATTTTGGTGTTTTCTATTAAGTTTTAAGTTATATAGTATAAAGAATTTTATTAAGTTTATTAGTGGACCGAAAAACTAATTATTAGATGAAGATTGCGGTGGTTTCAAGAATTCTCGTCAAGGACACAGTTTATCCATTTTTTCGGTCGTTTCGTTTTTACTTTATTTTTTCGTTTTTTTTTGTTTTTATCGGTTGTCGTTATCTCAGTTTTCCCTCAGGGTCTGACTGCAAACTGTCGTAATTTTTCTTTAAGATTTTGTGGACATTTAAAATTTTAGCATCGAACGGAGCAATATTTCCGACAAACCTTGGCAGGTAAGCTTAGTAACTTAAATTTCTGTACTGTTTGTGCAAAGTAGTTTGATTAAGCGCGGTGACTATTTGTTGTAAGCTATTTGCAAGCTACGTACACCCATGGGTGATTGTACCAGCTGAGGCAGTCTAAGACGGCTGACGGATAAATAGCTGGGCCGGGTAGGAACGGCTATTCATCCGGCAACAGCTATTTTTACCGCTGCCGGATAAATATCCTGTTTCTTAATTAAAATCGATGGATATCATGTCAGTTTCCTTAGACGTGTTTACACTGTTTATTCGTTATATTGCCATTATTTAAAACTTAACATTTTTATTGTTTTTTAATAATCTGTACAGCACACCAGTGGTTACAGTTCGACATCGGACCGCCGTCGCTAGTGACGGGCGTAATCACCAGGGGGCGCGGCGACTTGAGACGTCGCCAGTGGGTCACGCGTTTTCTCGTCTCGTACAGCAACGACACGGCCGTCTGGTATTTCTACAAGGACGCCAGCCATCTCGACATTAAGGTTTGTCCCTGATAGCCTACTGTCTGATTTTTCGCTGTTTCGTTGAGCCGTTTGGCAGTAGAAACTTTGCGTCTAGCATTACAACTAAATCGCTGCAAATAGCGACATGGTTACTATTGACGGCATATCATAGCAACTCGTCATCGCCCTGTCCAACGGTACCATCGCCGACTCTTTACGACGTGCCGTTTAGCCACAATACATGCGTTACAGACAAACAGACGACAGACACAACCTTGTACCATAAACCTGTAAGTACGGTCGGCCAAAAATCGTAATAATTATTATTGATGTGCCGTATTGTGGGCCTATACAGTTCTATGAGCGCCGTTCACTTGTTCGTTGGTCAAAAGGAGTTTCGGTAAGTTGAAAAAATGAGGGGGGCAATAAGTTTTCAATTTTGCGACAGAAAATTCAGATTTTCGACAGAATTCCGATACACGGCTGCAAATGTTTGCCTACAGGATCCTTAAAATTTCAATTTTGTTCCCAAATTTTTCCAACGTAAGGGTTTTTAGCTCCAAACTTCGCATTGTTTGAACGAAAATTTTATCGACGAAAAATTTTCCGACCAATGCTGGACAGCCCAAAATTGCAGGAAAAAGTGCCGCCCTTTTCTGCTACCCTGCCACGACATTACGATGAAGGTTCAGCGATTCGTGTACTCCAAACGTTTACCTGGGCGTTGGTTGTTTTGATCTGCTGCTAGCATTCTGGTCAGCAGTGGGACGAACCGGTAGCTGGTAGCGACAGTCGACATCGAGACGTTCTCCCCCCGCCCAATCGCCACAGCATCAAGGGCGTGGTAGGTAAACCCTCCCCTTCCGTCCGACCATGGGCGCCCGTGGGGAGTTTTTTTTCTTGTGGGAGTGGAGAGGCGAAGCTTTTTGGACTGTTTTCTTTCACATTTTGTTGACTCATATTGCACCGATTCCGGTCCGCCATTCCGTAGAGACGTCATCCCGATAGACCGCCAAAAACCTGTTTCAATCGAAGACGAAGCTGTGCTTATTAAACGTTAAACTAACTCTAACACTGACCCTAATCCTAACCCTATTTCTAACCTTATCCCTAACCTTATCCTTAATTGTGACAGGCTGTCGGAATGACGGACCTCCGGAATGGCCGGTTTACACTATTGCGCCACATTTGTTACTTCTATGCGAAGGTTCGGCGATTGAAAATCAAACTTGTTTTACGGATGAAACTCGCACAACAGTTTTCATTCGCCGTCTAGCGACTGTAGGGATCCGCACCTTGCATGTAAGTTTTTACCACTAGGCCTCTTACAGCTGCGTTATCAAAATACTTACCATTAGCCCACATTACTATATTATTATACTGAGAAGACAGTTAAAACGCATCTAGATGGTAAGTCAGTAAGTAAGTTAGTAACACTAGAAATTTATATAGCGATTAACGTTAATATTAAAGCATGGTCCGAAAAATTTATTTATAAAACGTACGTAGCTGCAGCAGACATGTGCTACCCATTTTTTTCAGTTTGCAAGGGGAGGGGGGGCACATGCCACTGCCCACTAGACCACAGTTGGTGGCGGCGCCCATGTATCTGAACGCAAGTTTTCGCCTTTACTTGCCTGCAAAATTCTGTATGCATGCGTCCTGGTTAATTGTAATTGATTGATCGATCGTTCGCTAGATGGCGTGTTGTGATGTCTCGTGACGTCAACTACAGATAGTGGTCTACACGCGTGTGTTTGTACAATCCTGTTGAGTTAAGGCGCGTACAGAGCGACGTAACTGAACTGAAGTGAACTGACACGGTTTAATTTTTGACGAGAAATTTATCATTGGTTGACGCGTACTTGAACGTAGTCACATAGGCCGCGGTGACGCCGTTAGACGATGCCTATTGTAATGCATGTACTGCATACCCATTGGTGAGTTCGTCAACAACTAAACCATGTCAGTTCAGTTTCGTTCAGATCAGTTACGTCGCTCTGTACCCGCTTTTACGCATCGCTGCTCGGCTTCTGCGACCGTCTGTAGGCCGCGTTACGCGCTTTGCCTGTCTGTCCGCCCATTTCTTCGTATGTCTGTTTGTCCCGTAGGCCTACTGGCTTCCAACAAAAAACGGGGAAAACGTAGAAAATTTTTTTAAATGTGTGAAGGTTTTTCAGGGCAGCAGTATTTTTAGTTCAAAAGATAAAAGTTAAATTACCGATATCAGCAATCTTAAGATAATGACGCAATCTTTCGTAGTCTTCTAATTCACTGTCAACGTCCATGACGCGTATCATGTCGGCATTCGGCACCGACATTTTTTGTTGAATTTGAACATGTATTAGCAAACAACGTGTGACATGAAAAACAAGAAACTCAGCTGTCGCTAGGATAACTAACTCTACTGGTTGACAAGGTCGATGATTTTCATGTCATTTGAAAGCCAATTATATGCAATTTTCTGTCAATGATTAATAGCAACTTAGGCCATGTCTCGCACCGTTTAGCCACGATACATCCGTGACAGACGACGGACGACAGACGGACGACGGACGTCAACCATGACAACAGCTCGACTGTTACTAAAGTACGGTCGGCTAAAAACTGTAAACAGATTTTTTAACAAAAAGTAAATCAACCGTGCAAGCATTCCGGTCTTTAAGTAATGTAATTGACGTCAGTAATTCGCAATCACGAGTTAACAAAAGAGCGCATTCGTTAAACTCAATTTAGGGATCACCTGGCTAATCGATTGGCTGACTGATTGTCTTTTCTGCTGGCAGCCACCTGGTTGCGCTAAAACGCCGTCTCACGCCAGATTTTCTCACGTTGAGAGCGCTCAGCAAGTTTGCACCTGCATGCGTGCTTCGGTATCGTATTATTAAACCAATAACTGCTGACTGCCTTCTTCAATTCTGCTAATATGTCTTCATGATAATCATCGAGGCAAGCGTTGCAACAGTTCGTGAATAGGAATCAGCCTAGCACGTACGGTACCGCTGCCTTCTGTCATCATAATGCGTTTCGATCTTTTTGCTGTCCGCCTATGTAGTTATGTATGTCTGCTTTTGTGGCGAATAAGTTTAATATTAGCTCGCTTGAGATTAGTATTAATTGGATGTCATTCCAGCGGCACACGCCCACAATAAAAGTCTGTTTTTGGACATTTTTTACTTCACTTTTCTTGGTGTCACGACTCACGATGTTCTACAAGCTATTGCGTAACATTACACCGAATGTCGTGAAATAACAATTGAAAAAATATATATTTCCAGGTTCCCACTTTTACCGGACAGCAACTGGAAGCGCAGAAATTTTTAGGCATTACTATTATTAAGCGCAAAACCTAGTTTATTGTTGGCGACTTGCTGCTGTCTGTGCAGGAGTTCGGAGGAAATGTAGACCGTGACAGTTCTCGCTATCACTACTTCAGTTCGCCGTTCGTCGCCAGGTACATTCGCTTTCACCCGGTCGAGTGGCACAAACGCATCAGCATGAGAGCCGGCCTCATCGGCTGTCCACGCTACGGTATCTACTTTATTACCTCCGCCAAGGAGGTAATGTTTTTGCCGGACTTTGTTTGTCTGTCTGTTTGTCTGTGTGTTAGCAGGATAACTCAAAAAGTTATGGACGGATCTTTCTGAAATTTTGAGGCTGTGTCGGGAATGGCACATGCTACCAGTGATTCAATTTTGGGGGTGATCCAAAAGGAATCCTGGATTCTGGATCACTTTGAAATTTTCGTTACCATTGCTTTCAATGGGGAATAAGGGAAACCGCTGCCAAACCGAATATGGTGCTGCCACCTGGCGAACAACATGGCGTTGGCGGAGGTGTGCGGGCTTTGATTGCTTTCTAGTTTGATACTGTGCAATGTGCACCGTGCATTTTGATCAGTTGATCGTTAATACTGCTGTCAGCCGTGGCGTCACGTCTAAACCATTGTGTACACTTTAGAAATAAATTCTGATAATTTTGAAGCAAGTTGTTACACAAACTTATAATTCTGCTGAATAAATCACATTTTAAATTATTGTATGTTTAAGTCGTTAAAACATTTACGGAGACAACAACTGGGCACTTTGCAACAATTTGGAGCATTTGCGTTTTACACTGTAGTGCGTTGACATAAACTAAGCGAGGTGGACAATGGGTGAACCTTACATATTTCTATCGTTTTGGCTATCTGTGTGTCAAACAAATATAAAATTTGGTGGAGATTTGACGAAGTTCTGACAAAAACAAGTTAGGACATTTTTGGCACACCCTGTATGTTGTATGTTGTATGTTGTGATGACTACCATTTTGGTGAATAAAGATGTATCTATATAAAGTTGCTTTACAAATTATTTGCGTGAAGTTTTGCGTCGTTGTAGGCGACTGCGGAGCGGGCTATTTGCGCGTTGTGCCATCTGCACCTTGCGGTAATATTAGTTGTCTCTTGCTTCGGTTTGACAACAAAAAAAGTTGTATAGTATAGTCTGCGACCTCTTGTAAAAAGTTTGAAAACGCGCAGAAACTATACTAAATTGGAGCTTTGTGGCAGAGTCAAATTCCCTCAGTAACAAACCTTTTTTATCATAGCCTTATTCAAAGACAGTTGTAGCCTAGGTAATCTGCCGTTTTCTAACTGTGTTACTAGCATTATTATGCCTACAAACGAGACTTTGCTGCATGTCCATTATGTGTTTTTAACTTTCTGGGGGTACGCTTTTTGCCAAAAATTGACAAACTTTACTGATATTTGACTAAGATGTCGCAAATGTGACGAGTGGTTTCTATCCCTATCTATACCTGATGGGCGCAGCTTGCGCCCGGTGAAAAGGGGAAAGTTTTGATAAGGTAGTAGATCAAAACTTTTCCCCTATTTCTACTGGGCAAACTAGACCCTTAACAATCTACCCTATTTTTATTTCCCCCTATTTTTCAATCTGCATTTTTAACAAAAATCCCCCGCCTATTTTTTTACTTTTCCACTATTTTCCACAGGGCAAACTACACCCTTAACAAAAGTTTTCCCCTATTTTCACTTCTCCATATTTATCAATATACACCCTTAACAAATCTTTCTCCCTAGAGGGAAAAAGTTCCAAATGTGGGGGAAAACTTAAGTCAGAAATTGGGGGAAACCTCAGTCCAAATCTGGGGGCGGGAAGTTGCGCCCAATTTCGATTTCAGACTTGGCTGGGGATAGAAGACACTGACTGTAACAAAAGTGAGTATGTTTTAGCGTTGTTTTATAGGCCTTATTTTATTGTATTATCAATAGTTGCACCAGACGATCGTACGTAATTATGACTTGTATGGTTTGGTTTGGAATGCAGTGGAGAACTTGGCGTTCCGCAAGAGCTCCTGGATCAACAACAAGCGTCAATACAAGCGTCACGTACGCAGCCAGTGGATGCGTGGCCACGCCTCCCGCGCTGTGGACGGTGACGTCACCGTGGGCATGCACTCCTGTACAGTGCTAGATAACTTCTACGTCGACCGGCCCACTTGGATGGTTGACCTTGGCCAGCGCACCAAGGTCGCCGGCGTCAAGATTATCACCTGGCAAGGCAAAGAACACGGTAGGCTACAGATTCATTCAAAAAACATTTAGGCCTATATACTTAATGTGCCGACTGCCGATTTTAAAATAACAAAATTCTGCTTATGGATGGTAGTAATAGGTTGCCTTTTATAAAACACAGCGTGTAAATACCAAGTAGCGAAATCCATAAAATCTGTCGTAAATCTGTTAAACAGAGTCACCGTTAGGTCCTAATGATCTTGGTTTCTAAAGATTGTCAACTGGATGGGTAGGCTAACTGTGGACGGGTATAATGCATAATTTTGCCAATCATCTGGGCCAATTTAGCCTTTCGTTCTTAAGGGGTAGACAAATAATGACGGGGGTGGCAGCTAACGCTGAGTGATCCCATATGGGGGGGGTGACCGTGACGTAACGCTAAGATTCGTTCCTGTAAAGATAGGTCTACAATGTATACCCAGTTACACACCTATTTTGCCGACCAGGATTTATTTATTTGTGAATACCTTTGAAGTTTGCCCTGTCTGTTTGGATGGTTTGACTGCAGTTCTTCGTAACCACGACACGATGATGAACCTGGAACGGATCACCGTGATCGTCGACAACTCGAAGGGCGGCACGAGGGCGGGACGCCGCCGGCGACAACAGCAGGCGCCGCCCCCGGCCGCCGTGCCGCTTACCACGCAGTCTCCCTCCGCTACGACCCACGCCCCACAACGTCCGGAGGGTCTGGGAAAGAACGTTTGCGGCTACATTTCGAGGTTCAACGACGCGATCTTTCGGCCGACGTTGCACGTCCAGTGCGCAAGGCCGCTGCTGGGTCGCTACGTTTATGTCGAAGCTACTGGAGTTACTGGCAGAAACACGCGACTGTTTAATGCCGTACTCTGCGAGGTCATGGTGTACTCATAAACCACGATTACTTGCACCGCCAGGCCCGTCAAGAGTGTAGGATAAAGAGAGAGGGAGTTTTTTTTCGGACCCCACGGATTTGGGGCCCCGACGTTGATCAGAAATATAAAATGCACTGGAGTGCGCCATTCTAGAAAGCAAAATTCAGCTAGCACTGGCAGGCCCGTCGAGAGGGGAAAGGGAAAGGGGGTTCTTTGTCCCGCGATGCTTGGGAGCCCCGTCTTCACTCGGAAATATAAAGTACACCAGATTGCGTCATTTCGTAAAGCGAAATACTAAAATTTTCTACTCAGGCGGGCTCCGCGAGAATGTTTTCCCACGCTCCGCTGTGGCTCTTGACGTTCCGTCCCTGTCTCGTGGTAGGCCTACTGTTTTCATAGCGTACGGCCGCAGTCGTGCGTCATAAAGCAAACGATGGTGCAGTCTATCGATGCGATCTGATCGCAGTATAAGTAGGTTAGACCACTGTCTAGAGTGGTATAAGTACGTACTGCGTACTCGTTTATTCACTCCACAGACTGTGGTCTTGCCTATAAATAGACATGAGTTGCAGCCGACTGATGAACAGAGGCTCTGACGTTGTGGCAAGAAGAGGGGGTAGCTGCCCCCCCCAAACAAAAATGGGTTGTCGGAAAATTGTTGGAAAATATATGTCTTTTTGTCGAGAAAATTTTGTCGAAAAGTGCAAAATTTGAGTTAAAACCCCGCCATTTGGAAAAAATAGGCAAAACATTTAAATCTTGAGCAGCCATAATCTCCTCCGTCGAAAATTCGCAACCGTGTGTCCGAATTCTGTCGGGAATTCGCAGTGTCTGCAAAACCTCCAGTTGCGATACGAAAACTAGTGCGGCATAAAAGCTGATTCCAAGACATAGGGAACTGAGTCCGAGTCCAGAGGGTCCGAATCCGAGTCCGAGTCCTAGTTCTGACAGTAACTACTCGAGTCTGACTCAAATGCATTGTCAGACACGAGTATTACATCACTAGAAAATAATACAAGTGTGCTTAATGCCTAGGCCTACATGTTCGTGTTTTCTATGTCTCTGCTTATATGGTATAGGTGTCGCTGGAAGCATTATGTTTTCAGGTTGTCGAGCTGGGTTCCGGTTTTATGATTCGTTATATGAAGTTTTTTTCGTGCCAAAGCTGATTTTTTTCTGTGTGTACAGTGTGCACGTATCAGTATAGCGGTATGTCGGCAGTTGTAATAGTTGTAGTGAAATATGTTATCATCGTTATCAGCATAAAAATAACGATTTTACAAAACTACACATCGTTTAAATCAATCGGAGACTATGAGACTGTATTTTTTCAGTCGTTGTGCCTTGCAATGGTTTTTCGAGCGACAGTTTGATAATAACCTGAGACTCAGCTAACTGTTAGATCTGTTGTATATAGTACTGTTGTCATATTTGTTGCAAATAGTTGTTCTATAAATTCTCGGCAGCGTTCGCGACAAATGCTTGATAAACTGCGGACTGTTTTCCTGCGTAAAATACAGAGCTACCTCTATGACATACGACAGAAACATTGTAGATTACGTGCATCAACAATGCATTTAGTTACTTTTTACGCGCGACAGCACACTGCTAAGCGCGTACTAGCTATCGTAATTCTGTCCGTCCGTCTGTCTTCTGTCTTGGTGTATGCCACGTCTATTATTGCACGTTGTACACTGATTCGCGAGGTGGCGCCACTCCCGACTGATGCTGTCGCGCGTCCAATGAGCAATAGCTCAAGGCTTCCTGTTGTTTCAGGTATCGTAATGTAAACTAGACACTGGTTTTCTGCAATGTGCAATAGGCAAATTGCTACCTATTTTTGTTTTCATTCTCTTTATAGACTAGGTTACAGTTATAGCGAAAGTTAGAGGTTAGAGTTATTTGTTACACGGTAGCTTACACAGTGACGTAATATTACGAAGTCATTAAATGCGTTACAATAGGACGAATTAAATTTGCAGGTAAAAGGCTGTGTTAATTTGTTAAGTGTGGAGTTGTCTTTTAAACGCTGCGTTGTCAGAACAACAATAGTTTACTATAAACAGAGCAAATACTTCAACAGTTTACAAAGCTATGTAAGGGCGATATGCCGCCGATGTGAGTCAGAACTCGAAAACAGCAAAATGGTTTTGGGGCGATATTATCGCGTGTTGAATTCCAGACAGAATTTTGCGCATGCGCAGCCACGCCCCCTTTGAACCGATTGTAACTAAATTTTGCTTGTGAGGTCGGGTGGGCGATGCGATGAGTAATGCCAAGTTTTATGGAAATCGGTTGAGGAGTTTCGGAGTTACGCCATTTCCTATATTTAACGTTCATCGCCCTTACAACAGTGTCAGCACTACCGTGCTGCACTGTGATGTACAAAACTTTTATAATGTCTACGCGATCATAAATATGACATGACTTGAAGTTGAAGTGCAACAAAAATCGCAAAATTAGTGCAACAGAACTACCAGATTTAATGTCAAAAACAATCACAATAAAAGCGTACGCAGATGGACAGAGCGTATAGATTGTCGTTGTTGTGCTTTAATTGGTGCAATTAAAAATGTCACTTCATAAAGTAGTGTAAAGACGCGTTTTGGGTTTGACGACGTCTTTACTCAGTTTCATCGCAAATCGTATGCAGAATGTGTTAGAGAAAGAATTAACCCATTTTTTCCTACAGTTCCAAAAATGGAACACTCATTGTGATGGTAAATCACAAAATAATTCGAGCAAAAAATGGGTTAAGAGAATCGACCGATATCTATCAAGATATGTACAAAAGTTTGGCGGCATGTTTTTGACCCACGCTGTCAGCGGCTAGGGTTTAAAAAATCATTTAAAAGCATGCGTAGTAAAAGAATACAGTGTACTTAGTTTGTTGTCGCTGTGCTTTGGTTTCTGCAACTTGTAAAATTTTAAATTTCACTTAAGTAAATGAATGAATTTTAAATAAACGCTGTCAGCGGCTAGGATTAGTACTAGTGCCAGTTGCATTGCTTGCATCTTCATCGCTTCTGCGACAATTGACCATACGAGCTAAGATGCGTCGAACACCATCGTGCTTAGTGGCGTAAATAAAGGGATTTACAGAAATATTTACGTACGGAAATGTCATCAGAAATATATACCCAATCATGAGCTCGCTTGACTTCAACACATTATCGACTACCATGAGATAAAGGGCTGAGGGAAACCAGCAAACGCTGAAAAATGCGCTGACGATGATCATGGTTTTGATGATGTTCCATTTGATGCGTTTGGACTGTGCCTGCGAGGAGGCAGACTGTGCTTGCATACCACCCCCGACATTGTGTCCGGCCATCACACGCATCTGTCTCCTCATCACCATTACCATGTGACCGTAGCAGCACACGAACACGATCAGCGGGATTACGGAGAAGGTGAGAAAGTTCCAAACGCCGTAGCCGTTTTTGATTTCGGAACTTTCGAAAAAGAGATAGAAACCGAGGCAAGCGCCGTCGATCACGACCGACGTTGCGAACCCCATCGGACCCGAAGACAGAATTCCGGCGATCCACGAAAACACAATGGCCGACTTAATCACCCAATCTTTCAGATGCTTTTTGCTCCAGAACGGATAAACAACTTTCAGATAGCGTTCCACAGTAATGGTCATTAGGTTAATCACGGACGCGTTAAGCACACAGTATACCCAGTTCGCGCTCAGTATCAGCGAACAAAATACGAAGCCGAACGCACCCGTAAGATAGAAATTGCTCACTCTGAAGGACATAGTTACGACGAGCAAAACGCAGCAAAAAAGGTCGAGAAGATTTTGGTTGATGATGAGCCAATTTACCGGGCGTTTCTTGGCATCGCGTGCATTGTGAACCACGAGGGCGTAAAGCACCAGCGCGTTGGCCGCCGTCCCGATTACTCCGAAGACGATCATTGCGAACTGAGAATAGAATTCTACCGCCGCAGCTAACAGCCATCCGCGATCCAAGAACGCCGCCTTCGCTGCTTGCGTTGTTGTTACACTAACATAATTATTGTTGTCAGAACCGGTTGAGTTGTCGACGGTCATCTGCATGCATTGTCATCAACGCCACCGTCATTAATTTTGCCAAAGCACGTGCAGATAACAATGCAATAATGTGGTAGGAACAATTAAGCAAAGCTTACGCTTACAGCTGCCATTGTCATAAAAAAAAACTAAATTAATTGAAAGATTAAGTGCAAACAGTAAAAAAAAACAAACACAAGAACGATAAAAAAGGGATTAGTTATGAAACTTTTCAGAACGCTTGAATTTCGTGAAAACACCCAAATCGATTTGGTCCGCAAATTTTCTAGGGTGATACTTATTTTAGAAACGGCTATCTCGTTCAGCCAAAAAAATGACAGTTGCCACAAATGCTTGACATATCGCAAGCGTATCATTACGTTTCTTATGTATTTCGGATGTGGAGCTTAACGGGCATTTGACTATAGAAAGGATCACTAAATAGCCATGCGTTACCCAGTATGAATTTATTGTTGTAAACGGCCAAATTACGACTTTTGCATTTTAAAAGATAGTGTAGCGACAGTATTAAAGTGAAGTAATCAAAACTATAGCTATATACGTCGTTTTTTAAACATTGCATGCCAAAAATTATTAAAATCGGCCAATGTTTCACAAAGTTATTTAAAAAATAAAAACGGTTAAGTTTTTTGGACACGGTGTAGTAGGCCTATACTACATTTCTAGTTTTCCACGTTAAATGCTGTATCTAGTAGCCGGCGATGGCTAAGTCTGCAATAATCAAAATATCGTATTAAATGAAAAACAGAAGGAACTTCAGCCTACCTTTTGTTTTGCGGATCTATCCAGTTGCAGTATATGCTATATGCAAGACAATATCTTTGAGTTCGAAGAACCAACACATTAATGAGTATCGACTGCAACATCTTCTAATGGCATATTCATTTAGAAATAACCAAGTTAATTAATTTAACATTGCATGCAAAGCACACGTCGCTGCTCACGATAGGTTCTATTAGCTAATGACGTCGAGTACTGAAATGCTATATATTTATAACTTAACGGCATATTTTGTCCTTTCATCTCTTACCACAATCGGCCCATAATTTCACTCCAGTTAAGCGTGACGATCCAAATGTGTTTCGCGCCCGTATATCGCAGGCAGAAAAGAAAACAAGAAATCGGAGCTAATGTTCATGAGACACACGAGAGCCCATAGCAGTTTCTGTTCGCAGGTAATTTTAATCTACGTCCATCCATTTTGTCTCAGTTCACTATTCTGCTGCCGAAAATTGCAAAAAATTCACTAAAACCCTCTATTTTGGGGTTAAAGGTCATTCAAGGTTACTGATGTTAATAGCACTAAAAGCATGTAACCAGTGTTTGTTATAATAGTAGCACGTCTGTGCCTATCTGCAAGCGTTTTTATGCTAGACAAGCGAATAGCGCAAAAAATACCACTTTTTAAAGGGGTACTAGTTTTTGACACCCGCGTGCGCCGGCCTCGTTGAACGCAGAAGATTGGGACCTAGACCGCTAAAATCTACGTTCAATGCTGAAAATTTTATGTGCAGGTTGTCTTAGTTTATCTCTTGCCATTTCAGCGCAATTCACTCTTGAAATGTGTGTCGCAGTCCTAAGTGGCAAAAAATTTATTAACACCCTTTATTTTTTAGGTTTAATGTCATTCAAAGTCATCGATCTTGACATTTTTAAGAAGCTCGTCACTAGTGCTTGTTATGATAAGCTGCAACCATTTTTACGGCAGACGAGCCAATAGCGGCAAAATAACGTTTTAGGGGGTCTTCACTTTCGCCTCTTTGTTCGTGGGGACCCCCTAAACACAGCGGCGTGAAATTTTGTCGCAAAATACTAGAGACCCTACGCTATCATACGATAGAAACCCGAAGTCTTTATCTCATTGGTCTTGGAACGGTACCGGGACGTGACAGACATCAAGACACCAAGACAAAAACCTGCAGCAGCTATGGAGACAGATGCTTTGCTGCTGCAGGTCCGAGGTTGTGGAACAGTTTGCCAGCTCATCTGAAACAAACTGATATTAACTTTGAACAGTTTAAACGGCAGTTAAAAACATTTTTGTTTGGGCGCTGAAAGCGCGGCACATTGTGGCTATTGTTAAATTGCGCCTTTTAAATAATCTTACTACTTATTTACTTACTTGCTTACTTATGTATGCTCTGTGCCAGTTTTTATTTGGCGGTCACACACTGGCTAGACCTATCATGGTTTTGCAGCATAAATTATTATACGTGAGCGTAGGTCTTCGCGATTATTACTGATCGCCTTTCAAACTTCCGAGCGGCCAAATAGCGAACACTTGTATTGACTGTCCATGGACTTGCGCCGGCCTTACTGGCTAACGCTCTACACTTTACAGCCTGTCGCTGGATTTCCTGGTCGACAACGTCTGCGCTCGTCATCGACCTTAGCATTGTCTGTACCACGTGACTGACACGACGTCTGTCCACGATCGGCGACAGAGCGTTTCCTGTCGCTGCAGCAAGAACTTGGAACAGTCTGCCGTCAGAAGTGACGTCTTCAAAGCGCCTGCGAACATTTAAGACTAAACTTAAGACTCACTTGTTTTCCTTTTTTCCGGAGTTGTCCGTAAAGTGACTGTGGTGCTACAGGCATTTTTTCACGCTAAATGTCACTGTATTGTATCGTATTGTATGGTACTTTTCGCCTGACCCACGAATACAATGTCTTGTCCGCACCGCACCACCATGTTTTTGACCAGTGCAAAAAATACACGGCTTCTCAGTTGTCATAATCTTGATTGCGTCTATATCGCCTAAATAATGCGCTACTGGATTCTTACGTTATGCTGGCTTTTCTGCTGCTTAACTACGACTGTATTTAATAGTCGTAGTCTATCGCTCAGAGCATTAGCTGACTTACACATCACTTGTATTATAGACGCCAGTCTCATCGCATAAGCTGCTTACTGTCTACGTGCTATTAGAAAACAATTGATATCTCGCGCGCGACACTTAGAAGGCTAGATTTCAGTTGCAGTTAGCTTATGGCTGCTTTGAATCAAGTATAAAGCAAAGATAGCTAGAAATTTGGACCCATCCAAATCGACTTTTCCGAACGACTACATTTCAGGCACTAAAAATGCTGGCCCTTAAAACTACGATCTTTTTGGCGTTAAACAAAAATAGATAAACTTTGTTTTACTAACAACCGCGGTTAATTGGCTAATGTTTACCCACCTTAAGTGGGCACTGCGCGTTCTGCGTACGCTAATGCATTTGAGCCAAGTGACTTTACTACGAACGAAATTTTTACCCCCATATTTCCCCAATAGGACTTACGACATCGGGCGGACTCAAGTTAAGCTGTGCTTCAATTTTCTAGTTTTTTTTGTTTTATTTTTATCTACTGAGATGCATTTTAAAACGCTGTCAGTGTTGTTTCAACCTTGTCGTTTCAGTTCATTACTTGTGACCTTTAAAATGTCATGCTATGTGTCTATGAACGAAATAAAATG
>Ga0056128_1003135_pt1 | contig 20098 bp, 13 predicted proteins | sample WorMetLIZISLAND2_FD_71113 | JGI IMG/M metagenome (GOLD analysis project Ga0056128, IMG submission 71113) | Marine gutless worms symbiont microbial communities from Max Planck institute for Marine Microbiology, Germany - Olavius geniculatus... ... | reverse complement strand
TTTAAACGTATTTAGACTATTTACTATTTAACTATTACAGTATTTTATTTTAACGGTTAATTGCTTGAACGAAGAATTTCTCCTCTCCCGTCGCCTATTCTTCTGCTTACCTTTTTATTTTCCTGACTTCTAATACATGTACTTGTTGCCATTATGCCTTGACACAAAACGTGTGTAGACTGTTGAGCATAGTTTTCAAATTTTTTTTTACGTCCGCAGGTAACTTATGGGGTGTTTACACGATCCAGCAAACGTCCAGCATTAGCACGTGTATTTTGAATACATTTGCTGGAAGTTAACTGGACGTTTGCTGGATCGTGTAAGCACCCTATTAAACACAAACGAAGATGTTGCGCAAATGTTTCAGTTTAAACGTGTAACGCCGTGGCTACACGCACCAATTTCCTCGTCCGAAATGTTGTCCGACGTGACCGGGCCTTCCAAGGTTTATAAACCTCGTCCGAGGAAATCGTCGCGAGTAGCCACGCTTTAGCGGGGCATTAATGCTGTAAATTTATGCATGTGCGTTAATTTTTTAACGCGTGTTAATTTTTTAACGCGCGTTAATAAACACATTAACGCGTTAATTAACGCGTCAACTGTGACAACTCTAAATGAAATATAACATGTACACCAATGCAATAACGTAAAATAATGCATCAAAAATGATAATCAAATTACTGGCTGAGATATAGAAATTGAAGCTCTCAAGCTATGCAGCTTGCATATTACATTGACCAAACGTGTGCTAAATTCACATGCAGGTGTACAATATCTTTTACTCCTTGCACACTATGTTCCTAACGTAGTGAAGAGGAGTATATGAAATCAGTGTAATATTGAGGACCAACCGACCGACGACCGACCTCTGTTCCTGGGAAAGCCTTTCTGGAAGAACTTCAAACTGCCATTATCTTCATAACAGTGCTAGATAGACGCATGGTCACTATGGACCACCGATAGGAAGTCGACCCCCAGGAGTCGAATGGTCACGTGACTGATGACATCACGTGACCCTAAAAGGTCAAGGTCGTGACCCCATTATCTTTGAGGCGCCATATTTTTATAATGGTGCCAGACAGACATGGAGACAATTTCCAATAACGACTTCGTCGCCAGTCACTATTAGTATAATATTAGTCCGGTCTCAAATTGACACCGGGTCTCTAATACAAGTTGAAAGAAATGAAAAAGCACTTATAAGAATATAGGAGAAAATAATGCACGCAAGGAGTACATTAGATTGGTCACAATCTAATAATATTTCTTGTTCTAATATTAGCATTATAATGTTTTTAGAGTAAACCATATAACTGGAAGTGTGCATACGATACCTTTTCACCACCCTTGATGTTGGTGGTTATATTGCGCAGCACAGGGTCACGATCTTTATGGTATTGAGTTGAGTAGTCCATGAATTCTACGGCTCCAGTGTCCGGCCAACCATCCGATGGCTTCGTCTTCTCAATAACCCACTCAGCCTGGACACAGCACGTGCACGAGTGAGATAACCTGGAAGGTGTGATTTAAAACTTAGTCACCATCACTGTATTCTCAACATCCGAACAAAAATATCTCAAGCAAGCATTTAACTGTTTAGGATATGTTGGTTTGTATCAGATGTCAGATGATCAAATGTATGCAATTATCAAAAGAAATGGCCGATCAGTTGAATGTTTCAAAACACTTGTTCACAAAACATACAGACCAGAGCTACGAACCAGTCAGTCAGTGAACCAGTGAACAAACAATGCAATCGATTGATACAAATTTGCACTGAAGAACCAGCTTTCACTTATGTTTATTATTTTCTTTGAGTTTAACGATTTGCTTCACTTGTCTTGGCTACTGTACATCAAACAGTACAGTATGCTAGTATGTTACTGCGTACCCTATGCCGGTTGTTCTCGAATACACAAATAGTTTCAACAAGTATCAGCGAAACAGAACATCAAACCTCTGGTGAAGTTTCTGAGTACTCTCGAATGCGCTCGACAGCTACAATGTTTGTTTCCAGTTCACTCGTCATTCTAACGAGCCAGTTCAACGTCTGAGTTACCTGAACTCACATACACAACACACCAAGCTCCACACCATGAGTTCATGCCACACGGTGGAGCAAAATAAAGTGCAACATTCACTTCCAGTCTCTTACTGTCAATGTCACACACATGAGATAAGCTAATGTTGCACATAGACAGTACTTATGCAACTAATCGCCTCACGTTATCTACAAAACTGTCCAACTGTGAATAACTGAGCATATATTTATATGCAAAAATTTTATGTTCCACTTTTTACGCACCAGCCTGTATATGTCACTCATCAACGTTACTACACCAATGGCTGGATAATAGCACTTGTAGTCTGGCACAGAGTCCTAACCAGATAGCCAGAACCTGACAACTCAGCATCAAGTTCTGTAGTCTGCATGTCACCTATAACCTTTGCCTTTGATTCCAAAACCTAACCCGGCCAGTTACACAATAACCAAAATTAGCAGTAAGCTGCGGCAAAAATCAACAATCCTGCCTATTACAAGACTGCTGCAGTGAGGAAAATCACTAGTACAGATATCCCAATGCAGGATAACTATGAGATATGATGAAATTAATCAATGAACAACCACCGATATCATAAGAAACAATGTCATGCATACACAAACAGAGAGAAATGTGACACATTAAGGATGGACAGAATACACAGAAACACATTACTGCCAGCACTGTCTAAAGACCACTATCAAAGAAAAATAGGAAAAGAACTATAACTTCATACTTGGCTGTTTTCCACATCACCGTTTCCTACGTGGGAAAGGTCTGGGTTTAGGGGTGGAGTGAGGGTCAGTAATACAGGGCTAGGGCCAGTTCTAGTTACTCCATCTTAGTTGCTAAAGATTTGGTTAGAGCGAGTAAGATTAGTGTTAGGTAAGTAAGTCAGGGTTAAGACAAGTTTTAATGGAAAACAGCCATGTGGACTGTAACCAAAAAGAACATAGCTGATAACTGACATTGAGAGCGTATGACACTGAAAGGCCGACAATGCCGGGAGTCAGATGATCTCGGCCGATGACTGCAAATAGAGCCGCAAACATCACCAGCGTGTTGCCGACAAACTCCAACCGAACTGCCAACCAGCTGCAGCGAACACCACACAGCAAGGCATCAGTACCAATGAACACCAATCACTACACTGCATCTTGCTAACGCTAACAGCATTATACTGAAGGACATTCAGAATCATGTTTAACTGACCTATTTTCTTGGTTCCACAACACTTCATCGTGCGACACTTAATCACACGACAGTTAATCAGCGACAGTTCATCAGTCTATCTTCATCCATTTCATTGCAATTAACTTTTTTGCAGCCAAAAACCTCCAAAAATCACACAAAATCAATATTTTTAGGGCTCAAGGTCATCAATGTTGACATTTCTAAGAAGCTCGTCGTCAGTGCTTGTTATGTTAAGCAGCATGTCTGTGCCTATCTGCAACCATTTACATGCTAGACAAGCCAACAGCAGATAAATAACCAGTTTTTAGAAGGGTAACCCTCTTTAACACTCACGTGCTCAGGCCTCGTTGAATATAGAAGGTCCGGACTTAGACCACTAATATCTACATTCCATGCTGAAAATTTCATATGCTGGTTGTCTTGGTCTATCTCCAACCATTTCAGTGCAATTCACCCTTGAAATGCGTGTCACAGCCCAAAATCGTGAAAAGTTCACTAAAACCCCCTATTTTGGGGGTTCAAGGTCATTGATGTTGACATTTCTAAGAAGCTCGTCACCAGTGCTTGTTATGATAAGCAGCATGTCTGTGCCTATTTGTAACCATTTTCACGTTGGAGGAGCCAATAGCGGCAGAATAACGCCTTTTTAAGGGGGGTGCCCCTGTTTCGATCCCTAGTTCGTGAAGACCCCCTTTACCCAGGGGCATGAAATTCTGTCACGAAATACTAGAGATTCTAAGCTATCATAATGTCATAACCTGGAGCCTCTATCTCACCTGGTCTTGGAACGGTACCAGGACGTGAAGGACGGACGGACGAACAGACGGACGGACGGACAGACAGACAGACAGAATTACCGTAGCTAATACGCACTATAGCTAGCTAGCTAGCTCTTGCGCGTAAAAAATGAAATGTGACATCTGCATACCGATTGGATGCAATGCCGGGATAGTAGCAAATCTGGTTCTCATCAACACGTCTTTCAGACTCCAGAATAAAGCGTTCCTGATGTCCTAGTGCACGGATTGTGGACGCACCCTGAACGGTTTCACCAAAATGTGAGAAAATCGGCGAACGACTTACAGACTCCAACCGTCGCAGCTGGCGAGATGTTGCTACATAGAACCGCTGCAATCAGCCAAACACAACATTTATGCTCATAGCAGACGAATGTAATAACAACTGCACTGCTAAAAATACAAGAAATTTGAGCTAATGCTCAAGAGACGTGCAAAAGCCTATAGCGGTTCCAATTCAGTAGTTTAGCTGAAAATTGGGGTGTTCACGCTAAGTTAATATACAAATACCAAATTCTCTATCTGGATCGCATAACGATAGTTCCGTGGCGCCAATGATATTGTGAATGATATAGACTTGTGTCGCAGACCAAAATCGCCAAAAAAATCCACAAAACCCCCTATTTTGGCGTTCAAGGTCATTCAAGGTCATTGAATTCAGCGTAACCTAGGCCTATCTCGCACCATTACTGAGATACAGCAACTTAGTGGCCAAAAATCACAAATTTTGCCCACCCCCTCTCATTTAGCACCCACGTTCGGGGTGACCCTCTTCAAATTTATGGAAAAGCTTTACAGTTCCTGAAACTAGAGTCTTCCAGGCAGCCGACGATGAAGATTTGGTAATCCTAGCTTGCACCGTTTTTGACTGATCCACCCACGTGTCGTATGGACAGACGGACGGACGGACAGACAGAATTGCGATGGCTAAGATGCGCTGAAAGCAGTAGCTGCTTTCGCACGTAAAAACAGTATTTCACTACTTTTGCTGCCAAATTAATTTACATTAATTACTGAGTAATTCTATACTAATTTGTGCAATTAACTTTCACTATGAAAAACATGGCTGACAGGGCATCCAGCTTTTGCCAAGTACTTCCTCAACGACTAAAAAAATTTTTCTCATGACACTGTGTTTGACTTTTTTGCAAAAGATGCGAGCTAACTGGACATCCAGCATATCAACCCTCACTGAGTAAGTCTTCAAAATAACATTTTGAGAGATGTGGGACATAAACAGGAGTACTCCAGAATATATGTCTTGCTAATAATAATATGTCCGTCTGCAGGAGTTAAGCCACGCTGCCCTATATAGGCAGCGGTGGGCAGCGATAGTAACAATGGCATCAGACACCAACGGGCGTTGAGCCCATGGTTGTCGATGATGATGATGATGAATAATACACTGAATGCATACTTAAGCGCTTACTGATCATGACATTAATATTAATTAATAATAATCATAACTTCAACTTATGCTTAGCTCAGTAGTTATAAATTCTAAACACAACTATACTCCCAATAAAGATACAAAATCAAACTACCATGTAAATGTCAAAAACTTGATACAGGCAATGCGGCCAGACCAGTAACAAATTATGCTGCTTCCTGACAGAGGCACATGGGCGTGAACAAATTATTACACTAGACCGGAATGGCTTGGAGTTGAAGTTAAACTGCTCTACTGTACGAGAAATACAGTGTTGCTTTTGCACTGTGACAAGTACTACCCATGTTATCAGCATGCATGCAAAATATCATGCAAACCTGTAAATATTTTCAACATAAGTAGGTACCATAAGCAAGAAACACGCACAATGGAAAACAAAAGGAAAACATTCATAAATTATGCTCTTCGGACACGAGTGGAAATGTTAATGCCAGTTAAGCAAAATAAAAGAAACAGTAACAAAAACAGCCACCCGCAAGCAAGAAATCAAAATGACCATGCATGATGTTGCAAACAAAAAAATCAAAAACAGTGTAAAAAAAATTTATGCCTATTAAAATGATGCGAATTTTGAAACCAGTAACAAAAATATAGACACATTTCTGCATATCAGGAAAGCAAAAAAGCAAAAAAAAATCAAGCCAAAGATGTGAACATATACGTTTCACAGCAGAAGCAGAAAACAAAGTGTATGTGAGCAGTTTCTTTCAGAACACATCAAAAGCTACTTAACATCACAAATTTTCATTCAAAAATAATGAAATACATGTAATAAATAACCTACGATAAGAGCGGAAGCCACTTGTCACTTAAATTATGCTTGGAAATGCATACAGCATAAGTAAGAAAAACCAAAAAAAGCAAAGTCTCAAGCAAGACATCAATCTGTGAGAAAAAGCAAAAATGAGCAAAAGACCACATCAAACGGCGGTGCAGTGAGTTGAAAACAGGAACGAACCAAACGGTTGCAAATTGTACCTGAACCAGGTAATAAATGATGCTCATTGGGAAGATAACAATAAGAAAGAGCGGTGTGCTGTAGCAGATGACGGCGACCGTGCCCAGCACACTGAGTGCACAGACGACCCACGAGTGTAAACTGCGGGGCAGCGACGAGTCCACGACGTCGATGTCCTTGGAGAAACGATTGATGATGCGACCGATCGGCGTGCTGTCAAAAAACGACATCGGCGCCCGAAGTCCGCTCTTGAGAATGGACGTGTGTAGTAACGTTGCTGAACTGACGATTCCCTCGGCCAGTGCAAAAGCCGAGCACAGCACAGCTACTCCTGCAGCCGCAAACAACCAAACAGACTCTGTAATGACCTTACCTTATTGCCTGGGCAAGAAGCCAGCTCTGAAGCGCTGAGGATGCAGCTGCAGCCTGGACAATGACATGCAAGTAATAGCATGCCGGTCACTGCAAACATCAAGAACATCACACATGAAAAAATATCAACGACCACTCAGTTTGTAGAACACTGAGGAATTTGATGCAGAAATCAAACTTCACGCATAGAAATGGATTGGACATGACAGATAAGATCTTGGTTTTTAGCATCAAAAATATCTGCAGAAATCAGTAGCTCGATGAAGTACTCAGCAATACAGAAGACCATCGGAGATGGGAGTCTGAAACAATTCAGCCAAGATAGCCTGATGTTAACCATAGCATTATTTCGGAGATACTCTCAGATATGGATGGAAACTAAAATACAGCAAAACAGACAATAGAGTGGAATAATGACTGGTAATTCCACAAACTTTGGTTGGTGAACATTGTAGCACCAAATTTTTTAGAAACTCACAGAGAACCAAGTGACTACAACCATTACTGTCAAGATGAATAGCATGGGGTTATTTGAAACAGCAAACTGCTGTTCTGATATCGACCTCAAAGCATGATCTTACATGAAACAAGAGACGGATGTTGTCAAAGAGATGAAGTAATAATCAACATAATGAAGAAGCCTAAGAAATAAATGCCAAAATAAATATATAAATAAAACGAGTATGCAGATGAATGGAAGAGCGAACTTTCTAAGTAAACTGAAAATGCCAGACATGAAATGTGACAACAGGAGAAAACAGAAATAAAACAATAAAAACTCCATTTAAAAATTTAAAAATTAAAAAAAAAAACAGATAAAATTGGTAAAAATGAAAAACATCCAGGAAATGAAACAAAAGCAAAGTTAAACAACATAAATTAGTGATAACTCAACAGTCGAGAAAATTAGTACCAGCAGATGGAAAGCAAGTCTGATATTACAAGCACATGGCATGCTGCAAGCCAAAAGACAGCAAGTCACTGACAATTTCCACATTTCCGCAGCTCAACTGGAATACAGCAGTTACAAACAGCAGTGCTTCAGCACACATACAAGCTATTGGTTAGTCAACGTTTTACCTGAATGTAATAGTAGATCACGGCAAGTGCGGGAAGGGAAACCAGGAACCACGGAGTGACAAAGGCAACAACAAATAAGCTCGCGAGGCCGGCCAACACACAGTTAATCATTGAGCGAATTGTGAAAGGCATCACTCGGTCAACACCGCCGACATCTTCCGAAACACGGTTTAATATTCGGCCACGCGGTGTAGTGTCAAAAAACTGCATTGGGTTATGCAGAAAGGCAGTGAGCAAACGACAAAAAAGCAGACACGATGCACGAACACCACCATCGGCCATAATGTACGCGCACAACATTTCCAATACACCTGCAAATGTACATCGCAACAGCTTCCGCTCAGCAGGCTTAACACCACTCCAGTGCACTGGCTTCAAATTCAGCAGAGTAATACTCTTAAGCCTGGATGATGTTGAAAATTATACAACAAGAAGTCTTCTTTTGAAAGATAACCATCATCCCATCTTTTGACACTTCTGAGTCTGTGTGTCACACTTTTAGGGTTTACCCTATCTGACTTTCATCACAGTATTTGGTAACAAAAAGCTAGATCGGTGAAACTGTAAAATGCTAAAAATGATTGAGCATTTCAGCAGTTTTTGACACATACATACCTAAAACCAACAATGCAACAAGTCTAATGGTAGGAATTTGTAAGCAACCTTGAGCAAGTTGCTAATCTATGTGTCCTCAGGTAAACACAGTCTGCTACCTCAACAAGATGGGCTATAGACCCGGTTGGCTGCAAGTGCCTGAAGAAGTGATATATCTCTGCACACTGCTAAGTCCAAGTGTCTGCTAGCACGAGCAACGAGCAATAGATAATAGCACGATGTGCCAAGCTGCCTGCCACTACTAAGACTGTTAAGCACTTCTAGAGACATAGCTAATAAGCAGTGACATGGCACGTACCAAACCTTTTAAGACAGAAATGCAACAGTACACAATGCACTGTAAAACAGCTATACATAGCTAAAAACCAGTAAATAACCAGTAAATGCAAAAAGCGTGCATAAAACATTGAGCATATTGTGCATTTCCAAAACTGCACTGACATCCCACCAACCGCTACTGATATTATACTGAACTATTATGTTGTGTGCCATTTCAATACCAGCTACCACCAACAAAACTACTGCTACACTTGCCTTTGATTTGACTGGCCAAATTCACCAACTGATGTTAGTCCAGATTATTCCAAGAACCCATAAGTGAACGTTTCAAAATAGCAAATCTGCAAAAGAAGTTAGCACAAATCAAAAGCGCACAAAATCCATCCAACCTTGTGCCAAGCCGAGGGCTCCATAGACTCCGAGTCTCATATCCCTCTGCTCCATGCTCACCGTGGCATTATCAGCATCGTTACTCCATGCACTCAGCCAGAAGTTAGCCGAGACAGAGCACGTGTAATTCATGATGTAGAATATAACGATGCAGATGCTCACCACCGGGCCTATTGCTGACATGTATGTCAGAAATACCTTCAGCTTCACCTGTTGCAACAGAACAAGACCACATCATATAGGTGGAGGAGATGTAGTGATAAGAACTAAAGTAATATGGCACACTCAGCATTTGTCTTCACCAGGTGGCAGCACAGGACTGATGGTATGGCCCCAATTTGACACTGCATGTTGCAGCAAGGGGTTTGCCCCCAAATCTCCCATTCCCCTGGAGAATCACTTGGGCTGGAAAAGCGATTCTACATAAAAATGGAAGAACTTATGTAACTAAAAAAACCACGGTAACTTTGACCTTGGATCGAGTCATACGGCATATGATCACGTATCATCCATTGACCTCTACCTGCATAAAAATTCTGCATGCTCGGTTTCTGTTTCACAAACTCTTTTTTTCCAGATTTACTATAAGTTAGGCTGGTCCCCAAAAGTAAACTTCTGCTAACTGATGTGGCACAATATTTACAGGCTGTTTATCTTTCCCGTCACTCCAGTGAGGAAAAGGCTTGAAAAATACAAAGAAAATATTTGTAAGTAAAACACTGACAAACTGCTTACACTGCCTTGCTCCACAGTTTCTTCTTGGATCAGTCGTTTCTTTTCAGCCTGTTTTTCCGAGTCCTTCTTCAACGAAGATTGTGAGCCTGACTTTCTCTTCACGGAATTTTCACGTGACATCGTTCTCGTCCGACCGCGTTCTGCTGGCAACTTTCAATCGCACAACAAAACAAATATACACATTTTACTGCGAATATGCCACATCAAATGCAACTCAGTTTTGTATACCTTTTTTTCACATTTATCATGTGCTAGTTTGTCTCAAACCTAAACCTCTGCAATGCTAACTGGCTACAACTCAACACAAAGAGTATCCAGTTCTGTACGCCTCAAACCACCTAGAGATAACGATATTTGTAGCATATTTAATAAATAATCATGCACCCACTCACCCCCAAAACTCAACTTTATTAAATGAATAAAAAATGATGTAATGGTGGTCTAAAGAAACTTTATTAACAAAAGTATGGAAACAATCCATCAGTGAATATGCAGATATCAAGATAACAATAAAAGACAGTACTGCTTGACGACAGAGTTTAGTTTCAGTTCTAGTCAGTGTAATTCTACAGTTGTAATGTTCTTCCAGGAGCAGAGGTTGGTCGTTGGTCGGTCGGTCAGGCCTCAATATTACACTGATCTTATATACTCCTCTTCGCTACGTTAAGAACGTAGCATGCGAGGAGTAAAAAAACATCTAACGCAGCAAAAATTCTTGAAATTACTCTCATAGTTATTTATATGTCAGTTTCTACTCTAATTAACCAAAATAGCATCACTATTTTCTCACTCAGTGTAGCCAAAGCAGAGAACTAACTGACCGACATCTGTCGTGTCATCTGTAAGTTGCTATTATCGGCCTGCTCATCAGTCTGGTTGTCAGCAGTAGACTCTGCACGCTCAACGAGTGAGATAGACCGTGGATCGACAGGACTCCTTGGAGTGCCACCCACACCGCCATCAGCACTACACTCACTGTCTCCGGACCTCATCCGCAGCTTGTTCAACCTACAACAAAGCAGCTTGGTAACTACTGTAATGGTTAGGACTAAGGCCCACAGTTTTCCACGAGCCACAGAATTTTGAGCCGAGCTGCGGAATATGCCGTTTTCCATGGAATTCTGATATTGCCGTGGAATTTTGCAGAAGTCAAGAAATGACTGATGATTAGTACAATCGTAGGCTTGATAACGTAATCAGACTAACTATATCACGGAGAAAAATCAAACTAAACTGCCTAAAACTGCATCCCTACTAATACTTTCCATCGTATACAGCATAATCGTAAATAAACACAATGTAACTAATTAACAAATTGCACTTTTGGAAAGCAAAAATATCGATAATTTTCTTTGTATGTTGCTAGCATAACTGAGCGCCATGCCAGCATCCAAAAACTGAAGTTTTTTGAACAGAATGAAGCTTAGTTTACGCAAAAACGAAAGGCTAAGGTAAGCCGTGGAATTTGGACAATTCTGCTGCGGTGAGCCGCGGAATTTTGCAAACTTGCCTGCGGAATTTAGCAAAATTATCCACAGAAAACTGTGAGCCCTAGTTAGGACGATGGACTAATGATCGCAAGGTCGTTGGTTCAACTCCCAGTTGGATCACAATCAAGTGGTTACCATCTGAATGGGTGATTGTCTGCGAACATGCAAACATCTCGATACATAACCAACATCAAGGTCAGCACAGCCTTCCTCCGATCGAGTACCGGCCTGTCTGGCTGGGGTTCGCCTGCATTGGGAGGCAGGTAATCCAGTCTACCAATCACTTTTACATAATCATCAAAGAACAAGCGTCGCGTCCAAAGGTATTTCTTGGAAACTCTGTGGCAAAATTCCCATCACAAAAGTGGAATGTAAAAAATTAAAACAAAATCTAAACTTACATTATGATCGTTAACTAATTACAACATAAAGCACAAGATGACAGTAAAAAGACAAGTCTATTGAGCACAAAATAGTACAAAATAATTATACAGAAAATTACACAGAGACTGCATCTGATTGGCACTCACTTGTCTATAGAGCCAGGCACATTTTCACCAGCGTCCACAACAGGGCCGATATGTGACAGAATCTCAGCTTTCAGCTGCAGGTCTGACGACAACAAAACCAGCATACACTTTGCTTGGACAACTGACACTACATAGCTTGACGGATGACCGATAAAGATAATATTTACTTTAAAAATGATAATAAAACACCAACAAACTTGAATAACTCAGACTATAACCCAAATGACTGGACAGTTAAAACTCAATGCACACGTTCAAGCTCTTTAGCATATTTGGTAATGTGGTGACCTTGATCGCTGACCCCACAACTATTCAGTTGATGTTTGTCCCTAATTTCAAGTAACTGGCACATATGGCAAAAACCCACTAAAAAACATCAGACATATCATAAAAGAGCATCACAGATGGATGTATGGATGCATAAATGCACGACACTAAAACATAATAATGTCTCTATTATCACATAAGGGCGGCAGCCAAAGCAAGAAAAACTGCCAATGGTAGGTGCTCTGGCAATTCGGAAAATTTGAGTCACAAAGATAAAAAAATAACACAAAGCTAAGTATGATTTTTGTAAGGTTTTTTGATGTCCGATGATGTGGCCTTTCACCTTCAGAGCAGAAAATTGGCACAGCACTTAATCCTGTCCAAGGAAATGTTCACATCAACTTCGGTTTTTCCACGCCTTTTCATTTTTCGGGTAGTCGCCTCTACAGAAGACAGAGACAGATGGACAGAGGGGGCAAACTGCACATAAAATGCCTGCATAATAACAGCAAGTAAAAGCAGTACCCTCATCATCAGGCTCATCTCCTTCCTCCTCGGTCTCCAAGTATGCATAAAGGAAGTCGGCAAATGCACCCTTGCGATCAAGCAGCTCGCGGTACGTGCCAACCTCCGAGATTCTGCCATCGACCAACACAAAGATCTGATCCAGCTGAGGCAGAAAGCTGATACCATGGGTCACCAGGATTCGTGTCTATCGTAACACACAACATTACCCGCACTTCATACACATTCGTCTTTCACTACTGCAATGACATCAGTTTGGTAACAGGGCTGGCACCTTAACTGTAAAACCACTGTAGTAATACGCCCTATACTCCAAACAATAATCCTGTTACTAGCAACAGTAGTAGTCATATCAGTACTAATGGTACTGTAGCTGTGACATTAGCAGCAGCAGTAACTGTGGTTGTCTTATATGCATGATTGACGGTAACAAAAACAACAACCAAGTTCTTTTAGAGACATAGGCAAACCAAGTGAGCTGAAGCATGACTTGTGCACAAAATCAGCACCACAGTAATTACAAAGTGAACTGGTGCATATTAGTAGGGTGTCTGACTCTGCACCGTTCTTGAGGTCTCACACAAACAGTTTCTCAGAGGCCTGGATAGTGGGTTTGAGTAATGCATGTCTCGATCAGTGGAGCTAGTCTGCACTGGGCCTGACTATCTGCAGACATGTAAACAATCTCGATACGTAACTAAACCAGCCAGTTCAACAAAGTCTTTTATCCTCTCAGAAGAGACACTTTATCATACAAATAAGTCAACAATTAAAATTAATAATCCAATTTTAAAACATGCCAAAGCTATAGTTTGTGACACAGAATCTAAGTTAATTTATAACAGAAATATACTTGAATAATAATGCCACTACACATACAACGTGACATATTGTCACTAGCTGTATCTTTTAGTTTTATCCGACGCCCTCTCACCTTGTTCTTGAGCAGTCCGTTGCTCCCAAGAAGTTCATCAAAGATGTGTTTGCCGACTTGAGCGTCGACGGCTGACAATGGGTCATCAAACAGGTAAATGTCAGCGTCGGAATAACTCGCCCGGGCCAAACTAACTCTCTGCTTCTGACCACCACTTAAGTTCAGACCCTGGAACACAGATTTCCATGTACATTCACTGCGTCACTTTTGCAGATTGTAATCACGGGATCCCGAATCCAGGATCCCGAGATTGGCAGCATCCAAATCCCGGGATTTCGGGATTACAAAAATTACTTTAAATTGTACTTCTTCACGTGTTAAATGATACAATTAAGAATTCTAGCTGTATGATGAATAAAATATTTTATGTTTGCTGAGTCCTACTCTTTGCTGTGCATCATAATTTGTATTTTGACGGTCACCGTCACTACCTACAGTTCAGATATACCTCTCATAGGAGCCTATACTACATCGTATGCATAATTAAGCCCACTGAAAATACCAAAATGACGACTTATCTGTAAGCCTAATCCCGAAACAGGCTGCTGGGATTACAAATTTCTCAATGCCGGATCCCGGGATTGAGAATTCAGTCCCGGGACTGCAATTACTAGTCACTTTACTACACCAACCAACCCTCTTCTCCTGCTGGTTGAACAAATATACGACTGACCAAGCTATTAATTATTTCATCATCATCAATATACAGAATATGGCAAATGCAGTCATACAGATGACAGCAAAAACATAAATAAACATGTTCGCATTGCACAACACAGATGTCCACATAATGCTTTGGGCGAATGCTGCATAACCAGTTTCTCAAATAAATTGGCAAACTAGCAAACATTTCATGCAATCTAAGATCACGGACAAAACATAAAAATTTTCACAGGTATCAGATAGCTTTTTTGTCAATTTGAATGTAAATTCCGAGTAAAATAGAAAAGCCTCCACATTTGATTCACTGAAACCTAAAATCTAAATCCAACTATGACTCAGCAATACCAGTAATAAAAATCTAATGCATAGTCAGACAGATATAGCAATACTCTAAACTAATAATAACAACACATAAATACGTTGCACAGCACCTATACCATTCCTAACACCCACCCAATAACATCAAAACACTGAAGAATAAATACAGTAATAATAAACACAAAAAGTTAAATCAGTTGAAAACCTTCTCTCCAATTTCCGTCAGATCTTTGCCAGGAAACTCCTCAATATCTGGTCGAAGGGCGCATGCATCAATTATCTTGTCATAAATGGCAGTGTTCATCGGTTTACCAAAGAGAACGTTGTCACGAAGTGTTGCATTCTGTACCCAGGCCTCTTGTGCCACATAAGCGACGGAACCCTTACAACACAGCACACATACGCACACCATTATCCAGGTAAACACGTACAGAATATCCATTAATTTACTAGTTGAATGTTTCTTCTTCACTTCCTTCTCCAGCCCATCCATTTGCTCAGGAAAAGCCAAATGAACATTTCAAATTCATATCACCTTTATGGGAAAACATCACTAAACTATCTTAGTATATCTTTCTTAATAACCAACTCTCTGGTGATTCCAATTTCAATAATATGCAAAACCATTCATTTTTCTCCTAATTAAATGATCATAAAGTACATGTTGTGTCATAATTACCTTTACTGTGACATCCCCAGCCAGTTTTTCCGTTTCACCCAATATCGCAGACAACAATGTAGATTTCCCGCAGCCCACCTGGCCAACCACTCCAATGAATGACCCTTCTTTAATCTTGATGTTAATGCTAAAAACATCAAATGCAACTGTAAAAAAACAGTTGTATTGTAAACAACAGAAAATACCACTAATATTAATAGTTTTTAGGTTCTGTGTTTCTTTTTGTTTTGCCTGCCAATTTTCCGAAGTTATTGCAGTTTAGGCCCGTCTCCAATATTGACTGCAACCCCTAGCTACTACTACTTTCTCGTCTTGTTCCTTCTCCGTCACTGCTTATACTCTTTGGAACAAACTGTCTGCGAACATTAGATCAGCTAGTTCTTGTTAAACGTTTAAATCTAGTCTAAAAACCGAACTGTTCATCGCTTCTTACCTCGATATCTAAGACAAGTCAGCGCTAATGCAGCGCTTCTGATTCACACTTAACTTTGTGACAATGGCGCTATATCAAATTAATTTTAGATTTAAATTTTACATTTAAAAAATTACAAGAGAACAAGTTCTCAATGGCCAAACGTCATTACAAAACATCAGAAAGTGCACTTACTTTATGCTGATGTTAAATTACATACAGCTAGCTCGGTCTTTTCAATATTTCATCAGTATCACTGATCAATTTTAGTATCAATCTTACTATCAATCTTCAGATCAATGAATAAATAAATAAAGCAATCAAGCAGTCATTGTGTTCCACTATTCAAGAGCATTCACCCACCCCAATCTACGTGAATTCTACAGCCGACCAGTCACAAAAACCAGCAAGTTTACATACTCAGATAATGCCGGATGTTCATCTTCTGCATCCCATGCAAATGTACCATTAGTAATCGTAATGGCAGCATCTACAAAATACCATGTAAATAAATATAATTAGAAATTTAATGAGCAGTCAGTCATGTTATCTTTAAAGCTTCACACAAATTAACATAGCAAGTTACAGCTAAAACTATCAAACAATTAGTTTATTACTTTGATAAAGATGCTGTTTTGTCAAAATTTCCATTTTTAAATCAGTCCTACATTGACTTCACAAAATTATGCAATATCTCCAAGCAACTATGGTTGTCTATTGCAATTAAACACCACATACAATGGCAAACGCTGTGTTGTCAAAGCTGTTAAATGGTCCAGGTCAAATCAGTCTTTCATCCCTCTGGGGTAAGTAAATTGAGTACTGGCCTGTTGGCCGGAATTAAGGCGGAGCACGTTCACCTGTGTGAAGTGACAGGTAACACAGGTAACGCTCCATGGCTCTGCGATGGGTTTTCCATAAACAGCCACTCATAAGCTTCAACCTTCAACTGATCTTACCGGCAGTTTTGTCACGGTTCACATTGTTTTCATCCAACTCTTCATTCTTGAGAAAATTCTTGAGTCGCTTTACAGATACGCTAGCCTACAGCAGATAATTCACACAGCCGTGCCATGCCCACTTTGGTCAAATACAGATGAAGATCTCTTAAAGCTTACTCCGAATGGAGCATGGTAAACAAGCAACTTTGCAAACTAGAAGCTGATATAAAACAAAAAACCATAAAGACTACGAACATTTCAATGAAGGACAATACTGAAACAACAACCACTACTAATACTCATGAGTCGTAACATTTTAAATGGATGTTTCTTAAAGTTGAACTAGAGCCTTAAAAAGTGCTTTTATAACATGTATATTGTATATCCTCTAGGAAAGTACCCAAATATTTAGTTGCCAAAAATACTCTGGACAAAATTAACATGCAAAAATTAACACACATAATATTCAAAAACTGCTGGACAAATGAAACAGTGACACAGCAACAAACAGCTTGTCGGGTAAACATATAAGAAACTTGGGTTTTCTTGAACAGCATCTGGGGAATTCCAACAAATTCCACGGTCTACTGACCTGAACAATGTTTGCAATCATCATTGGCAACATGGTCAGCGGAAAACGCAGAATGTTGAACAGTGACAATGAGACGAAAGCTTTCTCTGCATCGAGAATGTTGTCTCTTGATGACAGAACGTAAACAGCAAATGTCGTCAGTGACACCTGATTCCACAATGTAGCAAATATCAAGAAGTGCCAGACTGCTAATATTAGAGATACAGTTAATTTGGAACATGCAGCTAAAAGTAAATATTCAGTTCTACCCAATGACCGGTAGCGTGTCGGACTTGTAATCCTGAGGTAACTCAGAGGCGCAGGTTCGACTCCACACCAGGATACTGCCGGATAACGACCTTAGGCAAGTTGTTCACACACATGTGTCTTTGTCACCAAGCAGTATAATTTGGTACCGGCTTCACCGCTGGGACGTAAACAGGCACACTGCGCGATACACTGGTCCATGGTCTCGTAGTGTAAAAACTGGTGTCGGGCTGTCTGTGGAATCAGAAAATGGAGATCAGCGCCACCCTATGGGCTGTAAAGCTCGGGAAAAACTTTACGTTTTACGTTTTTACATACAAATACAAACACAAACAAATACAAACATTAAATGTAAGACTGAAAATTCACAATAATGCCATTGATAGAGCTATACTGAACAGCAATTTTTACTATTCAGCCAACTACAAACATTTGGCTAAAAGACTTTTGAACAGAACAATTCCAGTGACCAAATGGCAAATACAATTTTTTACAGATACCCGATACACAAACTTCCTGCTAATAAGAAACAATGTAAGGATAATATTTTGATCACAACTGTCACTGAACTGTTGATGACATTCAAGAATTACTACAGGCAAAACACTAAAAACATGCCCCGAAAACCCAAGATGTAACAAAAAATGGCAGTAACAAACCAGAAAAGGAGCACATGTCCATGAGAACGATGCAGCAGCATTCAGATATGCAGCTTTCCTCAATACTTTAAGTTCTCGGTTGCGAATCTCAAGTATCTTCTCCTGAAATGACAGCTCCCACGCATACAGCTTCAGAACCTGCAAACAGAATACCACCAACACATCTCAGAAATATGCAGGCCATATGGCTTGACTGCTAGGACAAAATTTATGAATAAAAGTGACACCACAAATTAGAGAGTGACACGGTAATAGGGAATTACCGCAGTAAATGGGTAAATTTCTGTGGTAATCCGGCGGTAATGGTAAAAAAATTCCGGTAGTACCGCAGTAACGGTAAAAAAAGTTGCAGTAGTTATCGCGGTAGTGGTAAAACAGAATTAGTTCATTTCCCACGCATGCATTGTAAAAGTGAGCGCCATTCTGGACACTAAAATGCTCATTAAGATCATGTGCAACAGACGACCATTGTGTGCCACGTGGTATAGCTTTGCGAGGGCACTGGACACTTATCACCCGTTAAGTAATTAGTGTCAGCCACGTTAGCGCACTGCACTGACTGCAACAGCTGAGTTTACAGATATCTGCCGACTGTTGCCTAACATTCTTGGGATGTACTGGGAGACGGCACAGACATGCATTAATGGCTCAGGTCTGCCTGACTAGCGACACGCGTGACTGGTGCTTCTCCCAAAGGTTTTGATGATGTAGGGCATACAGTCGTTTGTCACTGGCGTATTGTTTCTACATGGACTTTATAACAAATTAGCCTCTATAGTCTACAAGTAGTATTTTTTTTATTTTTAAAGACACTGAAGACAGTGCCAGTCCACTATAGCAACATGCAAATTGTCATTAATGAACATTATCATTAAATGATGTGAATGGTAAAGTCCTCATCTTCAGACTTCAGATTCTAGGGTGTGATGGGGAGGGGGAAATTTCTACGGTAATAGGGATGGGAAATTTTTTGTGGGGATGGGGAATTTCTTACAGGAACAAAATTGGGATGGGGAAAATTTGATAAGGATGGGGTGGGGATGGGGACAATTTAATTTACCGTGTCACTCTCTACTACAAATGTTATCAAATCTAATAGAATCTGATATTTGAGCTCCTGCATGCAGCTTGCAATGCACGCATTGCACACAAGTATACAAAGTCTGCATGCAACTAAAAAAGCCTTGGCAAAAAGTGAACAGGTCTGCTTTAAGCACAGATTTAAATGCCCCCAACGTCTTGGTCTTGTCTTAGTCTTGGAGCTATGCATCTCGGGTCTCATCTCAGTTTTCGCTTAGAAGACGTCATGTACATTGGTGAGAAGATAAGCTGTAAAGTAATCTAAAGTTGTAATGTACTGGTTTCATTCCCAATGGTTCACCATGCACTCTATTATTACTCTTTTCTTTCAACATAAACTCACTCATGCATCTGATCATAAAAGCACCGAAGCACATGACTATGCAGTGTACACACAGATATAAAGTCATCTGTACGTATTACTGCAAACCTTGATTCCATTGAGAACTTCATTCATCATTTTGATCCTAGAATCTTTCAATTTCATTTGAGTCATCTGCAAAATTACAACAATACAAAATACTGATATTTAGTTGCCAAATGAGTAGCACACACAACGCAGCACAGAGAGAGAACTGAATGTACATATACGCAAACAATGGCCACTAAAGACAAAGATGATATATAACAAGGTCCTTCGATAATACATGTATCATATATATATGTATATCATACATATATATATGTATATATATATATATGTATGATATACATATATCATATATATATATATATCATAATACATAATACATATAAGATTGATTTTCATTCTCTAAGTACTGTGTATTATTATACTGGACAGTCGGAAATTGTTGATGATGTTTGTAATAGTCACAAAATCTTTTTGCGT
>Ga0056128_1003134_pt1 | contig 20098 bp, 10 predicted proteins | sample WorMetLIZISLAND2_FD_71113 | JGI IMG/M metagenome (GOLD analysis project Ga0056128, IMG submission 71113) | Marine gutless worms symbiont microbial communities from Max Planck institute for Marine Microbiology, Germany - Olavius geniculatus... ... | reverse complement strand
AAAGTAGCACGGTATAATAAGACAGAGCAAATATGAACAACCAGTACTGAATAATAAAATTAAAATCAAAAAACCTTGAGAAAATCAGAGTAATCAACATTATTAATGGTCCTCTTGAAAAAAGTTAAAGAAGTAAAATCTACTGTATGAGGTAAATTATTTATGAATTTATGAAAAAGCTTTACGGTTCCTGAAACTAGAGTCTTCCAAGCAGCCAACGTTAAAGATTTGGTGATCCTAGCTTGCACCGTTTTTGACTGATCCTGGTGATCCACCCGTGGGACGGACGGACAGACAGACAGAATTGCGATGGCTAAGACGCGCTAAAGTTAGCTGCTTTCGCGCGTAAAAACGGTTCATAGTTTTACCTGTGAGACTTTGCGCGCCGCGGGTCCAGGAGATAACAAAGCCGTTGTACTGGTCACGGTATTACTCAATCAATTAATCAATAATTCAATCAATCAAAATTGCTCTAGCAGCAAAGCTACTTCACGGTGAATACTACAACAAGCAGCAAAGCATTATAGTACTGGTCACGGTGAGTTGTTTAGGTCGTTGGTTTCGCTTGGAGCTTGTAGTGATCGGTTTCTGAGGTCCACCAGTCCGTGACGTTGAGTCATCATCTTCGTCATCACCGGCGTACGAGCATCGACCCTGTCCTCCTAGCACTCCCGCGCTCAACTTGCCCACCTCTCCGCCAGCGGCCATGACCAGCGACGCCATCTTGCGGTGCTTTTCCTCCGATTTGCGCTGGAGGTTGAGCGCCACCCGGTAGATACCCGAGTACAGCACGCACATCACTATCAGCGTCGTCCAGAAATAGCCGACCTGCAGCCAGCAAACGAACGTAGCGCAGTTGAGTCCGGATTTCCATCAAACGCAACGCACGCGACGTACGCAGCTGACGCAAGTACGACGCAGCGGCCTGGACGCAAGGATAGAAGCGGTGTCTATTCGCTTGCGTTGCGTCCGTTGCTGCGCGCCTTGCGTTGGTGGAAAACAGACTTTAATTCGTATACCCGATGGCTCTGAGTCTATGACAAACAAAAAACGTTCTCCTTTGAGTTTACAGACAGCGACTGACCAATAGGTCTGTGACCAGTGACGTCGTTGTAAGAAAACAGGGGGAAAGGTGGGAGCAATTGTCTACCTTAAATTTTTGGCTGTCGGTAAAACGTCAAAAAATCTTCTTCTCGTCGGAAAATTTTTTATCAAAAAATGCAAAATTTGGCGCTGAAAAATTCCTAATTTTGCCAAACGTTAATGGCAAAATTGAAATTTTGAACACCCATAATCGCCGCTGTTTGGGAACACAGTCACTATTTTAGTCTTTCGTCATTATTAGCTGGTTGAACGTCAAAAAGCGAACGTGCCCTATAAATGCTCCTCTCCAATATTTGAGTCCTTAACCCTTCTATGTCTAAGCTTTTTCGGCAACCTTCCCAGCCTAACAGGGGTCGATTCGACCCCCTTTACCAATAGTCTCAATTTGCTTGATATTTTGCAGCATTTTGTGTATCACTTGAGTACTTTTTAGAAGAGGACACCAAAACTATTTGCTCTAATTATTTTGTAAAAAAGGAAATAAGTAAGTAAGTATTAAAACATTAACTTATATAGGGCACAAAGTTAAAATTAACCGTTTTTTGTCTCCTGTCTGAAGTTGAAATTTTTAAAGTATTTTTATTGCAGAAACGCATTAACTATTCAGATAAACAACAAATAAACATAAAAACTGAAAAAAATGTTGTTAATTATAATTTTTAGCATTAACAGCAATACCAGGGAGCTAATTTGTTGATATTATCCGATATATTCCAGACTTAAAAAACCTGACCTGTCAAGGGTAAGGTAGTGTGTAAACAGATACACAAAATATATTGGTGGTATCGGCGCAAGACAAAAAAAATAATTCTATAAAAAGCGCAGGAGGGGGTCGTTTTGACCCTTTCCTTAGGCATAAAAGGGTTAATATATGTGCCAAATTTGCCCTAACGATAAGATAATCATACAACATGACCTATATGAAGTTTTTTTTACACTATCAAGGGTAATTTTATTGTCTACATTTTTGCAATGCGACGCCAATGTGCAAATCAGATAAAAAGTAATCGTTGGTGATAGGGTGAGGATCAGATTACTGTGACAACAAAAAATAATCATCAAACTTAATCAAGTTAGTAGAAATTTAAAACAGTATATTGCAGAGTTTTTGTCTGAGACACAGTGTACTAGAAATGAGAAAGGTATCGTTTGACCTGCAAAAGACAGTTGAAGATAGCGTCGTCCATATACTGCACGTAGCACTGTCCAGCCTTGACTGTGCGTTCACCAACGAAGTATTGCCAGCCGATGATTGACGTAAAGAACACGACGATTGGGACGAGCCATGTCATGCCGATCATCACCAATACCTAGAACACAGCCACGCAGTGCTATTTTTTCTTATGAACAAAAATGCTTTTCGTTCTAGTTCCCCGTACAGTGCGAGTGTCGGAAGGCATAATACACAGTAGATTTTGTTAAAACGTACATATCTTTCTGGCTGTAATCGACGGTAGGCCTATGTTCTGCCTGAGAATGGGCGTTGTACACAGACCCGAGCTACTTTTAGATCATCACGCTTGAGCGGAGTGAGATTATGGGGAGCCATAACACCCCAGAGAAAGTAGTTCACGAATAATATTTACTTACCCGTCGTTCGGTGCGCCAGTTGCGATATTTGGCGGGAATCTTGACCGAGCAGAATCGATCGATCGTAATGCAGAAGACCGTATAGATCGAACACAGGCAGACGGTGTAATAGTTGTTCCAGTTGTAGTAGTATCTGTAGTAGTAGTGGGAGTAAGGCTCATTTGCTCAGCTCCTCTTTTTCACTGTTGACTGTAAAGTGCCATAAACATTTTTTCACTTTAAATTTTATTGTATTATTGTAGTAGTAATAGTAGTATACTGATGGCAGACGGTGTAGTCCAGTGAGAGCCAGAGGTCACAGAGCATCTCACCGAGGTGCCAGTACTGCCCGGTCGTTAGATGGCCCATTACATTACATCCGTGTATTCGCCAGGTGGCATGCAATGTTTTCGTCCGTGGACGTTTGAGATCTTTGGTCGCTTTTTGTGGTTTACTGATCTTATAATGTGTAGTTAGGTACATCTCGCAAAGGTGCCAGTACTGGCCAGTCAGTAGATATACCGTGTAGAACGGACGGCTTAGAGATGGATTAAATCTGTGGCCAATTTCTAAAAGGATCTGCGCTATATTTGGAAAATGAAGATAAGGTTTAACTTCTAACCATAATCCACTCTGGGGCTTTGTCTGTATATACTGGCAATGGATAGCCTATACCGTGTAGAACGGCATGGAGACGGCGCCTATGAGCAAGTCGCTGACGGCCAGAGAGGCAATGAAGTAGTTTGTCGGCTGCCGGATGTTTCGCTCGATGATAAACGACAGAATCACGATCAGATTTCCTCCCACAGTCATCACGATGGTCGCCCCAGCCAGTAGACCCAGTATGACGATCTGCCAAACCTGAAGCACAAGTAAGTAAGTAAATTTCAGTATAAGTAATTAATTTATACAGCGCGCAATTCCGACGGAAAACTCGCCGTTTTCGATACGCCAACCATGGCTGAAAATTAGTCTTTTAAAAATTAGCAGCCAAAAGTTTAGAAGTTAATACGTCTTTGCTTTATTTGTTGCGCAATTTATAATACAAATCAATATTATTGTGATATTTGAGTTCTGACTTAACAAAAATGATGCAACATAGAACTGATTATAGTGTACAGAATGTTCTTCTTAGATCCTAACGTCTTTATCCCGTCTTCATTGTAGGTCTACACTATCTTCTAAGAAAACTTTCGATTCCGCCCTTATCAAATTACTATGGTCTTTGTTTCTCACTGTTGATTACTAGTTCTTTCGCTATTTCACTTTGTTGTTATTTTGCATTATTAGGCCTATCATAATTACTTTTCATTATTTCATTATAGTACAAAAACCACTTACAGTCCCGTTAAGAGTAAATTAATACCGCCAGTTTTTAATTTGCAGGAAAAAGTTGTACTACTGTCAGTCGTGAGGGAGAACTGGGGCTATTTTTTCCATCAGACTGGCACATCCTAAGCTTTGCAGCGGGATCCGGGGCAGAGTCTCGGTCGAAAACGAGTTATGATAAATTTTGAGCCTAATACCCCATTTACACGAGTAAGCATACATGAAGCAGACATAGAGGTAGCTTCGTGAATATTTGCAAAATACACTGTTATCAAGCCAGCTCTAAGACTAATAGTGCACGACGTGCGCTCTAAGTTTGCTCAAAGTTTGCTCTAAGGTTGCTCTAAGTGTGCTTCATGTATGCTTCCTCGTGTAAACAGGGTGTAAGAAACGCATCGGAGGATGCGCAACAATTAGTGCTATTAGTACGCCGTACAGAACGGAACTGGCCAGTAGCTTCCATCCCTATACCTGGTGAGCGCAGATTACGCCCAGTGAAAAATAGGGGAGAAAGTTTTGTTAAGGGTGCAGATCAAAAGTTTTTCTCGTATTTTTTACTTCGCAATCTACACCTTTTAACAAGACTTTATTTCCTATTTTTACTGGGCAGTCAACACTCTTAACAACCCCCCTATTTTTTTACTTTCCTCGATTGTTCACTCTACGACCTTAACAAAACTTTCCCCCTAGATAGGGAAAGAAACGCCACAAGGGAGTGGGAAATTAAGTTTAAAAGTGGGGAGGAATTTGAGCCCAAAGAGGGGGGAAATTGCCCCCGATTTAGATTCAAGATTTGGAGCGGGGTAGAAGCCACTGGAAATAGTGTAGTAAATTAAGCCCTGACTACTGACCGTGTACGGGGTGCCAGACCAGGCCGTGTCATCCGTGGGCACGGTCATAGTGCCATTCAACAGATCAACGAAGTCACCCTGCACTGTACTGCCATTGGACACTGGCGTGCCCGCCGTAGTCACGTGATCCGATGACGTCATAGCAGGTGCCCGACCACCGAGCCTATACGTAACATTTTTATTCACTAAGAATGGCGGCAACAGTGCAATGGATCAATTAATCATGAACTAAATAATAAAGACAGAAAAATGACCGGTGGTTTACGTACTAAATAGGCTACTGCACTGCTGGAGCACTGCTAATGGTTAAGCGAACACGCAGTGCGAGCTTTTACCACTCCAGACAGTGCGGTATCGTACTTACACTACGCTCATATGGCATAGATATACACCATAGTTTAGTTTATGACGCACGACTGCAGCTAAAAGTTAAGAAAAAATACCAGTGCAAGCCAGGTGTGGTATAACTTACGAACAAAACCTAAAACTATACTCACAAAGCTAAGAGTGAAGATTTTGTGACTCAAACTTGCGTTATTTTGACACATGACAATTGGACGGACAAACTGACAGACAAACAGACAACATAAGGCATGTCCAAATTTTAAAGAAAAACCAAATTTGTGACAAGACGAGCTCGTCTTAAGCACAACAACAGCAACAGACATAAACTATTACACAAACACGCACACAATCAAAAGAAATGCATGATTTAAGAAAACCACATTAATGACTGTTTACAAAAAAAAACAGCTACCAACCTATACTGTAGCGGCAGCCGAGTCTAGATGTGTTTCTGGTGAAGAGACCGGTTTGGCGGCTTCAACGTTAATGTTATTCAGCCGATTGACGCGTAGCTCCCTTCTTATCAGGAGATATTGCACGTTCTGCAGACATTCAGTCAACGTCGTATTAGAAACAAGCGAAGAAAGACGTCGGCCCACTGCTGACATGAAATGAAGCGGTCCACCGAGCTGTGCGCATACAACAGCAACACTTGCCGATTTAGAATTTTAACCGAAAGTCCACTTTTACACCGCTTATCGTCGTAAGCTTTGTGTGCAATGCTTTGGCTTGCAGCGCGCTTAGGCGAGATAGGCCTACGCGTCATTTCTGGAGGTTTTTTGATGTCCGGTGACCTTGATCTTTGACCTTTTAAGCTAAAAATCGACACAGATTATTCCTGCTCTAAAAAAGCGTCAAGACAATTTCGCTTTATTTAAGTTTTTTGTTTACGAGTCATTAGCCCGTGCGAAACACACAGATGAACGCACCCATGTGCAAGATCCGCAATGCGGCCGATTAGAATGGTGGCATGGTATCTGAAAATATCAGTGGCACGCATTCACCAAGACAACGATAGGGTATAGGCGCATGACCTAATCGGCCACGTGGCTATTGATTAAATTCTAAAGACGTGTCACATTTTAGTACTGCTGTTATTGTTTCCTGAACGATTTTGCGTTACGACTAAACAAATGCACAAAATGTTAGGCCGCCTAATTATTTCTAATTTAGCATACATGTAAGTGAGGCAAAATCACTGACTTAGCGACTTCGGTTGAGAGAGCTGAGCGTTGGAAAAATGTAAGAGAAAAAAGCAAAAACAAACGACAAATACGTTATTTTGAGAATTTTTACCCGGACAACAACAACAACTATACCACTACCACTAGACGGTGTCGAGTTCCTGCTGCTATTAGTATAGGTTTACGGCGCTGGGTGTACAGAGAAAGTAAAGTCGTTTTTATTTCGTCTCGTACATACACGTACAGCCTACGCTAGACGAAGCTATAGTGTTAGATCGATCGCTGTCATTGAAATCGTCGTCGTAGTGCCAAAACGACGACCGGCCGACACTCGAACACGTACGGCGCGATGCCTCGCTACGATGAACCCAGACGTGATCAGCCGACGTGCACTGGGGCCCACACGCAAGCAGAGGAAGGAAAGGGCGCACGCCAGCCCCACTTTACTGTCGACAGGAAAAACGCCACCCTAATTGTTTCTCATGTACAAAAGGGCGTTCCCCATTGAGCAAAAATAGCGGCTATAGCCATCGCTATCGTATCCACATTGCAAACAGCTTTTTTCGATCAAAATTTTTCAATTTTATATTAAAATAAACAAAAAACTTCAAGATTTTCGAGGGCTTTGCTTTCCAACCCGGCCTGGAAAGGGATTATCTTTAAACCTTGCTGAGGCTTTCACTCACAGACCCGGCCGTTATAGGCTCACGCTTCGAGCTGGCCATGATCTGCCGTCCCCTTTTGCCGACTTCTGGATCCGCCACGGTTTTGTGATCATTACACTTCTAAACAAGAAGCCGAGCTGTCGCTAGGATAGCCAACCGTACTGGTTGTCAGTGACCTTTAAGGTCATCCAAGGTCGATGGTTTTCATGTCACTTGAAAGTCAATATGCGACTTTCTATCAATGATCAATAACAACCTAAGCTTTATCTCGCACCGTTTAGCCACAATAGCGCGTAACGACCATCAAAATCATCCAGAGTTAATGATTTCTATCTAATCTAACATGGCGTATGTTACTTTTTATTAATAGTAACTTCTGATAATTAATATTAACAGTAACCTAGGCCGTATCTCTTGAAGTTTCTGAGATATGACTAGTTTTTTCTTGACAAAACGCATTCTCTTTCATTTAACCTTACAAACGGACGGACAGACAGACGGACGACAACCACGACAATAGCTCGACCGTTAGGGTAAAAGGTGAGAACATGAACATGCGGGTAATATGAACATGATTTTTTCTATTTATGACATTTATTTAGCCTTTTTGTGTATGTTGTATTTATGCTTGTGGCGCACTGTTGACGTCGTGTTTGATGTGCTGCGCACATAAAAAAATTGCAGACAACCTTTTTTTATATCATGGTCAACCTTCTGTGGTCTTGTTTTTGTGAACTTTGTTATTAATTCTACGTTTGCATTTGACGTTGTTAATTTTACACGTCGTAACGAATGGCACTCTATCCTGATCGATACAGCTTAATAATCTTTCTAGTTACGCCATACAGCAAAAATGGCGACAATCAGTGCTGCATTATCAGCGTAGCAGCGAATTTGTTGAGTACTACTAGCGTCGGGAATATGAACATGGCATTGAAAGTATGGTAGTGGGGTTATATGAACAGGTCATACATGTAGCTGTTTTTGCAATACTAGCACGTTTATAAATTTTGGCTTCTTTTGTAAATTTTCTAGCTTATTACATGCTCGGGATTTATGCTTAGGGTAATAAGAACAGTTCTATTTTAACGGCTTTAGGTAGTATGAACGCACCCTGTTCATATTACTCACACGTGTGTTCATATTACCCTTCATGCCGGGAATATAAACACTTTTTTCAAACACTTATTTTTCTTAGATTTTAACACATTTTTATTACTTTTCTAGTCGTCAGCGATGAACCTTTCAAAAACCTATCATCCTGGACCCATTAACATGCTATACGGTTATGTGTCACTGCAATAATTATTACCTTGCTTAAGGTGTTCATATCCCTCTTTACCCTACTTAAATACGGTCGGCTATAAAGGGTACGAAAATCAAGCAAAGTTTTGCCTCATAAAATCGGATGCCGGTGCACCCCACTCCTATTAAGTCTACGACTAAACCAGTACACGGCTGACAGTAATGTTGCCACTTGGTACGACCCGACACGTAGTTGGATCGTCCAACTATCATTCAGTCGTTTGCAGTTTGCACGTCTCACTGGTGCGTGACAACGGAGGGTCGGGGGTGGGGCGTGGTCAATGTCCTTTTTCCCAAAATTTTACGCAAAATTCTACTTTCCTCGTAATTTTTTTCAAATATAAAGTTTACATGCGTTTTTGCTGCAAATCCCCATTTTTGGAAAAAATCTAGACGTAGAATTAAATTTTGAGCACCCGTTATGTCATTGTCATCTGTGAAAAATTTACAGCTTGTAACCTATCACGCCGCTGTTGTCGGTGTTGTAAAGAAACGTTCTTTCCCGCCGCGATACGAACCGCTATAACTATAGACAATAACGACTAACATTTTAGTTAGTTAATTTTCCAAAAATTTAGGAATAATTAATATTTAATTTGTATTAAAAGTTACCTGGTGTAGATTGGTAATTGCCAAGAATACTTTTTTGTTGGCACATTTTTTAGTTATTGAGTTATCGTCTCTCACATACGCACTCAAACACTTAGGTTTCTTGTCGAGTCCACTGTTTATTTCCGCATGCGGCCAGTCAGTTGGTATTGTGTAGGCTATAATTCTCTGTTAGCTTTTCGATTGAATTGGATTATAATTGTTGCATTGCTACTTGTTGTAGACGTACAGGGGTGTACGTATCTCGGAGAAAACGACGATCATGACGACACCGACTAAAAGTCATCTGTTCACCAAATCTTTTTTTCTGACTATTCCTTGCACGACTGAACCTTGCAGTATTAAGCATGACTGTAAAATTCCAGGATTGATTAGCTGATTGACTGATTTGTTAATTATTGTGGCGATTTTCTTCTTACATAATCTGACGCTTACTGAGTTGCTTGTTGGCTGACCGTCAGCGGTCGAGTGTGCTAACCGGAAGCAGCACGTGACGTCAGTCGTCGATATCTTCGCACTTCCGGCGTCAGCGTCCACTTCCGGTACAGACAATACGCCTCTTTCCCTTCCCTTCCCTTCCCTCATCCCTGACGTTTTATGACGTCACGCGCGCACTGGCCGGACCTACATGGACCTAGGACCACACTCGGTCTTTCGTGCACCGGCGACGCCGGGACAAGATATCGAACACTGAAGCCGCATCCGGCTTCAGTGATACCAATGTTTAGTGCAAAAGTGGTCCATTGAAAACCAAATAAAATTGCGAAATGTGCGTGTCCCAGCGACGCGTTGAATATTCCTAGAACATTACTCTAGACGTTCTTTTGGTTACTCTGCACCCATTATTTTCAATAGCCTCCCCTCAAATATTTTACTGTGTAACAATGACTCTGTGTTCAAGAAACATTTGTTATCAACGACGCTGCAGCCAGGTGTCGGCAATTAGACAACTGGATCACTTGTAGGCCTACAATCGAATGGTCACGTGACCGATGACGTCACATAATGCCTTAGCATGCAGTACAATAAAGATAAAAGTTCAGCTCATGATTAAAAGATAAAGACTGGTTTTAGCTATAGGCCTATCGCCGAAACAGAGCGCCAGCTTCATTTATTTCTCCAAAACAAAATTATCCACCAGCTTTACCGAAAACTGTGTAACTTGCACAGTCGACGCTAGGGTGTGAAAGTTACATTTCGAGGGCAGAATAGCAACACATCGTTATCTACAATTGTCTGTGGCAAAACATCTTAACTGCAAGCTACAAAGCGTTTAAATGTAGCTCGAACAGTTATCCATTCACAATATTATGCCTAAAATGCAAGCAAATCTGTATGCTATTTGTTAACAAAGTTTAGAAAAACATTAAAAACACAGGAAGAAAAGTTTTAAAAAACTAATCGTGTAAAAAAATTTTTTTCAATTTTCTTAAATTGTTATCGAAAAACATAAGATGTTTTACAATTCCATTCTCGATTTGCTAATTCGAAAAAAGAGTAATGCGACTAATAACTGCACCCTTTGTTTTGCCATTCTATCTACGATTTCTTCACTCGAAAAAAGACGTTCGTTATGCGACAACAGCACACTTTCTAGTGTCCCGAAATGGGCTTGGCTGGGACTCAAATGTTTCGATCTATTGTACAAAAAGCTGTGCGACTTCCTGCAATAAGACTTGCTGATACAACTTGATGTGCATTTGTTGCGCATTTGCTGCGGCAGCTGCACAACTTGTTCTGCAGCAAACCCACAACCAAGAAAAGCTAATATGAGTCCGAATTTTAACCATCGTGGAAACTGGAGAGGGACACGTGAGATGGAGAGTGGAAGATGCATCAGTGGATGGAGTAGACAGTCGTAGATGCTACACTGTTCGTATAGTTATTCATCGGATTGTGAGATTGATAGTGACATCCGCCGTAAAAGCATGCCAGTCCGAGTGTATAGCACAACAACCCATCCAACAGAACGCATAGTGGCGTGATCAGTTCTTGTGAGCGATGGGGCGACCATTTGTATAGACATTTGTCGGGCGCAGCACTTTCGCTTGAAAGTAAACGCGTGCACAAAGCGACGTAACTGAACTGAACTGACGCGGTTTATTTTATTGACGAACTGACCAATGGGCAAGCAGAGCGAACCCAATGGTCATTGGCTGACACGTACGTGCCCGTAGTCAAGTAGACACCGACGCCGTTAGACGATGCCTACTGTAATGCATTACTGCTTGCCCATTAGCCAGTTCGTCAAATAATAAACCGTGTCAGTTCAGTTCAGTTTACTCAGGCCCGTCGAAAACCACAGGAGGGGCCGGGAAAACATTTTTGCGGGGCCTCTCTGGGGAAACAAAATTTTAGAATTTCTTTTTAAAATGGCGCATTCTGGTGTACTTTATGTTTTTTAGCGACGGCGGGCCCCAAACGTCGCGAGGCCCAGGGAGACTTACCCCCCTTCCTACGACGCCTTCTCGATGGGCCTGCAGTTACTTTGCCCTGTACGCGCCCTAAATTCCTTCGCTGGGTCATATATACTTCTAAAACAAGGCATTACAGACACCTTTTCCACTTTCGTCGCACTGCGATTTACCAGCTCCTGGGACGAACAAACGCGTAGAGATGACACCAATTCCGTGAGGTCAGAAATAGGCTAAAGTATCACATTTTGACAGCGGACGCGGTTGCTTCGAATTACTGTCGACGTTTGCCGACGCCGTCAAAAAGTTTTAAAATCTGCTCGCATTTGGCGCAGACGTGGACAAGGGTAGACTTATGCGACTCTGATTCGTTCGCGACATATGACGATAAATAAGTGTGTTTTGACTGAGTAGGCCTATTTGATTGATGATTTCTTAGATTTGCTGACTGACGGCACAAGCTTACACGTATAGGCCTATGCGCTAAACGTCCGCCAGAATTGGTCGTCAATACGACCGCACTTAAACAGTAAACACGCCATTTCCTTTCATTTTCGAAGAACGGAACTGTCTGTAATGGAAAAGATACATCATGTCGAGGCGCCGATCTGCTAAATCTATATATAAAAGAGACCCTCCCTCGCTCGGCCGGTGCAGTCGAAGAGAGAGAGGCCTGCGCCGTTGAGTATAGGACATTCTCCCGGACCTGTTTCCCCCGGACGTTTCCCCTTTCGTTTTTGCGATACTCAGATGTCCCCCTTTCCTTTCCATAATGCGACGGTACATGAGGATCAAGCGTCAGATATAATTTCCAATGTCAACGTCCTAGGCACTCGAAAAGAAGAAGGTAAACGTCCGGAAGAATGGTCCGGGGGAAAACGTCCGCGATTGACAGGTCCGGGGAGAAATGTTCGTTTCCCGCGCCGTTTGACGCGCGGGTGCTCTATAAGAACGGACGAACGGACAAATGTTCCAGCTCAGCCGACGAAAACCTAATTCCGACGACGAAAATGTTTCACTAACGACGACGAGGGCAACGCGCGACACCGGCGAAAGGTCGACCAATGTCCGGGGTCGAGTCCTGGGCGCGAGTCCTGGTCGAATCCGGGTCAAGGTTCGGGTCAGGGTTCGGGTCAAGTCCGGGTCTAATCCTGCTTGAGTCCTAGACGCAAGCCTGGACGTAGTCTAGTCTTTGTGTGTGGTCGGACGGGACGCGACTTGTGGTCAAGTGGAGCATGTGCGCGTCTGCCCCTGATTGGTTTTATTGATTCACATTTGCACTTTTTTACGAGCAAACATCACTCTTGCAGCTTGTATGTTCACATCGCGATTTCCTTGTGTACATAGTTACAACTTGTAAGTAGCAGCAAGTGTCCCAAATAAAACTTTAGCAGTGCACTGTAGCAGTACAGTGTAAAGCCTACATGTAGCCTATATAGCGTAATTCGCGAGGTATCAAAAATTTAGCAAAAAGGGGAGCCACTTTTTGCGGCTTGTGACGTTAGAATTTTCGGTCAAATCGGCACCAAGTTTGGCACACATCAACGCTAGTTCATTTTGAACATTCATCGTAATTTATTTGAATCAACTTTAAAAAACAAAACAACAGCATACATGTATGTGACACAGCGTGCTTTTGTGCTTTGTCGTTTACAGCCAGTAGTTTTTTTTCTGGTGTGTTTTGGTCTTTGGTCTTTGGTTGCGCTGAGAGTATGAGTTTGACCTATCAAGGTAACCTCTTAAGCCAGCGCCAGATTTCATCAGTGCGAATTTCGTTAGTCGTGACTTGAACCCCACTACTTCGATTTGTCGTAAGACTCGTTGGACAACAAGTCGTAAAACAAACTGTACAAAATATCGATATGTTAAGAACTCGGAATGTTCGAACACTGCGAATCACAAATCAAATCACAAATCAATTTTTGCCAAAATTGCATTTTTTTGAATGTTATGGTCTTTCGATTTGTCACTGAACTTGCTGTACAGCATATTTGCAACAGATCTTATCGAGCGAAAATTGGGCTTGTGACGGAATCGATTCCCACCCAGCATCTCGCTATGTTTAACTATCAATTTCCGTCCACTGATCGAAATCGACTCTTGCGTCTCTGGCTGAGGGAGTTAAGGGGATATCGTGGGATATCAGGCGGGGGGAGAGGGTTGCGAGGCAGAATCGAGATCGGGCTGGGAAATTGTCGACGCCCGTTTAGCGCCGAAATTGCGCGCTGAAGACGTATGCGACAGTGAACGCTCGCCCGCCGGATGGTGTTAACCGCTTGCTGTTAACCTCAGTCATGGCAAGGCTCCCACCGTGGCCGGCAGCGCCTGACCCACTATGAGATAAGATACGGCAGCAGACATTTAGCGTAGCGTTCGCCGGAAAAAAACTGACCACCAAACAGCCAGACAGCCTGCTCAGTCGTGAGCGCGAAACGAAATAAAAAAAAACTAACCAACGAAAAGGATTTTTCAAAAGCTCACTAGCTAGAAAAAAAATCGATAAACGGCAAAGTAGTTGACGACAGTACTGTAGCATTTTCTCCCAATATTTCGGCTCAAAATATCGACAAGAAAACATTCTTAGTGTTATTAAATTTACTACCTCTATTCGCGCCATTTGCATTAGTGACGCAACCTTACAAAAATATCACAAACTGGACAAATGTCTTTCATAACTTATTACCATTAGCGGTGCAGAAATTAGCTTAGAAATTGTTCTAAAATTAGTTACCCGGTAGCTAAATTTCCTAAATGTGAAAGAATTCCACATCATGTTTTATCTCACACTCAAATTAGTAGGTTTGCGTCTCTGATCAACACTGTCGGTGTAGCTGCCTCGTGCAACTATGACATCCTCAATTTTAGAGGAAATTGTGGTTGTCAGATTAAAAGATTGTCATCAAACTCAGTTGCATCAAACAAAGAAGAAACGTCTAGCTCTGACATGAAAAGCATGAGCAAGAATACCAAGAGCTATAGTAATTTAAAAAGGGGGTAAAATTGCTGATCGATGCTGCCATTTGGTAAATTATAAATCATCTATTTTATTGTAAATGAAAAAAATGCATTTTTAATTGGGGTTAAATCCTAAATCTTTAATTCCGCCGGTAGACAACACAATGTGTCGTTGGACCTCACAAAATTTGTTTGCAAATGGCATCTCAACCACGAACGTGCTAGACGACAAACGGACGGACCACGCTACGAAGAAGTGTGCAAAAATAAGCAAAATCGCTCGAACTGCAAGAGCGATTTCGCTTAAAAAGTGGCGACAACGTTGGGTACAAACGTTTCGCTCGTTGTTCCACGAGTAATCTCGTAACGCCCAGAGCAGGTTGCGACTTATAGACAGTACTTTTTACTCGACTGGTTCTTCTAGACGCAAATTACCGCAACTGTTCAGCAGTTCATCAGATCATCTCAGATCATCATTCGTCTTGTGTCTAGTCGCCCGCAGTATCGTTGTAGGCCTCAGAGATATGCGGATCCCGAAATTTTGAGTCCTCGTCAGTCCGCGAATTTTGACCAAGGATACGCGTCCGTAACAGAAAAAATATTGGATCCGCTGTTACTCTTTGTCCGCACTTAATAGACCTAGTCTTTAGTACGTATGGTGTTTACACGATCCAGCAGACGTCCAGCAAACTTCCAGCAAACGTCCATCATTAGCACGGGTTTTTTGAATTCATTTGCTAGAAGTTTGCTGGACGTTCGCTGGATCGTGTAAGCACCCCATAAGATACCCAGTACAGTAGTCAGTAAGTGACAAAATAAGAAAATAACGGCAGTAAATGGCTTTGTAATACATTTTGCTAAGCAAGACAGAAATCAAACATGCTTTCCAAAGTCAGCAAACAGTTATTAGGAAAAACACTCGTCACGGAACAGGAACCGCGTCAGTCTGCGTCCGCACAGAATCCTGCGGATCTGCGTCCGCGGACGGACGCGTCTGCAGTCCGCACATCTCTGGTAGGCCCACACGTCGTCACGTGCCTCGTTATATCGTCTGGACTATAATAACACGATGATGACAGTGTGTGACAATGATCAATGGTCGCTGTGCATCAGAACATTTGTTATAAAGTTTGAGTGATCGTTAAAAATTCCGCCACCACACCACGCCTCGTACGTGTCACTACACTACCTTGTGAAATATTAATGCCAAATACGTATAGCGAGCGCTGTTCGGTTCGCCGTGGTCTGCAGTTTTGCTGAACTATAGACTAAGCTAAATTCATTGCCGATTTCTGACCAAAAATTGGAGACAACAAGTGCAGTTTCACATTGTACCAATATCGAATTAACTTTGGACTGCTATAATAAAAATGCAAACAATCGCGTGTAAGGATAAAGCTAAAATCCGGTACTTGCTATAGCGCCTCTTACATGAGACAGACTCAATAGCAAAAACGCTTTACAATCTTGGAAGTGGCAGCTGATTGGCATGAGCTAATGATACCGCAGCGCACTATGCGGCCATCCATTGCTCCCGTTAGCGAACAATCAGACCCGCGGTTTGCAGCCAACAGACATATCACCACCCCAATCAGCCACATTAGGCCTTCACCCCGTAGCCCGTAAGCTACTACTCATTTCACCTCGCGAAGGGTAGGAGGCTGAGTTGACACGTGGTAACAGAGATGTGTCATACAGTATACTGGTTCATAACAGACGTTCGGCTTTAAGTGAACTGATGTCTGATGTTGACTGATCAACAGTCCAAATCTGAATCAAGCTGACTGTCACATCTGCGCATTGCAGCTGACTGTGGCCAGCTACCGTTAACAAAATAAGCTAAAAGCATATACAGCGCCATGAAACGTAATATACAAATCAGAAGCAGTTAATAATACGGTTAAATATTCTGCGAGACAGATGTCGACATACAGAAGACGTGCGTTTGGAGATGCCGTCTTTCTTACGTAAGTTATTCTACTTCTATACGGGAAAGCATTGCAAGAGCTTGTCGCCAACAGAAGATGGGGCGACTGAAATCGCGAGACCGGACATCGCGAGAATGAACAACGTGACACCAGCTCGCAAGGGTGAAAATCGCGAGATTTGTTTTATATTGTTAGAGTATCTTATTGTAGCATTTTAGTGTTTTACGATATTACTGACAACGCGAAGTAAGGCTAAATGACGCACAAAGTAATTTTAATTCCACGTAACCCGTAGTCTGTTAAACATTGAATAAACTTTGACACGCGTTTCGTTAAAAAATATCAGCAAAATAGCGCAGTATTAGTATTATATAAAACATTCTACAAACATTGACCTCTTTTTAAAAAAATAGCACAAGACAACAGTATTACATAAAATCATTCCATAAACTGTGACACGCGTTTAGTTACGAAAATAACGGCACAGAAAAACAGCAAAATCAGTGAGTTCAACATCGAATAAATTGTTAGGAACGTATAAAAATAGAACAATACATCAGTATTATATAAAAACAATTCGGCAGTAAAACGTTAAACGTCTCCATCGTACGCTGTCTACGAGAAAATACGCCTAGCCATGGTAATTTCAACATCTGATCTGATACCGTGTTGTCAGGTCTCGCGATGTCATCTCTCGCGATTTCAGCGCCCTCTCCCCCCCAGAAGATCTCTAAATAAGCTGCTAAAAATGAAGAGGCTTATAGATATCTTTATTTTGCCTCAAGGGCAGCCACAAACACAATTAAAACTGTAACAAGACAAGCACACACACAAAGAGAAACAGATTTAAAAAAATAAAAGAACTGTAAAATGCAACCAAACACACAGACACACACCTAGGCCTACACATAGTCCTATGCTAAAAATAGAGTTCTGAACATGCATTAAAAGCAGACTAGAAAATCGATAATCACCCAAGAACCGTTCAATAAATGCACAATGTCTTCTCTCAGTCAACTGTTTTATCCCATCAAGCTTCACACAAACTCTTAAGCAATCCAGACTGCTGCGATGCACCAAATATCTTGTACAACGCCGTGTTTATACAACTCTCGAAGACACGAACATACTTCAACCGCATATAAAATAGATGATAGACAGTAGAATTTCAGAAGTTCAATAACGACCATTTTAGAATTTGCAGCTTTGGATTTGAAGTAAATACAATTAAACATACGATAAAACTTATGTCAAAACATTCCGGAAATAGAGGAATACGATTCCTCTCACGTCTCATTGCAGGATCATGGGTGATCGAAAAGATGGGCCTCTCATTAGTCTCTTTAGAGCTCTTGAAACGACCGACGTCGGATCCTGCTGTCGGGATCGGTAAGGACAATGACCAGGCCAAGCTAATTTGACATTTTCTTAAATAAATTGCACAAGCCATTCAGCCGCGTGAAGGATATTTTAAGCACTATTGACCATGTACGATAATAACAGTTTAGTATGTGACGTATTTATACGCAGCATTATTTTTTTACGCGCGACAGCAAAATGCTTCGCGCCTCATAGCCATCGTCTAGGCGTCTGTCCGTCCGTCTGTCTGTCACACTCGTGACCTGTATCAAAACAGTGCAAGCTAGGATTACGAAATCTTCACTGTGAGCTGCCACCAGGACTCTAATTTTTAATGACAAAATTTCGTCCCATCGAACACGGTCGTCAAAGAGGATTACATCCTTAAAAAGACGTTATTTTGCCGATATTGGCTCTTATAGTGTAGAAACGGTTGCAAATAGGTAGACTTGCTGCGCATCATTATAAGTATTGATGACGGGCTTTTTAGATTTGTCAACATCGATGACTTTGAACAACCTTTAACCCTGCAAAAAAGGGGTTTTGGTAAATTTCTTCGCAATTTTTGGCTGCAGCGCACATTTCAACAATAAATTGCAACGAAATCGCTGGAGATAGACTAAAACAGCCTGCACATAAAATTTTCAGCATTAAATGTAGATTTCAGCAGTTCAAGTCCCGACCCCCTATGTTCAAAGAAGCCGGCGCCTAAAATGGTTATTTTACCGCTTTTGGCGCGTGTAGCGTGAAAACGGTTGCAGATAAGCAAAAACATGCTGCTTATCATAACGAGCAATAATGACAAACTTTTTATTGGTATTAACATCGATGACCTTGAATAACCTTGAACCCCCAACATAGGAGTTTTAGTGTTTTTGCAATTTGTGGCTGCGGCGCAGATTTCAAAAGTGAATTGCGTCGAAATGGATAGAGATAGATCAAGACAACCTGCGAATAGGAACTGCTAAGGCTGTCGCGCGTCTCATAAGCTTTGCTCAAATTACTTGTTATTACCGGTAGCCTACCAAGAAGAAGAGAAAACACACAATGTACCTATGAAACTTGTAGCAGTGAAATAAGTTGGCTGGCAGGCCTTCGACGTACCAGCATACGCGCTGCAGTGATGCGTGATGGACATGATGATAGATTTTGACGTCTTCATTAATGTCGACACTGACTCCGCGCGCTGTGCATTATTTAGACACACAGCATAGACCTACGGAGTACGTACTGTACGTAGCCCGAGGACAAGGCGCCGTCATCAATACTATGTCATGGCGATTGTATGACATCTTGGGTGGTATTACGTCACCTGGGGACGGACACCTTGGCTGGTTTCTCATCGACAGCAAGTCTTTCGCAGTAAAGGCAGACATCGATCGAAACCGAATTTCAGCTGTTGGTTTGTTGGCAGTGTTACACAGCTAAATGGATTTGGCCAAAAATTTTCGGGGAAGTTTAGACTTGGCGATCTTGGAAGTGCTCAGATTTCAATGATGATCCAGATCAACATCTGTGTCCAAGATAGAATTGAAGAAGTCTTTAGTAAGCCTATTGCTACTGTCCAGGTATATATGAGCTAAAATTTCACTGACTTAAATTTCGCGTAAATTTGTTGTATTTAAACACGCTGTACAACAGAGTTGCAGAGCAGATACAGCAAGTCTACGGCAAATCGAAAAATAGTGCAGTTCGGGCATTATAAAAGCATGAGGATTTTGTGAATGTACTGTCCGACGTTGTTTATTGCGCCGAAATGCAGCCAGTAGTCTGCAAAAAACGGACGGACACTGATCGAAGTAGCGAAAACAATGAACTATTAAAAACGACATTAACCGAACTATGGGATAAAAAACGAGATAATGTACAAACTACTCGCAGATTGAAAACTGATTGATGGTCATTCTCATAGTCTAAGCCTACTGTTTTTAGCCAAAACAAAAACAACAAAGTGTGCAAGAACGCGGGAAACGTCTAAAACTCTCTTAAGTTAAACATTTAATGAGTAAAAATACAAAAAATACGAGCGTAAAATATTATTTTACACTATCTAAAACATACAACAGTCAGAAACTTAAAACAGTCCGGTTTCTGATACTTAATATACACTTTTCGCCAAATGTTTAGTTTTGTTATTTGTTTTGTTCCACTACATTGTTTAGAGGGAAAAATAAGCAGTTTTAATCTAAAATACGAAAACTATCTATATATTATCATCTAAAACTCTTTTAAGCTTTAGTTGGAATTTGAGACAGTCTAATTTCTGATACTTAAAATTCGTTTTTTGTAGAATTTTTAGTTCTGTTTTCTGTTTTACTACATTGCTTATACAATGCTTAGCGGAAAAGCTCCAAGAAGTTTAATCCAACACGTAGGCGAAATTTGTAGTTTATTTCGATGCAGAAGCTTCGAAGACCTTCACGTCATGTTCTTAATCTTAATCTAGAGACCGGGGGCAAAGGTTGTAGCTACGAGAGATCG
>Ga0056128_1003133_pt1 | contig 20102 bp, 8 predicted proteins | sample WorMetLIZISLAND2_FD_71113 | JGI IMG/M metagenome (GOLD analysis project Ga0056128, IMG submission 71113) | Marine gutless worms symbiont microbial communities from Max Planck institute for Marine Microbiology, Germany - Olavius geniculatus... ... | reverse complement strand
TGATATTTCTAAACAGCGTCCCATAAACTTGTTGCTGCATAACACTGCAAATACTGTCGAATGGACTGTGATCAGAGCTGCTACGTATCTGTAATCATTAAATTTACTGATCTTTTCTTTTCTTTTTTTATCTCATGTTGCACTTGTTCTGTTTCCCTAAATAATGCAACAACAGGCGTTAGGTGAGCTGGGAATTTAAATGGTCATTTGATGGCCAGTTATGTCAAAAATGTTTATACCAAAAACTATAAAAAAACTCGTTATCCTTCTCCAAGTTCCTATCAGTAAGGTCACGGATGGTTTTTTGAGTTTTTTTGTTCATTTTAACGCTGATATCACGTGTTTTAATTTCCTCAGGTAGTGCAGAAGCATATGTTAGGTGAAGTGGAAACTTGAATAACCGTTTAATGGCAAGTTGTGTCCAGAATAGTTGTACCAAAAATTATTAAAATCAGATAATCCGCCTTTATGTTATGATCAATAAATTTTTGGTGCGTTTTTTATGCCTCACTGTGTATAGTTACAGGCAATGAAATCGCTACTACAAACAGCCTGTAAAAACTCAGCAACGCCCTATCCAACGGTAGTACCATCGCCGACCCCATGCGACTTTAGACTTCACTTCCTCCAAAATAACACGTTTGAAGCGACAGCATAACGTAATGTAACGCGCTTACCGGTTGAACGTCGTGAGTGAGTAAGACATAGTTGAGATCGGCTGACACGCTGTAGCGGACCACGTTCAAGTTCGCCTTTATGACACAGTAACAAGTTCACTATTAATTCACCATCATATTGAGAAACAAGCAGATACGTGTAGGGAGATGTTTTGTGTCAAATTTACTGCAATGTAATACCCCGTTTACACGATCAAGCTGGCTCGACGAACTGGCTATATCTTAGCTGGACGAGTCAGCTCGATGTGTGCTACGCTTGATGCATGCTTCATAATTGCTCGATGTTTGCTCGATGTTTGCTGGACGTTCGCTCGACGTTTGCTCGATGTCTGCTCGATCGTGTAAACGGGTTATAACACTTTGTAGCCAGATGTGTAACTCGATCAAGATAGGCTACGAGTAAAGGCGCGTACAGAGCAACGTAATTAAACTAAACTAAACTGAAGTGACAAGGTTTGGTTTTTGATAAACTGACCAATGGGTTAGCAGAGTGAGCCCATTGGTCATTGGTTGACGCGTACGTGAGCGAAGTCACATAGGCCATGACGCCGTTTGACAATTATTAATAACTCCACTAAGAAATAAAATTTTTCACTGAAATTTGTTGACCGATTCCGCAATTTATTCGGCATTAAACGTATGAAATTTTATTCTGTATCATTTATATTTGACATTTCTATTGTACAATGTTTAGGGGTTTACTTTTTTACCGGACACACACTAACTGTATATCTTGCGAATCGCGTCATATCATAACTATTTATTCGGGTCTACTGGTACTTTTTAAACAGTATTGTCCTTTTAATGCAGTAACTATTAAAATATGAAAATGCAAATATCTCGCTGTAATATTTCTACAAGTTGACTATCTGACATTAGTTAGTGTAATTTGAAAAAAAATGAACCAGTTAGATAAGAATATCAATATTGCCAAACATCAAAAAAAGACTCGATGTTGAGCGTCTAATAATGTTGCGTGACCAGGTACAAAAACGCAACAGTAAGAAAAAAAGAAAAAAGAACAAAATGAAATCTTACGAATATGGATTCGTCCATGACGACTTTTGAATCGTTGGTTGCCGCGTCGTGTTTGTACAAGTTGCCGTCATTGAGCGAATGATAGACGAATACGTTACTGTCTGTACGGTGCATACAAACAACAGCTTTCAATTAACTGATATATGCAAAAAATATATATTTTATAACCAAAAATTAACTCAAATCGCCATATTTTCTCACAACGAACGTGATCTAAATTCTGCTCCTAAGAATTCTTTGACTTCATTCGAATTAAGAACAATAGATCTGCATCGAAAATCGGATTACCAGCAAAATCTGCGTGGTTGGTTTTTGGGCCACTCTCCGTTTATCTGAGAAATTTCATCTAGTCATAACTTGCTGGTAAACATAATCTGCAAAACTACTAACGCTTTATTTTTTAACCGTGAAAGTCCTAGAATAATAATACATACTTCGCAAATCAATCCCGACAGCCACCAAATGCTATTCACCACCCAGAACTCTTCACACAATTTCGTCAAAAATTTGTTCACCATTTCCTTGAATAAAAGAAAAAAAGAAACAAAGCAGTGATACTGATGATGATAATAACAAGTAATGCTACGTCGAACCAGTGCCGACATATTTTGCGGCCGTCCGACTAAACTTTGACCTGATCGCTGAAAAACGGCGCAACGTTTATTACTCCTACTCTATAATAAACGTTACGCCAATTTATATTTCTCTACGCCATATTTTATTAACATAATTTGAATTAGTATTTTTCACCTACAACTGGAAAAAATTTTGTGTAAATTGAGAATCATTTAAGTGAATTATGAAAGACAGAAAAAGGGGTCCATTTTTATGAAACATCGTGTATAGATTTCGACTTAGAAGCCGGTATGAGACAAACGGACAGACAGATGGATGGACGGGCAAAGCGAGTAATAATGGTGAATAATGGCTAGATGAGAAAATTAACGCGTATGATATACCTGGCAACCACTGAGCGACGAATTTCCTCGGCCGAAGTTGAAAGACATCATCCAGAGTAAACGCTTCACCCAGCTGTTTGTCTGTGTCACCTGCAGCCAAAAAGAACGTTCACTGACAATCAGACAACTGACAACAAACGTTTATTCACGTTTTCACCTGAATGTTTCTATTTTTTTACTTCACTATATTTTACGCGCGACAGCATGACATTGTAATGGTTCGCGCGTCTTAGCTGTCGTCGAGGCGACTGTCTGTCTGTCACAGTCTGCGTCCCTATCAAAACGGTGCAAGTTAGAATTACGAAACCTTCAATGTGTGTGCCACGGAGTCTCAAGTTTTCTGTGGCAAAATTTTGTGCCGTTAGGTGAAGAGATTCTCCTTAAAATAGGGCGTCAAAAGGATTACCCCCTAAAAGTGTCCAGCGTGAGAACGGTTGCAGATAAGCATAAACATGCTGATATATATAATTATATACCCGGAGTGACGAGTATGACGGCGACTACAACGAGTCCACAGATGACCAGTATAACTAGCAGTGCAATGACGATTCCTCGCCAGTTCTTGTTGTCAGACTCCCCTCCCACTAACTCCTACATACACGGTAACGACAAATAAATAAGTAAACAAATAAGCGACTATACTTAAAATAAACGCAATCAAACCAAAAAGTCACAATGCGCCGCAGCCTCAAACGAACAAAACGTTTTCAGTCTTCAACGCCGGTGTCGGCACTGACGACCCGCTGAAGAAGTGGAGACGACCGCGTGGTCGTCCTCGACAAACGTGGCTATGCACCGTCGAGCAGGACCTCCGACAACAAAACATTGGGTTGTGGGCGGCCTGGCACTCGGCACAAGACCGAGCTCGCTGGCGCCAAATGGTGGAGACGGCTATGCTCCGGCAGGGGCTTGCCATATGATGATGAAGATGATGAGTATTGTGGTTTCAACTGTTCAAAGCATTTGTTTTTCGTTCTCTCGAAATTCGACCGGTAGACTGCGTATTCCAAGCCGCGGTCCAGCTGCCCAAAAGCTTCTTTTACTTATATCTTACCCCGCCGATGATAGGAAGCTAAGTTGCCGGGAGCACAAGACTACGTTAGCAAATTTGTTAAAGGCGGTGCAGTAGCTAAGATCATATGCGCAACTGATCATAAAGGCGCGTAAAAAGCGACGTAACTGAACTAAACTAAACTCAACTGACACGGGTTAGATGTTGACGAACTGATCAATGGGCAAGCAGAACGAGCCTATTGGTCATTGGTTGACGTGTACGACTAAAGCTGTGTCAGTTCAGTTCAGCTCAGTTACGTCGCTCTGTAAGCGCCTTAACAAGCATTCGACCAATCGCGATGCTGCCACGCGCGAGGCGATGCTCCTATGCTAGCAGTCAGTGATACCAGTAAATTGCTCAAATTGTAGTAGTAGTTGTTGTAACAGTATTCTGTGGACTCTAGTTGTAGTTACCGACAGCGGCAGCGGCGCCTCATACTGCACAGATCTATGCATCGCGCGACAACGAAGACAAAAACAGTCTAGCAGAAATTAACGACTACCAGTCGTCGCATCAACTACAACTGTCGTAGTTGCAGCATGCAGCGTCTAGCAGTGTAGTAGTAATTGTTGTCGTCGGCCGTGCATCCACACTAGTAAATAGTATAGTTATATAGTGAATACATGGGCCAGCCAGGCCAGCCTAGTAACAGCGCTATAGGCCTACATTGTTATGATGACCGGTACGCAAAGTAACAGCTGTGACCAAAGGCGCGTAGTTTGTAGCAAGTGGGTGGACACGTAAGCTTACCCCCATTTTATCTTGTAAACGGTAAGAACTCATTCACTTACTCAATTAATTACTTGCTAGGCGTAAATTACAATAAAAACGTAACACGCAGGTAATGCATCTTTTAACTTATAGGTAACTATGTATAACAGTGGCATAATATAGTGCCCTCGGCAATCTCATATTGTATTTTTTCTTATGTGTTCACATTAATAAATAAAATAAAAAATGACGATATTTCAATTATATTTATTATCCTGAACCTCCAATCGTCCTCTTCGCACGCCTATGCCTAACGCCACAACAAAGACGATTGTGTATACATTTATAGGCCTACGGACATTGACTGACAACGAACGACTATTAGTACACTGAGCAGATAGGCCAAGCAGGCTAGTAGAGAAACTAAGAGCACCATCTGTGATGTTGCACTAACAATACCATCATGATTAGGTCTAGGCCTATAATGCAGTCTAGCCACGCCCACTAAGTACCAAGTGACCGCAATGCCCCATTACGTATTCCTATGCGGCCGTCCTAATGGGCCGCATTACGTACGGGTTTTGCTTATCCGTCGTCCATCTGTCCGTTTCTTCCATAGAAAAAATCCAAGAGAGAAAGGCGCAAAAACAAGAACTGAAGTAATTCGGCAAAACCTGGAATCGTTGATCGGTGCTGACCCCTTGTGAATCATAATTAAACAATTTCGAGTTATGGCCGGGGGGGGTTTAACCCCCAAATCTCCCAGTCCCATGGGCGTCATTTAAGAAAAAAAGTTGGGGGTCTACAGACCCCCAAAGATTTGTTTTAATTTTTTCCCCTTTGAGTCGTACCTTTAAAACAGTGTTACTGCTGCAAGAACAATACGTTTCGTTGACTTAGACCCCAATGATTTACTGAAATGACGCCGATGAAATTTCCCCCTTCTTTTAAAGTCAAGGACCCCGATCTAACACAATGTGCCATTGGACCCCACAAGTGCATGCTTGCTACCTGTCAAATGACATCTAAATCTGTCGGACAATTTAAGCACGGTGCATGAATATGACAGACAGTGAGACGAGTCAGACGACAGACCACGCCAAGTAAAAACGAGTAGCAATAGGCGAAATCGCTTGCGCTAAAGCGATTCTGCCTAAAACAAAACTAGCGTCAACGTTCCCTAGAACATGAGTAGCCAACGAGCTGTTAGTTTTTTTTAGTACAGAAATGTCAAGGTTTGAGTTATGGCTACACAGTGCAGAGGGCGACTACACATATATAGCTAAGCGGATGGCCGAATATTAGGTCGGAACCAGACTGACATTTTCCCTTCGTTCTCTTTGTATGTTAATTTAATCCGACAAAACAGGCGACCTAGTTATAGGCCTACAAGCTACACGTGCTGCGAAGAAAAGCAATGATTAATAATGATATTTACGGCGTCTTCGACGTTCTTGCCCGGCTTGTCCATGGCCTGTGCCGCTGAGACGTGAGAAAATCGCTTATTCTTCTTCCTGACGGCGACCGCGGTCGCAGTCTCGACCGCGTCAGCGTCCACACTGTCCGAGAAGTCCTCGGAATCCAGCGCGACGGACGGAGACTCACGGAGACGCCGGACGCTGGCCGCAGATAGGCGGATCGTCTACGACTTGTCCACGCGACGCATCGCAGATACTACAAACTGATGTGACAGCCTAGAAGCAGAACCGCCGGTTGTACGCCGATCCAGCGATGTCGGAGTGATGAAAACGAACTTATGATGATGACGTGCGAACATCGAGCACAGGCCGCAGCCACCCAGCTGAGCCGCCTTAATCGGACGCCTCGGCTAGGGCTGGGCAACTGCGATACATTCACGTACTCGATTACATTCGATTCGATATCGAACGAAAACAGATGTTAGCACCGCGTCCATAAATATTATGCGGCTGTCCGCGTAAAATTGCGCTACGTGAACCGTAACTTTTAATTTTTGAAATACACATTTGCACACTGGTAATAAACTTCTGACTTCGGAAACGGTTACACAAATTTTGTATTTTCCGCCAACTAGGACGGCCATCCTCAACATGGTCGACCACCTTGTCGTGGTAGTGGGGCTTAGTGCTCCGATGATCTAAACTCAAAGATTTTCAAAATCCGTAGGATAGAAGTCAACAAAGTGCCGACGAGAAATTGTTAGAACAAACGCGCTACGCATTACCAGTGCTTTTTTCCATAGATGTTAAAAACATTCATTTGCAAATTAAAAAAACATAAAAAAACATGTTTTTTTATACTTTTATAAAAAAAATTTAAAAAGTTATAAAAACGTTAAACTGCAAATGTCGCCAATCGTTAATTTTGACTTTAGGCATTTTTTATTTTATGTAATCTTGATTATGGTACATACTCAATTATAAACTAAACAATCGAATGTCAGAACAAATACCAAGTAATGCTAGTCATTTTTAACAGTTTTTAACACATCTGTAGCAATTTATTCTAACGATTCAACACGAACAAAAACATGACATTAAAAAACACAAAAACATTTGGAAAATAAAAAGCATAACAAAAACATTACAAAAATTTTTTAAAAAACATTTTGAAAACATGTTTCTATATTTTTATTAAAAACCATTAAAATGTTTTACACTACGCTATTTTCATCTAATGAGCTACGCATTACCAGCGCTCAAGCGCTGGTTAATCTTTGGTTTTAATGCCGATTTTGGCTTCACAGCTGTCCACGGCTTTATGGCCGTTTTCTGTAGTCTAACCTCATGGTTACATTCGGGGATGTGCATTGTGCATTGCGCCGAAGTAATACGGCCTCAGCGCCGGACAGGTGTAACACCCCGAAAATGAGGTAAGAACGGGTACTGACTAAAGTAAAATAAATAAATATACGTTTTTCAAAGCGCCATAATATCATAGTGTCTGCGGCTTTAAAGGTCACAAATTACACAGAACACCGCCAAACCCCCTCCGTGTGTCTGAAAAATTAATCTCATAGCATCTACGCTAAACGTTTGAGCCGAATTTGTTTTTATAGAGTTTTTTTCGTTTTTGATAACTGTTAGAAGCTCGTAGAGACAGACAGACATACGGGCAAGATGCGTAAAATATAAAACATAGGTTCTGGACATATTCCTTTCTCTTTTCCAACTTTCCTGCTTTATATTATTTTGTTGTTACAACTCGCATGTGAGATACGGTGTACGAATCGAATAGGTGAAATGAGTACACTTTCGAATCCTGAAATGGCCCATCACAAAACCCAGCACAGCCCAAGGCCACTGCTGCTCAGCTGTGCAGCAGGAGGCAATGGCTGCTGCAGCAGCAGCAGCAGCGCAGCAGTTACGTATGCGTATCGGCAGTGAGCGCAGCGCACAGTAAACGGATTGGGATCCGCTACGACGTGAAAGTCGATTGCGCTTTGTCAAGGTCAGAAAAAGTCAGAAGTATCGTTTTACCAGGCATTTCGATGCGTTCCATTCTGAACTGATGAGCAGACTTTAATCGTCGCACGCTGAGTTCTTAACGTAGCAAAGAGGAATATTTTGTGTAATGAATATTGACGACCGACCGACCTCTTTAAAAGAACTTCAAAGGGCCGGTCTACCTACTCAGTTTATATTTAGTTCTCTTAGAGCATACATGTCGTAAGCTTATGTATTCCGTTTTGCAGAATGCGTACGTATCCTATTGTATTCTGTTTTAGTGTACGCATACGTTCGCTCTCTGATGTACTAAGATCAGGATGGAACATGGCGATGAAGCTTACGGCGTTCTCGCAGACTAGAGTAAGTTTACACTAATGGGAAATGTCTCGCTATTCCTCGTAAAGAAGTAGAACCCGCCTTCCGTTCTGGGCTTATCGCTTCGACTTTTCGCCTCTCGGACGTTAATTCTTTGCTTTCCCCAACAGACTTCGTGCGATCTCCTCTAAATATTTAAAGACTAGATCCGGATCATAGCATACAGGTTAACAGTAAAATAAGATTTAATAACTCATTATAAGAAGGATCAAAATACGATCGCGTGATCACATCATTATTATTATCGCCATTTATGATCTCGATGTCAGTCAGTAGCCTACGTCACGTATACGAGTATGCCATAATCGTGTTTGCACTTTCGAGTTCCGACATTATGATCCCGAATAATCTGACAGGGTTACATGCTTATAGTTTCATTGATGCAATCAAGTACTGTAGTAACATTATCACGGCACAAAACGGACACTTCTGATTTAAGAACCTACTCGCTTAATGACCTATTTCGAAACGCGAAATGTATGTGACGACAGATTTGCGGACTGACAGTCGGACTGGATTTCTAATGATGCGTCGACCCCTGCAAACATACATTTCGCGGGCACCGGGCAGCTCCAGGCTGGGCCGTTGAGCAACTATTGATTGCACGAGGCGGGATCAAGGCCTGTAATAGTAGCCAGTTTAACAGTCTGGCTGCCCGTGGTCACATCAGGACTGTTCCGCACCCACGTTTACTTACTTTTCCCTCGTCTGATGTATTATTGACAGAGGCAGCGTTTTGTTGTGACAGTGGGCGCAACTGCTAGGCGCTGTTCAGATAGGCCTATACGTGTCTAATGAAATTGAATCGACGAACCCGTACGATCCCTGCAGAATCTTTCATTCCGTGCATCACTGCACCTGCCTTCTACAGTTCTACTACACTGTGGGACATAAAAACACCCCGAAATTTATCGATCGTAACTCAAAGATCGATTATCACATTTTAATAATTTTTTTCGTACGAATATTCCAGACACAACTGGCCATCAAATGACCATTTACGTTTACACGTCCTCATCCCCCAGGTAGTGCAGGAACAGACGTTCGGTGAGGTGGAAATATAAATGGTTATTATTTTGATGGCCAGTTGCATCAGAAATATACTCGTACCAAAAATTATTAAAATTTGATAACTCACTTTCAAGTTACAATCGACAAATTTCGGCGTGTTTTTATGCCTCAGAGTGTTGTTATTATTATGCAGTCGAACTATCAGGCAGCATTATGGGTCTAGTCCGTCTGTCCGTCCGTTGGTTTCTAACTCAAAAAAGCACTGAAGAAAGAAGATCAATGTGAACCTATAATTCAACCTAAGACACCATCACTATGAAACGTTCGATGACAGTTTCACGCGGATGTCTGCAGTTAGTTTGTTTTTCTTTCTGATAAGTTAGCCTAAAATATTCAATTTCCTTGCTGGAGTTTTTTTCGTTTCGGTTTTTTAGCTTTAGTTGTCGTTATTTCTTTTTTAGCTTTTTGATCTCAGTTTTTATCTCTGCCATAACTTGTCTGTTTTTGTCTTTTATTGTTACATAGCATAGCAACCTTGATTGCTTGTTTCATTTTTGTCATTTCAGTTTCGTTTAAAATAGTTTCAGTTCTTTTCGTTTATGCAGTAGATCTAACTGATAGTGTGCTGCCAGTTTGTTAGCGCAAAACACAGGCTATTTCGTATGTATATGATTTTTCTCTTGTTGCTGATGCTGTGTTGTTGATGCTGCTGCTGCTGCTGAGTGTAGCAAATAGACATTATTATACGGAGTTCGCCAGATGGCAGCTATGATCCGTAGCTACACCGTGTACAGAACGCTAAAACATGATGACCTACTCGGGCTAGTTGAGCGTTCTGATCGGTCAACGCAAGTACTGTCGCTTGGGTAGTAAACAAAAAATAGAAACACTATCGGCGTTTCTATTTTAAACGCAACGCAACGCGCAGCCATAGTGGAAATGCTACTTTATAGAACTGCAAGCCTTGCAAGGATACCGTCAGCTAAACGCAAATACTGCATTCGCTGTTACCAACTTACTAAACTTACGTGTAATATTATGGCCTACAGTGTATTATGCGAGCATAACGTGTTGAAACGTACTTATTTCGTGGTCGTGATCGTCGGTGTGTTCTGTTTCGACGCACGTGTGGAGACTATCAGTCGTCACGCTTGAGTAGAGTGTGATTAATACCCCGTTTACACGATGGAGCAAACATCGAGCTAGCTGGACGAGCTATGGTAATTAGCATGCTAATTAGGAGGGCGGGTGGGTTGTAATTGAAAAGCCTATATAACACGTAATCAGCTGTGGGCTAAGCCTAGGCCTACATTTGAGCCAGAAGGCGGGGTTCCATCAGGCCTGCTTGATGTTTGCTCGATGTTTGTTCGATGTCTGCTCGACGTTTGCTGGACGTTTGCTTGATGTTTGCTCGATGTTTGCTCGATCGTGTAAACGGGGTATAACACTACAAAAATACGCGTAATTTTCGGGAAAAAATCACACGCGTAAATTTTCTTTGTAAATTTTACTTTACAAATTCTAATGGAAGTTTCACGAAAATAAAATTTCATTAAATTTCGAATATCCGCATGTATGAAAGCGAGTCGTAATCAGGGTTACTGACGTGAAGTCGAGAAATCAGTGACGATTGACGAATGATGTCGCACGGACACAAGACGCCTCGTTAGATAGGCCCTACCACCGCGACATCGTCAGTGATTGTCATACATTGAGTTGGATGCGATTAGCGGAACCACGTGATTGCTAGCACCCATCCCTAAAAATGTCAAGAAGTTCGACGCGTTTTTTCACTAACAGCCCACAGTGGCCCTACGCATATACACTGAAAATATAGTAGGCCTGCTCATATTACGCAAACGTGTTCCCAAAAACAAGTAAAATTGTTTTCATCGTAACTTCGTTAAATTTTCACGAACTTCGATAATTTTGGGCAAACGGTTGGCCAAGACGATAGAATTATGCCAAGTGCACCCATTGACCACCTTACTTCACGTGTCAGTGTCACCGCACTACCGTGTTAAACACAGATGCTCCAAATTGTTACGTTTTTCGGTGATTATTAGTATAAAATTGCTTTTTTACATCATCAGTTTTACAGAGGAACAATTTTGTATGTTTTTTTTAAAAAATGGTCCATAATAAAAAAAACAAATTTAAACTTTTTAATCGTTAAATCGCTGCGCTAGTATAGGAGCGTATCAAGTGGTGTGACGCATTTAGAATTTAGCAAGGGGGCACGGCGAACGCGCTATAACGAGGGTCCAAAGCGGTGCCCCAACGGTGTTCAAAGAAACACTTAACTTGTGGACGTTACATATTTGGAAACACAGAAAATCAGATATTTGGGTTGTCTCGTCTATAGGTTATATGCCCCCTTAATGTCATCAACAACAGAAATTCTCTGTCTGCAACTGCGAGTATTCACTTTATTTTTGTACTTAAACGTGTTGCTAGATGTGTATTTGTATACGGCTAATACAACACAAAGAAACCGATATCAAACGATAAAATAAGTATCAGTAACAATAGATAAACTGACCATAATCCAAACGATGCAAGTCCTTTTATCTGCAGCCATCACAGAACAGCTTTGTATTCTAAATACACATTTGTAGCACTCCGCAGCAGCAGCAACAGTGTAGCAGTCATCAAATATGACAACTACAAACGTACGCGTGTATTTATGGACGGCTATATCAACGATAGGCCTATATTTTCATGGACCGGTTAGATTTCATACTTAAACCTGAAAAGAATAAATAAAACATCCTCATCAAGCGTTTGAATCAGCGGCCGGAGTAATGTGGCAAAAGACGAAATTCGTGAGACAAGTCCCCACCCAACTAATCGTTTGTATTCGCCTGGTGGCAACGTAGGACTGACGGTTTGGCTGCAATTTGCAATTGTACGTTCTGGCTGAATGTTTAATCCCAAATCTTTTTTTTTTTTTGGGGGGGGGGTTAGAGAGCTCCATAGAACACTGAGTGTTATTGGATCTTGAATTTCCAAATTGTGTCAAATTGCATCTAAATCAGGCTGAGCACGATGCACGAATGTGACAGACGACAGACGACAAACAGTCAGACAGACTACAATATGAAAAATTGTGTAGAAATAGGTAGAATCGGTTGCGCTGGAAAAGCGACTAGGCCCCTATGCCTAATTTCTAGGCTAACAGTTTAACATATAGATCACAGTTATCTGAAATGAGCTGCTCGTATTTTAAGGCATGCACAAATCGACGCAAAGTAAACTGAGCTGCACCAAAAAATATCAGTGGCACATATCAGTTTATTTCTAGCGCTTTGTACACGCCTTTAGACAGTTCATAGACTATAAACGACCATGTTTATATTTGGCTGTTTCTGACTGATTTTTCCAAACTGTCTGTCTGTCTGTCTGTCTGTCCATCCGTCTGTCTATCCGTTTCCTTCTATCTATGTGTGCTTGTGTTTTGTTCCTCTCCGTTTGTGCGAATAAAGTGTTATACACAAAACAATTATGAAGAAAACAAGTTTGTGGGCATCGATGCACAGAAACGTAATTGCGTGACGATGTAACCGTTACATGACTGTCATCAGCGGGATATGTTGCTGATGACGGTGTTGTTGATGGCAGTGGTGTGTTGCAACTTCGCACGGGGGCGCCACTCTGCAGACGAACGTTGCGCGCCTCGGATCCATCTCTTCACGGACTCCAGATCCACACATACTTCTAGGCTCGGAGGACGATCAGCTAGTCTCGCCGCTTGATGCCTCCAGGAGAGTCGTGGGTACGCTACAAGCCCCACACAGAGTTCCAGCGGAGTCCGGCCACGAAATGCATTCCGGAGCATTTTAAGGTTGACATTGCACATATTTTACGGTACAAAACACATTGATGGCCAATTCACACTAACGACGCCGACGAGACTCAACTCAGCTCAACTGCTCACCCAGGCAAGCAAACAACGCGTGGTCTGTGCACAACATCGTGACGTCACAATGCTAATGACTTCACAATGCATTGTCGCCCACAGCCACTACAGTTGAGTTGAGTTGAGCTAAAGTTTTTTTGCGTCGTAGATTTGAACTGACAGTAAGCCCATTTTAGTGGCCAAATGTTAGATCAAATCAAAATTTTTTTAGAATTTGGTAGCACAAGTGCAAGAATGAAGCAGCTACTATGATGAGCAGTTTACACTTAAACCGGTGATAATAAAAAATATAAAACAAAAAAAACACAGTCGGACAGTCGTTCCGGCAGCAGCGGTTGCCGAAACGTCAACAAAAACAATAATAAAAGGTTGTAATTTGATGAATTTATTATAACGTATTAAGTTACGTTTCAACATACGAGTCTGTTCAAAAAGAAAAAACTTAAATTAAATTAGAGTTAAACCTAAAAATTTGAGGCAGAGCCCAACGTGAGTCCGCTCGGCGCCGCAAGTACGACTGAAAAAAATTCACAAATTGTTTTGCCGAACGCAAAAAAATTCGCAGTCGACAAGTGTGTTTCCGATTTTCTATAGGCCTATGTCGATCCATACCAGAGATATTCGCGAATAAACTCCAATCAATTCAATACCACGTAAAATAATGACCACTGGTCTACAGGATAAACCCTATGCTAAAAACTAAGCTAAAAGCTAAAACGGTATAGAAGGCACGTGGCTGCAACACCTGATAAAGATGTTTCATTTATTCATTCATTCATTCATTCATTCATTCAAAGTGTGCTCACTAGTCAGAATGATAGACGACGGAACGTTAGCGCCGGAGCTGCTGATGCTGCTGCTGCTGCTATAATGCTAAAACAGGAAAGTGTAGATTGTAATCAGTGATGCTTGTAGAATATCGATCGTTTCAATAATCTCACGTACAGGTAGGTATCCACATTACCGCTGCAGTGCAACCGAATAGTACTAGGTCTCTCTACACGTGATCAGCATATTCCGTGACTGACGTCACTGACCAGTCAGGCGTTCCACCTTCGTTCATAGGCGATGAGTCCATCCTATAGGCCGCATTACGTGCCTTATCCGTCCATCCGTCTGCCTTTCCGTCTATCCGTATTTAGGCGCCGACAGAAATGTCCAGTTCACTGGATGCGTAACTAAAAAGATGGACCCTCAAATCCTACTAACTTTCGAAGTGTTTCATCGACATGCGTTTATAATTTGCTTTCAGATTTACTGCACAGTGACGGTTTACACCCCATCCACTAATGGCAAAGAATCCTTGGTAAAGTTTAAACCTCATCGAAGCAGGAGGTTAGCCTCTGTGACAAAGTATGTGCATTTCTCTCTGTCTTGTATAGATAAATAGGCAAGTAAACTGTTAGTAAGCAAATGTACAATGTCGCCCGCCGAATCCGCTTAGTTTGTTTACCTGGATAACTAAAACGTTATAAACAAAATAATGCTTATAAACTTTCGAGGAAAGGTTGGACATAACCCTGGGAGATACTGGTCGTATTTTGCTGGCAGTCCTCAGTCATTTGTGGATTCCGGCTTATCATCCAAGTCTTCAGCGGACCAGAGAGGGCGTGAGCTAACACTGCGCAGTGTATCTCAGCAGCTATGAACGGATTTCGACTAAGCTGTACTCGAAAAGTGGTCCGAAGTTGGGCCAGTCAAGAGTTTGGTAACTACTCTGTTTAGGAACAATAATATTAACTTTGCTCTAGTGATCAGATGGCAGCACTGTTCTTTGCAAAGGTTTGAGATCGTTGATCGCTGACAGCCGTTGTATGTGTTGCACTGTTGTAATTAATATGCATTGTTGTTTCAAATTACGGATACGCAGATTGCAAGTAAGTAAAAAATATTGTGGTCAAACGATCTTAATACCGGTACTAACAAATAAATAAACTAATAGCAGTATTAAGATGTTGTGGTTTGCACCCAGTACGAAAAGCAGAAAAGTCGTCCTTAGATCGCCCGTGAATAGTGTGACTGCATAACAGTATGACGTCATTAATGCACGCACACCGCGCGATGCACTAACCCCCGTGGCAGTGTAAACTGATGTCAGGCTGATGGATAAGGACTTTGCCATTAGTGCAGAAAGCTCAATAACCACGTGTCACGAACTGGGAACGCAGCATAAATGCACGATTGGACTTCACCGAGCAAAGCCACCATATCGTAAATAACAGCGTTGCGTCCAACCCTCCGTATGTTATTTACATATTTATTTATTCGTTTCAAAATAAAATATAATGTGATAGCGAAAAAGGTAATGCAGGCGTACTACAGTACAATCACTGAGACAGTGTGAGATGTGATGTCACATTCATCACACATAGAGATGTGTTACGCGCATTGTCGAAACAGAACAACAAGTTAGCAACTTACAACCCAAGATTCTGTATAATACAATTCTCCAAAAACATTTTTCAACAGGCTAAAATTTATGGTGAATCGGGGGGGGGGGCAATGCTCTTGCCTCCGCTGTCACGACGTCACAGAATTGGAGCGTGCCAAGTGCAAAATTCATTGCGCGGGTCAGACCAGTGTGAAAGTAATTCGGTCACTGTTATGATCTGAGAATAGACCTACTGTCGTAAACGCACGCTATATGCCGGTGCCACGATGGCCCACTGCAGTATCCATGAGATGATAACGTCACGACGGAGAACAGGCTGAACGGAAAATGCGAACACGAGTAAAGCATTACGGCGTGCAAAATTTGCAAGAATACTCGCTTGCAGTTTAGTGATCGATATACACAGCACAGCTATTAACCCAATTACAGAGGGCTTGGTTCAACTCTATTAGCTGCTTTCATTGGCATCAAACATCACAATACTTCATTTGTACACCAACATGTCCGACAAAACAAGCTACGTTTGGCTGTGTAATAATTCTGGCAAATATGGTCCAATTTTGTCATACATTTTACTGTTAAAGTTGCAGATGAATTGCAGAACAAAATGGAATAAAATCCGACTACGTCGTTTACTAACCCAGTCGGCTAATTAGGGCGCTGGTTGTTAAGTTAACACATCCAACTATCCGGTGTGTATGTCTTACATTGGAAGTAAATGGGTGAGCTACCACGCAACGGACCTATAGCTGCCTATCCGAAATCTTTTTCTTATCCATCTTCTATAATTTGATGAGACCATCGACAATTGACGGATGGTTGCATGTCATGTCTTTGCTTGTCGTGTGGTCAAAGCTGTCCAGTATTGAATGGCAAAAATGTGGCTACACTGAGTTGTCTGTCTATGAATGTCAGCCCACACACGATGTGGTACGTACAGGGGCCTGGGATCACTCGACTCAATAAGTCTGTTACATCGACTGACCAAACGACGTTATCGAGCACCGATCGATCATATACGATCACACTTCAGGTACGTATACACACAGGCGTACATGCAGCGATATTAACAGCGACAGACTTACACGGACACGCAGACAGAAACGGATTCGAACTGACCGATATGATGGACTATGGATTGAAACGTTGGCTGGTGCATGTAAGCTGGGGCCTTACTGCCTGAGTTGACTAATACTGTACGTGGGCTATGAAACAAAAGCTACGTAATCCATTTCGGGAGCTGCAACAACCATTGTCCGTTGAGTCTGTAGGTTATCAGTCAATCAATCAACTGCAATTGCGTTTATCCTCTCTCGAGCCTCTGTTTGCTTTTGTCTCCCTTTTGGACCTTTTTTCGTCTTCTCATTATCGTTTCTTTCGTCTTTCCCCTTCTCTGATTTTTAAGGTTTTTCCTTAATGCAGAGTCACCAGTCAAAAAACGCCGTTAAAAACAGGTTAGAGTAAAAATGCGAATTATGCACATTTTTTCTTGAGCGGCCGGTAAACCTCGCCCACCCGACTTCTATGATGGAGTAGCTCGAAGGTTTGTTTGTGTCAAGCGTTGCTACAGTGTATGCTATCGCTTTGATTGATTGCGCCAAACGACAACTGACTGGTATAGTCTATAGTATCAATACGTCCGCCATCTCTTCATGTGACTTCATTGTTGATAAAGTAGTCCCGAGAACAAAAACTTAGTGTTTGGTTGCCTAAGCGTTGGCTTTAGCAGTTTTGCATTGGACAAGACAAGGCTGTCAAGTCAAAGCCAAATAAAATAATGATGATTACGATGAAGACGATTTTTAGCCGACCGTACTTAAGTAACGATCGAGCTTAGGACTATAGTACAAGTTGTCGTCTGTCCATCGTCATCTGTAACGTATGTATTGTAGTTAAACGTTAGGTTATAAGGATAATTTTACGCCAATAATAAGCTGTGTTATAAACGTAAGCATGCAAAACTTCAGCGATATAGTGCAAGGGGAACAGGGCTTCTTGTATTTATAGCAATTTCCTAGTCCGTGAATCACACATCCTCAATGTAATATTTTTTTCAAGTGTTCAGCAAAATGGTGATTATGAAATTTATTACACGATGGAGTTATTTAGGGTTTGTTTGTCGTGTACGCTAAAACATAATCCGATAAAGAAAAAATAATTTTCAAATATGATTGCTTGCCGACAAAAAATATAGAATTTTTATTAGGCCTAATCGAAATGTTTATTCGTTAGATAGAGCGTTGCTGAGTTTTTATAGCTGTGTATACCCATTCCAGTAGGCCTAATTGCAACAATTTGGTCGCAATTTGCAATAAAAATAACTCAAATTTTGACACGATTCGATTATCAAATCTCTCCGAAGAAACGGGGCAATGGCACCATATAGTTTGACGACTCACACTAGTACAACTTCGTATTACGTACTTTTAAATACGAATTAATATAAGAAATCTCATCGTTCGTGCGCGTTTTAACTACGTGTGAACTTATAATTATAATTATGTTGTTTGTTTTTTTCTTTTGTTGTATTGCATGCGCTTATGCATGTACGTGTTCTATATTCTGTTGTACACGTGCGCAAATGTCATGTGTATCTGCTATTACATAAGCGACTAACTGATTGTTTGATTTAAATATTTATTTAAATATTCCGAACGAAACTCACATCTTCAGCGGCGTAGACACTGCGCGACCTGCCCACTTGTATGACGTCATCTTTTGGTTCTCGCCACGTGGTCCGGCCGCTGTCTTCAGCACCTCCAGCGCTTACGTTCATCGTCAGGCGAGTTTACGTCACAATAACCACTGGGTTGTCATCATCATTATCATCAAGATATCTACTAGCAATGTTCTTTTTTCTTCTTGCTGCGGTCGTCGTTATTACTGTTATTGTTCTTTCTCGTATTTGCGTTCTCTTAGCGTTTTCCCATTCTTATTCAACATCATCGTCATTAGTATACGAATTAGCTAATCACTCACAAGTCACAGTGTGTTGATTGCTGTGCACTGATAACAGCTGACCACTCGCTGATGATCTACTAGCTGCTACCAGCGGTCCTGCTGCTGCTGCTACGGCTGCTGCTGTTAAGTTGCTTGGCTACAACACTCTTGTCACGCGGCCATGGCTTACACTCAACACACTCTAGTGTCTAGTCTAGATCTTTCGTTGCTAGTCGCAGCTGCTGCTCACGAACGACAGCTATTGAGACGCGTCAGTATTTGCATCACTCGTGATTCGATTTGTTCGGGTTTTCATTTGTCTAGTCCGGCTATCTTGTCGAGTGCTTCTACACTGTGTCTGAAAAAAACCTTATCGATCGTATCTTGATGACGGATTACCAGGCTTTAATAATTTTTGGTAAGAATATTTCAGACACAGCTGCCATCAAATGTCCGTTAAGTTCTCACCTCACCTCATCCAACGTCTGTTTCTGCACTACTTGGGGAAATTAGAAGAAGAATTCAAGAAGTGACTGTTTCAATTGGTCTGGTAATGAACATTATCGACATTGCTGTCAACGAATGTAGCAAGTGTCTGCGTGCCTCTGTTTGCGCAATGGGTCGACATTTCAAACATTTTACTGTATACAGTGGAAAAAGATGGACAACTGGATAAGTTGTTAGTCAAATCGACGAAAATGTGAACAAAATGTGCTTCTGCGTGTTAATAATAGTGCCTTAGATAAAATTGCTGTATGTCGTTGGTTCTGTTTCCCCAGGTAGTGCAGAAGCAGATATTGGGTGAGGTCAGAAACTGATCGGTCGCTTGATGGCCAAATGTGTCAGAAATACCACTGTCAAACATTACTAAAATCTGGTAATCCTTCTTTAAGTTACGATCGAATATGTTGTGGATGTTTTTTGAGGTCAAAGACCTAGGCCTTCGGTCGCATCTGTTGCTGAAGAACAGGAGCTATTAATACACATACTCGTTATTTGCATAATTCGTGATTATCGTTGCTCGAGTATCCGTTTCCCTTGTCCAGCTCTTTTATCGAGTACATGTACTACTATTGTTGTTCATCAGTGATGCCTCCTCGAGGACAAAGAGCAGTGGCCTTGACCTTGGCCTTGGCCTTGAATACAACGTCCTTGATAACACCACTGTTGTTTTCAATATTTGTACTGCATCACAGGCTGAACGGTAGTTTAAGCCCTGTGTTAACGGCGACTTCTCTTTCTTATGGGAAAGCCAAAAATTCGACCCCCCACAGAATCAAAACTCCTGACCCGATTGAGATAAAATTTGGCACGGTTGATTAAGTCGGCGAGATGACCCCTCGTGCAAAATTTTATGCAAATCCCTCCAAGGGGGGCTTCCCGGCAAATGGGTGAAATATACGCAAAAATTTTTATAGCTGTACATATACCTTTTTTTCACAGACTCACCTACAGTCAGACCCTTCGGCGGATTTTTGCACGCGATGACTCAAACAACGCGGTCTCGCGCAAGGATGTGCCTTTTGGGGGTTAAAAAATTTGAAATTAATATTTAACGTATTTATTCGCAAAAATCGAAAAAATTACAATGGCGCCTA
>Ga0056128_1003132_pt1 | contig 20110 bp, 14 predicted proteins | sample WorMetLIZISLAND2_FD_71113 | JGI IMG/M metagenome (GOLD analysis project Ga0056128, IMG submission 71113) | Marine gutless worms symbiont microbial communities from Max Planck institute for Marine Microbiology, Germany - Olavius geniculatus... ... | reverse complement strand
GTAAGCTTAACTATTTTATGCTACGAAATTGATATCTTTATGTGTTGCCTGTTCTCTGAGACCACTGTAGCTTTGACAGTGTTTGTTTTGCTAGGTAATGTGGTCACACAATAAAGGTGCAGTGGGTGGAAGAACTTCACGTTTACGCGCCATAAATTTCTGCTTGTAACAGTAAAAAAATGGTTTAAATCGGTGCTGAATTACCGAAGTTATCCCAAAAATAAAACTGGGTATCCGTTTTTTTGGATCACCCTGTACTATATCAAAGAGTCAATGGGTAAATGGGATTCAATGCTACTTTTAACACAGATAGCATAGATGATGACAATGATAATGATTATTATCTGTCCCATTGCTATAGCATAGCAAGAAACAGATTATAAAATCACTTGCGTCTGTCTGTCTGTAAACACTCCTACGGCTGCAATTTTGATTCGATTCTGATGAAATTTTGCACAGTGATTCGAGGCCAGAAAAGTAAGATTGAGTTTGTTTGAGATAAAAAAAACTGATAACTCCTTCCCCTATTTTATCCCAATTTTTAAAAAATTTGCATTACGGCTTATAAAGACTTCAAAGCGGAATAACTCGTTCCCGTAAAAGATAATTGTGCATTGTGTTTACCTACCCCCTATTTCCATGGTTGTGCAATCTAATGGTGTTATCTAAATTTACCTCTTATGTATCTCTGTTACCATAACAACCTTTCAAAAGTTGCCAAATTTTGCATTACAGCCAATGGAGATTTCAAAGTGGCATAACTTGATCCCCATAAAAGATAATTGCCACTGTTTGCAGTGCACCTACCCCCTTATTTTCGGGCCCGGGCTATCCGACGGTGTCATTCAAATTTCTCCCCTGCCAACATCTGTTGCCATGGCAACGAATTATTTTGGGACAAAAATTGACTACAACTCAGCCCTTGTGGAAAATAATTGCGCGCTGTTTTCACCTACACCCTATTTTCTCGCCCAGGCTATCTGATGGTGTCACTTAAACTTCTCCCCTGCCGACTACTGTTGCCATGGCAATGAATTTTGGGACAAAAATGACTACAACTCAGCCCCCGTGAAAGATAATTGCTCCCTGTTTGCACTACCCCCTATTTTTGGGCCCGCGCTATGGTGTCATGTAAATTTCTCCCCTGAAGACCCCTGTTGTCATGGCAACCAACCGTTTTTACTCAAAGACAAAATTGGCTGCAGGCTCACAAGAGCGTCAAACGCTGAAATGCAGCGGCTAGGCTATATAGCGTGACAATGGGACAGATATCTCGTTCCACAGAACGTATTTCTAGTAACAATGGCAGGTTTTAAAATAATGAACAATGTCGTTAATAATAATAACAAGAATGTTTATTCTGCTATCATCATCAGTCACAGTAAAGCCAATATAGAAGATCACCTGGTTCTGTTGATACAATATAGCACATTACAAATAGCTTCCCACTCTCAGCAAAATGTCAAGCAAATCGATTTATAATGCAAGGCAAGACAAGTGATACAGAGCCATAGACTTAGGCAGCAATATCAGCTCATCAGCCATCCCTGACAGGACAGCAGTTAAAACCTACAACGATGCGTGAAATCTCATCAACAGTAGCATATAAGAAATATATATTTAGCATTAGCAACCGGACTTCAGCCAGACTTTTGCAAAGTGGATTCTACTGGTGGCAACTCTACCTCCCTGGATGGCTGTGCAGTCCTCAATTAATCCAGCCAGGGAGCATAGTGAAGTACTGTAAGCTCTCCCATGGGGGCCTGCAGCATCCAGAACAAAGCTCAGCCACAAATGCATTTTTGTGCACTTTAAAGTGGTTACATTTTGGTTACTTCTATGTAAAGTTCCAAATTCCAGCTAATAAGGCGGAAGATGATGGGGTGGTTTGATCGAACTTATTCAACCCTGTGGCTATACATGTGAGCAACATCTATTAAGTGCGAACTGCGTTTTGTGTAAAGATAAGAGCTTTGATCAAGGCAGCTTACTTTGCTAGTGCAAGTGACAAGTGAGACAAACGCTGCTAGAACACATTCGTCAGTGACTTTCAACTTCTGACTGGCCGTCGGCAGCTGATGCTCAAACGACATCTTGGCATTGTAGTGCCTTGACAGTGCTGCAAACAGTTAGCCAAACTGATACAAATAAACGCTATTCTAGCAAATGCTTTCCCACCATGCAGACCAATATCCTAACTAATTACAACTGAAAAAATCCTTAAACTGTTACTGCTTCTTGAAATGATTTTAATAATACCGGAAGAAAAATACATAAAACAGGAGAGTTGCATAAATGACATGCAACATTTCTTGTCTCCAGTCCTTAGTGCAACTAGTGCTGCATCTATCAAAAAATGCTACTGGCATAAAGCTCCAACTACACTTTACCAATATGCAACATTTCAAGCTCCAAAATGTAGTCCTAAAACAATGCTCGAAAAATGATCCATAACTTATAACCCCTCATCAGCCAGGAGATTCATTCAATGTTACAGCACTAATCCTCAACTGTGTTAAAAATAATGCAACACTTCAAAAAATTTAGTAAAAAAATTTACCTGTAGCAGTCTCGTGGAGATCACTTAGAGCTCTTGCCAACTGTTCATACATCTTTGGCCGATTTGCCACCAAGTCACTACAGCTGACATCACCTGCAACGGGATAGCATTATCCACACTAAGTGTGCCACAAGCGGATCCACTCTGCTATTCAGCAACTCAACCCCCTCTCAGGCTGCATTCACATAGACATGAGTATGGCCAATAGAAGCTTCACTCGTACGAGTGGAACGTTCACGGTCACTTGTACAAGCACATAACTCAATGCGTGTCAACCATATTGAAAATTCGCAGTGAAATCAAATCGAGGAAATGCTTCACCATTAAAACAACAATATTCCACTACAAACTTATTATTTTTACAAACCGCACATCTCTAATAATGAACAATTTTACGATGACATCAGTTCTGATGTCAAATATGTGCCACGGTTTTAGACATTATATTAATGCTATTTACGAGTAGTTTACTTTCTACGAGTTGGATAAAAACACGACCTGCACAGAAACTACTCGTACGAGTGAAATTTACAGGTAACCCGTATTTGTATGTTTTTGAACGGCCGCCAATTAAAATACACGCAAACTCGTGTGTGCCGGAACTTGTACATGGGAACCCGTACAGTGCCAGACTCGTACTCGTGTTCATGTGAACGCAGCCTCAGGCTGTCCATAAGGGGAGGCAAGGGGCAAGGTGGGAGCGCACGTACCTAAGGCTCAAGGTCTCAAAAACCACGATCGGGGTCTGTGATATCAAGGTCCATAAGCATGCAACACAGAAGGTGTCAGAAAAGTATCACAAACAGACAGACAAACAGACAAACAAACTTTCCATGCATTATACTAAGATAATGATCATTAACTGTAACCATCCATTTTGCATAGTAATTAGACTTTAACGCCTAGTTGAAATAGTTACACTCCAAAAATTTGATGAATACATAAAATCAAGCTTTCAGGACATGATTATGCTTAGTTCACAAAAAACAGAAACTAGAAATACGTTCTGTGGAACGAGGTATCTGTCCCACTGCCACACGATATAGCCTAGCAACTGCATATAAAGGGGATAGGTGCAAACAGGGCGCAATTATCTTTCACGGGGGCCAAGTTGTAGTCAATTTTGTCCCAAAATTCGTTGCCATGGCAACAGGGGTCAGCAAAGAAAAAATTTTAATGACACTATCGAACAGCCTGGGCCCGAAAAAAGGGGTAAGCGCAAACAACGTGCAATTATCTTTTACGGGGACCGAGTTATACCACTTTGACATCTCCATTGGCTGTAATGCAAAATTTTGCAACATTTAAATGATTGCTATGGCAACAGGGTTGTTAGGGGGTAAATTTAAATGACACCATTAGATTGCCCGACCACGAAAATAGGGGGTAAGTAAACACAGCATGCAATTATCTTTTACAGGGACCAAGTTATACTGCTTTGAAGTCCCCATGGGCTGTAATGCAAGTTTTTAAAAATTTGGGTAAAATACAGGAAGGAGTTATCAGATTTTTATCCCAAACAAACTCGATTTTACTGTTCAAGCCTCAAATCACTGTGCACAGAATGTCATCAAAATCGAATCAAAATTGCAGCCGTAGCAGTGTTTACAGAGAGACAGACAGAATGACAGAAGTAATTATATAATCTGTCCCATGCTATGCTATAGCAATGGGACAGATAAAAAGACAAGAAACAGCTAAACCAAACATCTTCCATCAAAGGAAATGACATCCTTATAAGATCACAATTAACAAGTATTAGGCCGTGATGCCAGAAATGTCACTTGTTTTGGCTGTCACTTACCACCACAAAAACAACATTGATAATGCCTTTATCTCACTTCGTGCTGCAGTTTAAATAAAAAACGTATGCCGACAAATTTCCAGAAGTTGACCTTTTACAAAACGGCATAACAAGAAGTGAAATGGACCAATATTAGACAGCTAAATCATAAAAAATAACAGTAGCAGCAGTACAATAGTAGATAATCACAATTATGATGACAGCTAAACAAAGCAGTTAAGAACAAACTGATGAAGACCAACTTTGTGAAGCAAGCAGCGTGATGTAAGTACTGGTGCAGGATAAAGAGGAAGCAAGACATTGTAATGACGAATGTACGTCCATGTTCTTAGCAACCAATGTGGCCGGACAGGATGATAATGAACACTCTTCCTCTACACTGTACAGCAGCAGCAACAACAACAACCACCACTACAACAACTATGACTACTACAACAACTATGATTAATACAAAAACTACAACTACAACTGTGACTACTACTAGAAGATGTTGCAATGATGAATGTACATCCATGTTCTTAGCAACCAACAATTACACCATAGAATTTTATGATAAGTACACCAAATATTAACCCAACTTCAAAATTCTTCCACTAATGTAACAGTATTCTTTGGAAAATTTGCAACAACGCATTCCCTGAAAGACCCACCACACCCAAACATGTCATGACACTACCAAGTGAAATATAAATGTCAGAAAACTAGAGTAGCTTAATGAAACAGCATCAAGTGTGACTTACCTCAGCAGCTGATAAGGCAGCAATATTTGCACATAGCCCACAAACTGTTTCCAGGCATCAGCAAATGTCTGCAGGTCCCTCAATGCTTCCTACAAACACAGCAAATAATTATGATTATTAATACTCATAGAAAACACAGAACAGAAATGGTCAGTAAAGCTTTCAATTAATCCATAAGAATAACATCAGTCTTATCTGACATCTTCTGTTTACAGATGCAATTTTTCTGTATAAGTTTGGTGCTATAAACTAGCAGTATACAATCACACATTATGGGCCAGGTGCAAGGTCAATTCAGTTGGTATAAATTTTCACGTGGTTGCTTTGCCCAACCAGTAACATCAAAAAACCAATGAATTAACATCGGAAATATATCACAAACTACTTCATTTTACGATAAGTTCAGCTGGACATCTGTACAGCAGCTACTCCACCTATGTTAGCAAAAGAGAGCTGTGGTCCTTCTGTGACGAGCTATGGACACTTGTCTTTATTTTTTCTGCAGCAACCGACTGCTGCACACCCATGCAGTCTGCACTGCTGGCAAGTGAGCTCTAAGTTTGACCATCACTGTGAAGAAGAAGAGAAAAACAAGAAATCAAATGGTAAAGCATACCAGTAAGACAATGCTGTCATCAGCTATGCCATCAACAAATGACTGGAAAGACTGTTTAACAGGTTCAAGGTATGCTGCACGCTTGCGTAAATGCTGACAGTACTAAAACACCAACAGGCTCAAAATGATATACTACCTGCAACCGTCATTATTGCAAATCCTTGTACATATTAAAAAACAACTATATATTTAACTTCATGCTTTCAACCTTACTGTATTAGTGGGAACAAAAAATCCAAAAGACAATATGAAACCAATATGAGCCACAAATGAAAGTAAAATGCTCAGAATATAACAAAAAAACAATACTAAGCAAAAACCACCCAAAAATTAGATTTGTACTCAAAAAGTTTAACTGTATCCAGGCAATTCTTGTGTCTAGTCAAGTAAACTATGGTAAACAGGTAAACCTACTGCAGTAAATGTTAAGTTAAATAACTGAGCAAGCACACCACAAACAAGTATTACACAAAATAGAGAAAAATGGCAACAATAATAGCCACATAATTAAAATGTCTTGGCCTAACCGCCATTAAAACATTTCAATTCTGACTACGAACTGAATCCCGCATCTGGTTCGAGGTCCAGAGTGCCACCAGAATCTGGTTACCAATCAATCAAATTTTTAAAAAAATTTCATCAAAATCTAAGTAAGTAAGTAATTAAATACATATATAAAGCACACAATTTCGGCGAGAAACTTGCCAAATCTGAGGCGCTGTTCTATTCATAACAGCCAAACTCACGACAGACAAATAAACTCCTTCAGCAGAGACAATAACAGTAATTACAGTAATAATCATAATACTATGCACCCTGATTCTTTCTGAGACTTTGGCACTTTATAAATTATTTACTTACTTACTTACTTACTTACTAAGAGTAGTGATAATGAAATTAGTAGCAATAAAGATTAAATAGTGACAAAGTTGTAGCACCTTCTTGTTAACATCGGAGACATCCTCTCCGACGGCTTCAGCAAACACCTTGACTCTCTGTTCAGAGTAAGAGTAGAAATTGGTCAGAGCTTGAACAAGATCGTGAACGAGGGCATTTGCCTGAGAGAGAAGTTCCCGCGCTTGTAGATGATGTCGGTGATCATGCCGCGGCACATTCCACGCATTCAGTGACTGGTCACCTACAACAAGACAATTGTTGTATCTCTATAATCCAAAAGTTCGATAGTCCAAAGGTGTATACTGCAACTTGCATTTTCACTAACCCTAACTCTGACCCTAACCCTGATCCTAGTTGAAAGAAAATGTGGAGAAACATTCAACGTCTACAGAAGTGTATAGAAAAAACCTTAAAACTTTCGGATTACCAAACCTTCCGATTATCAAGCTGCCCCTCAAGTCAACAGCCATGTACACAAAACCAAGGCAACAACCATCTCACAGCTTTTAGTCAAAATGCTAAATCAATGATGTTAATACACTTAGTGCCAAAGACAGAATATTGCATCCAAACAACATCGCTGTCAATACAAAAAATGATGTCTATGTCATTCATATAGTGCAATATCACAAAGCAGTTCTACTATGCCAAACTTTTATTCATATCTTCACCAAATACTGACCCATTTCCAAAATTCTTTCGCTGTTAGACTCAGCAGAAAATTTGCAGTAAAGATGCCATTGCCAATCTTATCACAGTTCGAGGTCTTGTTCTTGACTCAAAAGTGTTACTACAAAGACAATTCGCATACTGAAGATGAGCTGGAGATAAAATGTGATGTATCCAGTGACTGTTGAAATGTATCGGCAGTCAATGTTACTCACGGGTGTCATTGAATGCTAGTTTCTGCTGTACAACAGTTGAGAGTTCATTGATCTGAGCAGTCAGTTCTTCCTCCATGCTTCTGAGTCTCTCATCCCTATCACCAAGACATCATTGGCATCAACTACAACTCACTACAGCTCAACTCAGCCTTCTACCCTCTGAGGGATGGTAAAATTAGTATCAGCTTTCGAGCTAATAAATCGTGGTACAGCCACCAGTTTAAGAAAATCTGAGACTCAAGCCATTTGGCTTGATCCCAAGTTGCTAGCTGTCTGGCTCTCAGGCTATATTCATCAAATAAACTGAAAGAACTCCTGCGGTGGCAGTTTCATGATGATAGCACCATAAATATTACTGTGACAATTACTATCACTATGGTATTATTATATTACCGTCAGGCTGATCAACTCTAAAAAACAACAAAGAATATTGCATAACAACAAAAACAGTTTGATAATAATAACACAAAAAATCGCCCATTAATTAAGTCTGTCATGAATTTTTCATCACAGCATTTCAGCTCTCAGAATTTTTTTAGCTACGAAGAACAGCAAACAAAAAGCACATAGAAAAATGACTTACAGCTCCAATGAAGTCTGCTGAGCCGACTTTGTCTCCGTCTCTTGACGCTGCAGTTTTGCCTTCACAACCACCAACATGTAATGAAGATATGACTAGAATGAAAAAAACATAAAGCATTATTATGTGACCTAATAGCTGCAGTCAAGTCGATAGGCAGAGTTGGCAGACTTCAGCAAGAAAACAGAGACAGCTTTGCCAACTCATCTACAAACAACTAGCACTTCCATGCGCAGATGTGATCAATAAACAATTTCTGCAAAAACTAAAAAGATGCCATATCTTCTGTTTAGCAGTACATTTATCTAGAATGTATCCCATAACAGTTAGCAAACTTGGTACGCTGAGAGTGACTAATAAATCATGAATAACGATTTACGTTATTTTATGTTATCTTAATGGCTTTTCTCACGAGCGACGACAATCAAAAAAACTAAAGATTGCATAAACTTCGTAGAAATAAAAAGACACAAACCGACAGAAACCTAGAGCTGTGCTTACTGCTTTATATTCATCACCAAAAACAGTAATAATCAGAAAAATTATAAATATCAGATGGTATCTTGATACAAAATTTTTAAAAACTGCACACAAGAAGGAACCTGGAGCAATGCTTTATCTTCGTGCAGTTGAGAAATCTTCTCATCCGAGGATAGTCTCAGTGCATTGAGAACAGCTTCGTGCTGGGATGACTCCGATCTGCATTTGTCCAGTTCTACTGTCAGCCGACCCAACTCTTCATGGTATTCTTGCTCCGACTCAAACACCTAAGAGACCACATGCACACAGACATCACAGGCTAGTAGTAGAACATCATATGATGATGTACCATATCATATCACGTATCTAGTTCTAGAGTCAACCTGGAATTACACAACTGTAAACCACTCAACATTATCATTATCAAAAATGATTGCCAACCACTTCTTTCTGTAACAAAATGTAAAAGAATTCACGAAATAACAGTTATGATTTGCACTAGTAATACGTTGACTTTCATCAGACTTTGTAAGAATGGACGACATTCGTTATGCCCAAACAACAGCAAAAAAACTATATAGCTGCAAAAATGTGGATTAGAACATGTGCAATGATGCACAATAAAAATATGGCTTATGCAGAAAAAAAAATAAAATCAATTCAAACCACCAAAACTAAGATTAAAAATGTGGCAATGTATCACTTTCATGATGTATTTATTTGTCCTCTTCTTCTTCGAGATACATGCCAACTACAGTATACTAAAGGCTCCAACATGAAAATTTCCATTTCATAAAGTCAAACTAAATAATTTGTATATGTTAAATTCATGCAGGTTTCTAACAATTATGGTACACATATCTAAAATACATACAAAAAATAAACACTCTGTAAATTTACTGACTATGTAATTTGAGAATCCAAATAAAACTTGAGCAGTGCTACAAATACTAAATATGCTTCTATTGCCATTCAAATAAAAATGACATCTTTCTAGCAAAAAAAAACATGCATCATGCAGTACAGGAAAAATATCAAACTAATTTGATTTACTCCATGTGGGATGCACATCTTGACATAATAAACATATGTTTGCATTTTAAACTAAGAATATGTTATATGCAATAAGATATCTGTCCCATTCCCACACTAGTGGCATACGTGGCTCATTTATTAATAGATAAAAGACGTAAGCCATCAACTACTCCAAACTCAATGCAAAAATTTGTTGCCAATGCCAACAATTCCAGCCACAACTATTTACAACGTTTTTACAACAGAAAATTTAAATGATTCCTAAATTCTTGCAATTTTGAAGACAAAAAGAGTCCAAAAATTACCTTAAATGAATATCAAAAAGCCAATCATTAGTTGCAACAGCAAAGTTATGAAGCATTCAAAAACTATTTTAAGTTTTCAATGTCAGTAGTTTAAGGAGCTGCTATATTTTTACCTGTTTATGCAAACGAGCATTCTCTTCAATTTTACTTCGCAGTTCCTCATCTAATATAGTGACACTGGTGGTCATGTGATTATCTGCGGCGGAAGCCATGGCATTTTTCTGACACCAAAACACACACGCATAACGACTTCCACAACGACAACGCAGTAACATAAAGTCACAGCATACTCCACGACAGCAATGCACAAAATAATGGAGAAAACTATGACACCCAGGTATAACATATATATGAAACATATATATGAAGATGTTCACGAAAATACACACAAATAAAAAATAATGAAGCAATATCAGTAGCACATACAAAAAAATAACACACTAAAAGCTGCAGTTGCTGCCTGGCTGATGATATGTATAATACAAAACCAAGTTGCCATATTCAATGGTAAATCAATTAATCATATCCCACCACACTAAAATACTAAACTGTACAAAAATAAATTCACAAGATTTTTGGTAATCTCCCAAAAAAACAGACAAAGAGATCTTGGTGAAAACAATACCTCCTGTCATTGGCGGAGGTAATAAATGGCAGTAAAACGCTTCTGACCTTGTGTTTTTTGTTGCGAGCATGAGTCTCATCCAGTTCTTGCTGCAGAACGTTGACTCTCATCGATAGCTGATTGTTACGGAATGATAAACTGTCGATCTCCTGCTCAAACTTCCTAATAGCAAGATCTTTCTCCTTCAAATCATTCTGAAAAACACATACGTAACTAAGCCAAAATCGCCAAATTAGCAGTGAGTCAGTAATGTGCAAATTATCAATACAGAAAATATCAAACATGAAATGCTAAAAAGCTGAGAAAAAAAGTATCTACACATTACATGGAATTTTAAAATAGAAATAAAAAATAAAATACAATAAATATCTATTTTCTGCATTACCTTCAGCTGCTCTTCATTTGCCTGCTCATCCAGTACAGCTTTCTTTAGAACCGGCACCTGAGCCCGTAGCTGTTGCACAAAACAAATACAAGTTCATCATAACATATGTACATTCAACAAAGTAACTAAATATGCCAACCCAACCATGCATCTAAATGTAACTAGAAACAAGTGATCTGCTAACGCAAATGAAAACACGCAACAGCTGCGGTGCATGTTCGAAAAGACAGTAAAACAAAGTCTCAGTCAGTCACCAGAGGGCACCAGGCGCCAGACAACCCGCAGCTATAGTGTCTATAGTGTTTTACTTGTACTCACTAGAGGTCGCCACCTATCGCTTTGCCAACACCACATCGGCTGGATATTGCAGATTTTCCCTACCCCCTCTCATTTAGTGATGACCCCTTTTGAATTTATGGAAAAGCTTTACAGCTCCTGAAACTAGAGTCTTCCAGGCAGCCGACGGTGAAGATTTGGTGATCCTAGCTTGCGCCGTTTTTGACTGATCCACCCGTGTGAAGGACGGACAGACAGATGGACGGACGAACAGAACTGCAATGACTAAGACGCGCTACAGCAGTAGCTGCTGTTGCGTGGAAAAAACCTGTGCAACTGCAAATCTTATAACAATAAGGGCCCTGTATGCAGGCTGCATAATGTCAAATCTATGCCAATTCCAACATGTCATCATCAGCTGAAAAATCTTGTTCACTACTTCACAAGTTCACAGTGGGTGTCATTGATTTACGGATGTGATTCTGAGCTGAGCTGATCGCTGAGCTGACCTAAAGTGGCTGATCCACCTTTAAAGCCTGTATGCAATGATAGCTGATCTGGTGGCATACTGAGCTAAGGCAATTTATAGTCTGTCTTGTTTCTGTCCGACTGCCTGTATTGTCATATGGGCCTATATATTTGTCTGAAATAAATGTGACTACTTGATTTATTTATTGAATAAATAAATTGATAAAATAATAAAACTGATTGATGGAAATGAAGACATCATACTGCTGCATTGCACTTATATTAATTTTATAGCATCAAATTATAATGCAAACATACATAGAATTAGGGATGTTAAATTCATTTTTTTTCCAAATTCGAATTTCGAGAGCTAAAATTCGGATTAAATTCGAACTTCTTTTTAATCCGCCCGGAAGTGATAGCTTGCGGAACGGACTTAAGTTTTGCTGTAGTTTATTTTTTTTCTTTTTTTTAGTTGCGTAATCTCCGAGCTCCGTCGGCCGATTGGCGCGAAATTTTGCACGATGCTTGATGCTGCGTTCAGTTTTATAATCCCAGTCCAAAATTTTGGGGGAGCCTCCCCAAAAAATTCTTAGGGGCCACAAACATGCAAAATTTGGCCCGATTTCGGTCAACTTCGAAATTTGGTGGCGAATATCTCTGGAACGGATGAAGATATTCGAAATCGGTGAGTTACTCGTTCGACAGCGATTCCTCCCGCATTAGGCGAAACAAGTCCGGTGAAGATCGGTCCAGTAACCTTGGAGATCTAGATGTGAGTTTGTACCCACCAAAAGTGCATTTTTCGGAAGAACATATTTCGGCCCCTAGGGGGTGCTGCGCCCCCAAATTTTTACACGCGCTAGAGAATCACCAAGTCTTACTAGCGCACCCCGAACTGGGGACGGCGGCTCCCCTTACAACTTTTTTCAAAGGGAGGTCAAAAATTGGCTTAGAATGCAAAAAATGAGCACTTATAACTTCGGAGTTAGGGTGTGCAGCCCGATGAAACTTTAACACTTGACGCAGCTCTAGGTTGGGGTGTTAACGCACGTACAAAATTTGGGGGCACCGCCCCCCTTAAAATTTGGGAGAACAAAAAACGTACAAAATTTAGTACGTTTTACGACAACTTTCGAGTTTGACCGCGAATATCTCTGAAACCGATGAAGATAGCGACACAATCTAAACGGCGTTGACGAGAAGGATCCTTTCAACGTTGAACAAAAAAAAAATTGTGAAATTCCGTCCACTATGAACAAAGTTATAAACGCTCATTTTGACCTACCCTAAATCACATTTTTCGGAAGACCATATTTCGGCCCCCAGGGGGTGCTGCGCCCCCAAATTTTTACACATGCTAGAAAATGACCAAGTCTTAGTAGCGCACTTCCCACCGGGTACGGGGGCCCTCCTTACAACTTTTTTCAAAGGGGGTCAAAAATTGGCTTAAAATGCAATAAAGGAGTGTTTATAACTTCGTAGTTAGGGGGTGTAGCCCGACGAAACTTTGGCACTTGATGCAGCTCTAGGTTGGGGTGTTAACGCAAGTACAACTTTTGGGGGCACTGCCCCCCTTAAAATTTGGGAGGGCAAAAAACGTCAAAAATTTAGTACGTTTTACAACAACTTTCGAGTTTGACCGTGAATATCTCTGGAACCGATAAAGATAGCAATAAAAACTAAATGGCATTGACAAGAACGATCTTTTGGGCGTTGAACAAAAAAAAGTTGTGAAATTCCGTCCACTATGAACAAAGTTATAAGCGCTCATTTTGACCTACCCTAAGTCGACAATGCGCGTTCGACGTATACCAATTTATTTGAGTTCAGGCCACGTAACTTTGATGCCGGGAAAGTTTTACTTCCCCCCTAATTTCCCCCAATCGGACTTAGGGCGCCGGGTGGACTCACGTTGGGCTTTGCCCCAAATTTCTAATATATATTTGCGGAGAAGCTTAAGCAATTTGCGTTTGATGTCTGCACTGTGGGGCGAGATGAAGGTCACAGCACGCACGCCACATGCTGAGAAGCAGTCTATCAACAGTGTAATCAGCCAGGACGTCAAGCCATGTCGCGCTCTATTGCAGTCGACTGATGTCTGCTCTGTGTCTGGACCACCAAGATCTGTCACTTTGATAGCTTGCATCAGTATACAACACGCCAGTGGCACAGTGCAAGACAGAGAGTAATTGAACACCGCAGCAGTATGCAGGGAGGGGAAGGTAAAGAGGGGAACGGTCACCGACAGAGAACAAAGAAATCATCACACAGTGCACCATTGAAGTAACAGCACTCCACTTTCAAGGCAAAACCATCTGCATCTAATTAGTGATGCTTGGATTCGAATATCGAAGGGCTGAAAAACGAATACGAATTTGAACTTGAAATTCGAAGTTTGCAAATCCAAACTTTGTTTAAAAACCTTACATACAATATTATCAACATGCAATGCTGACAGATAGTCTAACACATAATATTACATATTATAAATTATTATAATGTTATGTATTACAATATATAAATATTAATAAACTATATAGCCTACAGGGACCTATTTGGCTAATCTGAAAATCTGCTGAGCTGATCTAAAAGTGGCTGATCTACCTTTAAAAACTCGTTAATCCGCTGATCTATTTCTGACTTACGTGACCATTGCCAGCCAATCAGAAGCTTAGAAAATAGATCAGCCGATCGGCTCAGCTCAGTGGATTCAATCAACCCGATTCAGAGACACTTTCGCATTATGCCAGTGTTGACAATAAAAAACTGCTATCAGCTGATTTCTTAAACTTTCTTTTTCTTAATAGATGTCTGTTTAAGTATGCTTAGTAAGGGTAGCACTAATTGCTGAATCAGCTGAATCGGCCTGAATCGGCGCCGATGGATGTAACTGAATAAGCGATAGTTTTAAGTAATAAATCTAAACTTTAAACCTAAACCCAAAAACAAACCAAAACCTGAACCAGCAGTGGGCCGATTCAGTAATTAGTGCTACTGCTTAGTAATGGTCAGTCAGTCATCTAGCATAGTTATCAACTACTCAAGCCCTGGCTTGTTTTGCAGTCATTAAGCACACCACATTTACAGACATCACGTAAACACAAGTCACTGGGTAGCTGTTTCTACAGTTGTGCTTTCCATCAGTGCTTCGCTGTTGGTTGACTGTCTGATGCTTGTCTGCTGTACTAAACTGATAATGATTAGATGCAGTGTAGGCCAACGCCCACCGAAGACAAACTGCCACAAACGACAGTTACCTTCGAATATTCGGTAGCAAGCTTCTGGTATTTTGCCTGCAAATCTGTCATGACGGCAAAATTACCCGTTATAACGCATACTTAACAAAATTATTCCTCATCGTTATACAATAATAACGTTTGTTTACATTTTTACAACTACTTCCTGTTTATTTTTTGGGGCACAGACCATAGATAAGACAAATCCTCTCTCGACAAAAAGTCAAAGAAATCCTCGACATAACTTTGTTCATTATTAATCAAACCGACAACCGTTGTTATAACTTATAATTATTACTTATTTATTTCTAATGTATTAATGGCATTTAATTTGCAAAATAAAACAAAAAATCCAACTTAGTATTGCGGTCCACTAGTATCCTAGAAAAAGACATTTGTTTTTGGGGGGTATGATCCTGTTTCGATAGAAGTGAAAAGTCTGAATCTTAGGCGTTTTACCGTGCAAATACGTCGTTATTATGGCATTTGGATTTGCTGCTGTGTGCTACATTATTGCATTGATACTAACAGCTTTTCTGATATTCTTTGTTATATTTCATGTGAGAATACACGCATTTATAGCACCACGAGTGTTCACCGGCGCTGTCAGAACCTGGAACGTCAAAATCGGACCTTGTAGAACTAGAAACGTTTGTGGTATTGTGCAGAATTGCTGAAAAGAATAAACTTAACCGCAGTTTAGATGCAGCTGTAATTGTAATTCTGAGCCTAGTGTCAACCTAGGGGGTCGTCCATAAATGACGTCACGCTCTGAGGGGGGAAGGCGGTTCACATTATTATGACAGCCTGTGTCGTAGGGAAGGGGGGGTTAAGAGTTGCGTGACGTCACACATTTCACGTCTGTGGGAAGGCACAATGGACAACCAGAATTTAAATACGCTGAAACTCGTCTCTGTAGACTACACTACAGGCTGTTGAGGGGGGAGGTAGACGTTTTGTGACGTCATATTTGATGGGGTCCAAATAGGTGTGACAAAATGTGAAAGGGGGAGGGAGGTTAATTTTTCCTTAAAATTGTGGGACATTTATGGATGACTCTTAGGGAATTTGGGGAAAAAATAACCCCCTCTCCTCTGTCATGCTGCTCTGGACCCCCCAAATATGATGTCACAAACTTCTACCCTCCCCCCTTACAGTCTGTAGTGTAGCCTACATATCTAAACGTGGTTCAAACACAGTGCAAATTTTTTCTATATGATTTGACACATTTGCAACAGTAAGCATAGTAAGTATATCAAAGTTCTGATATGCAGAAATGATCTCCTGTATACTAGCAGTATCATCCACGACTCCCTGGTGAGGCTTTTCCACAGATGTGATGTGCGTGACGTCATGCAACCTTTAGCCCCCTCCCTGCCCCACATCATACATCATCACAATATCGTGAATCCCCCTCCCCCTCGGTGCATGACGCCATTTATGGATGACCCCCTAATGCTAGGTTTTGTCGTTCCAGGTTATGTTGTGCAGTTTTGTAGTGAAATATTATCATATCTGTTAGGCCTAACAGAAACTTCAGTAGAGCTGAGCAAAATCTTGCAGAGCAATTTTTGCATTATATCATTCTGTTCCCGCTCTTATGTCGACATTTTTTTTACTCACGAATTACCTTGTGAAAGTTGTAGTTATCGTAAACTCAGATTTCAGTTACAGATTTTGGTTGGTTTTTGATTGAAATATACAGTTTACAGCAAAAGTCTGGTTGACAGTTTTAGTCAACCACATGCCATACCTTGCACATTTTTTCTTTGTCAGTATCACCCACCATGTACCCCAAGATCTGATTTTTCTATTGCATATCTTGCAATTTTATTACCAAGTTATGTTTTGTGTATAGTCTATGACAGGTGTTTTTGATGAACTTATGTTTATGTCTTCTGTTATTAAATACTTTTGTGTAAATAGTAAAGTTGGCATTTTGTACTTATAGTGCATTGTGTATTGAAACAGATCATTTCTTTCGATGAGCTCAAGACAGATTATAAGAATCCGATTGATCAATGCAACAGTCTTAATCCTGTGAGTTGCTATGTTTTTGTTGCGATCAGTCATAATGTATTATATTTGCTTGCATTTTGTGTAATGCATGGAAATTGTTTTGAATTGTTTGCAACACAAAGTAGCTAACATAGGAGTTAAGTTTCGTGAAGATGTCTGAATGGTTTGTTGATCTGTCTGTTGCAGCTGGTACTACCAGAGTATCTTCTGCATGGTCTCTGCATTTTTCTGTTCATGCTTGCAGCAGAATGGTTGTCAGTCATCATCAATGCACCACTGCTTGCTTACCATATAAACAGGTTTAGACAGTAATAACATAATTCTAGCAGCACAGTTTCATAATTCTAATAACCACACGGTGTTTCATTAAAAAGGTGCCCTTTTTCTTTTTTTTTCATAATTCAGTCAAATGATGATAAGTTTACAAGAAATTTTTACCAGATGTAGCTGAAGAAATACTAATTTGAAATACTTGGACAAAATATGGTTGGTAGTTAAATATTTTTTGCTAGTCGTGATGTAATGCTGACGTCATAGTGTGCTGCGAGTACAGACTGGCTTGTTGCAACCGATGCTAACAGACTTGCTGAATAGCTGCCCTGCGTCGATGGCAAACTTTATCTGGTTTATGGATGACAAACTGTTAAAGTTTTGACATAGCCGCAAAAATGCTCAAAACGATCACTTTCACACACCTTTGGTGATAGCTTAACTTTTACATCTTTCACAGAAGACAGTGCACCAGCGCACTCCATTTAGGAGATGGATGAGTTTTTGGATCGTGAGACACCTGATTTTATGCCTTCATGTTGCTAAGTGCTGACATGATAAACATTTTTCATCAGTAAACCAGATAAAGATCACCATTGAAGCAGGGTAGCTACTGACAGAACCAGTTACAAAATGTAGTGTGATTCTGTTATTTTTCCAAATATTAAAAATCTGAAATATACGTTTTGTAGGGAATTTAATTTTGAGTAGCAGCTGCGAGTTTTATAATGATGATGTCCCTGTGATGTAATTTATAAACATTAAATCTGGCGACATTGCCACTCAAATCCTCCCGTAACGAACAGTGTGCCATTGTTGTATTTTTGTGGGCAAAAAAATAATGCAAATCAGATTAATTCTGAGATGCATCCCGTATATGGCACAAGTGCTTTATGTAGCGAGCAGTTCACGTTTGGTGTAAGAAAACGCTAGGTAGGCAGAAATTTGTATCAAATACCGAGGTGCAATCAGTCATTCTTCAGTGGCATGGACAGCAGCCAGCATCGTTCTTTGCATCGGGTATTCAGAAGTTTGCTGACAGATAAGACAAATGTTTGAGCTAACTCGGACAAGATGTTGAATAATGAAACACTGATCTTTGGCATTTAAAGAAATGGCGTTAACTTGTTTATAAATTCTTTTTTTCATTCCTTTGCTGTTTGTCACTTGTGAGTTATGATAGATTACTGGTGAGGAAAATAGTACACATGTAGACTGTGTTCTGTGAACAGATGATGTCACAATAATGACGTCATCATCTAAAAATTTCTACACATGTTCAGAATAGAATTTCCTATTAAACGTATATTTAGGATTTTTTAGAGTTGGCAAACAAACAGAATGATGCTGTTTGGTAACTTATTTATCGAACGATCCTCGTACATGGCACTTGAATAGCTGAGATCACAGAGATAAATGTGACCGATGTCTATGAGCTATGTATATCATGGTTGTTGCCGGCAGGTTTCTTAATCGGCCAGTTATCTCGGGATTTGGTCTCTATGATCCAACGTCCATTATGAATGCCAGTGAACTAAACCGAGCACAGAAGGAAGGATGGGTCAAGCTGGCCTTCTACATACTGCTTTTTTTCTACTATATTTATGGGTATGTTATTGTCATCTTGCCATCTATGTAGTATATGTACTTTGGTAAGATTTCAACCAGTTTGACCTTTGGATATTCAATTTTGTACAGTCTGAAAGTTGTAGTAGACTGTGATAGCCTTAGTTTACCGCAGACATACACAGTTACACATTTTACTGTTTGTGCTGAATCCGCATCACCAACACTCATTTTTGCTTGGTAGACCCCTGCATTTTTAAAGTCAAATTCCATTTATAAGTTTTTCAGTTATTTTATGAACAGATTAACAGACACGATAAATAGAATCAGGTACATTACATCATTTTTCCGGCAGATGTGTGTAGTAATGTGTTGTTAGGTACAAGAACTTTTAATTTGATCTTATACTGCATCTATGGACTGTTATTTCCAGTGCTGGCCATGGTAAGAGGTAGAGTGTTCATTATTGCGAGTATGGTCCAGAAATAATATAAAATTTGGTGGTAGTCTTGGTGGTAGAGGAAGTATCAGAAATTATCAGTGTTATTAATGCCAGATGGCACCACTGTTTTGTCAGAACCTGTTTTAACACCATGTTCTTATTGTCTGTTCTGTGCATCTGTTGCAGAATGATATCAGTTCTAGTATCAGCTTAGTGAAGTGCAGAGCCATTATGTGTGGGACTGATCAAGATTGTTCAACTAGTAATCTCATTCAGTTAGCACTGCATTGGTTTTGATATGCTTCTTTCCTAGACATCTCATTTCCCTGCTTCTGAATATCTGGAACATCACTTTCTGCCAAATGCTGTCAGCCTTTGATCCTACAAAAAATCATCGTCCTTGCTGTTGTTTGGACTTATGAGTTTTGACGTTGAATCCTATGCACAATTTCTTCTGTTGGAGATGTTTACATAGACTTGTGTTGCAGTTTTTTTTACTCATCAGTGAATCAAACATGTGAGAGCAAAAGTAGCAACATGCTTCATGGACGAGGGGCGTTCAAAAAGTTTTGCAAGTTGATATGTTAAGCTGAGAAACTTTTCAAAATTTGTACACCAATAAAACGCATGTTTCTCCTAAATGCATATGAGCTATGATGTCATTGTATGTAATGGAACAATTTGGGAGTGCCAGCACAACGGCGTAAAATTGGGCTTGCTGTTGCATGGCATTTTTTTAGTTTACCATCAAATTTTCCAACACGAATCTCTGGGACATGTGATTTTATGAGAGCCCTAACAATTGTCCATGAATTTCTTATTTGTAATTAAAAATATTCTATAGCAAAAATCTGTGCCAGCCGTGAAAAAACTATATGTACGAGGAAAATTAGACAAAGCTTACAACTCGATAGGCCCC
>Ga0056128_1003130_pt1 | contig 20114 bp, 19 predicted proteins | sample WorMetLIZISLAND2_FD_71113 | JGI IMG/M metagenome (GOLD analysis project Ga0056128, IMG submission 71113) | Marine gutless worms symbiont microbial communities from Max Planck institute for Marine Microbiology, Germany - Olavius geniculatus... ... | reverse complement strand
ATAAAGCAGATGGTTTATAATCGACCATCAACATAAAAACTTTGTTATTGTAATAAAACAGCAAATATAAATGTACAAAACATCAGTTTATACACTTGTTAGCGGCGACATGCAATGACTACACATCAAAAACAGCAAAAATTATAAAAAGGTGATATTATTTAACAGCACATTGGCAGTTAGACAATGTCATGCAAAGTGATATTATTTTTTATGATTTTTGCTGTTTTTGATGTGTCGGTCATCGCATGTCGCCGTTAAAAAGTGTATAAACTGATGTTTTGTACATTTATCATAATAATAAACCGAGTTTCTTACCGTTCACATTTGTGCACTGATATATTGCGAAAAACGCTGCAAATATTATTAAAACTTTTAGTATGCGTCTTCTTCTGGTCATGTTTTACCTACAAAGTTACCAAAAAAGTACAGGATTGAAAAAGTAATTCTCCGTTTTCCCAATATGTTGATCGATTTTTAGAAATACTTTAAAATATTTTGTGAAAAAAATGCAGTAACGTGGTTGTTAAATATCAAAGCACCCTAAATTGCGTATCTACACTTTCTTGTAAAATGTAGTGCTTAAATATCATCACAATAAAATACATATCAAAATAATAAATATTGTAATCTATTTTATTCACTTCTAATTAAACCGCACGTATAATACTAACGGAAAATTTTATTACAGTTCACAGTAAAACTTGTGTAAATGAAATCAATAAACTGTGTACAGCAGTAGTAAAAATTTAAAAAAAGTTTAATTTAAAATTGTACAGCAGCAGTGTTATTGCCAACTTTTGTTACTACTATCACACCTCAGTGTGAGGTGTAAGTAGTTGTAAAAACTACCTTTAAAGTTTACGGGAAAAGGCAAATTTGACCTTCAGCCAACCAAAACCCCTAAACCGATTGTCACCAAATTTAAATGGCGTGATTTCGTCGTGGACGCCTACCACCAAAAAATTTGGGCTTAATCTGCTTAGGAATTTTTGCTTTTTATATAGGTGAAATATGCACTTTCTGTTCGAAATCTACTACATTTTATGGTTTTTTTAGTTCGCCTACAGGCGAGTAGGCCTACGTTAAACCGATTTTTACGCTTAATGCGTCAAATGACGCGGTTTTGTGCAAGAAAATGTCTTTTTATTGTTATAAAATAAAAATTTTATTTTTCATATATTTATCCAAAAAACTCAAAAAAAATTACAACAACACTTATGGGAAAAATTTATAAAAATATTTAAATTGTCATAACTTCGGTTGTGTGCAAAATAGTATCGTAATTTTTGGTTCTAAGATATGGTTTTCGTGGACAGCCTAATTAACGGTAACATTTATATTTTTCCCCCACCGATCCCCGTTGCCATGACAACGAAGTTTGGGACAAAATTGGCTTGTAGGGAGTGTGCATGGGTTAACACAAGCCAGCACAAGACAAAGAGTTAAAGGTTGCCAAACAGCAGCTGGGCCGATGCGATGCAGCAGCTAGTTGTCAGTTGCTGCTAAGATTCGCTTGAATACAGACGTGCGTGACTCGCACTGTTTTTTTCTCAGTTTTATGTAATCTTATTCTTACGTCCAGTTACCTACTCGTAAATGCATAATTAGAAAAAAGGGGAGACCAATCAATCATTCTAACACGTGGTGGATTTTCTGTGCTACGTGCGACAAAAGTCAAATTTGATGAGAAAGAATTAAAATGCAAAAACTATTGAAAAAAAATTAAAGTGTAGAATCTCAGCGGCAGCCAACACCTAACGCAGCGGACGCTGGACGCCGGAGGAACAAACTGACAAAGTGAAGCTGGTTAAGATTGAGACGACAAGGACGCCAACTCGCGTCGATCCGTGACAACAGAATAATTTTGCTGGGTATGTGAATAGATCGTCTGTCTGTAAAGCACCGCCTGTATCATGTTTTTTAATGTTGATTCGTCAAATAGCGTTATATTGCGACGACGCAGGGACTGATTGGCCAGTTTCAACTGCAAATATTGCTACCTTGGGCGCCAACTAAGGAGCAGCAAGGGTGAAGTGCAATATCATCTATCAAAGTTCGCCTCACTTCAAGCTGCCTCAAAGAAGCCGCTCCCAAATGATGAAGTAAAATTTTGGGCGTGAAACATAAAACGTTTGCTGCTATGGCAAAAAAAACTAATGGAATAACTGAGCGGGCAATTAAAGCTCTAAATCAAAGACTAAAGATCTATTGTAGCCCAGATTGCAATGACAGAAACTTGGAATCTCAAATTCCTTTAATCAAAATTGGCTTACGTGCAAGTGCAAGCAGTGACACTAAGCTGAATCCTTATTTCATTAGTCACGGATTGAACATGCTTCTACCCATACAGTCAAATGTCGTTATTTCAGATACATTTCACAGTCGTGAGGCTACACAGTATGCAGTTTGGCTAAAAGAATCGATTAAAACTATGCATGACATGGTTAGGATAAATCGAATCGAGACAAAAGCCGAAATAAAGCAAGCTTACGATACAAGGTATCACGCAAACAACCAGATTTTAAAATTGGAAAACGAATTTTATTACAAAATACACGCATTGTACCTAGTAGTGACAAAATTTTTACAAAAAAAACATACGTTAAAAATATATATGTAATTAAACAAATAGTGTCTTTCCATGGGGCGGGGCCATCCTACAAACTAATTAACGAAAAACAGGGAAGGATCTTGAAACATTTTTTATCCGCTGAGGCAAAAGAGCAAACAGCATCAGTACAGCGTTAGACGTCAGTTAAGGCACGTTTCAAACCGGCAGTAAAAATCCTAGATTATAGAGTTGTCAATAACGAGCACCAGTTTTTGGTCTTGTTCAAAAACGAAATGAAAAAATGGCGCAAAACATCGCAATAGGCGATGGGTTGTTGAGTGAATATCAGCAAAATAGTCAGCAAATAAAACTGTGCAGGAATAGCAAAACGTAAATGCGCAAACAAGATGTTTTTCAAAGTAACCTTAGGTTAAAAAAGAACTGAACATTTTTTAGCTCTGACCCAGTAGGTCTATTTTTTAGGCAGCAGTGCTCTGCTGATAGCAGCTGCATTACACGTGAACAGAACGCGGTACACAAAATCAGCGATGCAAAGGCTAAAAATAAGCGCAGACACAGTCTATAGATAAACAAACTCGTCCATCATTGGTTGCCATGGCAATGCCAGACAGCTAGTCAGACAGATTAATTTAAACTAACCTGACGACATAAGGCATATGGCTGGCGCGTGAAAAAATGCTGCTAGAGCACAGTCACCTTGAACAGTTCGAGCGCATGCATATTTTGATGTATATGATTAGGATGTAAACACAGAAAATTAACACAAAGTAAGGCAAAAATTTGCTGGACTATGTTAACCTAGTGCATTGATATAAAAATTTTGATTGCGTTTAAAATCTGCTTGTAGCGTCACTCGACGGACGTCATCTCATTTCGAATATGAGATAAAATATAGAGACGAGTATCCGTCACAGGGCCCATTACCATTCTTGTTTTGTTGATATTATTGTTTACAAATGCAAATGACATCAATGTATGATTTTGCGTGAGGAGAGGAGAAAATACGAAATCAGAACGATGGCGACGATGACGCTGATACTGATGACGCTAACGCTGATGACGGCAACACATGGAGAGTCAATCCGCAGAACTAACTTTGGGTATTCATTGGAGAGCCTGGAGCCACAAGTTCACTTTTCAACAAATAATGGTCGTATAATTATCTTGTACACGATGTCACAATTAATAACAGTGGAAATGACTCCGGAACAAAAGAACGAGGAGAATAAACATTTAATAACCCGTGTTCAGGGGAAAACGCCGATACCCATTTGGACCTCCTGTTTAGGCCACTTTGTAGATATATCCTGAACATAGTCCAGCAAATTTTTGCCTTACGGAGACAGGCCTTATACCTGGTACACCATAGACAACAGGAGATCAATGCCTTAATAGCCGACATCACGGATTCGCCAAGACAAAAACGAGGCTTGGGGTCTTTTATAAGATTAGGCCTCGCTTGGACTTTCTGGCTACGAGACCTGATGTAAACCAATTAAGGTCGCTTTTACGGCAGGTGTTGACAACTACGAATAAAGCATTATCGGCGTGGACAGTAGGCCAAAATCTGATTACTCGCGTCACAAAATTGACATCTAGCCGTTTTGATCAAATTGATCGTCTGATAAATCTTACTTGTCTATCTCTGATCGACGAGAATAGACAAATGCAAAATCTAAAAATGGAACGGTATACAGCGCAAAGATTACTCTCGGTTGTTATCGAACAAGTTGGAGAAATTATCACGCGTTTACAAGAAACGGAAAGCTTATATTTGACATTAAAAGATCGCTCAATGGGGCGCCTGAGCCATCATTTTATCGAAACGAAAATACTGCAAAACCACTTAAACATTTTGGCTGACACAATTAAAAGACATAACCCGTCAGCAATACTCGTATATCTTTTTGTTCATAATTACTATACAGCCGGGAAAGTTGCTAGTGCTATACACAAATACATGGACGAAAACACCTTGATTGTCATTGTTAATGTACCTTTGACAGTAAGTGAACTAGCAGCTTAAATGAGTATCTGGCAAGTTAACACTTTTCCACTGTTATCACCAGACGAAAAAGCATACTATACAGAGCTTACAAACACCTCTAAATTTATAATCTACAGCAGTGCAAACAAATATTATGCAGTTTCCAATGACCGCCAAAATTTTCCTTGTACGAAATACCGACGATTTGGCTGTTTATTTAAAATTCCGAACTTAAATTGGAACCTTCACTCAGTTTCTGACAAGAGCTGTGCAATGGCACTTTTCGGTTACGACTTGGATAAAATCAAAAAGCATTGTGTTTATCATGTTATTTTGGTCTGCTCAAACCAACAGTATATCAAATCAGCCGTGACAAGTTTTTTATGCTAAACATCAGTTTAATTACAGTTTACAAAAAAGTCGTTTTCCGAGTGATTCTAAGAGTTCACTGAAACCGGTTTTTTAACATAAGTCTGGAAATTTTTATTAATGCTTCTCAGAGCCTATATACAATACCATGCGAGGCAAAAGTAAAGGTTTTAAATAATATTTATTTGAGTCAGGATTTTTGCGACGATTTCTTTTGGAAGAAAGAATGGAAACAAGTTACCCTTATAATATGGTACTTTTACGCAGATTTTATTTAAATCACTTTTTTCTGGACAATGTGAACGCAGCTTTAGAGCTCGACTATATGTTGAAAGCTGTATTGCCTAAATTAGCAGTGAAAACACCCGAATTTGAAACGATTTTGGCATCTAAAACTAAATCTCGTTTAGATTTTGACATTGCATTAAATGCTTCAAAAAAGCAAGAAAAATCTACGATAGCTTATCAATTATTTTGTAGCAAAAGATCTTAACGATGGCAACTAAAAGTACGGAATTTAATTTGCTTAGCGGTTTCGATTGGGCAATTGTTATTAAAATAGCCATAACCGAAATTAATAGCATTTTAATTGAAATACTCTGCATGCGTCTAAAAGCAATCTCTATGCTGTTGCTTGGAGTTAAAGTTGTAAAAGCGGATTTTATCTCCAGTCATCCAATTACGAGTACAACGACGGCAAAACCAAACATGATTTCGGCCGAAATGGTTAGGCAAGCAGTAAAAGATGCTCTAATTGATCTTATTGGTTTAGAAACAATAATGATTTTCATTTTGATTTTGTTGTTTATTGGCTTAATTTTAAAAATTTACAGAACTAAGAAAGCAATTTTAAAATGCCAAACTAAGCTGTACATCTACTTTGAATGCCCAACATTTATTTTGAAAAAGCATTTGATGGACCTTACTTACTCAAGTGATTAATATAAAATTAGAATTAAAAACAAAATGCTGACTATCAAAAACATCTTTTTCTTTGGATACATAAAATTGAATAAGTATATTAATATAGCCAATAAGTTTACAGAGATAAAAAAACCAGTGCCGGATAAAATTTACATTTTTCTATTTAAAATAAAACCAGCAGTTCGTATGCTTGCCAACGAGTTTCAGCCACTGTTAATTACTGCTGATCGAGATGGTAAACATTTAGACGTCCTTTACCTTACCGACTTACTGACCGGGACTCAAATTAAAGGGGGTGAATTGTATCCTCTGTCTGCATTGACAGACTTGAATAGAGTAGCGCCTTGAAAGTTTGTTTAATCCCGTCGTAGCGTCGATTTTGGAAACCCAAATTTTAGGGGACGCAGCGACCATAAGGTTTATGGGCCTGGGTCAGAATTTCAAAAACGGGGCTGCTCCCCCTACTGTAACGCTGTTAGTTAAACATGACGCCGGGTTTGTAAATCCGACGAACCTAAGGTCGATACGATTAGCTGCTGCGTCGCGTTTTAGGCTATGGGAAAACCGTTTATACGCTGCGGTAAAAAGGGAATTTTCATTAATAAAGAGAAAAGGCCTGATATTTCGTGCTGTATAGTTTTGTTGTGCATGACCGGCAGCCAGCACACTATAGCAGCATCAGCCCTTGTTATAGCTTACATTAGCTAACTAAACTTTTTGCTTGCTTGTTGCTTGTTGTTTTTTGTCAGACGCAAAAGTCGTTTGGCGATCCATTTGGGGAACATGACGTCAGCAGATGCTGATGAACACGTGAACAAAACCCCGCCAACCTTAATGCCAACGCCTGTACACACTGTGCTGAATGCGCCACAGGCCAGCGCGACGACTGACAGCTCATCACTCATCAATGACGCTGCTGTAGATCACAGTAGCAGGGCGCAGGCAAGAGTGACGCTAGCTCTGCAACAACATCAACATGCAGCTGCGTCGCCGTCGCGGTATCAAGGTGCGCCGAATCCTCGGAGCTGTCACGTGCGCGAGTCGAGCCGCACAACATCGGCATCGCAGGCCACCTGCTAAATGACTGGGTCAGGCATATAGCACCACCTAGGGAGTCATGCGCAAATTTGGCAGAGTCACCAATAGGTGGTGCATTGACCCGAAGATGACTCTGTAACTGGCGTCGCGGGACCGCCATAAAAATAGTCCTAAAATTTTCTTTGAGGGTGCAGAAAGGACAGCCGCGTCCGGCATGTGTGAAAAAAAGGGAAAAGAAAACAGGGATCGGTATGAACTGGTGGGTGGCAACTAACATTCGAGCTGGCAAAGAACACTGACTTAACATTGGGCAGGCGGAGATAAACACTTGGTCACAATGCTGTTTTAGCTAAACAGCTTGAATATAATGCGAGTAAATCTACATTATGCTCATTGATAATTCGATCGTGTTTGAAAAACATTGAATGAGTATTGACAATCGTATTGATGCATAAGTCGATTAATGGCCTGCACAGTACTATGATATGTATGCCTAAAAATAATTTTGACATGGCTATTGCGCAGATTATTATTTTAAATACCGCACAGTGCAATAGACATGATAAGATGTGTTAGGCACTTAAGTAATCGACCTCCCTATATTGATAAAATTTTCTTTTGTTTAATGAACTTATTAAATTTTAATAAAATTTTAAATTAATAACATATAGGACATACGATGTTCAGTATAGCCAATTAAACATGAAGTGCTTTTAAGTAAATTAATTTTGCAGCTGTTACTTATAGTGGGTGAATAAAATATTGTACTTAATATGTTTATTAATTAAACAACAAATTAACTATTTATTAATTAAGCAAAAAATTAATTAGTCACTATTAAAATTACATAAGCAAATTGTGGTATATTTCTATGCTTGACGATATTAAGAGAAGACATTAAAAACAAAATTTTTTAAGACATATGTCTATGATTTTTATTCCTTTTTAACCTTTAAGCGATGTGTGATGCGATTGCGTGACATGCGAGCTATCTTTATGCATTGTGATATGATGATGTTGCGATTAATGACGACTTTGTGGAACTCATAGACATATCCCAATTAAAACTGTTCACATATTTATAGCAATAAAACTTAACAGTCACTATTAGGAATAAAAAATAAAACATATTGCAGAACCTTAATACAGTAGTCATTCATTTTAGCTAAGTATTAAAAATTTTAAATAAAACTTTAAAGTTAAAATTGTCATTAGTATTAGGCTGTACACTATTTGTAGTTTTGCTTTTATTTGTTTTCACATATATATACAAACACATTGCGATAATAAAATTTAGGCATTAAAATTTTTTAAAGTCATAAAGGTCATGAAAAGTTTTTAAGCTTTGTCCCTTAGAGTATTTATCAACCGCAGCGTATTACGCGATCTGATCGAATAATGATGTATTGCGTACTACATTAGTAAATGAAGATGTAGTCATGCGATAATTAATTACTGTGCTAATGATGTGATAACTATGATGTGACATTGTTGTGATAAGTACTTTTGTGATAAGTATAAAGCTGCATATAAAACTATATTAATCAATGCATAAAAAATATTTAAATGAGCATGCAATATTATTATATTTTCATGTTTTGGACATAAAAATTAATCAAATTAAACTCGGTTATATTAATGTTAAAATAAGTTTATTAATTAAAATGAAATTATATTAAAAGTAAACAAAACCGTTAATAACCGGATTATTTTTCAGATAGGTTTAATAGAAAATTAAAATTTAGTATACGATTGATTTGAAAGTTTGCTTTATTACTTACTTATTAAATAAAAATTAAAAAAAATAATATTAATATCGCTTGACTTCTTGACATAACCAGCTCTCATGATGGATTGATATGGGATCACCTTAAAGCTCGATCAACATTTATATTTTCAACATTAGTTGTAATCACCGGCAGTTTTCACGGCCATTGGGGCAGCCCTCCTTTGGTGTTCGACAGGCTGGTCCGAGGCAAGATAATCGAGCATAACAGACAATACCGTGCCGGCTATTGCATTTAGCCACTAAAGCATGAGGTGAATAATAGAGAGAAGAATTATGCTACATTGAAAGCGCAAGTACACGCGCGATTAATTATGTTTACCACAGTGTGAAAAATACAGCTTATAGCATCGGATTATTGAGGAGAATGATCGAGATACATGTGATGTGATGTGACGAGATCAGAGCATGTCAAGCTTATCAATTATTTTGGATTGACAAAATTTTTACTATGAGCAACCATTAAAAAGCAAAATAAAATTTTTTTTAGATGGAACCATAAAGACCATTGATGATGTATGATGACTAATATTTCTACAAAACAGCATGCTTACAAAACAGCAGAATTCAGTTATTATGGATGTTACATTGTGTACTAAAATAAATAAAAATAAAATAAAGATAAAGTTAAATTAAAGTAAATACTATTTATTGTTTAAAGATGGAATTTTAATAAGACTTTTAAAGAAATCAGGTAATCATACATTATTTATGTATTTTTTATATTTTGTATAGTCTATTGCAAAAGCAAGTCGAACATTAAATCCTATATTCTACTTAGGAACCTCGATTATTTGAAAGCATGTTATAATGTTTAATAACTAGACGTTAAAAACAAAATTGAATAAAATGAAATGTCATATAATCTGTGGATAATGTAGGTTCAACATTTTATTAAGAAAATATTATTTAATTAATTAACAAATAAAATGTTAAATATGCACATTCGACTTGCCGATTTCAATAGAGTAATGAGCCCAAATATTAAAGTGCTTATTTGCTTTATAAGTTAGTACGAGAAGACTCAATTAGTAACAAACAATTATTGCAGCACTAATGTTTAAACACTAGAATCCTCACTGCATTTTTCGGTTTACTGATCACTCTGTTCATAATTGACCTGCACACGACAACAACACAGTCAATAGTTATAATGCTTATTGTTTATTGATGTGATTTACTGACTGTGATACGAAAGCGTGATAACTGTACTATAATATTTTTCTTGGCTGCATTGCATTCACAGTTGCTATCTGATTCATAAATTCACCAATTTTTTGACTTAAATAGTGAAATTTGTTTAACAACTTAATTTTTTTTTAATAAAATTTATTCATATAAATTTTATTAGCTACGGGAAGAGAGTGTGTATGGAGTGTGCATGGGTTAACACAAGCTAGCACAAGCCAAAAAGTTAAAGGTTGCCAGACAGCAGCTGGGCCGATGCGATGCAGCAGCTAGTTGTCAGTTGCTGCTAAGATTCGCTCGAATACATCCGTGCGTAACTCGCACTTTTTCTTTCTCAGTTTTATGTAATTTTATTTTCACGGCCCGTTACATACTTGTAAATGCATAATTAGAAAAAAGGTGAGACCAATCAGTCATTCTCACAGGTTCTAACTCTGTTTGCGTAAGAGATTTTTGCTAAATTTTTGCGCCTATAGGGGGTTTTCGAAGATGGGCCATCGAATGCCGCCAATCGCATTTTTCCACGACCGACCCACGTTGCCATGACAACAAAATTTGGGACAAAATTGGCTATAACTTGGTTTGCGTAAAAGATTTACTTTTCTTTTCCCTTTTTTTCGCTTTCTTTTCTTTTTACGTTTCGCTCCCTTATTCTTTTACCTACCTTTCCTTCTTTCCTTTTCATTTTCCCCTTTTTTATTTTTTTCTCTTTTCCTTTTTCCTCTTTTTCCCGTTTTTTTACCCTTTTTTTCGCTTTTTTGTTTTTTTTCATTTCCCGTTTCTTTTCCTTTATCTTTCATTTTTTTCACTTTTTTTCTTTTTTTTCTACTTTTTCTTTCCCTTTCCCTTTCTTTCCTTTTTTTCTTCTCTTTCCCTTCTTTCATTTTTTCTGTGACCGATAACATCACGTAACCCCAAAACGTCAAATTCTTGATTCATTATCTTTGAGGCGCCATATCCGCGTAACGTTGCTAGATATTGCATGGTCACTATGGACCACCCATAGGAACTCGGCCCCCGCGAGTCGAATGGTCACGTGACCGATGACATCACGTGACCCCAAAAGGTCAAACTCGTAACCACATTATATTTAAAGCGCCATTTCTCTTTAACGGTGCAAGATAGACGCATGGTGCCGACGGGCTTTTTATAGTAAAGCGCTAGTGACAAATCGAATGGCCTCGTGACTGACAATGTCTGTTGTTTAATTAAAATAATACAAAAAATAAAAGGATTTTGCTGCTGTATAATTTAAAACGAAACTGAAGTTAAACTGTTTGTTGTATTTCTACCGGTGTAATCGGCTCACTGATTATATTTTACGGACATATACTGTACACTATCGAAATGCATTGGACAGACTCCGTGTTCGTATGAACATTATCTTGTATAACAATAAAATACGTTATGTTATAACAATGGCAATCACGTGATAGGCAGCAAGCTTTTTGACCGGTTTCGGCAGTATAAAAAGCGAAGCGCAGTGATGACGACTGATCAGTTTGATCGAGCGCTCGGATAGAGCACATCAACTGATAAGATTCTGAACCTTCGCCTTCCCAAACGAAGCAACGAAAATCAACGAAACACTTTTTCGTCCAAACGATATTCATTGTTCAATAATAGACATAACTATATCTCTACCATTTTCAGTCATATCACAAAGCCCCTTTCGTCGGCAAGCCTTCGTTTAACACGAGCTCATTACCAGCATGAGTAACCGCTTATCTTTCGGGCCGAATGTACCCATAAAGCTAAAATCTTGCAATTTCTTAGTACAAAAGACGAAGCAAAAGCAACTGGTAATTACAGTGGCGCACAACACGTGCAGCAAAAAAGTAATTTTTTAACAATCGACAACAATAACTACCGAAGCAACATTCTACAGCATGTACGATCCATATCACGACATAAAGTCTAAAGCGCCAGCAACGACGTCTAGGACTGCTTTGTACAAAGACTCAGCCAGACAAGCCAGACAACATTTCGAGTTGTTCGAAGGACCTACGAATAAAAGTTAAACGACGAATGACCAAATACGAACAAGACGATACACTGTTACCGAATGGAACAGTAGATTTAGTAGCTGCATCGTCATGGGAAATACCGAAAAACGACCCCTTTGGCTCACCAATAACACATCCAAGAGCTTCAATGCTTTGTCGAAAACGACGCACCGAAGGCTCTAATGGGTGCGGTCAAAGCGAAGACGTGGTGAAAGTGCAAAAACCGAAAAACGAAGACGGCGATTTTCAGCACCATGATTTGTTTATACATCGTTTTGATCGTTGTGAAGGTTTTTTGTGGGCTAAATCTAGTAATAGTTAAAGTTTGGCAAACCGTGATTCGTCACGGAAACCGACGAAGCACTTGACCTTTGCCTCGTTATTTTCCGAATAGGAAGAGACCGACGACGACCGAAGCACTTTACTCAAAACAGGGCTCGGCAAATCCAAATCTTTGGTCAGGCGTAGACGAAGCACCACAAGGAAATACAAAATCGATTTGGTTTGACGTGAACGCCAAACAAGTCGAAAAAAGTGAACGAAATCATTGAACCAAGCCCGAATCAACAACTGTTTCATCATCTAAGATTGTTTTGTCGGACGACAAACACGACACGAAGACGACACCCGTAACCAAACTAAAGCATATTCTAAAACCGCCGAAGTTTGACAGAACGACGTTGCTTAAAGCGCTCTGAACCCAATACCAAAATTGTGTACGACCCAATCGTTGGGAACGAAGCACCGAATTGGTCTACTTGCATAACTCGCTAGATAAGAATGTTGCCAACATCATGTGGAATTATGGAAAGAAAGTGACCGAATCACTTTCCGGATTGACAAAAATATTAAAGATGCGTTTCGGAAAAAAACCTTTGCCTACAAGCATCGTATTAAAATACGAAACTGACGAAAACAGAATGGTGAAACCTTGCAAAATTTGCATTTAAACATACAAAGACTAGCTGCATTATTTTTTCCGGATATAGAATACTGAAGCAAAAAAATGATATCAACGGATTATATCTTGGATGCTCTGGCAAATCAAAACTTTGCGTTAGAGGTTCGCGAAAAACACCCAAAGGACTTGGACTTAGCACTACGAATAACCTCACAGTTTAAGGTGTGGACCAAGGACAGCAAAAGGCTAAAATTAAAAAGTCCGAAGACCGTACAAAAAAACGAAAACGATGAAAAACGTAACAAAATTTAGTACGATAACCGCCTCAGCGACGTACGGCTAGAACATGATGCTGTTAAAAAAATTAGAGGATAAGCCGAAAAAAGTTCAAGAGTTAAAGAGCCGAATATCGAAATCGTGTGCGACGGGTGACGAACAGCCACACGAAGCACCACGAAAACCGATTGATAAGCGTATCAAAGAAATGAAAAATACAAAAAAAATAAACGAAATACGGAAAAAATGACTGAGTTGAGGACTCAACTGCCAAAGTCACACGCTGATACGATAAGTCAGCGATCGAAGCACCTGCTTCGTCGCAAACCAAAACACTACCGTATAGATGTACTTCCCGACGCTGTGGCAAAATTGGACACACTTTCAAGCATTGTTTTTTGCCAACATCTGAAGCAAACCAAAACCGAATGCAGTCGCCTTCGTACACTGCAAAAAGGCCTAAAGACGTTTGTCCTGTACACAACAAGCAAGTCAATACGTGCATCGAAGTAGGGTACCGAAATACCGAATCAATGCCCTGGTCGATACCGAAAGTGACATTACCATTGTTGAATTGAACTGTGCGACAAAGTATGGATGGGCGATCTACGAACACCCAACAAAGTCAGTCAAGTTTGTAAACAACAAAGACATGCTAATAGAAGAAGTTACGTACGTGACGCTTCGGGTTGGCAGCCGAAATATCGAGTCCGAAATCCTCACCACACCGAATATGACTGGACTTATTATTGGAATGGACTGGTTGCAAAAGCAAGGGCATTTTGTATAAGACTTCGACAACCACCGTATCAAGTTCAGCGACGAAGGATGGATTGACCTTCGGCGCGAAGACGGCACACACAGCGTTTGTCGAGTGTATGTAAGCGAAGACGTTTCGTTTCCCCTGCAAAACAAACGAATACGGATGTCCGAATCATGCAGAAAGGCATACGAATCAAGCCGTTTGTCGGTCTGGTAGAAGCCAAAGCAGTACCAAATCTGAGACACGTTTATAGTGTCCGAAACCTTATTTTGGCCAAGTTCTCTGGTATTAAAATACCAGTCCTTAATGCCGAAAAAAGTCAGATTTTATCGAAGGAAACAAAGCTTGGAGAGCTGCATACTGTTCAAGTAATGGACGAAGTACCGACCATAGCACTCGCTGCAATGCAGCCAAGGAGCCACAAACGAAGAAAAGAAGGCCATTGACAAGCTAATGAAAAACTTACCCGAAAACATGACAAATAAACGACGAAAGTGGGTAAAAGACTTGCTGTTTCGTTACCAAAGTATCATGTCGACAGAAAAACACGATAATGGACAGACGACATTGGTGGAGCACCAAATTGATACTGGCGAAAACAGACCGATTCGGCATGATTTTTGGTATCATTCGTTTAAATACTTAGAGTGGATCGATAACAAAGTCAACGACATGGTCAGCCACGGTATAGTGGAACCAGCCGCTTTGCCGTGGTTTCCTAATTTCGTTCTAGTAAAAAAAGACGGATCGCTTCGCTTTTGTGTCGATTACCAAAGACTCAACGTTGTAATGAAACAGGATGCGTATCTATTGACGCTGATTGACAACTGTCTTAATGTTCTAACTAGACAGTATTAATATAACACGTTGCATATTTGCTCTGAATACTATAACATCCCCATTGCCAAAAAAACAAGGATAAAACCTTCTTCGTCACACGAAGCGGATGTTTTCGTTTTAATGTGATGCCCTTCGGTTCAACTTGTGCTTTTAGTGTGTTTCAACGGTTAATGGACTTAGAGTTGTCGGGATTGTCACGCTGGTCGGGCCTTGTTTACTTGGACGATGTGATTGTTTTCGAACGCTACTTTGACGAAGCGATGGATAGACTAAAAAAAGTTTTCGGACCACTACAAAAGACCAGGCTGAAGCCGAAGTCTAAGTTTTTATAGGACTCAGCTGATTTTACAGACGTTTCGTCAAGGACTTTTCCATTATTGCTTTTCCGCTGTACAAATTGATGAAAAAGAATGTAAAGTTCCTATGGACCAAACGATGCCAAGAAGCGTTTAGTGAGTTAAAGAGAAGGCTGATGACAGGAAATATACTTGCGTTACCAAAGAACGAAGGATGCTACGTTTTGGATACATACGTTTTAGACTTTGGCCTCGGTGCTGTAATATCTCAAAGGCACACCAAAGCATTTGCCGAAGCATTTGCTTTGAAGCCAGGCGAAAAACCTCGTGTAACGCAATTTAAAAAAAGTTATCGCTTATGCTTCAAGGGCGTTATCGAAAGCCAAAAGCAAATACGAAACGACGCGGAAGGTATTGTTAGCCATAGTTTTTTAATCTTAAACAATATCGTCAGTACTTGCTGGGACGTTACTTCGTGATTCGGAGAGATCACGCTTCGCCAGACACGAAAATGCCTACGGTTTAAGTCGTAGACCATTCGAATCAAACGTATCTACCAAAGACATCGATGATGATAAAGCAGAAGCGCCCAAAGCTGACGTACCTGTTGTAACGCAAAAAAGGTGCTGCCGTATTGGTAGGAAAGAACTTCGCTAAGCTACAACAGGATGATGCCAAGTTTAAAGCCACGGTAAGATTTCGTTTGGCTGCGGACGAAGCAACTAACAACGAAGACCTTCAGACCGAACCCAAATAGGTTTTATTGGTTCGGATGAAAAGAAGATACTAAGCGTTTTGACGAAGATGCCCGGAATGCACCGAATACCACCGAGGAAAACTGGCGAAGCAAGGGCCGTTAAAGCCTGTGGTCGCAGGCGCGCCGTACTAACAATGGTATATCGATCTGACAGAGCCCCACCCGAAAAGCAATAAAAGACATATCTGGATTTTGACATGTGTAGATTCGTACACGAAGTGGGTCGAATTATTTCCGCTCCGAAGCAAAGAGGCCGAAGCAGTGGCCAATGTATTAGTCGAACAGGTGTTCACTGGCTTGGGAACGTTTTTATCAATTTTGAGTGATTAGGGAAAAGTAGATGAAGGCATTATAAACGAAGTCTGCAGGCTCTTCGGTATTGAGAAGCTTCGGACGACTCCGTATAAGCTTTCGACAAACCAAGTCAAGAGATTTCACCAAACTTTAAACAACGTTTTTGCCAAGACCGTCTTTGAGCACCAAAAAGACTGAAACGTTTGTCTGCTGTTTGCCATGGCAGCGCACCGAAGCACCAGACACGAAGCAACCGGCTATACCCCAAATCACCTTGTATTCGGACGTGAAGTTTGTGCCCCGGTTGATATCATATTCGAAACTCCGAATGCCGATCGGCCCTTTCGGGCCTACGACACTTTCGTAAAAAACATAAAAGAGAGGTCCGTTGCAGCTGTCGCTGAGGTCCAAAGTACCTTTCAGCGATGCGCCGAAAGCAACAAGAAATATTATGACTTAGGTCTGAAACCGAATACATTCAAGGTTGGCCAAAGGGTAATGTACTTCAACACACGAAAGCTGCAAAGTCGACAAATAAAGTGGCTTAGGCCATGCGAAGGACCGTTTTTGATCGTCAAAATGTCTTTTACTTTTACCGCAAAGATACAACGAACGCCGAAAGCCACGCCGAAAACTGTACACATCGATAAGCTGAAGGACTTCGTAAGCACAACGCCGCGATCTTGGATCGACGGTGCTGCCGAAAACATCGATGCTGCCGCGGTGCTGCCGGTGTGGTATTATAGGACCGCCCCTCTCAAATGTCTCCCCCCGGAGGATCTGTACCGGTATCGATCCTTCGGGGGGAGGAATTTTGTCCGGTAAAGAGCCTATTATAGATTCGACCTCGTCATTATAGAATCGCCCTCAACATTACAGACTCTCTCCCCCATGACAGAGTCTCCCCTTCCACGAGTTTGGCTTGCGAAATAAAATAGTTGGGCATACACTCTTTTTTTCGAGCATCTGCTAATATTATGTCATCATTATGTCGAACGAAATGTTTAAGGAGCCTATGTAGTAATTATCGCAATTAACAATAAGCAATTAAGGAACACTTTGGCGTATCATCATATTCGTTTTTCCACCATTATCACCATCTTCATTATCAGCATCATCATCGGACTCCAGGCACCGCTCTAGATGGGCACGCATCTCCTGTGGGTGAAACGGTGCCTGCAAGCCCGGTGCATTGTTTAATGCCAGCTCGGGGGCGTACGCTGCCGCATAAACCCCACAGTCGTCACCACTGGGCCGTGGCGTACTGGGCACGATGGACACTCGCAGCTTACCGTCGTCGTCAACCTTGTTATGAAAAACTTGCAGAAGTTGACGGATGGCGTACGTTGACAGCGGTTGATGTGGTCGCAGACTGTCAACGTAGTGTACGTCGCCGTCACGCAAGGCAACAGTGACCCAATGCTCGATGCCGTGCAGGATCGCGACCATCGGGTGGTCAATGTCGCACGGAGCAAAGCCAGCAGGACTCTGAGCAATGAGCGTCGTCTGCGTTGGTGTTCATAGGTGCTCGGCCACCATCGTGTTTATGGCATCGATGATCTTATCGTTTAAATTGCCGTGTCGCACCATTTCCCGATCACTTTTCTTGAGGTTAAGCCGCGCCACCCAGAAGAAATCGTCGTCGGCTACAGACGGACTGTGACCACGGCGCGTGCGTTTCTTTCGCGGCGAATCCGTCGACGACTTTAACGGCGTAACGTACAGACCGTCGTAACGCAAATTCAGTTTTCCGCCTTTCCGGGTATCGCGCCGTCTGTTATAGCGTAGAACGCGATCGCCTACGCCGAAGCTCGGTTTCTGACGCTTGATATCATACTGGCGCACATTTTTGGGTCAACGACGTACACAGACTGCGGCGTGCATTGTGTACATGCACGTTATACTTAATTACGTACCTAATTACATACTGATGAGGGATCCCAAGTAAATACTATTCGTCAAAAATTATTTTATTTTCTTTTCGGCTATTTTTATTTTAAATTTATTCAAATGTTTTATTTTTGCCGGTCAGTTTGGTCTTGCAGGTTTTTTTACTGTTAATTTTTTTTTATTTTCCTTTCTGGTCTTTTTACCCAAAATCTACTAAATTGTTTTATTTTATCGTTCAAAATTTTAATCCCGAATATATGTCAACTTCGTACATTAGACAAGAATAGACCTGACAGTTGGCTGCAAATACGAACGCCGATTCGGGTGAACTTGCCACAGCAATTCCGCTTCTTGCTAATTTACTTTGGTTCTTGCTAATTTTATTTTATGCGGCAAATAATCGTGTTTATTATAATTATTATCATCGTCAGTATTAGGCAAAACACTGTCGCAAATTCATATTGTCATGGCGAAAGCTGCTAACGTACTTCGCAAGGTACTATGTGGCCGTAATGACATAAGTGTTGCCGCGTTCTGTCTGCTGGAGAGGGCCGAAAAGACACGGCTGCATTACATTTCACTGATGCTCATTGCCGGGGGGAGAGTCTGTAACGGGGAAGATTTTGTCACACCGACTACGGAGACTCTGTTATAGGAGGGAAAATTTTATCATATAGGGGGATACATCTGCATGGCGGGGGAGACTTTGTAATACCGGGACAGTCTCCGGCCGGAGACTCTGTCATGGGGGAAACTCTGTAATGTAAACAACGAACAACCTGTGAGTGTTTCGTCTTTACCCAAAATATCTGAGCAACGAAAAAAGTACGGACAGCCGCCTAGGTACTACACGACCCGAAGTTGATAGATAACAGTGTTGACTTCCTCTAGGCCTGGTCCTGACAAAACATTGGTAAAACGAAGTTTTGCAGGAACGTTAGTACGTTGGTAAATGGGCGATCGGAAATCGTTCGAGAGTCGAATATTGACAAAGCAGTTGGAATGCAGTTAGTACCTTCCCTGTTGTCGGCCACTGAGTGGGCTTGCAAACTACCAGTCAATTCTTCACTCGCCGTCAGGTGTGCCTAGTTATAGTGTGTCTCCCGAAGCAGAACCGTTTGTTCCAGGACAAAAATAGCACGGTACACCGAAGCAGCAAACAGCGAAAAAACGTCGAACTCGACGTCGACGAAAGTCTGCTGGGAATGGGAAAACTTTGCCTAATAATGTTTTAGACAAAGCATCTGGAATGGCGAAGACGTCTACCGTTGATGTAAGTTGTGAGATTGAAACGAAGTCCTTAGCTAATTTAAACGGAATTAATAAAGCAAAGACGCCGAAAAAAACAGTTCTGACTTTGCAACACAAAGAGAAAACTATGCTGTGCATGACAGATACGTAGAACGAAAACCTGATAGAAGGACGAAGCATGCTTTTAGGTTTGACGAATTTGTGAAATACGATGGCAGAAGAAAGGCCCCGAAGTCTCAGGCAACGAGCGCTTCGGCTGGCGTGCCAAGGGTCTCTTTAATACGTCTTTGTCGTTAATTTACATCCGAAGTATGTGCATTATCATCGCTTTCGAAATGCCGAATGTGAAAAAAATTGATCGTTTGAGTTGCCAGAATTAAAAAAACGAAAATAGGAAGTTGTGCGAAGCCGTTATACAGTTATCAAAAAGCAGACGAAGCACGACTTGTTCGAAAACAGTGATGGCCACACTGCTTCGGATGCACTTTTGTTTCGCTGTCGAAATTATATATACTAAATACTCAATTTAAAAGCAATGGCTGTAAATCCTGAAAGTTCGTACTAATGATGTTTTCGCTTCTGTAAGGCGACCAATAGTGATACGACGACAACGACTACTGATGGATTCGCTGGTAATGTAAGCACCAACCATTGACGAAAGCGGAAGGACGAATACGATTCCTGCTGGTGGATGGAGAAAAGAATTTTGCTGTAGAGCATGCTGACGTGGGTTTAGAGACAAAAGCCGACAGTCAGTCAGCAGATGTACGTCTTCGTTTGGAACCCATGAAGTCTGTTGATCCGAAGGACATTCGCAGCTGTCTTCCGTGATGCGACAAACCTATAGACAACCACAGATGTCCGGCGCAAATACGTTTACGGACCTGGAGTTTGGCACCCAATATCTACCGCATCTTTGCTCGGCAAGAGACCACCCGTTTTTGACGTTCTGTCTGCAGCTGATTTCCGAAGC
>Ga0056128_1003128_pt1 | contig 20117 bp, 9 predicted proteins | sample WorMetLIZISLAND2_FD_71113 | JGI IMG/M metagenome (GOLD analysis project Ga0056128, IMG submission 71113) | Marine gutless worms symbiont microbial communities from Max Planck institute for Marine Microbiology, Germany - Olavius geniculatus... ... | reverse complement strand
GGACTTGTTTCGCCTAACGCAGGAGGAATCGCGGTAGACGGAATAAAAATCCGATTTTGAATATATTCATCCGTTTCGGAGATATTCGCCGCCGAACTTCGAAGTCGTCCGAAATCGGGCTAAATTTGGCATGTTTTTGGCCCCTGAAATTTTTTTGGGGTGTGCCCCCCAAAATTTTGGACCGGCATTATAAAATTCGACCTAGTACTGACCATCGTGCAAAATTTCACGCCGGTCGGCCCACCCGTCTCGGAGATCTCGCGCTCGGATAAAAAAAAATAAAAAACATCTGGGCTAAAACATAAGTCCTTCCGAAAACTATCGTTTTAGGGCGGACTAATAAATTATTAACAGAATTCTAAGTTCGTGCAACAAATCGCTCGCAAATCATCAGAATTTATGTCCAAAGTGGGCTCCGCATACAAAGACAATGGCTTAGATGCAACGCCACTGGCTGATAGCGGAATCAACAAACGACTGATCAAACGGCATTTACTTATCGATTAAACGTGTTTTAAGCTTATCAGTCAGCTATTTTCTTGACTGCTGTTCTTACGATAAAATATTTAATAACACAAAGTTATTAAACCACATAGCACTCTTTGTTGAATTGATGATACAAAGGTAAGCAAACCGGTAACCACCGCGTAATGTAACAATTTGGAGCATCTGTGTTTCACACGGTAGTGCGTTGACATAAATTAGGTGATATGAAAATGAGATGTAATAAGTTAGGCAAGTTGGCGTTCATTTGTTGGCTGAATGGCGGCACCATCTGCGACATGTTGAAACGCGTTAACAAAGACCGCCGTTGCCGTGATTCTCTGTTCGGTCGTATAGCTTGCCAACGCACCTGCTACGTTACGTTTACGCCAAAATATTGCAAGCCGTTTCTATAGCGATGTTAGCCGACCCTACTTAAGTAATGGTCGAGCTATTGTCATGGCTGTCGTCCGTCTGTCTGTCTGTAACAAATATACTCTGGGTAAGGGGTCGGGCGTAGGGGGAAACTTTTTACAGGCATAATTAGCTATGGGTGTTATACTCGGGCGTGCAAAATTTCAGCTATCCACTGCCTGTGGATTATGAACAGGTTACAGTGGTCTATGTCAATCATCCGTGGCGCCTGACTTTTGCCCAAATTTTACTACTCCAGAATTATATCAAGAATAACACTTTTGCAATGCGACGACTTTTCCTTTGCTGGGTTTTTTATTGGCTCGCCAGTGTACAGATAAACCCGGACACCGGCGACACTCACGGCGTGCGGATCTGAGCAGAGTATGTCGTCTGCCTACGCTCGTCGCCAGCTCATTAACGCGAGAAAACAATGCAGATTGGTTTAGCAGCCACGGCGAAGGAGGCATTAGTCAACTGTCGCCGCGCTGCACACGAATGCAAGCATGTCGCGAACCCAGCACGTCTAGTCGCAGTCAACGCCGTCGCCACGCCGCCTGCTGAATATAAACAAGCCTGTAATTTCATGGGTCCCTTGTGGTTGCCCACAGCTGTGCCCGAGAATGGCCCGAGTCCGTTCGCTGTCGTAAAAGGCGGCGGCGACGTAAGGCTGCTGCAGTTTCATTTTCTCCTGCAGTCTGCTCTGTCTGTACGAGCCTTCGTGTGTTCTGCAGTCTCAGTACACTTTTGTCAATCCTCTCAAGATGAGATTTTGGCCACAATCACGATATTTTGCCACTATCGCAAATGACATCCATATTTATCCAAAACGATCTACTTTTTAGCCGTTTTAGTGCGTGAGGCGGGTATAGGATAAAAGCTGAATTCGTGACCTTCATCTGACCTTCGACTGTTTGAGTTCTCGGTGTATGTGGTAGCCTACTTTTCGTGCAAACGGTGTGATATTACTATTATACGTTTCAAAAAAGTCACAGTGTGACTATTGCCTCGTGCGCTGATAGCTATAAGCGACCCTTATTGCCAAGCAGCGTTTCAGTGGCTGTGTCTGCCGTCTGCTGTCTGTTCGCCCGGTCGCCTGTAAGTTTGCATTGTAGCTTGCGAGCTGTTGTGTCGCAATTACCAAAGTAAACCGCTGTAACGGCTTACTTTACTAATTGATGCACATTTTGTGACCTTGACCTTCGATTTTTTTGAAGATGAAACTGCTTTACAGTTCTTTTCGATGCGCTATTTCTGTGCCGTATTTAAACTTTTAGAATAATTTTGTTCTTTTCTTAGACGTACCGATGCAAAACACACATAGTAAGCCTAAATGTTTGTGACATTGACGTTTAACCTTGACACACAACACTAAAACGCAGGATTTTGTATTGTTAATTCTACGACTTTAAGCCTAAAGGCCACCTGGACAGGTACGTGTATGTTGACCGAATAACCTTGACATTTGCGCTGTCAGTTTTAATCTGTGACAATTTGTTGGGGCCAAATTTATCGCTACATACAGCAATCAGTCGGGATTGTTGTGTATGAACAATGAGTATAACTATATAAAGCGTAATTTCCGATATTTTTGTTTAAGATGACATGTGCTCGATTCTGGTTGTGATTGGAAGCATGTATCAAATGTGAAACTGCGACTTTCCGTATTTGACATAGGCTTACAAGACAGTCAAGAACTCTTGCTGCCCATTTAAGGATCTAAGTGCTAAGTACAGCTTAAGTGTACAAGACAGTGAGACATACAATGCAGTGCATAATGCGCTTTTGTGTGAAGTGGGACTAGTGGCTTCTATCCCCCAAATCTGGAATCGAAATCGGGGGCAACTTTCCCCCAATTTTGGTTTTCCATTTAGAGTTTCTTCTCCCTCTATGAAGAAAGTTTCGTTAAGGGTATAGATTGAAAAAAGAAAAGTAAAAATAGGGGAAGTTTTTTTATAGGAAAAACATTTTTAAAAATAAGAAGAGTAAAAAATAGGGCGGACAGTGAAAAATAGGAAGAAGTTTTGTTAAGAGTGTAAATTGAAAAATATGGAAAGTAAAAAAATAGAGGGAAAGTTTTGATTTACAATCTTATCAAAACTTCCCTCTTATTTTTCACTGGGCGCAAGCTGCGCCCACCAGGTATAAGGATAGAAGCCACTGGGTGGGACATAGATTGAATGACCAGCTGAGAACAGTGATCTCGACGTGACTGTTGAGAAACACGGAACGGAACGTTGTCGTACGGCGACGATTCAATAACGCGCGTCGTCGCGTCGCATGGAACCCAGCAAGCGCCAGCCGCCGGGTTATAGATTGGCGTGGATTACTGCATGGGCACTGCATGGCAGCGGCAAAAGACCGATTATGACCTCGGCCTGTGTGAAAGCCTAAGGACAGCAGCTGCAGCCAACCGACCGGTGAACGAAGCAATCACTCAAGCTCATTCAATCAATCATTCATTCGCTCATTCGCGCCAAAGTCGCGAAATAGTCTCAATTGCAATAAATATGTAGACCCTATTTCTGCAATGTGCCGTTTGTTTCAAGTATAGGCTTCGGCGTATGTGACGTGCGTGTTTCGCGGATTTTTTTGGCTGCAGCGTCTTTTCAGGCAATGAATGCTATTGTCAACTCAGGTCACCTCAGCCTGGCCATCCCTCCGTGGATAGGCGTAATGAGTACCAGGCTACCAGCGAAAGCTGGGACGTAAACAGGCATATCGCGCGATGCACTAGTCCCGTATCCGTGGTCTCGCATGCAGTGTAAACTGGTGTCTAGCTGAGGGCCAAGGAAACAAACATCAGCGCTACCCAATGGGCCTTAAGGCCCGAGAAGGACTTTACGTTTTTTACGAATGCTATAAGCTACCCAAGATGTTTATCTTACAGCAATACTGTGTTTAACTGTTTGACGTGACCATTTTTTACGGCGATGATCGAAGCTAGTCGTTTCTGAAACTGTCCGATTGTTTGATCTGCCACTTAACTACTACACCGTGATCCATAAAAACGTGCCACTTTTTTTTAATAGCTTTATAAAACATTAGCCTATTTTCATAATTTTTTGGCAGTTAACATCAGAAAAGAACTTGACGCAAGTGACTCTAGTTTTGGCCACCTTGCTTTAATACTGTCGCTACACTATCTTGTGAAATGCAGAAGTCGTAGTTTGGCCATTTACAACAATGAATTCATACTGGGTAGCGCACGCATCGGCTCAGAAATGGTTAACTAAAAAGCGACAAACACGATTGGCAACTATTGTATCTTTAAAAGTCACACGTGTCACAACGCATCTTTATTACAGCATGTGCTCAAAATGTCCTCCTTCAACGCGAATGCAAGCGGCAAACGTTGACACCATTTGCAAACAGCAGGCTCAACAACCTGCATTTCACAAGGTAGTGTAGCAACAGTATTAAAGTGAGGTAACCAAAAATAGTCTTTTGCATCAAATTTTTTTCTGATGTTGCACGCCAAAAATTATTAAAATCGGCCCATGCTGCTGCACAGAGCAATTCAAATAAAAGTGGCACGTTTATATGGACCACGGTCTAGTAGTATTATGCTAAGAAAAGGCATACAAGTGCATAGTTTAAACGGCTTTATTGAAACAATCGAAATACTAACTTATGTAAATGACTTTACGGTGACTTTTTGGGGTTATAGTAGATCACAGCCGATTGTGTTTTTAGTGCAGCACTGCAGACCACAAAGATCGTAACTCTTAAAATCCCACGTTTTGAGGTAGGGGCCCACATCTGTAATCGTCTGGACAAAAGCGGTCAACGATAGCCTATACTGACGCTGTAAAGGTTCAATATGGCTGCGCTTCGCCAGCCCGCAGAACTGATGTTTGCGTGTCTGAATCGTTGTCATTGCCGTTCATACGTCATCAACGGCTTCAGCGGCTGCAGTCACATCACAAGTAGGCCACGTAATCGTCACCCATCCAATCACGATTAGTTCTATCAGCGTGTCCGTCCGTCGTATGCTAGTCTTCTGCGTGTGTTTTTCCAAACTGTTCGCAAATTCGCTCGATAGTCAGCATTACACGTCTTATCAGGAATATTTGCTATGCACGGTAATATTACATGTAACTTGTCCCAAAAGTGCGAATATCACGACGGAAATCTGCAAGCATGACTTGTGTATGGGGCAGTGTCGTGTTGGGTATGTGGTGCATGGCGACGAGTTCTAAAGGTGAAAAGGTAAAGTCCAGTACTTGCTACAGCGCTTCTTACATGAGGTGGCCAGAATCGCTTTGACAATCTTGGAAGTGCCAGCTGATTGGCAGGAGCTAATGATACCGCGACTATGCGGCCATCCATTACTTGCGTTAACGAACAATTGGACTTGCGGTTTGCAGCTAGCAGACATACCACCGCCCCAGTCAACCACACTAGGCCTTCACCCTGTAACCTGTAAGCTACTACTTATTTCCCGTCCCATGGAGAGTAGGAGGCTGAGTTGGCCTGAGCACACAGCAGGTTATCAACTTGCTCAAGGTTGGTTGCAAATGACGGCAGTAAGAATCGAACCGCAACCTGAAAGTTACGAGTCGCCACTAACCACTAGACACTTGCACCTACACAGGCAGGTAGGTGTGAACAACTTGCCCAGAGTTGTTACTTGGTAGTGCACCGGCTGGGAATTGAACCGTGGACTTTTCGGTCTCGTAACTAATGCCCTAACCGCTAAACCACCAAGCCACCGAGATAAGAACGACTGCCGTCATCAACCCGAGATTGAGACGCTTTGACCGCTAGCTCTAATTGACACGTTTTACAACGGACTTTTCAGGCAAAATGCGTTAGCACATCAGCTGCACGAAGTGTATGTAGGCTACAGGATAATCCTCGAATAACGAGGATGAATGCCAGTCAGACATAAACTTCGCGGCCAAGGCGAAAATAAAACTGCCGCGCTGTAGTAAAATAATGCGCTGTAGTGTATGGGGCAAGCTTACGTTGCCGCTGCAGTATCTGATAGTGCGGTCAAGTAATACCCTAATAAAATAAGCGCACGACGGATGTCTCTACAGGGTGCGGCAAAAAAGTAGCCCCCTAAATTTTTTTCGCTATTTTCTTAGCAACCTTTTGGAATTTTAATGTAAAATTTAAGAGATGTATTTATTAAAACATTCTACATATAACTGCCAAGCAAAGTGTGATTCTGCTGAAAAACGACGAAATTATAGGCTTCTGAACATGACCACCTACCAATTTTTCAGCATTAAAAATGTTCAAGCTAAAAATGCTATTTAATTTTCAAAAACCGTTTATCACGTTACAGCCGTCACAGTGACGTTTGACAAAAAGTAATTTATTTTGTTTAGAAATTATCACTAAACTAGAAATAGGTTCTGTGGAACGAGGTATCTGTCCCATTGCCACGCTATATAGCCTAGCAGCTGCGTGTGAGGGGAGGGGGGTAGGTGCAAACACGGCGCAATTATCTTTCACGGGGCCGAGTTGTAGTCAGTTTTGTCCCAAAATTGGTTGCCATGGCAACAGGGGTCGTCAAATGAGAAATTTAAATGATACCATCGGATTGCACGGGCCCGAAAATAGGAGGGTAGGTAAAACGGCTAGCAATTATTTTTACGGGGGCCAAGTTATAGTCAATTTTGTCCCAAAATTCGTTTTTATGGCAACAGGGGTCGGCAGGAGAGAAATTTAAATGACACCATCGGATAGCCCGGGCCCGAATATAGGGGGCAGGTGCAAACAGCGCGCAATTGTCTTCTGCGGGGGACCGAGTTATACCGCTTTGAAGTCCCCATAGACCGTAATGCAAATTTTTTAAAATTGGGGTAATTAGGGGAAGAAGTTATCAGATTTTTATTTCAAACTCGATCTTACTTTTCAGGCCCCGAATCACTGTGCAAAAGTTCATCAAGATCGAATCAAAATTGCGGCCGTAGGAGTGTTTACAGACGGACAGACAGAAAAACAGAATGACAGAAGTGATTTTATAATCTGTCCCATTCTATGCTATTGTAGCAATGGGACAGATAATTATCGTTCTTATAAAGCAATCGCCGGCTGCCCACCGGATTCATTTTCCAGCAGGACAGCGCACGCCAGCACACACAGCATGCAGCGCAAAGAACTGGCTGCAGGCCAACTGTCCAGATTTCATCACAAAAGATTAGTGGCCTCTAAGTTTGCCGAATATAAACCCAACGGACTATTACGTATGGGGTGCAATGTTTAAGGCTTACCGCAAGCTTAAAACAAAGCCAAAGACAATCGCCAAACTCGAGGAAACGTTTCAGGTTATCTGGGGCAACTTGCCACAAGGACCGATCGGCAAGGTTGTGAAAGACTTGTCAAATTAAGTGACTAAAAACTTGTGTTGGAGCTTAGAGCTGGCGGTGGACACTTTAAACATTCACACTGACAATGGAATTTTAACATCTGATTATTAGTCAACTGCGTTGTTTTAACGATGTTATTGAATTGTTGTTGTAGCTTGAACATTTCTAATACTAAAAATCGGTAGGCGGTCATGTTAAAAAAATCTATAACCTCGTCATTTTTCAATAGAATTATATTTTACTTGGCAGTTAGCCGTAAACGTGTCAAGAAATAAACGTGTAAAATTTTAAAATAAAATGCCGAGCGGTTGCTGCGAAAACAGCGAAAAACTTTAGGGGGCTATTTTTTTGCCGCATTCTGTATAATGCACGGCAGCGCATCGGCCTTTATGTAATGCAATGAACATGTCTTAACATCCTTAAGCAGCTAATTCTCTGGAGTCTAATCATACATGTACCGCGAGCGCATGTTTACCGTGAGTCAAAAAGTAGGTCACGAAGGCTTTGCTGTAATTTCATCAAATATTGACAGTAGCCCCTATTTTCATTTTTACGCACGAGATAGCATAGCGCGTATCAGCTATGGTAATTCTGTCCGTCTGTCTGTCTGTTTGTCTGTCCGTTCTGGTGCCACGTTCCGGTACCGTTTCAAGCACAGTTGAGGTAGAGATTTCTGGTTTTCACCGTACGATAGATTGGAGTGTCTGGTATTACGTGACAAATTTTCATGCTGCTGGGTGAAAGGAGTTCCCTTAGAACGACGGGAAAAAAGAGGGTCACCCCTTAAAATACGTCAAGTTACCGCATGTCTAGTGGGGAAATGGTTGCAGATAGACACAAACATGCTGCGTATCATAACAAGCTTCTTACGAATGTGAACATCAATGACCTTGAATGACCTTGAACCCCTATAATAGGAGGTTTTAGTGATTTTTTTGTGATCTCGAGCTGAAACGCACATTTCAACGGTGAATTGCACCAAAATGGCTAGAGATAGACTAAGACAACCTGCGTACAAAATTTTCAGCACGTGAATGTAGATTTTATCAGTCCAAATCCGAATCCGCTACTTATGACGAGGCCTGTGCATTCGGGTGTCAAACATGAGTAGGCTTACCTTTCTAAAAGTGGTTATTTTTCGCTATTGGTTTGTCTACCGTGAAAACGCTTGCAGATAGGCACTGACATGCCGCCTGTCATTACAAGCACTGGTGACATGCTTTTTAGTGCTATTAATATCGATGACCTTGAATGACGTTGAACTTCAAAAATATGGGTTTTAGTGATGTTTAGGCGATTTTCGGCTGCAAAAAAGTGAATTGCGACGAAATGGATAAACATAGACAATGGCAGACATCTTGTGAACAGGAGCTGCTATAGGCTCTCGCGTGTCACATGAGCATTAGCTCAGATTTCACTCACCAGAACATTTTGCACGAGAGCTGTCATTGAAGATCCCGCTACACCGTAAATAGGTCACTACTCTACCTTGTGAAATATTAATGTCAGACAACCAGCGTTTCCAGTGCGTTGTATCAGTCTTGCTAAAAGATTAACTCGCCGGAGTCGTGACTTAGCAGACGGAATGACAAAACGTCCTGTCTGTTGCCGACGACATTTCAAGACAAGAAATTTGAGCTAAGGCTCACGAGACGCGCAAAAGCCTATAGCAGTTTTTGTTCGCAAACCTCTCTATCCCTAGCTGATTTTACGAAAGACTGGCCAACAACGGTAAAATAATGACTTTTACGGGGGTACCGCTTTTTGATGCCCTCGTGTGCAGGTTTCATTGAACCTAGAAAATCGAGACTTGGACCGTCGAAATCTACGTTCAATGCTGAAAATGCTGTAACACCTTCTCCGTGTTATCTCAATTGATTTCAGCGCAATTCGCTCTTGAAAAGTGTCACGCACCCCAAAATCGCCAAAAAATCCATAAAACCCCTATTTTAGCGTTCAGGGTCATCAAAGATCATTAAATTCGGTGGCAATTGAGAGCCAGTGTACGACTTTCTATTAGTGATTAATAGTAACCTAGGCCCTATCTCGCACCGTTACTGATATACAGCGACTTATTGGCCAAAAATCGCAAATTTTGCCCACCCCTTCTCATGTAGCGCCCTCGTTCGGGCTGACCCCTTTCGAATTGATGGAAAAGCTTTACGGTTCCTGAAACTAGAGTCTTCTGGGCAGCCGATGGTGAGGATCTGGTGATCCTAGCTTAGACCGTTTTTGACAGATCCACCCGTGTGCCAGACTGACGGACGGACAGACAGACGTACAGAATTGCGATGCCTAAGACGCGCTGAAAGCAGTAGCTGCTTTCGCGCGTAAAAGTCAAAACAAATTTTTTACACCGTTCATTATTCCAGTGTTTTTGACGTTGTTTTAACGTTTGTTTATAAGTAGCATACGCATTTGTTTAACGTAATTTATTTTGTAATGAGATGAATATTTTACATTATAACATTTTGCGTTAAATTAATATTTGAAGAACCTTGTAGTTATTAGGTTTTGCATATACAATGTTTTGCTATTTTGCCATTGAGGTGCTGTTTCGTGTAAAGCCTATTTATCGCAATTTCTTTTACAAGAAAAGCCCAGCTAAAGCAAAAGGGAACGCGCGACAGCGATGCATGTGTGAAGGCCCGGTGCGAACGAAATCTAAGCTCACACCGATGTTTCGTTTAGACTCGACGGCGTATGATGCCTAGCGCCATATCCAGTGCATGAATTGCAATATTGGCTAAAAATTGCAAATGGTTTTTACCCCCCCCCTTCATTTAACGTTTTCGTTGGCGGTGACCCCTTTCGAATTTATGGAAAAAGTTCTACGGATCCTAAAATTATAGAGTCTTCCAGGCAACCGTTGGTGATTTTAGCTTGCACCCTTTTTGACTGATCCACCCGTATGACAGACGGACTTACGGACAGAATTGCGATGGCTAAAACGCGCTACAGCATGTCGCCCAAAACAAATTTATTGTATCAATAATCATTAGTATTTGCTATTAGCAGATATTTTTGTTAACTTAAAATCATTGAAAAATAATTGAACGCGTAAACGTAAGCTCCGTTCTTACTAAGTTATAATAAATTCGTCAAATTACAACCTTTTATTATTGTTTTTGTTGACGTTTCGGCAACCGTGCTGCCTTCATCGGAACGACTGTCTGCCAAGTTGCCGAAACGTCAACAAAAACAATACTAAAAGGTTGTAATTTGATTAATTAATATTATAACTTATTAAGTTACGTTTTGACTTATGAGTTTATTCAAAGATAAGCTTCGTTTTTACATGTAGGTACAAAGTTCTTTTAACCAACTGTTTAGCATAGGCAGGCTAGATGTTTAACCAGCTTTGCATTATAATAATACCCACTTTTCATCAATTATTGTTATCCGCCGAGTTTTGGTAAGCTTAATTATTACTAATCGCGAATTTTACCATGGATTAGGCCTGCCATACGTTTGTAACCAGCTTTCCCACTTTTTTTTATCAGCTTAATCCTGATCGGTCATCGCTTCACACTTGCCTGACCTCTTCGGATGCTATTCATCATATTCATTCACACCATTTATGATTTTTACGTCTTCCGCAATTTCAAATTCTACAGACGTGTATCATGCGGAATATTATATCAGTCGCTGTATACGCGACGAACAAAGGTTCGTTTCAGTGGTTTGTGGATTGCTGGATCAAGTTGGATGTTCGGGGTCATCTTGTCGGGTTGATTCGGCAATTCTGACATGTGACGGGACAGCAGATTAATCTGTACGTAGGACCTATAATATCGCTCGCATATGTGATGAGTGAGTGACAGGCGTCGTGCATCGTACAAGCAGTCTCGACTGGAGTTGATCGGCTTACGAATGTCATCATCTCGAATGATCGATCTCTCCTCGCACTGATGTCTGCGCTGTTGATGCCGGTGTCACATTAAAATGTTTCCCCCGTGAAAAGTCCGCAATTGATATATCTCCTTCTTATAAAAAATTTCGCCGGCCCCATAAAAAGTCGCCCCATTATAGGACCGCCCCCCAGAAAAGTCTCTCCCGTCCGACATTTTACGGGCAAAAATCGGTCCCGGCCGGGCGACTACCGGACGGAACGGATTTTTACCGGTAAATTGTCGGCCGGGAGAGACTTTTCTGGGGGCGATCCTATAATGGGGCATCGGATTAACACGCAACTTCGCGCGCCAATTTTCTACGCGTCGATCCGCTGTCACTCCGACCGCTGAGCGTCCGAATCTTGCTGTCGATATGACGCTTCCGTCGGATTATCGTATCGCGGAATGACGCTTACGTATCTATAGTCACTCATGTACCACGATATCGAAATCGCTCTGCATTAAATATTGATACAGAAAAGTCGTGCACGAGTTTAAAAAGTTGGCTTTGGAGGGAGCAGGCTTTAAGTCAGCTATCTAGCGGTGCTTTTTAGTCTTTTGCATCTAAAACGAGCTGATTTAGTCGTCACCTGGTGCAGTTTTGATTAGGCCTTTAGCCTACTATTTTGTTAATGCTAAAACGCCCCTGATTCCAGTGGCTTCTATCCCTATACCTGGCGGGCTCAGCTTGCGCCCAGTGAAAAATAGGGAAGGAAAGTTTTGTTAAAGATGTAGATCAAAACTTTCCCCTTTATTCACTTTGCAGTCTGCACCTGTAACAAAACTTTCAACCGTATATCTTTCACTAAGCAATTTACACCGTTAACAAAACTTCCCCCTCCACTATGTTTACTTCCCCTTATTTTGCACTTCACATTTTTCACGAAACTTCTCCCTGGAAAGGGGAATAAACCCAAGGAGGGAGGGGAGTTGGAAAACTTGAATTCAAAAATGGAGGGGGTAAACTTGTGCCCAAAATGGGGAGAAGTTGCGCCCGATTTCGACTTCAGATTTGGGGGATAAAAGACACTGCCTGCCTGTGCCTGGTTCTCCCTGACATGTTTCACTTGCTGCCGGTGTTTGGCGCACATCGTTTTGTCCAAGGTGGTAGCTGCTACCTTGTTCAAAGACATCCTCGTTGTTCTGGTCGTCGTACTTGGCTGCAATCGGCCAAACGCAGAGTCTAGTCCACTCAACTCGCTCGACGGAGTTCTCATGACGCTGTTTCACTCGTCCGGAGTGCGCTGCCACTCGACTTACACTCAGCATCAATTAGTCACTGACAATTCAGAACAGCCCTAATACCAATCTCTTCCATACTGGTAAGCGACCGTCTCAGAACGACAGTTGAAGATAGTACGAAATACGAACTTCACTGAATTGAACCCGAGTTATCGCACTTCGCAAAATAGCAATTAACAGGTTCCCGTGCTTTCGCGTTGTGCGATTTTGTTAGATTTAGCATTCGCGTGGCTTATAGCCTATTGTTATTTATTTTTTCATTTTGTTACGGTACATTTTAAAACAAGTAGGTCCTACCACCATTAAGTACGGCTGGCGCGTTTAGCCATTTGAGTTCGGTGTTCAATTATCGTCCACAGCCATTGCGTCTTAGCCAACCCAATTCCGTCCATCTGTCTCTCCGTCTGTCACACGGGTGGATCAGTCAAAAAAGGTGCAAGCTAGAATCACCAAATCTCCACTGTCGGCTGCCTGGAAAACTGTAGTTTCAGGATCCGTAAAGCTTTTCTATAAATTCGGAAGGGGCTCACTTCGAGCGAGGGCGCTAAATGACAGGGTAGGGAACATTTGCGATTTTTGAGCCAATGCGGCTGAGAGAGGCTGGTCATTCACTCTGGCTAGTGTAAATAAAACGCTATAAGTGTTAGTCTTCAAATCATCGTGCTGAAATAGGTGAGCTTAGATTTGATTCGCACCGGGCCTTCAAACATGCGCCGCCCTCGCGCGTTCCCCTGCGTTAGCCTGGCTTCTCTTGTTACGTGTTGCAAGCGTCCGTTTTGAGTAACTTTGACCACTTCTGTAGAAAGGTAAGGTGGTGTTATAGCTCTTAATGGAAGCCTATTTCAGAGCTACGAACGTCACCTGCCGTATGGGATTCCACAGTGTTACCTGCCACCCGACACAAGTGAGCGAGCAACGCGCCCCGCCTTAACCCCAGCCAGATAGGCCAGTACTCGATTTACTTCCCAGACGGATGTAAGGCTGAGTTGACCTAGGTGGCTGGTTAAGTACCGAGATGGTTTACTTGCCCGCAGGCAGTCACCCATCGCAGTACTAACCCGGTCCGACGTAAAGTAACTTAGTTGATCGAATCAAATGCGTTACTGTTAAGCCACGCCGCCAGCCCAAATATGACATTAGGTAGGTGTATGGATGAGTTACATACGTAACTAGAAGGCGCTTGTGAGAGTGCATAATCTCCGCCAATGTAGAAGTTTTCACAGGAAGGCGCAGGAAGGCGCCACTGTTCCTGCCGGTTGTGTATGACGCGTCGTGTACACAGACAAACAGACAGACAGACAGACACAACGACGGACAGATCGACCAATCTCATAATCTTTTCTAATTCACTTCGTTCCATTGACGGAGATAATTATATATGCTACGTGTTTTTGTCTAGCTGTCTTAATTTTAATTCAGCACTTGTATCAGGAATGGCATACAGGGGAGAACCATGTCGGCCGCGATAAAACTAGAAGAGCACAGTGAGCAAAGGACGGGGCTCATCTGGAAGAAAGCGAAGACACGGATGGTGTCAGAATGTGGGCCACGGTGTGTCCACGTGCATAGGGATGAATCAAGACTAAGATCAAGGTCACTTGTAGGCTAATGTCATATTTTCGTCAATGAACAAACCTGATTGGGGAAAGAAACTAGACTTGATTGCGCAGTGGACGATAATCGTAGGCAAAGCGCGACGTGGAGGAAACTGAGCTCGACCGACTTAAGATGCATGTGACGTCGTAGCGCCAGCCGCGTGTCACATTAAAATGACTCCCCATGAAAAATCCGCCCGGGGACAGATAATCACGAAATTGATATGTCTCCCCTTAATTAAAATATCTCCGGCCTCATGAAAAAGTCTCCCCACTATAGGATCGCCCGTCCCCCAGAAAAGTCTATCCCGGCAGACAATTTACCGGTAAAAATTCGTCCCGCCCGAGCGGCCGCCGGGCGGGGCGGATTTTTACCGGTAAATTGTCGGCCCGGGGGAGACTTTTCTGGGGGTGGGCAATCATATAATGGGGCACCGGCGTGTCGGTGTCGGTCGGTGTCGCTGGTGCGTCGTAAAGACAACGTTGTTAGTATTCGATAAATCACACATTCGAGCCGGTCCGACCACACCGTCACGGCATATCTTCTCCGTTCCTTCGTCCGTCCGTCCGTCTGTCGGTCCGTCGGTCCGTCTGTCTGTCTGTCTCTTGAGTCGCAGACTGCGGCAAGAAAGCTTTTCACTGTGGTACCGAGAACCGGTGTCAAGCGCTCGCCCCACCGTCGTGATCTACGTGTGAGTTCGGTATTGACCATTAGCTGCAGTACGAACGACCACCGTACCGTCCATCTATCTATCTCTCTGTATGACAACCGAGCACCGACCGACTACGTCATACTGCTGTCCATTCGCTGCGATGGCACAGGCTTACATCTGATCCCTCCAATCCCCGCAACACAGTCACACTTTTCACTGCAGCTGCTACATCCCTAAGACTTACCATTTCCTGAAAACATCGGTGTGTCAGGCATGGTATTAGACATTTTCACATAAAGGCGCACAATATATAAATTTGTTTTGAAACCTGACACAGATCGGATTAGTAGACCGACAGTGTAAACATAATTTTTTTTCTAAAAAGTAGTCTACAAAAGTGCAGGATGTTCTAGCGATTGAAAAAAAAGATACAGCACAAACTTTTTACAGCGAGTAGCATTACTGCGTTAACAAGTTTACTGAGTGTATACGGCTAACGACAACTGGAGATTGTTTCTCCTTGGTGGTCCGGAAAACAGTATACAAAAGACCAAACGGTGCGCTGTTGTGAACATGCTAACACGAAGTATATTACAGTGGAAAGTTTCTATACGCTGCGTATTAATTATTCTCTCCGTGTTTTGTATCAGTCAGTAGCGTCATACATTTTAATTTAGTCTTCATTTTCAAATATTAAAGTTGGGCTCTTCCATTTTCGGCTAAAATCTTCTCATCTCTGTAGTCTCCCACCCGTTCTGTCTCAAAAATGGACTTCACGGATCTCTGACCATCTCGTGTCTTAGAAGTCTTTAGCAATGTTAACTTTAGTAACCTGCGGCAGATAAAGCCAACTCAGTTGGCTTTTGGGCGCACTACAAATGTTTACTTTACTTTCTCAACAATTGAATGGAGGCAGCGGTTATAACGATGTTGCTCGATGGCGACTTTTGTTGCAGCAGCTGCAACAGTATACAGATAGTGACTGACGAGGTCAGCATTAAAAATTCTTGACCCGAATGTTCGTAAAATGTTGCCCCAGATCGAAGAATGGGGTTCAAAAATTTTCAATGATCCACACGCCAGTCACTATTTGTTTTGTTATATTTCAAAACCACAACTAAAAATTAAACAAAAATCAGTTAAACAAAAAAGCTGTGACGACTTCAATGTTGCGCACTGTTGACCGGTCAACATTGTGTATTTGTCAACGTCACGTGACGCGATTTGGACCAATCGCGTGCAGGTATTTTGCGTTGAGGTATATTGCATGGATCAGTTGCATTCAGAGTACATGGCAGTGACGTTTCACACACACTTGTCACGTGTTGGCTCTCTAAACATCTAAACAGCTGAACGGCGTCGATTCTTGATTAAATCTATACAAAAACGAGTAGCTTACCGGTTGGACGACTCTGCTTGTTCACGGCGTGACGCTGACGTTTGCTGTTCCGTTTCGTCGATTGGCGTCCGTATTTTTGGACACGTTGCACGCTATTCAAGCAGATCAAAATTTTTCTAGTACGTACCCAAGACCGTAAACAATTTTTTTCCTGGTGAAGGACCCGAGGGGATTGATCTTTTCCCTTTTCTGTCTTCACATTTTCTTTCTTTTATTTTTCTTTTAGTTTTATTTTTTTCTTTATCCTTATCTTGACTTATGTGCGGCTCTCAGAACACAGCGTTTCTTGGCAACTTTGTGTCAATCGTGTGTGACTATGCATGTGACTATGTGTTGTTTTTGCTTTGACTCAATGCAGCCAAACAATAGGTTTCATAATTACGGCACAGTAATAGTGCAGAATAGTTGCAGGCATTTGGTGTAAAAAATAAAAGCATGAGTTTATAATCTACTTTGGCCTATAAATTTAATAGTTTCGGTGTAGCGTCACTTTTTAGCTGATACTATTGTGCAGAATAACGCCAAAAAACCGGCGCGACGTCCGCAAAAAAAACTCCGCTGCCGAATTACCGTTTCTTCTGTCGGTCGTATATTTCGATATAGAATGCACGAATGAAATGCGCCTACATAATTGATGCTCAGCACGGCCTGGTATACATCATCGTTATTGAGTAACGTGTGGAGCCTGCATTATGACTTGTCGTAGAGCGGCCCTGCAGACTTGACCGTCTGGTGAGTGATGACGATTGAATTCAGACACATTCGTCATACGCACGCTCTCAGCTATACGACTTAATAGAGCCTATAGTAATGGACACAGGTATAGTTTAGGCCACCTCTTAAAGGCCCATAGCGGACAAGCGCAAATGTTGTATAATGTGATATAATTCAGTTACTTCTAGTCTTAGTTCCAATTCGGCGCCCTTGTTTTTATCTTAGGATATTTTACGGCGCCTCATCAATTGTCTTACTATTAATTACTTCCGAGTTTCAATTAATAGGTTTATATTGTGTTTTATATACATTGCGACTTGAAAAAAGCCATGTAAACGTTGAACGAGATAAAAAGCACTTAGCGCCTGTCAGATTTGTGCATCTACCAGCATGCCTAGTAGTGACCGTCGTTGGCGTGTGACAAGACACCGACTTTTGCCAGAGGAGTCGTGGGTTAAAAAATAGGCGAGGCGGGGTAGAAAGTTGCAGTTTTTCCACAGATACTGTAAGTTTTCGACACAGGTAGTTATGCGTGCTCAAAATTTCATTTTTGTCCTTAAATTTTACAAAAAAGGGGTCTTAGTCCCAAATTCCGCATTTTTGGACGAAAAATTTCAGACAGGAAGAAGACTTTCCGACAGTCAGAAATTTAGAGGGACAACTGCCTCTCTTTCTCTGCTGCCACAATGCCCTGCACTGTGACTCTGCGAAGACATCGCGTTTCTGTATACACGCAGCATCTTTGCTGCGGTTAAACACGCGTAGCACCGGACCAGCAGAAACCCGACGACAACGTCGAGGCGCGTATGGTTAGAGCGTGCGAACGAAAACGCTCGGGTCTCTGTCTCGGACTTATCTGTCTCCAGAAGACAGCGATTCTTTAGCCTGCACCAACCATCGACCCGCCGCGTTGCCGACCGGGCGGCGGCAACAATAAATTACAAATCCGCCGACTGTCGGTCGCTCGGTCCTATCCGTGTTTTCTCAGCGCCCGCAGGAATCGTCTTGTTTGTTGTGTCGGCGAGTCCGGTGATCGATCGCGCTCGCTGCGTTATCTCCGCTTCTCTTTGAGCAAATACTTGTCGTATTAATGGCAAATATTTGGGCGGACAGTCGTATATACACGACGTCATCCGATGTGCATGCTGTCGACCAAGCCAGTAAAAGCGCTCCGTCGTAAAACGTGCGTGTCAAACGTAAGCTTATTTACACCGTGTTCGGAAAAAACATCCTGGACATTTTTGACTGTAGCTTAAAGAAAAATCATCGGATTTTAGTAATTTTTCACAGGAATATTTCTGATACAACTGGCCATCAAATGACCGTTTAATTTCCCACCGCACCTAACGTCTGTTTCTGCACTACGTGGGGAAAATAGAGCCAACAAAATATTGTATTTTGTCTACAAAGCATTATTATTTAATCAAAATAAGACATCAAACACATTTGTCTGTTTTTCAACTGCCTGCAGTAAAAATGTTCAAAGTGTCCGCCCATTACGTGACCACAGGCACAGAGATGGTTTCTCCCTTCGTTGACAGCAGTGTCAATAATATTTTGCTCCAGAACAATCCACAGTTCAATCACTTTTTGAAGGTTATCCGGTAAACACGCTGCTGCATGACAGTAAAACAGTGTGATTGACTGGCTGTTAAGGGACACAGGTCCGAAGATATGAAATTTATTGAAGTTTTTTTGTTCATTTCAACGTACATGTCGCTTGTTTTGGTTTTCCCAGAAAATGCAGAAGCAGACACTAGGTGAAGTGGGAATTAAAACGGTCGTTCGATGGGCAGTTCTGTCAAAAATGTTTGCACCAAAAATTATTAAAATCTATCAATCTTTTTTCAAGTTACAATCGATAATGTTGGGGATGTTTTTTGACGTATTTTTGTACATTTCAACGCATATTTTGTTGGTTCAGTTTTCTTCAGGTAGTGCAGAAACAGACATTGGGTGAGGTCGTAAAATGGCCTGTCGTTTAATGGCTAGTTGTGCCAGAAATATTCGTGCCAAAAATTATTAAAATTGGTCAACCCTTTTTTCGAGTGACAATCGATAATGTTCGGGATGTATATGCAATTATACATGTATGTCTGTGTTCATAATATTTGACACAAACTTCGATATTTCGAGTAGAAAAATGTAAAATTTAGTACAGAATGTGTTTAAATATCTTAAACTATTTGCTCGTGTACTATTTCTTGATTTGCTTCGTGCATAAATTAAATAGAGATTTTTCTGTGTTAGAGACACGTAAGTAAGTAAGTAGGTAAGTAAGTAAGTGCATATTTAAAGTGCACAATGTCAGCCAGTGGCCGAATCTGAGACACGTATATGATTTGTGAAAACGACTGATTTGTGACCGCATAGTGCGCATCAGCGCAAAAAATAAAACAGCGAAAGAGTTATAGCGTTCTGGAGGAAAGGGATTCTGATATCCCGTGCTGCCATCTATCAGCAGAAATGCATAGATATTATCTTGTGCGGGGCATCAAGGCGAGAGAAATCGTGAGCAGTTGGTCGTCAACGGATCCCTGGACGAGGAAACTGCGATTGAGAGAGCTACTAGTAGCGGTCAAGGGACCAGTCGGTCAACCGACCACCCTTCCTCAATTTACTGTAATGCCCATGCAGCCATCCAAAGATCCCACAAGAAGGCCACACAGTGCTCTTGCATCGAGATAGGCCTTATACACTTCGGTCTCCGATGTAGGCTAAGATATAGTCGAGAAACCGAATGACACTTGGATTTGAGTTAGTGAATTACTGTTTGTTTGCCGTCGCAGTTTCAACCGAAAATGTGTTTATTAAACACAAGGTTCATTAAGCTTAATTCTGCCGCAAACTAAGCCATACGCTTGCGACGTGACAACCCGAATTTGCTAATATGTTATTTTGTGTTGTAAAAAACGAGATCGTCAGTAAAAAAGACAAGTAATTTGAGCAAAGCTCACGAGACGCGCGCGAAAGCCTATAGCAGTTCCTGTTCGCAGGTAATCTTAGTCTATTTCCATCCATTTCGTCGTAATTCACTCTTTTGCAGCCAAAAATCGCCAAAAATCACGTTAAATCAATATTTTTAGGGTTCAAGGTCATTCAAGGACATTGATGTTGATAAATTTAAAAAGCCTGTCACCAGTGCTTGTTATGATAAGCAGCATGTCTGTGCCTATCTGCAACCAGGTTCGCACTACACGCGATAATAGCGGTAAAATAACCACTTTTTAGGAGCGTAGCTGTCTTTGACGCCCGCCTGCGCCGGCCTCCTTGAACCTAGAGGGTCGGGACTTGGACAGCTAAAATTCACGTTGAATGCTGAAAATTTCATACGCAGGTTGTCCTGGTCTATCTCCAGCCATTTCGTCGCAATTCAGTGTTGAAATGTGCGCTGCATCCAA
>Ga0056128_1003127_pt1:2500-20122 | contig 20122 bp, 9 predicted proteins | sample WorMetLIZISLAND2_FD_71113 | JGI IMG/M metagenome (GOLD analysis project Ga0056128, IMG submission 71113) | Marine gutless worms symbiont microbial communities from Max Planck institute for Marine Microbiology, Germany - Olavius geniculatus... ... | reverse complement strand
CGAACTGTTGATTAGCAACATCATAGTCAGAAGTTACAGCAGGTGTTCAAAGTGCTGTCCCTTTACTCGAACACAGGCCCGGAGACGTCTTCTCCATTCGTCGATTGCGTCATCGACAACAGTCTGCCGTTGGCCAGACCAGACCTCCACCAAGCGCTGCTTCAGTTCATCCACATCTTTCCCCGTTTTATGAAATATCGTAAGCCCGTAACACACTACGATATTAAGTACCTTTTGACGATTTTCTCAGCTAATCATTATTATTATTAGGCACAGTTTGTTGGAGTTATTGCAAAAAGTAGCAGGGGTCCGGTTTTTTGAGACACAGTGTATATAGCCTAGTAGCTGCGTTTCAGTGTTTGACGATCTTGTGAGCCTGCAGCCAATTTTGTCTTTAAATAAAAACGGTTGGTTGCCACGACAACGGAGGTCTTTAGGGGAGAAATTTACATGACACCTTTGCATAGCCCGGGCCCAAAAATAGGGGGTAGGTAAAACAGTGTGCAATTAGCTTTTGCGGGAGCCGAGTTATAGTCAATTTTGTCCCGAAATTCGTTGCCATGGCAACGGGGATTAGCAGGGGAAAATTTAAATGACACCGTCAAATAGCGCGGGCCCAAAGATAGGGGGTGGGTAAAAATAGCTAGCAATTATCTTTCAGGGGGACCGAATCATACCGCTTTGAAATCTCCATTGGCTGTAATGCAAAATTTTGCAACATTTAAATGGTTGCTATGGCAACAGTGGTCAATAGGGGTAAATTTAATTAACACCGTTAGCAATGGGACAGATAGTAATAATTCCCAAAAAATAACAATGACTCAAAAATCAAATACCTGAATTTCACAGTACAGCACTGTTTAACGTCACATTCCCTACCGAAGAACCGCAAGTTCTCAACGGCCTGAGTCAAAACCGAGTTGTCCTCATTTGCTGAACGAGTTACAAAAATATCATTTCACTGTCACACTCCCCAGCAAGCTTTCTAGAAAAAGTGGCCAAGGTAGAGGCAGCTCCTTATCCTTGTAGCTTACTGCGATAATTCCGACTGATCGATCAATAAAATTACCGATCGACGAGCAGCCGATATTATAGACGACAGCTAGCTTATTAGTGTAATGACGGGTCTTGGTGCGTCAAATTGTCGACCTGTTTCTCAGAAAGCTCTAATTATTGCCAATAAACTTTTGTTACAATCGATCACGTTCACGTTAAGCTACTCCACTTGCTGTTGCAACTGCGGGTTTCTTTGTCGTGCAAAGTTTGTGGTCAGTACGACACGCGACACGCCCCCTTGTTATCAGTGCTATTTCATGTATCCGTTGTATACGTTACCAGTATCTTTAATCATTACTTTATGTCCTTTATCTTTATTTTTCATAATACAAAAAATTGCAACAACAGAGAAAAAACGGAGGGATTAAACCTTCTTCTTTTCTCATGTCCGGGCCCTCAGAATCATATTTATTCATTCCCAGATATAAAAATAGCACATTTCGCGCCTGTTCTTGCACACAAACCGAATAACAGCAGAAATAAAGACAACTTCGTGTGCGTAATCACTAAGTAATTAAGTATGTCAGTCGGCCTAAGTAAGTAAATTTGTATAGCGCACGAAGCTGACGAGAAATCCGCCAAATCAAAACAGTATCATACGTTTACGACATTTTTCCTCCGCGGTAGCCCTTATAAATATTAGCCGCTACTAACAAATACGTATGGTCGTTATTAATGTGTCGTATTATTAGAAAGATATGCACAACGTATTGGCCGACCGGACGCCGGTAGTTATAAAATTTATGTATATCTTCGTCGTCTGTGTTCAGCCTAATCTCAAAGTACACATCGCATAAACCGCAGTCAACCAGTCAGCCATGAGCGAGTAGAAAGTTTTCCTCATCCAGGCCTACAAGGTTGGGACACCAATAACTTTGTCCGTCATCCCTCAACTGGCGCAATGGTGACGTCAAATTACTGGCAGCTGCACCATTTTTGGCGGACGAAAAGTCGTCGTTTTAAGACTAAAATGCACTAAAATCGTTTGCGTCCGCGGAAGAACTTACGACGCTCCTCCCCTTCCTGTTCCTTCGGCTGTGAAGAAACTCCATCCAGTTGTTGTTCTTTGTCCCTCCAATGCTGGATATATACCGCGTCTCAACAAACTGTGCAAAACTGTTTTTGTCAGAACTACGTCAAATTCCCACCAACTTTGATAATATTCGGCATATAGACGGCAAAGGCTAAAGGCGCGTGAGAAGCGTCCGTTTTCCGCCTCAAATAATTCGCACCAGCGCGACAGGCCTACCGTTTTAAACGTAGATGTTGTATAGACCTATTGCTACATTGCCATTTTTATAAATTACCAAAGTTGGTAAACAGCATACTGTCATTCTGAGATCAGGGATGCGGTCTCGGTCGAGACGTTTAAGGCTATAATCAGCTGTATTTTACTCATTTCAGTTTCTAGCAAATTGCGATAAATATAACGGCTCATTTCTACAGCACTGCAATTGCAATTTTTTTATGGTGCAAGCCGTTAATAATCAGTGATAATTGTCAAAATAAAGTGCAAAAAGTCACAATATCACAAATAGAAAGCGCTTACCATTGTGCGAGTTAATTAATCCGTATAATTTTTATTGTCAATGTGTTTCACCGTACGTCACGGAAAACGTCTCGGCGAGACGTTGAAGCTCCCGAGACTCTCGAGAGTCGCTGTCGCTGGAGCTTCAAAATCTCGGCCAGCGTCTCAGAAGCTGCAACGACTCGTCTCGGTCTCGGCTTAAAAGGTCTCGTGCACATCTCTGCCCGAGACACAGTATACAATGTAGATGGATGCCTCTGGTCTGCATCATAGCCTGCTAGTGATTGCCAGCAAACAGGACTTCGTCTTGCTCTTCTTCATTATTCGTCTATGTGGGTGGTCCGAGACATTCATTCACTCACTCTCACTGAATCAATCACGCATGCGCACTGCACGGGCTGTATCGATCAGCAGCACGCATCGCGCCGTGCGACTGCGATAGTCGTCCGCCGAATGACAAAAACGAATGAAATTTATTTGCTGATCATTGCGCGACAGTTGAGGCAAAGCACCGGCTGATGGTCACGTGGCCTGCAGATGCGATGACGTCACGCGTCGCCTGACGATGACGTCACACCAAGGAATCCCGCGCAAACGAGGTCTTGACTCTTGATCACTGGTCGAGGCTTAGTAAACAAAAGACCAGCACTGCCCTATGGGCCTTATTGCCTGAGAACGACTCTATATACCGTTAAGCTGTAAGCCGCCGTCGTTGTCGTCTGTCTATTTGTCTGTCAGTAACGAATGCACTGTGGCTAACAAGTAAGGCGTAGGGGGAAACTTTTTACGCGTGTAATTAGCTGTGTCTTCAACTTGGGCCTGCAAAATTTCAGCGACCTAATCCAAGCGAAACATATTCAAACTGGGGGTAGAATAGACGGGGGTAGGAAAAATGTGCGTTTTTCAATTGAAAACAGGCCATATCTCGGAAACGGTGAGAGATACGGCCTAGGTTACTATTAATCACTAATAGGAAGTAGCATACGCCCTGTCAGAGTACATAACAACCATTGGCCTTAAATGACTTTGAAGGCCGTTACGCGCTATTGTGGCTAAACGGTTCGAGATAGGGCCTATTGATCGTTAATAGAAAATCGCATATTGGCTTCTAAATGGCATGAAAATCATCGATTTTGGATGACCTTGAAGGTCACTGACAACCAGTACGGTCGGCCCCACTCTAGCGACAGCTGGGCTTTTTGTTAGTTGCCTATATAGCTAATTATTCGCCGCAGTTACATTGATTTCTATTCAGATTCGTCGACCGACTTTTTACACAAGTAGCTAAGGGCGCTTTCACATGTGCGAAAACAATGAAACAACTGGTGAAGATCGCCGTCGACTCCGTTTACTGTTTACTACAGAGCGAAACGTATAGGCTACAGATATGCAAAAAAACTTGTATTTTGTTCCAGGGATTGACATGCGCTGTGGTAAAACGAGACAAACTGTTTTATAGTTGTTGCAGTTTATTTTGTTTTGCTTTATTTCGTTTTGCCGCACGTGTATCAGCGCCCTAAGTCGCCGTCGTCGATAGTTTTTAATCCGGTGACATGAAATAGACCACGGCCGCCGATAGGCTACGTTAGACATTTACTGCCACCGGTCATGATACGATATTGAATATTGACGATATTCGATAAAAAAATAAGAGATATTGATACTGAACGTCTGTAGGAGAGTGATCCAGCAACCGTGTACAGATTACAGATTAAAATGTCTCTCGCGGTAGAGCGAGAGAAATTTAACGCGCCCTCGCGTACGAGGGACAAGCAGAGCGAATATGAAATGAGCGAGTGCAGTAATACACCGTTTACACGATCCAGCAAACATCGAGCAAACATCAAGCAGGCCTGACGGAACCCCGCCTCCTGGCTCAAATGTAGGCTTAGGCTTAGCACACAGCTGATCACGTGTTATATAGGCCTTTCAATTACAACCCGCTCGCCCTCCTAATTAACATGCTAATTATCATAGCTCGTCTAGCTACCTCGATGTTTGCTCGATCGTGTAAACGGGGTATAATGTTTATCTCTTCCTCTGGAAGCGTGCTAACAAGTCATGCCGGAAGTGAGTCTTTTTGCACAATAGGCCTAACTAGCATGATCTTCCTTAAAAACCTGCGTCTCTGTATATATCTTATCTATGTTTTATGGCGCTAAATACAAATGTGTTTCATTGGCAACCTTAAACTTTGCGAAAAAAGATAGTTCACGCAGAACAATAACAAAACAAACAAACTAAACCTGAATAAAATATGAAAAAACGCACAAAAAACACAAGCAAAGTAATATAATGATAATGGTTACGATGATAATAATAACGATGATAACGAGGCCTACAAGTTCTCGTGCTTTCGGTTGCAGTCTGCAAAACAGGAACAGGGTAATACAATTGTTCCATGATATTATAAAACAACTCATATAAAAAACAAAGTGGCACATTGTACGCATGAAAAATAAGAATAATTCACAAAAATGCTGCGACTTAAAAAAACTGGATGCAAACAGTTCTGTTTCAGTATAATTTCCACAGCATGAAAACAAAAAAAAACGCGCTAATACTTTTGAGGGTCCAGTCAAAATTTTAGGGACGAAAGTTTTTTTTCAGGGACGGACGGCAACTGAAAGCACAAGAATTTTGTTACGTTTGATGATGATGATGATGATGATGATACTGACAGAGACTTACATAGCTTCGTCGTGAGTGTTGTTGATAGATTGAGTCATAATGTGAACGCCGTCTGCTGCTGTATGCATTCAATGGAGACAGCAGTGCCGTCGTGACGACTGGCATTACGGACAAACGGACTAAAGGACAGACGGACAGACCACGCTAAGCTAGCATCTGTTGCTGTAGGCGGTCAGCGGAGACAGCAGTGCCGCTACCAGGACCAGTAGAATGACGAACAATCGGCGAGAAGCTGCTTTCACCGCCATTCTCTGACGCATCAACGCAGTTATCAATATAGTCTAGGAAACTATGTCTGCCCAGTGCCGACATGATATGCGGCTGCCGTCCGTCTAGCTGTACGTAATCGCCCACTGCATTGCGCATTATTCTAAACTTTTCTTTTAACTAGAAGCTGGCACTTTACTTACTCCTATCGTGGCAACACTCGTACACATTTTGGCTTTTCGACCGTTGTTATTTTGAAGTTTGGAGCTTGTACGCGACAGACAGACTGACGGCAAAAAAAACAAACAAACGGACGGGCACGACATCTAGTACTGCCTATTAGAACGACCGCATAATAATTGCAACGTGTGCGACATTGTTACATTCAATAATTTAGTATCGGCATAATACTGGAATAACGCACCAAAGTTATTAAAAATGTACACAATTATATTATTTTCGAAAGATAGTACAAACTTACATTAACAGTGATTAACTACAGTTTTAAATTTAATGGTATCTCCAAAATATTATATAAATTCGGAAACTTTGAGTAAAATATTTTAATTTGTAACTACTCTAATTTAAACTAATCTACTCCTGGCGCCTCATGACCGCCGATTACCGAAAATTCCAACCAGAAACATTGGATCCGCCGACTCGGAAACCCTATCATAAGAACGTTTGAAATTTTCCAGAATGCAAGATCAGTCGTCGGGTCCGTTTTCACTATTTATTAGACTGATGCCATACTCGTACTGACACTCATCTTCGCTATCTTCGCTAGGTTATAAAACAGCGCGCGACAAGTAAATAAAAATTACATTATATTTGAGATGATTACAGGTCGCGATTCAGCTCCATTACGAAAGTTACTCTAGGTCAACTCAGCCTGGCCATCCATCCGTGCCTAGGCAAAATGACTACCAGCGAAAGCTAAAGCGTAATCAAGCACACTGCACACCGCGCGATGCCTATCCCCCGTGTCCGTGGTCTAACAGTGTAAACTGGTGTCTGGCTGAGGGCTAAGTGAACAGAGATCAGCGCTGCCCCAGCTGTGAGCTTCCATGGTTTAAGTAACTCACTTTCAGCACGGTCTAATGGCAAAGAATCTTGGACGATTTGAAATCCATAAAAATTCCCGGATCGCCACCAAAATTTAACTAATGTCTTCTTGGGCTGCGATAACCCCTCCAATGAAATTTCATCAATATTTGTTGCTAAATTGACGCGCTATAGAGACCTACGTTGTATGCGCATCGAAAGACCCAAACAGTGTCATAATCACCTCGGTGAAAGTAATAAAACGTTGAAAAAGTAAACAAAAAACGGCTATTACAACAGCGGTGAAAGTATTAGTAGACACTGGAGTTGTAAGTACCTTATACGACGTGCGTAAATATAGATTCAAAGATTCCTACCTGCTATACAGAAAAAAAGGCAGCGAAAGACGCAAGTCGGATGTCGGCCTAGATCCTATGCAGTGATGCGAAGGCTTGTATTGCAAATAGCAGCAGCAGCAGCAGCAGCAACGCCGCTGCAAGCCACTGCGCTGTGTCAAACGTAGCAATAGCAAAGCAGGCTCGTCGAGAGAGGGGAAGGGGGAGTAAGTTACCCCAGGCCCCTCGACGTTTTAGGGGAACGCCGTCGCTCAAAAATATAAAGTACACCAGAATGCGCCATTTCAAAAAGAAAGGATTTTAAAATTTTCTCCCAAAAACGGCCCCGCGAGAATGTTTCCCCTTGGCCCCGCTGTGGCTCTTGATAACCCGGCCTGTAGCAAGTGACGATATATCTGCATTAAGCCGCATATACCATCAGAACTAAGCCCTTAATTTCCATACATTCGTGCAAGATTTTATCAAATATTAATTATCGATTTTTCAAAAAAAATAATTTATTGGCCCATTTGGTCACATCAACGATAACTTGAGAAAAACATTATCTGTGAAAATACCCGGTGATTCCCTCACATTTTAAACGCAATATATAGTCCATAGCCAACTTTCAAATAGATCGTACTAAATTTTTTCTTGCAGGTCAGTTACTTTAAAGATGGCTAGATTTTGCAAGTTGATGTAGCGACACGCTTCGCGTGGGACGAAATCTGACAAAAAACTTTGGGAATAGATCAACATTTGATACAGATATAGGCCTAATAAAAACTTACTGGGCGCTTAGTTTTCACCCTACCATTCTGTGGAGCAATACCAGCAAAAATGGTCAAAATATATGGCCGCTGGATACTGTGTAAGCCGTAGATTATCAGGAGACGATCAAGCTACGGACCCCCTACGATATCCAATTTCCAGAGAGCTGTTATCGAGTTTAGTCAATTGTCACGCCGACCCACGCAGTATGTAGGCCTACATAGTGAATGACGTTAATCCGACGCATTTGCATTCTACTTGCCGACGATCGACGTGCAGATTTCTTCGTGCTGTAGGCGTACAAGGCGTCGAAATAAAGTTTCGTTGCAGTTTTCCACTTTTATTGTTTTCAGTTGTTTTACTGTTTTGAATAATTTTAATAAGCAATTCGTCAACTGTTTATTGTCTGCGAAACAAGAAATGATCAACTAATTGATTAGTTTGTAGATTTGTTAAATAATTTCTTTACTAGCGAACAACAGACGAAGGTAGAGATCAAAAGTTAGAACACTATAAAGACCCTAGTAAAATAAAACGGCAGTGAAAACCTGTCTACCGCTAGGCTTAAGGCGCGTACAGAGCGACGTAACTGAACTGATCTGAACTGGCATGGCTTAGTTTCTGACGAACTGACCAATGGGCAAGCAATAATACTGAGGGATCCCTGGTTGATATTTATCTACATTTTTTCATTTTTTGGTCATTTTTCTTCTAGATCTACTAAATTATTCCATTTTATCGGGTTAGTTTTGTCGTACAAAATTTTTCTTTCCCAAATTTCTCTTGTTCTGATTTTATAAATCGTTAGCTAACAGACCGTAAATTGACCTTTCAAATTGCCCTTTCAATTCGGACCGGGTCAACGAAAGTTGAGTCTCCGACCCCCCTCCCCTGCCCCCTCTCCCTGCTTGTCCATTGGTGAGTTCGTCAAAAACTATACCATGTCAGTTCAGTTCAGTTACGTCGCTCTGTACGCGCCTTTAGTTTTTCTGTCGGTTGTGCAGCATGCATGTAAAACATCAGGCGGCTATAGATGGCTATAGCTTTTATATCGTGTCTTCAATCACTAATACCTTTCTATCTCAATATTTTAGCGACGCAGTGTCTATAGCTCATGCATACACTCCCTTCACTTAAACAAAGGAAAAATATTACCAGCTGTCCACGTCTCACGCACACTAATAATAATGTTTTTTGCTTGCGCTGACATTATTATAAGCTTACCTATAGACGCATTCGCTGTTCATTATGCTAGTTTACAGCAAATGTATACACGCGGCTGTGGGTACTCTTTGATCTTCGAAATCAACACTCCACTTACGTCGATTTGTTGTCCATTTACCGCACAGTTTGTGCATGTTGTACGATAAATCCACGACGTCTTGAGTTTTATCGATGCTTCAGATGTTTCCAACGACACGAAAGCTCATAGCTACAGCAGCTACAGTGGCGTGCAATCTGAATGTTTCTGCGAGGTAACTGTTACAAGCAAACGTCTTTATTCTAGTCTATATCTGCCGTTTTACTGCATTTCAATTCCTTTCTGTGCTTTATCGCTGTTTTTGTTATATTATTTATTATTTTGTTTTTAAAAGTTTTTAATTCTTTAAAATCTATTTAGTTTTTCAAAAACTATTTTACACAGTTAATTATTTTAACTTAAACTATATGTTTTTACTGCATTGTGTAGGTAGATCTATGCAGTGTGTCTTACAAACTGAGCTTTTTGAAAATTTTGAAATAATAAAATTTTGCACATGCACTGTGACGGCTGTTTGAGTCGCAGCACAAGATTTATTAAGAATCTGTCAAGTTTAAAATATTTTAATTTTTTAAAGTGCAGTCCCAGATTTGCACGCATTGATCCTACAGGACTTGTCAAAAGAAAATGGAGGTTAGATCAAAATGCTGTAAGTTGAAAATAGATAGGGTGCTGACGGATCGTGCAATGGCGAAGCTTCCGAGAAAACTGAATGATCTATTGCTTCTGTGAAACTCATGCTACACAAGATTGATACGACTGGACTTGCAGTGGTCGACATCGCACTACCGACTGACGAGAACGTCAAAGATCATCTGAAAGAACGACTGGTTGAAGACTGACGTTGCTTTGAACAGAACGTTATTAGGCTTTAAAGGATTTTGTCGCCAAAAATGTTCGTCATCAAGTACCAATTTTGTCAAAAATTTTGCCCAAAATACCGAATTTTGCCGTTTTTTGCCAGCAAAAATGTTTTTTAGCATTGCATAACTGTAGGCCTATTTGTTGTTAACTTTTTCTATTAAGTCTCGCCAAAACAGTTTCAAGTCGTTTGACTTCCACCTTTCTTTTTGTCAAAAATGCAAACTTTGTCAAAAATTTAGCCACAATCTTAAATTTCACCAATTTTCGCCATCTGAAATTTAGTGCTTGTTGCTATAAATAGGTTCCAAATGATTTTGCCACCAAAAATGTCGATTTTTGTTTTGTCAAAAAATGAAAGTTTAGTAAATTTCGTCAAATTTCGTCAAAAATCAATATTTTTGACACGAAGGCCAGTTTACGTCATTTCGTCAGTTTTTCTTCGAAAACGAAATCTTTTGGAGTCTAAACATTATCGACAAAGCATTGAATCACTAGAGTCAGTGGTACGCGATCGACTGCGTAATGTATTAGGCCTATACAAAAGGGAACACTTTAAACATTTTGACTGAATCATTTGCTAAGTTACGACTGACATTATAATAACTTTGTTCGAAAATTCTTTAAATTTAACAGTGCTATATAAAAAATTTCAAAATTAATGTGGTTTTCTCTGTGCAAATATTTTGCCTTTAACTTGGTTCAAGTTTGCGCTTGTTATTGCAAAATCTCCGGAAGATAAATTTTTTGGAGAAATTGGCTGAGGTCAACTTTCGCTGAGACATAATTCTAAAACCAAAGTTCTGTTTACATGTGGGACCAAAGTCGAGACCGAGTTTTGCCTATTATATATAGCAAACGTGGTCTAGGACTTTAGTGTAAGACTTTAGTTTCGCATTAAAATCTCAGCGAAACTTCACCTTAGGCTATCCATTGAGCCTACTTTATCGTTGTGTATGCGATGCGATCGGACACGTGCTAAGATGCGTTCTGATATACTGAAGATCGACTGTTACTGTGCAAGTCGTCGTCAGTTTTATCATCCTCCGTTCCTGCTCCATGATGCTCCCCTCGTTCCTTTTCTCTCCGCCAGGCGGCGCCAACAGTCGATCGATTGGCTGCTGCTAATTTTCCTGTCAATTACGGCTGAGTTGTTTGGCGTGCCTCGGGGACGACCGACGGCGATTGTAGACAGCAGACCGCACGCAATAGCATGCCATAGCAGTAGTAAACAGGACCGCAGAAGATGCAGCGAAGAAGAGACGACAGAGGCGCATACATTTTTACGAATTTTGAAATGCCATGAAATTAAGAAAGTGCAAAAGCGAATTTTGACGAGTTTAAAAATTTAGTCAAGTTCGTGCATTTTTCCGAATTATAAAATTGGTACCGATATGCCTATGTCTAAGAAAGGAAATCTCAATCCGTGATGCCTGCAACATAAAGTTTAACTACCGTAATACTTAATGACAGTAAACGCAAGAAGCTCAGCTGCCGCTAGGGTGAACCAATCGTACCGCCTATATCAGAACTTTTAAAGGCCAGCGTCTGATTTGCAGTCTCGGAAAGCAAGCGATTTCCCAGAATGACTACACTCCCATATACACGCTGTGGTGACACTGCTATATCAAACGATACAATCAACAATAAGATGCGATACGGTAACTTGGCGCACGTGTGTAATAGCTGCAGGCAGCAACTCTGCATTGTGGCCAAACCGCTGCAGACAGAGACATGGTTACTATTCACTACCTACAGTAACTTGTCGTCGTCGTGCTATCCAACGGTACCATCGCTGTTTGCCGACCCCTATGACGTACGATTTAGCCACAATACATGCGTTGCAGACAGACGACAGACGGACGACACATCGTACCCAAAACTCGACCTAACGCTAACGGTCGGCGAAAACTAAGGATTGCGTTTGTAAAACGGTCCAGTGCATGGTGAACCGTTCGTCTTTCCGAAAGGAAACATCGCTAAACGATTGAAATGGTAGCAATTTCACAAAACTGGGACAGTCTATAAAGTAAACCGCCTACATACGTGTAGCTGCACACAGTCTACATTGGCGCGTTCGTTGGGCCTAGGCCTATAGGTCAATAGTTGCACTGACTGAGTGTATAGATTACGTGACAAGTCGCCGTGATGGATGCAGACATTGATCGCTGCTCACACGAACTCGCTGCCGAAAACACGCTAATACCTAATCGTCGCTTCTCGCACGCATTGCTGAGATCGTTGCATACCGTTAAGGCGTGTACAGAGCGACGTAACTGAACTGAACTGAACTGGCATGGTTTAGTTTTTGACGAACTGACCAATGGGCAAGAGGGGCAAACCCACTGGTCGTTGGTTGACGCGTACATTCGCGTAGTCACGTAGTCACCGACGCCGTTGGACGGTGCCAACTGTAATGCATTACTACTTGCCATTTGGTCGGTTCGTCAAAAATTAAATATGTAAGTACAGTTCAGTTCAGTTACGTCGTCCTGTAGGCCGACGCGACGCGTTTTTAGATCCCGGCGTCGACGGCTCGAAGCGTTTACGACTGACGCCATAATTATTCGACTGACTCGCATTTTTACGCGCGAAAGCAGCTACTGCTTTAGCGCGTCTTAGCCATCGCAATTCTGTCTATCCGTCTGACTGTCTGTCCGTCACACGGGTGGATCAGTCAAAAACGGTGCAGGCTGGAATCACCAAGTATTCACCGTCGGCTGCCTGGAAGACTGTAGTTTCAGGAACCGCAAAGTTTTCCCATAAATTCGAAGGGGGTCACCCCGAACGAGGGCGCTAAATGAGAAGTGGGTGGGAAAATTTTCCTTTTTAAATCAATAAGTTGCTGTATCTCAATAACGGTGCGAGATAGGGCCTAGGTTACTATAAATCACTAATAGAAAGTCTTACACTGGCTCTCGATTGCCACCGAATTCAATGACCTTGGATGACCTTAAACGCCAAATTAAGGATTTTAGGGACTTTTGGCGATTTTGGGCTGCGATGCACATTTCAAAAGCGAATTGCGCCGAATTCACTAGAAATAGACAAGCTGCACATGAAATTTTCAGCATTGAACGTACATTTCAACGGTTTAAGTCTCATCCTTCTAGATTCAAGGAAACCTGCGCACGGGAGCATCAAATAGCGGTACCCCAGAAAAGTCGTTATTTTACCGTTGTTGGCACGTCTACCGTGAAAACGGTTGCAGATAGGCATGGATACGGCTGCCTATCACAACAAGCCCTAGTGACGAACTTTTTAGTCGTATCAACATCGATAACTTTGAAAGACCCTGAACTCCAAAAATAAGGGGTTTCATTGTTTTTTTTGCAATTGTCGGCTGCGCAGCGCACTTCAAGAGTGAATTGCGACGAAATGGCTGGAGATAGACTAAGGCAATTTGCGAACAGGAACTGCTATAGGCTTTCGCGCTTTTATTGAGCATTAGCTCAAATTTCTTGTTTTCTGACGGCGGCGGCGAGGCAGATTAATCACGACGCAATGAGATATTCGCTTATCGTAGAGTCTAAATCAATGCTTGTTATACGTTTATTCCCCCATGCAAGATCTCTGGTAGTTGTTTATCAAGATTATATGGGACAATGCATGTGCATGATTATGCTAGTTTTCAGCATCAACTTTTCACAAGGTAATTTAGCGACATCTTTTAGGCGTGGTGGGAAATTCAGCAATCGTGTTATTGCAATTTTTTTCTGCCGAGTCTGTCAGTGAAATATTTCCTGGTAACGTTATGGACAAGAGTCCAGTGCCGTGTTTTTTGGAATCACAGTGTAGAATTACTCGTAGACTGTAGAAGCACTTAGAGAGCACAAACCTCCGTTGAGGTGTCTGATGGCATTATCGTGGTACCGCATAAAACTAATACTGAAATTTAAATAAGAAGCCAAGCTGTCGCCAAGGTAGGCCGACTGTGCCGCCTACTGTTGTTGTCTTCTTGGATTCTTTAACCAAGTTATTTGTAGATGTTTATGCTTCATCTAATAAGTGACTGAAGGCTCTAGACCGGTGTTGTTTTGTCGTACTGATACGTTACGTGAGATAGTGATATGACGTCATTTCAACGTCATACGTTTCGTAAAATTTCTGCGTTTTAGTCGTCAAAATAAGCGATAAAAGAAACTATAACGTTTCCAGGTTGACGGCCGTATTGTTACTAAAATACGGTCGACACTTTTCTTTCGATCTTTCGACATTTTTGCGTATTTTGCTGGTGCAGTGACAAAAAATTACAGACGGTAGGTTTCTTGCGTTTCCAGTAATTGTTCATATTAAATTTGCTTTGCTAATATGCTATTTGCAATTATTTAACAAATTATTGGTGACGGTGATTAAGTTTTTGTTTCATTAAAAGTTATATCTGACAGGAATAATGTCGGACGACGGCGAAGAAGAAGCTGAGGAAGAATTGGGGCCAAACCTCGGAGTAAGTTCTGCTAATCTTTTACATAATGCTAGTAAGGATAAAAAAATAAAACAGGATTTTATTTTTTACATTGTGTCTTAGTCGTGTCTTAGATTTATATAAAACTACACTGTGCCTGTTATGTTTGTTAATTGTGAATTTTATTACTTGTTTTTATAGTTCCAATATGTGTTGTATCAACTGAGAACTATTGTTTTTGGTAAGCAGTGGCGGATCCATAGATAGGCCTATTAGACAGTGGCGTAGCCAGAAATTTCAATTGGGTGGGCCTCGTCTCTTTTCTTCCCCTCCTCTTTCCCCTTTCCTCATTCCCTTTCCTTTTACCTCCCTTTTGCTCCTCCCATCACTTCCTCAGTCCTCCCCTTTTTCCTTCCCCTCTCTTCCATTAGATGTAGGATCCCCTAAAATCCAGCTATGGGGCCTGGGGGAGTGCTGTGAGCTCCCCTAGTGCCAAAATCAAATTTGATGCATTTCAGCTTTAAAAAGCTATGAGATCTGGTGGCAACAATTTTAATTAGGCTTTATTTTTTGGAGAATAAACTGACCAAATTGGCAAATTTAGTAAAGTTTTTAAACATATGATGTGTTTTGTGTGGATGATTGGGGAGGGCTCCCTGGGCCCCCTTGGCTTTCATCTCTCTTTCCTTTCTTCCCTTTCCCCTTTTTACATCCCCTCCTTTTTACTCCCCCTTTGCTTCTCCCATTTTTTCCTCTGTCCTCTCTTTTTCCTCTCCCTCCCCATCCATTAGATGTAGGACCCCTAAAATCCAGCTTTGGGGTCTGGGGGAGTGCTGTGAGCTCCCCCAGTGCTGAAATCGAATTTGGTGCATTTCAGCTGTAAAAGATGAGATCTGGTGGCAACAACTTTATTCTTTCGAGAATAAACTGACCAAATTGGCAAATTTAGTGGAGTTTTTGTGCGGATGATGTATACATGACATGTATAGCTTTTTGTGGGAAATCCATCTCAGAAATACTGCCATGTGGGGTTACATTGTTAGCTGTACCCAACAAAAAAGCCCAAGGGCAGAAAATAGATCAAATGCCATAGACTTGAAAACTCAGGTGCTGAAGGGGTGTTTTTTTTAAAAAAAGCAGATTACATACATAAATGGTTACGTTTGATGCACAAATTTGTCACAGTTTTGTATTATAAGTTAACTGAACACCAGCTAGTGGGGAAAACAGCCAACACTGCCTGTAAGTGACATTGTTTGTTTCATAATTTTATTTCACATTTGTCTTGTAATTAAACACGTTATAGGAGTATGAGGGAGAGCGTAATGAGCGCGAGGAGAGACATGGAATGGGTAAAGCGATTCTACCAAACGGCGACAAATACGACGGACAGTATGAGAATGGCAAGCGACATGGCAATGGCACTTACATGTAAATCTTTAGTACTTAACTAGTAGTAGTATCATACCATAGTAGTATTAGTACACTAGTACCTACATGTATGTCCACCTGCTGTAGGCTTATACTACGGCGTACAGTAAGTTAGACCATTGATCACAGTGTCTCCCACGCGTTAGCACTAGTTGATTCAGTGGATAAACTGTGCTAACGAAATATCTTGTAAATACACTATGCTAGGCATTCATGGGTCATTTCTGCCTCTTGGGGTTTAGGGGGTTGCAGTCCCACATAATGAGATGAGGGGTTACCAATATATTTCAACCAGCTTTAGAATGTGTAGAAAAGTTATGACTGAATTAAATTTAAGGCAATGTTCATGCCCATTGCCAGTGTACAGCTTCTGGGGTACAAAGTCACTTAGACCCCTAGCAGGGCTTCGCCTATCGACCCTGCTGACAGGCATCCACTCTTAGGTCGTTTTTAGAACACAACACAGTTTGCCGCCAGCCTTTTGGGTGCTAAGTATCCTTACGTGCATTAGTCTGCCTCAGTGATATGTTTCTAGGACTTGGCCTCGCCATCAGGGTGCTTCAAGGACAAAAAACAGTGACTTGGTCACTTGCAACTTTGGCCTCGGTCTTGGTTTCAAGTACATTTGGCCATAAACAGAAAGTCCTTGAAACCATCACTGGTCTGCCTGTTATGAAAGTCTGGTGCATTTACTCTTTATTTGATGCATTGCTGTGCATGGTGAATCGTAGATTCAAGAAGAGCAAGGCTCGTTTTGTCGGTGGTTATGTCGAGAACATGAAGGAAGGAAGTGGCGTCTTTATCTACCCGGATGGATCGCGATATGAAGGTCTGTAAACAGCCCTCTATTTGGTATAGTCATCATCAATCATCATTGTCATTTTTATTTCTGTCAGTAGTAATCTGATGATTTAGCAGGTTTATGTACGACAGTCTTTTCTTAATGTTCTCTGTCAAACGTTTTTATTTTCAGTTGCTTTCTTAGTTCAGTCTGTATTTGCTATTTTCTGCCAATTCCTCCACCAGGTAGCTTGATGGTATAATAGTAGTCTGCAGACAGGTCACCCATTTTGGTATATAACCAACACCAAGGTCAAGTCAGTCTTTCATCTTTCCGGGTAGATGCTAGGTCCAGCAAGCATAAAAGCATTGCCATTTTTGTCTGCCTGGATGGTTCATGCTATGACGGTCTTAGTACATTTTTATTAATAGTTGTCGTTGTAGTGGTAATGATTCTTGATAAAGGCCAGTGATATAGTAGTGGTTGTTGTAGTTGTAGTAGTTGTTGTAGTAGTATCCCAGGTGTTGTGATAATCACAGGTGAATGGGATGATTATAATAGAGTTGTCAGATACACTTACAGAGCTGTGTTTACTACAACTCCATTCCAGTGTATTAGTTGCAGTAGTAGCTGTCACTACAACAACAACAACTACTACTACTACTACTACCACTACTACTATGATTACTACTAGTACTGTGTGTGTTCACACAGGCGAGTGGGCCAGGAATGAGCGCAATGGAGAAGGCAAGTACACGTACGTGAACGGAGACGTTTATGAAGGCGAGTGGCGCAACGGACGTAAACACGGCGTTGGCACGTACAAGTACGCAGCCACTGGCAGCCACTACTATGGACAGTGGAAACACGGGCGTCAGATGGGCTATGGAGAGCTGGTACACACCAACCACAAGTACTATGGACGATTCAAGGACAACCAGGTCAACCAATGTTGTAGTTGTTGTAGTAGTATTTGTTTTAGTAGTTTGTTGCCACTGCTGGTTGTGGCTGGGTTACTTGTTTTACTTGTTAGAGAGCTAAGTGGTTTTACAGCCTATAGAGAGTGAATATGGGGACCAGTCATTTATCTAGAGACAGGACAAGCACTACTTTTCTATGTTTACCCAGTCAGCGATGAAACAACTTGTTGTAAGCAAAGTTTTTTATAAACCAAGCCGATGTCTGTGAATATCGTGAAATTGTGACAATGCTTTTAGCACAGCAGTCAACATGATCAGTCTACCCATAGCT
>Ga0056128_1003122_pt1 | contig 20127 bp, 13 predicted proteins | sample WorMetLIZISLAND2_FD_71113 | JGI IMG/M metagenome (GOLD analysis project Ga0056128, IMG submission 71113) | Marine gutless worms symbiont microbial communities from Max Planck institute for Marine Microbiology, Germany - Olavius geniculatus... ... | reverse complement strand
GGCAATACCGACGAAGCCTCAGCCTATAGCCACTAAATATTCAATTTCTTCCCTAAGCTTAGCTATGACCTTCACCTTAGCAAGACCCAACAACAGTTTTTTATAAGTAGGCATCTCTCACTCAGCCAAGCAGCTCGCTATGCTGAGCTGGCAGCACTAAATGACCTTTGAGAAACTTTTCTTATAAACCAGATACAAATTAGCTATTCATTAAATTAGCTATCCTCCATAAACAGTACAGTCGCAGAGTCGACGGCAACCGTCGTCAGTTGTTTTTATACCCCGTTTACAAGAGGAAGCATACAGGATGCAAACATGAAGCAAACGTATTTAAAATACACGTGCATGACGTGTGCTCTGAGTTTGCTTCATGTTTGCTTTGTTGTGTAAACGGGGTATTAGCTTGTTTTAAGCGCATCTCATTTCGTCGCACATTTGTGCGAGCACCTCGCACCTGTAGATAGACGCCGTGTTGTACGGACACAATGTTGACGTAGGTTTGCCAGCCACGTACTACGGCGTCACCAAGCGCCATCTGTGTCGGGTCGGTTATGATGACGTCACAAGGGGTGTCCTGGTGACGTCATAATGACGTCACACGGGGTAGTGTCCCTAATGACGTCACAGAGCGCCGTCTGTGTCGGATCGGCTATGATGACAAGGCCTGCAGACATTGCGTCATCACGCCGAGGTCGTTGCTTCGCCTCTTGGCCCCACGTACGAGACTCTGTAACGTCATCCATACACGAGCGCATTAGAGTTAATTTTAACGTTGTGCGCTACGTAAATTCACGTTTTATTTATTTACTTACTTACTCTACACAAAAAGCGACACAAGATAAAAAAACAAAGCAAAATAATTGTGCCGAACTGAAATAAAGGCCGCCGTTTTGTTTATGTAAATTAGTAGGTCAAAAATTAGAAGTTCGCTTGGAAACCACTGCAGGATAATCGAATTTAGCATGACAAAATAAATTGTGTTAAAAAATCACATTTTTAGCTTTTGCCCCCGAACTTGCTATAAATGCTTATAGAAGGTTTTTTTCTAAAATGCGTCCTGAAAAACTCGAATAGTAGGCCTATATGGTTATATACAAGACAGATTTTTCCCTTTCAGAAGCCTCTTACGCATCCGGTGTGTCCAGTTTTTAAAAACAAACAAAAGTATACCAACAAACAGTTGACTGACGACACGAGTCACGTCGAGACATCGACAAGAACGCAGAAGATAAATCCTATAAGTACTACGTCAGACTAATGAACTGAGTCCATCGCGTGACCGAACATAGAATCACGCTGTCCGTGGAGGCGGTTCTATGCAAGGCGTGGCTTAACGTTCAAACACATCTGATAAAATATAACTACGACGTAATGACAGTTTCACCGCCCACGCTTTGTGCACGTTATCTGTTTCTTTATTGGCAATTAAAAGATCAATAAAAACGACGAGGATGAAAAAAAGAAAAGGAAAATCTATTTCTTTTAAACAATAAAAATCACACATAAATTAGCTTACAACAGTCAACTACGGCACGCTACCAGAAAAAAACATTCTTGTCAAAGCATGCCACCCATCGCAACTACACAAAACGTTCCAATTACGGCAAAAAAACATAAAACGCGAACACGCTATCTGGAAGGGCTACCAACAACGAGAAGGTGTGGACTAATAAGATTAACAAATTGCTGTTTTCTTTTCATCTTTTATTTAAACGTAACTGTTATTATGCATTATTATGCTATTATGCATTTCAGTTTAATAAGTATGTAAGCAAGTAAGTTATTTTAATTGCAAGTGTCAATCGCACAAGTATTACATGAATGAATAATACACTGTGTCTCAAAAAAACATCCCCGACATTTTTAACTGTAACTTGAAAATCAATTACCAGATTTTGATAATTTTTGGCATAAATATTTCTGACATAACGTGCCATCAAACGATTATTTAGTTTTCCACTTCACCCAACGTTTGTTTCTGCACTACCTGGAGAAAGCACAACCAGCGAAATATCATTTTCTTATTCAATGCATTATGACTGCTTAATTAACATAACGCGTAAAAACACATTTTGTTCACATTTCTGACACTGTGGCTGACGTTTCATTCGCTTATCCATTTTTCTACTGCCTACAGTAAAATTGCTTAAAGTGTTGGCCCACTGTGCGAACACAAGCAAGGAGACGCTTTCTCCATTCACTTGGCAGCAGTATCGATACCGTTCTGCTCTAGACCAATACAGGCTCTACCAGTCACTTCTGACTTTACAACATTCCTAAACTTCATTTGGTAGACATACTGCTGCAAGACAGTCAAACCTTGTAATAGACTGCTGTTGAGGCTCACAAATTAAGACAGATGGAATTTATTGACGTTTTTCCATTCATTTTAACACGTATTATGCCTGGTCTACTTTCCCCAGGTACTGCAAAAGCAGACGTTGGGTGAGGTAAAAACTAATACACTTATTTAATAGCCAGTTGTGTCAGAAATACTTCTGCCAAATATTACTAAAATCTGCTGATTTTTATTTAAGATGCGATCGATAATGCGGGGGATGGTTTTTCAGGTTTTCTGTTTCTTTTAACGCATATTTCGTTTGATCTGCTTTCCCTAGCTAGTGCAGAAGCATACATTGGGTGAGGTGGGAAACTGAACGGTCATTTAATGGCGAGTTGTGTCAGAAATATTTGTACGAAAAATTATTAAAATCTGATAATTGGTTTTCAAGTTACAGTCGAAAATGTCGGGGATTTTTTTTGAGACACAGTGTATACACTCAGATACAGACACATAATGTCCGTAATATACAAAGTGATAGGTCCACACTGTAGGCAAAAAAGGCAAAAAAACATATACGAACACTAGAATCTACTTATAATAATTAAAAAGGCTTTGGTAGTAAAATTAGACTAATACACTGCTGAAAATTTGTGGAAAGGAAGATTATTGTTCCTGACCCCCGGGTCCTTTAGCACCCCGACCTCCCACGGACGGAATAGATCTACTTACCCACCTTTCGGCGGGTCGCAGGTGGCCAGTCGGACGTAGGTGTGATAGAACGAGCCGTGAAACGTGAAGCGGTTGATATCGTCGTCCGTTGCTGATGATGATGATGATGACGCAGTAGATCGTTGGTGGTCATCACAGAGCCAGTGCTCGGCGCCTTTGGGGTCAAAGTTGACGGATCGGATAAAGACCGTGGCAGATCGTCGGCCGAAGGCAGGCAGATGACGTCGACCGCACGCGTTGTGACGTCCGCCACCACACATCAATGCCTGTAGTGCAGTTATGTTAACAAATTTCTGAAACAAATGTGACTTCTAAGACCATTTTGGAATAGAAACTATAAATTTGAGCATGCTGAATTTAATTATCTCTGTTACCAAGCCGAATTTCACGTTTTTGACCTTTTGATATTTTTCTGTGCATAAACAAATTACAAAATAGCAGATAATTTTTGGGACATACGTTAATGTTTGTTATTCTTCGATCCAACTTCCGTTTTACTTGATGGGAATAAACGATTGCATTTTATTTACACGTAAGCCGGGTGTCGACTGTCGCACATTTCCTGCGTTCTAATAAAATATACAACGTCCTACGCGCTGGTGGTGATGGTTAGCGCATCATTCGGCAGGTTGCGGAAGCACGTCAGTTCCGAAAATCGGATCGGACAGTGACGGAAGTTGTAAATATTTGCCGTAAGTGACTTAATATACGTAGTTCACCGTAAAGACCAGTTTCCACCCATGCAACGTATGATGCAGCGCAAAAGCGATGTCTATTTTTACGTTGCGTTCTTTCCGTGCATTGCGTTCGTTGCGTTGCCTGCTTCGCGTTACTTGGAAACTACATGTAAAATTAAGCCTATGAATTTGGCTGTTTTCAGTTGGTATTAATTAAATCATAACGGCACTGTCCTAAACCGCACGTTATTTGCAACTGCGCCGAGTTCCGTGCGATCAGTTGTGGCAAGTAAAAAATCACGATTTTAGTTTAACGTTTTACAAGCGCACGAAAGTTGTTTTAGACGAATTCGCTTTAGTGCAAGCGATTTCGCCTATAGCTATCCATTTCTCCGTAACGTGCATGGTTTGTCGTCCGTTTGTCGTCTGTTACATTCGGGCACCTTGCTCAAACCGTTCGACAGATTTTGATGCACATTATGCTAAATGAAAGTTTGTGCATGAACCCCTAGAGAAAGAAGAAATTTGAGGTCAAACCCTTAGCCAAAACGAGCAAATTACTTTCAACGTACGTAAAATGTATGAAATTACTATTTATCTGGTGATAGTGTCCATAAACGATTCACCCTTTTATCATATTAGGCCTACTTTGGTGCTCATTTTCTAACGTCTAAGGCTTAATATTGTGAAGGCACAAACTTGTTTATCGTCGGCGAGTGTGAGGTTAGTGCTCATCAGGCAGTCGCGATTGTGTCGGAACAGCACGATGCGAGACTGCTTGGAAAGCGCGTCAAACGTCTCCAGGTGGGACGGATGCCAGCCCGAGTCGACTGTAACCGACATCTCGACGTCACTCAGTACGCAGTAGTCCGTGTACGCCAGCATCTGTGCCGTACGCGCGAGCAGACAAACGATAACAAGAATTTTTGGTCAGCAGCGGCGCTAGTTAAGAAAGTAAGCGGCGGAAAGTTGTAGTTTTTCGACGGTCAGCTGCAAAATTTATAGATGGTTAGAATTTCAGCTTTGTCGTTACCTTAAATTTTTCCAAAATTGGGAATTTTTAGCCTTACTTTTTCCGAATGTTTAAAATTTCGAGGGTGCACTGAATTGCTTCTTGCCTCTTGCTACGAGGTCCCTAAATTCCATTAAAAAATCGAAAGCCATAACAAGTCCGCAACATCTTAACATGTACAGCTTGTTGCACGACTTGTTCTCCAACAGTCCACAACAAATACAAATAGTGGAGATTGGACCATAACGAATTTAGGACAAGACTAGGTTTCGCGGTTTCGGCATACAGAACGGCTCAAAAATCAACCATCAAGTTTTCACGACAACTGCATTAAATACCGATCACCAATTTCGAAGCTATTTTACTGGCAGTAGTGAGTATGCAACAAAGCGACCAACACCACACCTTACATCTTAAATGTTTTGCTGCCTTACTTTGTAAAAAATACCAATGTTAGTTTTTAAGTATTAATATCCAGTAAAATAAATTTGAGAGCAACAGCAAATTGTTTATAATCTTTTTTCCCAGTTCTTCGTCAATACTTTTACCGCGCAACGCAAAACACTACAAAGGCGCTGTATTACGTTTATGGGCTACGAGGTGAAAGCCTAGCTAGTGTGGCTGATTGGGGCGGTGGTATGTCCGCCGGCTGCAGCGTGGGCCTAATCGTTCATAAGCGCGCGGACAATGGATGGCCGCATGATGCGTTGCGGCATTATTAGCTCATGCCAATCAGCTGTCACTTGCGAGATTGCGAAGAGCTTTTAGAGTGACGCCAGTCACCCTCGACGTTAGCAACTTAGCAACGCTACAGCAACAAAGCGTCTACGCTAGATTTTACCAGATTTTTCATAATTTTCGCCACGGATATTCATGAAATAGCCTAACTGATCATCAAATAACAGCTGAAAGTTTTCACTTTAGCCAACATCTGCTTCTGCACTATATAAGTAAGTTAGTAAGTAAGTAAATGTCAGCGCGAAAACCCGCCGAATCTGAGGACAACGGGACAACAGGACAGCGCCAAAATCCTTATTTGAGACACTGTCTGATAAAAAAATTGTAATGTTTGATTAGACCGACTCGGAGCAGAGTGAGGTCGTCGTCGTGAAGAATGGTGGACTGTAGCCGAGCTCGTCGCTCGTCGATATAAGTCCACTCGAGCGAGGAGTGATCTCGACCAAAGCGCAGCCAGACTGATCCGTCTCGCCGTGCACTGACGTAGACGCCGCGCGGAGAGCCGAGGCTGTCAGTGATCGTCGAGTAACCACTATCATGACTGCACCAGTCGCCACCGCTACCGTTTCCTAGCACCCCTGCACAACCACAGATGCTAAAAACATTAACTCGTAAATTGAAAACGTTTACAACATGTCTTTAATTTTAGAACAGGCATGAAAAACATTGATAAAAACAGAAACATTTAACTGCGTGTCCATACAAAAAACGCACAGCAGGTCAGTTCAGTATCGAAGTCAGTCTGAGAAAAGACTCAACGCAATTTGCCAGCGAAAACTGCACCATGTTAATTTTGTATTCCACGTTTTAACAATAACAAACGAAACGCATAAAAACACGTTTTTATACATTTCTAAAATAACATTAAAACATTTTAATATCTATGCTTACAACACATACACACGGCAACAATGCTGATTTTTGAGCACGTAAGGGATTTATAGTCGGACGGACAGACAGACAAACAGACAGGCAACACCCGTAATGCGGCCTATAAGAGGGTCGCATATTAATTATTCAAGAACAACACTAAAGTGAAAGAGAGCGTGCAGCAGCAGCGCAACGAAAATAAACGAACAGTAAAAACCCTTTTGAACTATACGCATCAGTACTTTGTCGTCCAATCTCTTGCGATATACCCCGCGATGCGCTTTTTTCTTCTAATAGCGGTTACACACACGACCTTGCAGAATAAGTAAAACATTTCAAGAAAAAAAATAAAGTTCCCTGCGGCAAAATACTGCCTTGAATTGCTCAATTGTTAACGTTACGTTTGATTCGCAAAATGCAAAACTGCAAACTGCGGAAGTTTGTTGGTTTATGCTGTTTTACAAAACAGCTACCACGAAATCGTATGTAACATTTTGTTTTTTTCCCAGCAAACTACTGTTTAATGGGTCTTTTCTGTTTTTACCATTTTGTGCTTAATGCCATATTTTGTTTAATTATTTAGACAGCTGCTGTAAGTGCAGCATTTGCCTAGTTGTTCTAACATTGTTATGCTATTTGTACATGCTTCGGCATATTAAAATCACTAATAAACGAACAAAGTACGAAATTTAAGACTGGTCGCTAAAACTTCTGTTAAAGAAAAAATGCTTTAAGTGTTGGCCAATACAGGCTATCGTCACACGTTGTGGCATGCATTAGTATTTGTTTCGACAGCGTTGTATTGCGTCCCTATTTCATGAGAATTAAAAAACACTTTTCTCCCATGCGAATGTGACACTTTACACCTTAACAGTACTTTAACTACTGTTTACTATTTATCTGTGTTTTATAGTATAATATACGGTAAAAACTAGAGTCTTTCGCGGAGCTGACGGTGAAATTTCGTAAGCCTGGCTTGCGGAGTTTCGGCGCAGAGTCAAGTGTGTGACAAATGAACAGTCAGACGGACAGACACCTTTGCGACAGCAAGCTATGCTGACGTTTTGTAAAAAATGTGACAAAATAGCCAAAACGCACGACAAACGCAAATAAATGTGCAGCGCAGACACTAAACGTGCAGACGTAAATACAAATCTACAGACAAACTATTGTAAGTGTAAAATATTACACCGTGAGAAAGTTGCACGAAAGGCTATTTGCATTTTGCCATTTGATAATTGACTGACCTATGTATTCAATCAATCAAGTTTTATTTCAAACATTCAACGTCCATAGTACATGAATAAAATTTAAAAAGCAATAAAACAGTAGTAAGAAACAAAAATAAAACATATACACAGCACGATCCAATACTGACAAGATATTTGACTACAGCATTACCACTACATGTAAACTGCATATTAAAGGAAAATTTATAATTATACAAAAAAGTGTCAAAGCTGGGAAACTGCAAATTCAAAAAATAGCTGTAACACTATACAGTCTGCCATAACGAAAAAAACGTCATTATATATCTGTGATACCAACTTTTCAATTTGTTCAGACAGTTAACTGTATAAGTATTCCACAATGCAGTACCATACATAGACCTACATAAACCCAAATAACCCATCTTTGACTTTCTTGGAACACTTACCAAATCTACATAAAGAGTATTTGTTCTTATATACATATAATTAGTATTTCTTCAGCTATATCTAGTAAAAATTTCGTGTAAATTGGTCATCATTTGATTGAATTATGAAAGAAAAAAAACGCCTTTTTATGAAATACCGTGTATATGAAAACAAATACTTTTCTGTGTAGATTTGATAGGTGTTTTAAGAAAGTCAAGGCTAGGTTATTTAGGTCTTACTGTTTATGTGTTTATGTTTGTATTAATATTTAATGTGTAATTTTACATATTACGCATTTCAAGCTGTAAATCCTTATCATCAGCTACTCAGTCTACGAAATGCGTTTGTTCTAACTTTTCATGTGTCAGCCTGTAAAGTGCAGACTGAGTAAAACTCAGTCTAAAAGGCTTTGTGACAATGAATAGTCGCATCGCTTAAGGATGACAAACTCGTGTCAAAACGTCGGTCGGACTGTGTGACGTTTTTGCTTTTATCACTTCTCTGTCAGCTACAATTTGCGTCGCTGTCGTATACCGTAATCTATCATTATCCCCTTTTGCTTATTTCGCTCAAACCGAAATTACATGCGAGAAAATGTCTGTCAATAAGCTTACCACACGGTGGAGATATCACAAACTTGAAAACAGAAAGCCAGCCAGCGTGTCGCCAAATATCGAAAAATTTTGAATACAAAAATCGCAACAATTTTAGACACTGGCGTCGTGGGTTAGATGAAACTGAAGAAAGGACAACAAGTTGCAGGCTTTCCCATAGCCAACTGCGAATTTCCACCACAGGAAATACGGGGGATTGTTTGTCCGGAAAAGTTTTTTAATATAAAAATTTCCAGTTTTACGTTACGTATTTTCGGAAAAAAAGTTTTCGACAAGAATAGATTGTCCGAGAAAATAAAATTGGGTAGGCAGGTGTTTTTTGTTCCCGCCTCTTACGACGCAGCTGGTTTTTAAACATATATATGTAAAAAAACTTACCATTTACAACTGTGTGTAAGGACGATGTGATGATATCAGTCATCTAAAACAGCAAAAATCATTTGGGTAATTGTAGATGGGGCTATGCATATGGCGTCCTTACAAGCTGACTTTAGTTGGTAATCACTAACATATGTTTTATTGCCAAAAGTCGGGGAATGAGCCTGACGCACGTAAGTAGCGCTATAGCAGGATCCGTATCTTTACCTTTTATTTTTTAAGGCAGATCAGTATACCTCCGGTCGGGTACAGAACGTTGGATGTGTCCACTACTGCTGCTGCTCCTACTACGCTGCTGCTCGTTATACCTGGAAATCAAGGTTGGCTGTGGTAGACTTCGACTGGCGTCGTCTAATTGCCAAACTCTCAATCCGCACCTCCGTCGGATGCAAGGATCTTGGTGATATTTGTTGTACAAACCAAGGTATAGGCCATTTTGTCTTAAATTTTGTTGCCATGGCAACAAGGGTCGGTAAGGGTAAAATTCAGTTAGCAGCATTTGATGGCCCATTCCCGAAAACCCCCTATAGGCGCAAAAATCTTGCAAAAATCTTTTACGCAAGCCGAGTTATAGCCAATTTTGCCCCAAATTTCGTTGCTATGGCAGCGGGGACCAACCGGGGGTAAATATAAATGTCACCGTTATTAGGCCGACCCCCAAAGCCATATCCTAGAACCAAAAATTACGACTCTATCTTGCACACAACGAAAGTTATGACAGTTTAAAGAATTTTTAGATTTTCTCCCGGGCGCCATTGTAATTTTTTGTCGAATTTTTCGAATAGATAAGTCAAAAATTAAATTTTTTATTTTGTAACATTAAAAAGGCACTTTTTTGCAGAATTGCGTCATTTGACGTCGTAAAAATCGGTTTAACGGACTCGCCCGTAAGCGAGTTGAAGAACCAAAAAAGTGTGGTAAATTTCGAACAAAGAGGGTGTATATTTCACCTATATGGGAGCAAAAACCCTGGGTGGATTGAGTCCAAATTTTTTGGTGGTAGGGGTCCACGACGTAATCACGCCATTCAAATTTAGTGACGATCGGTTCAGGGGTTTTTGGTTGGCTGAGGGTCAAAGTTTGCCTTTTCCCATCGACTTTGAATGTCGTCCTTTCCACTGTGTCCCATGTTATCTATGATAAAAAAACAAAGGTAAAAAAGCGGTAAAAAACGAGAAAAACCGTAACATCAGCACAGACAAGTGTTAGCTGATTTCTAACGTTTTGCTGTGTCGTTTTTTTTCGCCGCACGTTCAAATAAAAACAAATAACGGATATTTTATGCGTCAAACTCACTGGACTCAAATTCGGACTTAGTGGACCTGACTATACATCACTGGTTGCAAGTTTCGCGGAAAAGTGAATTTCACACCACGTGGTGTTGCTTGTTGAGAAAGAAACGTATGTGCAAATGATGGATACATTGCATGCTTGCAAGCTTCGTCTAACAGCAACAGCCGTCTCATCGCATACACATGTCACTGAGCTGTAAGCTACATCACCACCCAACGCAACACACGGAACGAACGCAATAAACGCAAGAAGAACTCAACGAACGCAGCCGACGCAACAGCCAAAACGCGAGGATCGAAGCGATGTCTATTCCTATAGGCTTCATCCTCAACGCGTGCACACTTTACCGAGCACGGCAAGCAGTCTGGTAAACTAGCAGTCTTCGCCTGCAATGTGCAACATCTGCGTTATACAAATAACTTAAAGAATCGGCTTACCGGTAACATTGTGGCCGGGGAAAAGACAGGGGGCATTTGCCCGTAATTTTAACGTGTCGATAAATTTTCTTCTAAAACCGCAAAATTTTAGGCTATAATCCCCATTTAAAAGAATCGGAGCAAAATTAAGACTTTGAGCATCCACGATCTGTTCCGTCAAAAATTTGTATTTGTCTGTTGAACAATTACAGCTTCCTGCCCCTACTTTTTTTTAACCCACAACGCCGTTCCGCTTTACCGTGCATTTTCTATCACTGCTCGTCTTTAGCCGCAAACAAGGTGTCATTTTTCATCACGCCAATGCACACGCTCAGTTTTCAGTTTTGAAAACGTTGATCCGTCCGCGAAATTAATGCGATTGTTTGCTCTGCGTAACGTACACGGCTTACTTGTGTTCTCACCCCCATTCCTTTCTCTTATCACTCGCTTTCCATTTCCGTTTTTTACACACGAAAACGACGACATTAATTTCGTCCGCTTTGTCCGTTAATTCAGTGTGCACAATGATTGTATAAAAATGTGTAAGAAACCAGCATATTTTAACAATTTCCGTCGCTACTTAATGCCAGTTTCTACTTTCGAACTCGCTTGTCGTGCATTACTAATTCAAAGTTTCGTTAACAGTGGCATTCAAAAATTCGGCAACAGATTTTAAAAAAATTAAGCTTGCAAACATAAATGTTGATCATAAGGTAAAAAAAATTTTAAACTTATAAACAAAATGTAGCGCAGACTTGATTAATTTTTCACATACTGAACAAAGCAAAACACATAATAATTCAAATCTGTTTATTCTACTAGCAGTTAACTAAATAAGTAAGTAAGCAAGCAAATTTGCATAGCACAGTGACAAAGCCGAGTAGCTTAAAAATTGTGACAAGTCTTTACTGTTTCCTGCATTGCATTTACGAGAAAAAAAAGCTTATTTTTACTGCGGCGTCTACAAAAGAGCCTCCAGCGATTGTCTGTCTGCTGCACAGAGGTAAATATAGCGACAATGTAGAATAAGGCGAGAGCTAGCTAGCTGTATTGCCATTGCGGGGTCCATCGTACGCCGTGTTAAGATGCCCATGACGACAACCAGCACAATGATCAGGGTCGCTATAGCGTGCCAGCATCCAACATCCCCACGACAATAACCCCCTAAACCCTTTGCGACAAACCCTTTTTTACGACCAAAAAACCGTAACAAAACCCCTGTAACAAAACATTCTGTGACAGACCCCTTTACGACAATAACTTCTACGACAAAACCCCTACAACGGAACCCCTGAATACAAAATCCCCCAACAACAAAACTTTCGCTACGACAAAAAAACCTTACGAAAAAAGCCCCCTTTCAGACAGACAAACCAACCTTTAAAACGAATTTTTTCTACGAAGTCTTTTCTTCGACAAAACCCTCTTTACGGCAATATCCTTAGGACTTAACGCCACGCTAAAGTTAATTCGTCCTTCATCATCATCATCATCCTGTTCACGTATGCTTAGAAACAGAATAGATTGTAGCTGGGTGGGACTGGGAGTTGTTCAGCGTGTACGGCGCTATGGCGTGCCAACAGCAGCGTCCCTACAGCATCGCACATAGTTATTGCGACAATAAAATGACGTGTGTCGGCCAGCCAGCTAGCAATCGTCGCGTCAACAGCTCCGCCATTCATTTGTTGTCGTTACAGCATGCAAAACGCTGCGCGCCACGGTCGTCGTCGTCATCTTCGTCGTGGACATTTTGCATTATCGGCTCTCGTCCATAAGTATACGCAAACAGTGTTCATTATATTGCACGGCGGCTGCTCAGGCGTCGACGTAAAGCGACGCCGCGCGCCGCGCCGCGGAGCAACTATAAAACAGTCTTCGCTCGTCTTTGTTTATTTCAGACGTTTGACCTGGTCGCTCGCTGCATGGCAGTCCTGCGAGGAATGCGCCGAATATCGATCGCGTCGCCGTCGGTCTGAAGGGCGTGCGAGATGGAACTCGGCGACCGCAGTCAACAATTGGAAGCTATTGCCGCCAGGTCTCCTTGCAGACGCAACGACGCACTTTAGCGCGACGACGACGGTTCTTAAGCCTGCTCAAACTCCAGTCGCTTCGACCTGTTTGTCGATTTGTTGCACCACAAGTCCACAGACAGTGGAAACACTGCAAGTGGAGTGGAGCTTTAGTCTTTGGCTCAAACTTTATTATTTTAATTTACTCTGGATTTGTTGTACATTTTGTGCGACTTTTTATTAACAGTGCCGTCGTTACAAGGGTGGATAGAGAAAGTGCAATTGCACAAGGGGCACACCCTAAATTTTGGGCTGTCGGAAAAAACGTCGAATTTTTTATTGGCAAATTGTCGTACTAAAATGCAAAATTCAAAGCTAAAATCTCCCTGCTTACGTTTCAAACACGACGTCGCTGGCTGTAAAACTTGTTTATTGTTGTCCAACACGCTTTCCCGTGTACAAATTGTTGTGAATTTTTGTCGTGTGTTTGTTGTACAACGTGCCAGTGTTTTCTATCTTTTCAAATCTAAAATCAAAATTTGATATTAATTCCCTGCTGTTTTTTTCTTCTTTGCTCTCCGCGGATCTGGGGTTAAACGGTTTGTGGCGCATTCTAAGCTAAAAACGGCGCTTCTGATGATAGTAATTTTGCATACACTCTTAACGAAACTTCTCTTTTTTATTTATCACTGGATGCAGTTGCGACTATTAGGTATAGGGATAGAAGCCTCCGCAACATGGTACAAGAAAGCAGCGCAAATCCACAGGAAAGCGAACTAGTGGAGTTTGGGTGGAGTTTAGCGACGGCCGTTCTTAGCGTCGTTGAAGCGTGCAGCGGTCAGCAATCGAACACTGCACCACGCTCACTAACTGACCGACTCTCTGACTCTGTGCGTAAAATGACGCGATGAACTGGGAACCAGCTTTTTTGTCACGGATGGTGACGGCAGATATAACGAAGCGAAGGTTTAGTTAGCCCAAATTAAGAACGTTACGAAAGGTAGGTTTCGAAAGCCGCTTCGTGCCGTGGACATGAGCTTGAAACGACTATCGTTTACAATACGAACGGCTCTATACTTTCTGTATTCTTTACATCCGCATGTGACCACTGTGCTGGAGGATGAGAGATAGAGAGCTAAAGGTCTAGCAGCAGGTGTTTGCTGATTTCATGCATCTCTTACAACAATGTGTGCAAACTGTCATCACGTAACTATTATCAGTGTACGTTGTATATACGTCAATGCCAACGCTATTTATAGGTCTTTTCCCCTGCGGCAAAAGCTTTTTTGTCTACATATATACACATGTATTTGTATACATTTGTATTCCGTGCAATCTATCATTCTTTCATGTAACATAATACGGAGATACCGTTCCTGTCTGTACAGGCATGATTTACTTTCTATGGTTATTTTTGTGTGCTTAAGCATATAAAATATTTGGTTCATGCATTCATTCATTGACTGATTCATTCATTACCTGTGTCGAAGAACAGTAGGCCTGTCTTAAGCTACGTTAAACATAACAAAAAACAAAACTAATTCGTGTTTTATAAGGAACAATAATTCTTCATACAAACTTTCATCCAGACAGCCAATAACTAAAATAGACGTCTGCGTTTTTGCATCAACTTGACCGGTTTTTCGATTACTATAGCTACAACGGCAATTTTACTTTATCACGGCGCTCTATCGCACGTTGCTGTCACAGTCCAAGAAACTAGTTAGTCCCTTGGGCATCACTCGACGGGTGAAAAAACGTCTCGACCGAAGGACGCTGAACGTCTCTGGCAAGTCGTCAGTCAAGCGCGCATGCGTGCAGCTACATCCGGTCACGTGGTCAATATGGCGGCATGCGCCATACTTCAATCGTTTCACGCTCCCGTGGCTTTGCATTGCCCGGGAACTGGCATTAACGTCAATGACATACTGATTCTGTGCACATGACGTCTTCGGTGATATCCGGCGCAAATATATATGAACTTGGGAAGTAAGCTGTAGACTTCTGGATACAACTGTCAACATTCTACACGGTGAGGTGTAATTACTGGACCCTCTTGCGCCAAATGGCCGAGCCTTGTACCTATGCCATAGATGTAAAAAACGTTCCAGGAAAAATAAAAACATTTTATTTAGTATAGTTGAACTAACTAAGTAAACTACATCAAAATAAATAAATATTAATTCGTTTCTGTGGTCCCAAAAGTGCTTCACAAAGCTTTTGGTGGGATTTTCAATGCACGTTTTTTAAAATAAAAAACGTTGAGCAAAATAAAAAAACGTTGAAAAACGTAAAAAAAAAGTTTTTACATTTATGACCTATGCGGTTTTTTTGCAGAAAAATTTCCACAAACAAAACGTGAGATAACGCTGCATGCAATGCCGCTAAATTTGCCCACGGTTTCACCTCACTAACTGCTTTTATCGTGTAATTTCTGCGTCGGTGTGGCGTCGTAGTTTTCTAATTGTGTCTGTAGAAAGGTCGGCTCACAGAACAACCGGCGTCCATTTTGTTGAGCCTGCTGTCAAAGTCTGGCGACAAAAACAGCATGGTGATCTTTTTTCCGGTGGCCCTCTGTCTGTACAACATAGTGCACTGCTTGCTGTACTATCCTATTAATGCAACTTCTTTGTTTTTCGTCATTCTTTTCATTATATTAACTTGCACTTTTTGCAATTTCCGTGTTGCAATTTTCTGATTATTGCCAATGGCGTTTGACCGCTGAGAAATGAAGGACTACTTACTAAGTACTCACTTACTTACTTACTTTTGACAGACAGCACGCAGTCGGCAGATCACCGCGTTTGTCCTGTTATACTTCTTGTTTTTGTTGCCATCGTGTTGGCTTGGCGGCGACGTCAGCATCTGACAAGCGTCGTAGTTGCTGCCTTGCGGCGGACGCCGTTTGCTGCCAATCTCGAGTGGCATTCGCCAGTTCAGACAGTATCTTATACTAGTACCATGGCGCTTATGGGGTGTTTGCACGATCCAGCAAACGTCCAGCAAACTTCAAGCAAATGTATTCAAAATACACGTACTAATGCTAGACGTTTGCCTTAAGTTTGAACAAACACCCTATTACTGAGGACTGGATCTGACCGCTAGCAAAAGGTGTCAACGCCACCTGACGTATTAAATGCAAACTCCATCATTTGACAAGCTGTAGGACTTGCTGCAAGACTTCAGTTTGTTGCACGTACAACTATAGTTGTAGACTTTTTGTCGGACATTTGTGTTAGATTTTCGTATTATCAAATTAAAATTCTGAACACTCGTAATGTCCTCTTTCAGAAATTTGCAGTTGGCTGTCGGCAAACTGCCACTTCCAAGTTCCCGCACACAACGCACGACGTCGCTGGTGAAGCAGCCGCGATGCAAGCACTGCGACCTTTTGCTGCTGTTAACATTACGTTACCAACCTACGCAGGCGTAGCTTCTGCACGGCTATAATTGGCATTTTCGGTCTCATTTCTGTAATTGTCCGGCGCGCGCTATCACCGGCATAACACGAACTGGCAAGACCAACTGTAGCGGTACACGGGCGGCTTGTTTCCGGTGAAGCGACTGTTCTCGGAACGTCGTCGTTCCGGGTAGAGATAGACTGATGCATGCACAGGGCGCTCGTCGTCGCTTGTAATAGCGTGTCATAGCTGCGCGCTGTTCGTAGCGCTGTTTATGACTCGTTCTGAGCTGAGCAGCGCGCGCGTTTCTCGGCGTTCAGTCGTCGTCTCAGGCTCGTAAAAGCCGCAATAACTTAAAAACTCGCACAGTCGCACCCGTAGCAGTGTGAACGCAGCTATAGGCTCATAAGAGCCGCTGCAAGCATCAACCCGTACGTTGAAATTTGTACCACGTTGACTCGAACTCTTTTTAGTGTTTAGTCCTTAAGGCGAGTACAAAGCGACGTGACTAAACTAAATTGAACCGAAATACAATAACGTCCCTGTTTGGTTTAGCATGTAGTTACGGCGCTCTACACGGGCTTTAAGGCTAGCAAAAGTCTCAGTAACTAACAACCCGTACGTACGAGTCCGAGTACGGGTTTCGACGTACGGGTTGTTAGTTACAATCGTACCTGCATCAATGTGAACGCAGCCTTAAGGCGCGTACAAAGACACAAAAATATAAATGAACCGCCAGTTCGTTCGCTTTGTACAGTTCGTGCAACGCAACTAAACGGACATTTCATTTTATTTTCAGTTCAGTTCGGTCGCTTTGGCTTTGGCTTAGGCTCGTAAAAGCTGTGCGGGCGGCAGTGCCGAGAATTAGCCGTTTCGGCGTTGCGACGCGTCGTCTTTTCGGCGCTCGCGATTCCGACGACGTTAACGCGCTGTAATTAACTGTTGGCGGACGACGGACGGCCATGATGGTCGGTTGGCTGGGTGAATGGTGTTCCATAGTAGCTTTAGCTTTCACGGTGATTTCCCGGAATTGTGGTTAAGGTAAGGGTGAGCCAATCAGATATTTAATTAACCCGTAGTTTGCTCGGTTGGCTGGGTGGTTTCCCATGGTGGTCTTTCTGAGCTAGTAAGTATGCAAGTAAGTAAGAAAAAATTAAAAATCGACGAAGTTAGGGTTAGTGTTAGGGTTAAGATTAGTTGTATTGGGTGGTCTCCCAGGGTGGTCTGGTTGCGTCAGAGCGACCAGTCTGCACGTCGTCGTCGTCGTTGCCATCGACGTCACGTCCGACTGTGGAAGAGTTTGGTACTTGTGACAGGATGACTTGGTTCTCAGTTTTTATAGTCGGCTACATTCAGTCCGAATACGACTCCGAGTCAAGAGAGTCCAAGTCCAGTAAGCTCTACAAGACAGAACGTTCGTGAAATTTTGCGTTCACAGTGTGAGCACGTGGCGAGAAACTACAGCAGGATAGAACGTTATGAGACAGTTTACATTCGGTTGTTGATGCTACCACAACGAAACAATTAGTTAAAATTACAGTAAATGCAGTTACTTTCACGTCACACGGCACTGAGTCTGAGTCATAAAAATAACCACTTGACTCCGACTCGGGTCCATTGCCGCACTCCAGTAGTAGGCCTATTACATTTCCAAGTTAAGTTGTGTTAAACTTCGTGCTTTGTGTCGATTTTATGCGCCGTTTCGGCAACGGTTTACAATTCTGTTAAGATATACCAGTGCTTGCCGTTTCTGAGTTGGGTGAAAAATACCCGAGTGTTTCGACATCTTAGACGGTCAGCCTACGTTGGACCTGCGGCAGTCTGTCTACAGGGCACAGTCTCTGATACGCTGTATTACCGCAACGGTCTAAGGTTGATGAAACCGAAAGCTAAACACAGCATGCAGTACGGAATAAATTTACGTCGAAAAATTGCGACAGTGATCGATCGTATTATAGGCCTATACTTTCCATCATTAATCGATTTCGGTAGCCCTAGGAATATGTGGTGCAACAGAAAGATGGATCAGTTAAATATAAAACCCCGTCGCGAGAGAACATAAATTGCAACAGATTAGTTGCAGTTAATTAGCGTTTGCAGTTTCAGCAAAACGCTGTCTCAGTAACGTAAGCTTATTAAATTATGATTGTTTAATAAGAAACAATGAATAATGTACATGCAGCAATGAAGCCACTATGCATGTAGGCATTGCAGTCTTTAGGCATGTAAGCAACAGAAATGAACGAAACTAAACTGAATCGCACTAACACATTTTAGCTCAGTTAAGTCAAGTTAGTTCGTTTAGTACAGTCTTGTAGACTTAACTGAGCTGAACTAAGATTTCCGTTAAGTCGAGTTCAGTTTATTTCTGGCGCTGTGCGTAAGCCTTTAATCTACTACACGGTTTAGTTTTCAACAATCACACACGTCCACTGGATCAGCGATGCCGTGTCCAAAAATACAAGTTCATAGGCTGGCGACCAACCTATAACTAGCTGCTAATAATATGCAGACATACAAATTATTGTTTAATATTAGGCGGCATCGCTGATGCGATTCCACCTATTGCGACACATTTCTCCGTAGCGTGGTCTGCCCGTCGTTTGTCTACCACATTTGTGCACTTATACCGCTTTTACCGCTTGACAGATTTAGATGCCATTCGGCAGGTAAACTTGTTCGATGACATGATAGGCTACTGTGTCAAATAAACCCAGAAGAAAAAGAGATTTAAGGGTTTGACCTCCCCCAGCCAAAATAGGCCTTTGCAATTGCTTCCGACTTAGACGTTAAAATTCCCGAGCTATAAATTTGTATTCCTGACGCAGTAATATTGCTGAGCTCAGCAGAGCGAAAATGACAACTTGACACGGCGCGTCGTCACCGCCAATCGCTGACTGGCAGGTGATGAAACTCAATTCAAGATAATTCACTCCAGTCGCGTCATGCAGAGCATTTTCTATGACGAGAGAGCCTTTGTGGCGATTCGAACCAATCCGAATCAGAACGCACTGTAACGGAAATAATTTGAAAACACGTGTCATCGAATACGCAGAAAGAGTTTGACAGCAGCGTTCGTTTGTTACTGACTACAGAACACCACTGATGCTGCAATGTGAACTGTTTCATCGCCCTGGCATCATCAAGTGACACATAACCCGTGATGGGTCAAAAAATTTCTGTCTTTTTTTTCTTGACATAAATTAATGACGTCTTTATTTGTTCATATACTGATCGAAAAAAAGTTTATTTTAGCACGCACAGAACTGCGCAGACAAAAACGAAATTAAAGTGGCTACTGATTTGCAGCGACAATAAGCAGACTGTTGTTTAGAAAACATTGTTTAGTTGTTTTTTTCTTTATTATAAAACTGTCCAAACTATTTATACTCAAGTTACTAAAACAAATTTACGGACTTTTGCTCATTTAACATTACCGGTAACCCACATTACTAGGCCCACTTACTACTGTAAATTATTGCTTACTGCAAATGTTGTATACAAACTAAAATCGCGCATAAAAACTACGCGTATAAGATTGTTAGACAAAATAAATGGTGACCGACGCCGCCAGTAACCTACAGGGTGTTCCAAAAAACGGATACCCAGTTTTATTTTGGGGATAACTTTGGTAATTTAGCACCGATTTTAACCATTCTTTCATTGTTACAAGCAGAAATTTATGGCGCGTAAACGTGAAGTTTTTCCGTTTACCGCACCTTTATTGTGTGACCACATTACCTAGCAAGACAGTTCTCAGTTTGTAAGCCCATGATCAAACAGCGATCATCCGTTGTTATTCTGCCCATATCAAACGATTTATTCTAAAAATTATTACTGGTAAACAAAGTAAATAAACACAATATGACGTAACAATGGCGTCACAAGGCACTACTGCGAATAAGTAAGTAAGCTTAACTATTTTATGCTACGAAATTGATATCTTTAGGTGTTGCCTGTTCTCCGAGACCACTGTAGCTTTGACAGTGTTTGTTTTGCTAGGTAATGTGGTCACACAATAAAGGTGCGGTGGGTGGAAGAACTTCAAGTTTACGCGCCATAAATTTCT
>Ga0056128_1003121_pt1 | contig 20130 bp, 13 predicted proteins | sample WorMetLIZISLAND2_FD_71113 | JGI IMG/M metagenome (GOLD analysis project Ga0056128, IMG submission 71113) | Marine gutless worms symbiont microbial communities from Max Planck institute for Marine Microbiology, Germany - Olavius geniculatus... ... | reverse complement strand
AAACTTCACCGGACTTGTTTCGCCTAACGCGGGAGGAATCGATGTCGAACAAGTAACTCACCGATTTTGAATATCTTCATCCGTTCCGGAGAAATTGGCCGCCAAACTTTGAAGTCGACCGAAATCGGGCCAAATTTTGCATGTTTTCGGCTCTTAAAATTTTTTGGGGAAGGCTCACCCAAAATTTCGACCTGGGATTATAAAATCGAACATACTTAGGAGAATCGTGCAAAATTTCGCGCCGATCGGCCCACGGAGCTCGGAGATTACGCGGCGAGAAAAAAAAGAAAGAAACCACAGCAAAACTTAAGCCCGCTCCGCAAGCTATCGCTTACGGGCGGACTAATAATAATAAGTAACACAATTTTTAAAGCTGTACCAATCCAATCTTTGCATCATTTATGTTACGTTATTTCGTCAGTTCATGGACGCCTGTAAAGGGATCAAGGGCCCAATTGCCGTACGGAAAAAAAAAAAAATAGTAAGTCTGTCATGCACTGTCCCGTATGGATGAACTACTGCACATACATACGCTAAAATAGGGGCTTCATACATTGAAACTACCAGGAAACGGTAAATCTTAAAGATACATGTAGGCCTAAATGCCGACCATAGTTCGCATCATTCATTCTAGAAAATAAATATTATATTAATCGACCATGGCGTATCAGTGTCTATATGCTTCCCACTTTAATATGTTTTGTGTTGTTTGCGTTACGATTTTCCATTTGTTGTAGTGCGATTTTGGCTCATGACATTCCGTTAGGCCTAGCGGATTTTATCTAGTAGCGGTGTCGTTCAGTCAAACGTTATCAGTCATCACAATAGTTACTGATTAGAGCAAAAAAAACTTTAACACTTTACAAAGCTATGTAAGGGCGATGGAAGTCAAAACTCGAAAACGGCAAAATGGTTTTGGGGCGATATTATCGCGTGTTAAATTCCAGACTGGCCCTTACAAGACTCCATCATCATCAAGCGCATGCCCCGAGCTGGAGCGTAGCGGTTTCCACAAGGTGCTTCCAGTGTTTTCGATCCTGGGCGTATTTCCAAGCCGAGTTGAGACCAAGATTATGAGGCTGGAGATCTGCTCCCAGGGTACGTAGCCACGTGTGGCGAGGGCGTCCGGGAGGGCGCTTCCACTCTATGGACAGGCCTCGGATTGACGTTTTGAGTGCTCTGGAGATGTCAAGTGACGCATCCATCCTTGCCACGTGACCGAAGAGTCGAAGCCGTCTTCTCTGAATTAGCTGGGACAGCTGCGGCGGTGAGCCAGCTCGAAATCGAACCATGGCGTTGGCTACATGATCCGTGTATGGTATACGGAGAATGCGGCGTAGGCAGATGTTGTCAAAAGCATCAACCTTGTCTAGTAAGGCAAGACTAACCATTCTAAATACTTGGAATAAAAATACAAATCACAATAGTTACTGATGATAATTATTTTGAGGATGATAGCTTAGACAGTTGCTACCGAGCTGAAAAGTATAAGAAAAAAGCTATGAACATCTTCACCAGTGTCGAAATATCTTTGTATTTTAACATTTTCACATTTCTTCACACGAATTCACACTTACAGACAAATAAACAGACATTATAAATATAAGATAGAGAACGCGTTTAAACAACAGATTTAAGTGCTTTGTAGCGCTATAGGCCTACATAACCTGCGTACGCTAGCGCACAATTGACGCAATTGGCGCAGTGCCGAAAAACGCCACGCTGTAGGTGATGACGCATCAGCAGACGAAAACTGTGTATGTGTAAACAAACGATCTATATTAATAAAAAGTTAAAATTTCTGACAACAAATACTTTAGAGAAAACCCAGGTATATATTTGTTGGTGCATCTGTACGCGGCACAATGTGCTGGCGTGTTTCTTTTTTGCTATATTGAAATAATTCAGCTGAGAGCTGCAGACTGCGCCAGCTGAGTGAGTTTCACCTACAATCGCTACCAGATGTCGATACGCTGCCGAAAATATTATAACTGTGCCGTTTAGCAGGTTAAGTATTTAGTCTGCAGTGTTTGTAAACGTTGGCTGCGCCGTTTTCCTCCTGTAAGCATTGCAACAACCGCTTACACTTTGGCATCACTGGTGGCGTAATAAACATCGATTACATCCGTATAAAATAAAGTTTTAGTCCATAAAATGCATATGACAGATACAAAAAAAACAAATGAAAATTACATGCAGTCAAAAATTAAAAAAAATACAGCAGTATTTACATTACAAAACGTGCAGAAATGTCAGTAGACATATCGACAGGACTGCACAAAGGTTATTCAATACGCTCATTGAGTGTTTACGTTATTCGGTCCATCGACTATGCCTACATATAAATTCACAATACATAGTTTCACACACATAAAAGCTTAAAATGACCGCCAACATAAAGCAGCATGTCTGCAAGGGAAACAATTGCAAGGGCGGCAATCGCCCCCGTCCCTAAATTTTAGGCTGTCAAATGCAAAATTGAAGTTTTGAGCATGCGTTATCTCTTCTGTTGAAAATTTGCACCTGTCTGTCGGTAATACCCCGTTTACACGATCGAGCAAACATCGAGCAGACGTCGAGCAAACGTCGAGCAAACATTAAGCAGGCCTGATGGAACCCCGCCGCTTGGCTCAAATGTAGGCCTAGACTTAGCCCACAGCTGATCACGTGTTGTATAGGCCTTCCAATTACAACCTGCCCGCCCTCTTAATTAGCATGCTAATTACCATAGCTCGTCGAGCTAGCTGGATGTAGCAAACATCGAGCAGACGTCAAGCAGACATCGAGCAAACGTTGAGCAATTAGCACGTGTATTTTGAATAGATTTGTTCGACGTTTGCTCGATGTTTGCTCGATCGTGTAAACTGGGTATAAATTACAACTTCTTGCACCGCCTACTTTGTTTAACCCACGACGCCGTTGTCTGTGCGTATCCGACGGAGGTGCGTTTTAGTCACATGAAAACATTGAAGTTTGAGCTGTCAGCGCTAACGAGGGAGTTCGATCGAAGCACCAGCGGGCTGTGGGTCTGCGGCAGTGGATAGCGGGGGGCCGCACTGGCCGGAGAAAACTGTGGTCCCCTCGCCGAGCCAGGACACCCAGTCTTCCACTGAGCGCCGCTGGGGGCACGAAACGACGACGTCCGACTGGCCGCCGTGAGATGTGGTGATTCGGTCATGGAAGCGACGACCGTGACCCCGGTACTGTCGCTACCTCCGGCCGGGGAGGAGTCCAGAGCGTGGTCATCACGGCATGGTTCGTCCAGACGGTCAAGGATGGTGCTGAAGCGAGGTCGACGAACCGGCAGGTCCTTCCAACACTCCGTCATCAGGGCGTACGTCGACGCCGAACAGCCGCGGATACACGGCAGGGTCGGTCTCTTACCCGTTCTACCAGCCATCGCGTCGACCAGTTGCTCGTCGGTGTGGTGCTCGAACGGTCGCGTCAGCGCCTGTCCACAGTAGATCTCCCACAGCAGAACTCCGTACGCCCAGGCGTCACTCGCCTCCGAGTACCGGCCGCTGAATAGTGCCTCCGGTGAAAGCCAGCGTACCGGAAGAGCCGCTGCTCCGGCACCGTTCGACAGCCGATAATAGTCGTCGGCGTACGGATATCCGGACAAGCTGAAGTCGGAGAGTTTGGTCGACGGAAAGTTAGAGAAGTGGGCGTCATGTTTGCGCGTGCTGATGACGACGTTTCGTGCCGCCACGTCGCGGTGAACCAACCCCACCGAGGCGAGGTAGTCCAGAGCCGCGGCCACCTGTACCAATGACATTTTCTTCAGACAAACAGTTTCAGTTCAAATTCAATTCAGTTCATATTTTCCGATTTTAGTTCAAGTTTTACTTCAAGTTCAACTTCAGCCTATACTTCTTGACAATAATGTATAATCTCCAAAGCAGCTTTACTGACATTTAGCTACATTCAGTTTTGCAACTAGCAAAGCAGACACACAAAGAAAACACACAGAAAAGTAAACAGACGCCAATCACCAAGTCCAGCCAAGGGTTTATAGAGACATAAAAAGTAGCCAGCAGGTTATATAGTGTACGGAGGCAAACTACTGCGAAACGGCTTTTATCCCAAAATTTAACTTCGAGGTACTATTCTACTTACTTTTAGTTTAGTTCAGAAACGCTAATTTTAGTTTCAGTCCAGTTCAAGTTCTTAAATTTATGTTAAGTTTGACTTCAAGTTAATGGAAATATCACTGACCTGTACCGCTACCGACTGCCGCCAGTCTACCTCGTCCGTGTCCTCCTCAACGTCCCGCATGCGTCTCAGTACCAAATACTGGTGCAAATCCACGGCGTCATCCAGACCCTCGTAGACGAGACACGACGGCTGGGCAAAGTCCGTGCCCACGACTACCGCCCGAAGGCCGACCAGGTTGCCGTGTCCAATCGTCAGGAGTCGGTCAACCTCGGGTCCAGGCGCGTCCAGCAGAACTTTGACGAACGCCGGGCGACAACGTTCAATGCCGCTAGCGTCGACGTCCGTGAACCGACCCACGTACAGATTGCCGTACGCACCGGCACCGAGCAGACGCAGCAACTGAATGCCGCCAGGTGGAGACACTATCGCGTCCAACTGATGCTGGTCTGTCGGCGCAACCACACACACGTCATCAATAACGCACGAGACAAGTCATCACTAAGCAAATAGTGACTGGTGTCGAGGTCATCACTGAAAATTTCTGACCCGAAGTTCGTACGTTTTACGAACTGAGAGTAAAAATTTTTCAATGATGACCTCGACACACCAGTCACTGTTGGTTTTGTTATACCTAAAAACCAAAACAAAATATTTAAACAAAAACTGTTTTAAACAACAATCATTTCAAACGGGCAACAATGATTGGGTGACATTGAGCGGGCTACAGTGCGTATTTGTTAACTTCACGTGACGCGATTTGGACTAATCGCGTGCAGATATTTTGCGTTGAAGTATAGACTTTAAAGAATGATGTCATGTTGATTCATTATACGCCCGAAATGCGGTGTCGGTATTTGGAAAAAAACACGAACAAGAGTGTATTTTGTACCTTATTTTGAATTCACAGACAGCAAAGATGTATGACGATTGGATTTCATGACGTCACTTGACCAATATACACTCACTGTCAACCTAGTGACGATAACCGACGTGCCTATATTATTAGCCTACCATTTCATGGATTTTGATGCAGAATTGCGCGAAAATGATGCAAAGCATTCATAACACCAGATCAAAATATCCAACGGCTAATCGTATAAGCATGTAATTCAGCGTTCGATTTGTTAAAAAAGCAATGAGAGGGTCGCCGACTGGCGAGCGCAAAAAGTTGAGTCGCCACAGGCATTATGCCTAATTTTTCCTCCAATGGGGAGTTAAACCCCCCGCGCCCAGTAAATCTAACACTGGTGTAATTTAGTCACCCCTACCTGGCACACGTGACGTTGGTGGATTGACGAAAAGTCCGGCTGACGCGCAAGGCAGCATAGCCCTGATCTCTTCGTCCATTCCGCCTTCGACGCCGGCTCGAAGCCGCGAAGCCTGCGGCGTCGTCGGCGGTGGGCGGAGCCTAGAAACAGGTAGGCGGAGCATGTGAACAGGTGCCCGTTTGATGGCTGACGATTGACGGGGGTCCAGCTGACGACGACGACGACACAGATAGACTGCGACGACGAACATGACGGCACTGACTGGACCAAGCACCGCCGGCAGCACTATGAAGTAGATGGCCGTCTTGTAACCGTCCACGCCCTTGCCTCCTGATGCACGGCATTAACATAGGCCTACACTACAGAAAATAAACTCTAAATTCATTTATTAGATTCAGATGACAATCATGCCATTTTGGCAAAAAGCCTACAGTTGTGGGGTCCAAAGACACATCGTGTTAGATGGGTCCCTAGCATCCAAGAAAAAAATGGGGTCTAAACCCCGAAGCAAAACGTACAACTAAAAATTGCAGCCAAACTATGCTGCCATCTGGTGAATCCATGAGAGCGATTTCGCCACTTGCAAAATTACTTTGCTCCTTGTTATTGTTAGCTATAGAAAAGCCTGTCCAATGCTACACAATAAATTGTAAAGCTGTTGCACTGCAACTATGCAGCCATTCAACGTAAAAACATAAGTTGCAAAGAAAGAAGTAGGCCTATTAACGTGTCTTCAAAATAACACTGTTTATCAAAAAACCTGGCAATGTCGCTGTCGGTCGGCTGGTCGTTTCACGCGGTCGATGAAGCAGACTGATGCATTTTCCGTGTTCACGAAATGGCAGCACGTCACAGTTCGCCGACAGCACTCGATCTGAATTATTATCAGCCGAAATTAAACACCAGTTAGTTAGTGCTCAAAAGCCCACGTGACTACGCTCACGTACGCGTCAACCAATAACCAATGAGTTCGCCCTGCTTGTCCATTAATCAGTTCGTCAAAAACTAAACCGAGTCAGGTTAGTTCAGTTTAGTTCAGTTACGTCGTTCTGTACGTGCCTTTGCTCTCTTTGAAAGATTCTAGCCTAGACCTACACGTTTATATTAATCGGATACCAATTATTCGAACTGGGTTTGGTAAACGAGTGATTTTTACGGTGATATCGGCTACTGCAAAACTGTCTAACGTCCCCAGATATTCAATGAAGTTTCTTCTAGTTTTAAAGTTTTTACACACAACTGATTGTGTCTAATTAAGGATGCAAGTCTACCATACCGGTTAATTGAGATCTGGCGATTACGTGGAACGTTTGTTGGCAGACGCTCCCCTGTAAGACTTCGCAGTCTTCACGACAGACTCGATTCACGGTCGGTCGTCGTTGACGTCGGCTGCGACTAGTTGTAGTCTGATCGCTGCGACTGGTCGCGACGACCGACGACGACGACTTACGATCGTCGTCACTACACGCCGGGTACGCGTAGCTACACAGAAACGACTGGACCACGTCTGCGCATCCGTTACGATCGTACTCGAGAGAGGGCGCCAGCAATCGCATCGTCGCTGCAACAGCAAAGTCCATTCCAAACACCGCCGCTTCGATTTGTTTTCTACCAATAAATTGTTTATTTGCACAGTTGCAAACTGAGTTATATAGTGTGGTTTGGTAGAGTAGCGGTAGCGTGTCGGACTAATGATCGCGTGATCGCTGGTTCGACTCCCGGACGTTACACTGCTAGGTAACAATCCTGGGCAAGTTGTTCACACACATGTGCCTCTGTCACCAAGCAGTAGGCCTATTATTTGGTACTAGCCTAATCGTCGGAAAGGTAATGGCAGTATATGACAGAGGTCTGGCATACCGCCCATGTAACTGAGATTACTAAGCAATTGCTCACTGCTGGCTCAGGGTCTTGAAACGGAGATGAGCACCGACCTTACATGTACAGTCACAGAGCTATCGACAAAGCGCTGGTGAATATCAGCAACTTTACCTTTATATCAAAACAAAATATTGACTTTTTAAAACGTCAAAAAGTTATTGGCGTTTGATTTTTAGCCAACCGTACTTAAGTAACGGTCGAACTATTGGCATGGTTGTCATCCGTCTGTCCGTCTGTCTGTCCGTCTGTAATCGTGTAACGGATGTATTGTGGCTAAGCGTTAAGTCGTAAAGGAAAACTTTTTACCCAAATAAATAACCATGCGTGTTAAATTTACGCATGCATAATTTCAGCCATCTAGTGCAATGGAAAAGTTTCCAAATTTGGGGTTGAATGGAAAGAGAGTAAAAAATGTGCGTTTTCCAAAGTAAAACTGACCATATTACGGAAACGATAAGAGATGCGGCCAAGGTTACTATTAATCACTAATAAAAAGTGGCATACGCTTTTTCACATGAAATAAGAGTCATGGATCTTGGTTGAACCTCAAGGACACTCACACCAGTATGGTCGGCTATCCTAGCGACAGCTGAGCTTTTTGTTTGCGCATCTGACTGGCGGATTTGCCGTAAACATTCGATCATTGTACTGCGGGGCATAAAAAAACACACCAAATTTTTTTCATCATAACTTAAAGAAAAGTTATCCAATTTTAATAAGTTTTGGTACGAATAGGGGCCTATTCAACTCCCCCACTCACTTCGTCAGCCACGTCTTGATCTATCTCCCTGAGTCACTATAGTTCCATGATCATCTCACCTCGTCAGCGTCACCATCACCACTCTTGTCATCCATCACCCCATCATTCTTTCATTCAATTCTCAAAACTTTTCTTTTTTTCAAATCCTGTCCTCCATAGACATGTGGCACCCCCTCGGACTGACTCCACGGCTATTCGGACCTGCTCACGGTTTTTATTTTTACTCTTTTTAGTTTTTTATAAGTTTTAATTATTATTATTATTATTCTTTATTTCTTACCTTTTCATTTTTTCTCTTTTATTTTAGTTTTCTTCACTTTAGTTATTTTTCTAATTTTGTCATTTTTACATTTAACACTATTTATATTCTCAGTATCTTCATTTTATTTTTCTTTTAAACATTTCAGCTCTTTTTAGTTCATGTGCTAGATTAAACTGACAGTTTGTTTTGGCAGTTTTTGAGTGCAAATTCTCCATTGTATTGTATTGTATTGTATTGTATTCCTGATACAACTGGCCATCAAATGATTGTTTAATTTCCCACCTCACCCACTGTATGTTTTTGCACTACCTGGGAAAAGAAAACGAACAACTTTGGTATTATTGCTTAATCAAAAACAACACACAAAACACACATTTTGTTTATAATTTCATAATTCTAGCTAATAGTTTATCTAATTGTCCATTTTAACTGCCTACAAAAATGTTTATGGGCTCGGCTCGGAGACACTTTCTCTATTCATTGATAGCAGCGTTGATAACGTTCTGCTCCAGACCAATTCAGACTTCACCAATCACTTCTTAAATTTATAAATATTTCTGAATGTTATGCCTATTTAATAAACGTGCTGCTGCGCAACAGTCAAACCTTGTAATTGATTAACTGTTGGTGGCCACATATCCAAAAAGATAAAATTTTATAAAATTTTTGTTGATTTTAATGCATATTTTGTCTGTTCTGTTTTTCCAGTTAGTGCAGAAGCAGATGTTGGGTGAGGTGGGAAACTGAACGGCCATTTGATGGCTAGTTGTGTCGTAAATATGTGTACCAAAAATTATTAAAATTGCGTAACCCTTCTTCAAGTTATGGTCAAAATAAATTTGTTGTGTTGTTATGACCCACAGTGTAGTTGCTGTACAGCCAGTTGTAGAGTGTGAATTTAACCCCAAGAATAAAGTAACTATACAATAGGCCTACACAGAAGGCGATAAGGGTGGTCAGTTCTACAGCAGTAAATTCACAGTTTGTGCAATGAGTAGACTATAAGCACACTGGCACAGATGGATACTTTTTACACGATCCAGACAATAAATGATCCAATCAATCGTTCCTCCATACACGAAGCACTCTACACTAATACAGAGAAATGAGATCGTTTTACCAGCAAGCAGTTTTTCCGTGAGAGCTTGGTGCTTATTATGCGGTACAAAGATGCTCTGTTGCTGCAACTGTCGACTGCAGACTTGACCGTTATAATGCTGGCATGATCCCCGTATGGATGTCTTCTCTGACCTCTGACGATGGCCACGCCTACAATAATAAATTATGATATACTAGTATTATTACCTGTTCGCTAAATACTAAAACACTATGACATCAATTGGACTTTTCTGTTTAACTAAAGTTGTAAATAAATAAATGCGTTTTGTTATGTCATATTTTTGATATTGTTCAATTTTCCTTTTTTAAACATTTATATTTAATTTTTTCGTTTCTGTTACAGTTTGTTACTGCTAGAAATATTAGCATTAACGCATTGTCTAAAATGGTTCACGCTCAGACTTTAACATTGATTACCATTTTCAGGCATCAAAAAATAACCAAATTTTCGAACAAAAAGTGGTCCGTTCAGTCCAAAAACTCATAAGAGTCTGGTGAAACATGTTGAGTTTTCCAGATAAACGAGCGAAGATGGAGCTTTGTCTCCAAACAATTTTCGGCGGCTTTTTCGTGGGTTATAAAAGTAAAGCGGGCAAGAAGTTGTAATTTTTCAACACAAATTGCAGATTTTCAACGGAATTCCCGCACAGAGCTGGAAATTTTCGACAAGTTGCTCAAAATTTTGATTTTGCCCCTAAATTTTTTCAAAACGCAAAATTTTTGCCTCGTCAGTTTTTTTTGCATTTTTGGACAAAAATTTTCCGACAAGAAAATTTTCCGACAAATTTCCAACAGCCCAAAATTTAGGGGCAATTGCTCCTCTGCTCCTTCGCCCCTGAAACTGATTTAAAGTGTTTAGAACTCTAAAACTCTGCAAAAATTTCTCAAAACCGGTTCTGGATGTATCGCTTTTAGGTAGCGTGCTTCTACTTTAATAGCCATTATTTTGTAATTTTAACGCAGAAACAAACATAGGAAAAATGCACAAAAACTGTCAACGAACCTGGCATGCGGTCTTCTACGTCGATGGCTATTGGTTGCGCCATGACGCGTTTTGTCGAGTTCAAATTCCATCTGCGCGGGTTGACGCTCATCATCGCCAGCGGCTGCTAGTGCGAAATCGTCGACGTACTCGATGTTCAGTCGTTCAGCGTCAAATAATGCTTCTTCGCCTTCAAGCTCAGTCGTTTCGTAATCGTAGTCATAATCATAGTCGTCCTGACCTAGCGACACCTGCCGGGCAGCTGCTGAACTATTGTCCGCAAACGTACCTACATCGTATACATATTTATTTCAATACAGCGTACTTTGAATTACTGGAGATAAACGGTTGAATCAGCCACCAACTGTTTTCCCGACACAAAACACAGAAATTACGTATACATTGGGCCTCAGTTATTAGGTTAACCTTGCCGAACCTTGTCGTTCCTGTTAGTCACTTGTAAGTTTTAAAATGTCATATGTTTTCTGTCTGAGAAATGTCTGAGAAACTTAAATGATGATGATGATGATTATAAGATAAAACACACACGCACAATTCACAAAAACAATAATTTTAAACAAAGCTTAGCAGCCAAAAATTCAACTCCCAGATATTTTTCCCACAATTCAAACAGTGTTTAAATAATGTGCTGCTGAAGCTTACGACTGATTTTTTGATCACATTCTTCGGTAGCTCTGCTCGTCCCATAAGCCCCATTATCAATAATTTGTTTGCAGAGCAGACTATTTGCATAGTTCAAAATGTGTTACTTATAAGGTGACGTTATTATCAAGCTAGCACTCGGTTGTTTTGCAGTTTTAATTTCAACGGATAACAAACAGGTTTAATCATGCTGATGTGACAGAAGCGCGTTTACTAATCTGACTTCAAAACAATGCATTAAAAAGTCGCGCCATTTACGCAAACTTTCGTATTAATATTGCTCGAAACTGGATCTGCCTGTAACGTTTTTACGCGCGAAAGCAGCTACTGGTTTCAGCGCGTCTTAGCCATCGCAATGCTGTCCGTCTGTCTGTCTGTCCGTCCGTCACACGGGTGGATCAGTCAAAAACGGTGCAAGCTAAGATCACCAAATCTTCACCGTCGGCTGCCTGAAAAACTCTAGTTTTAGGAACCGTAAAATTCTTTCATAAATTCGAAAGTAGTCACCTTGAACGAGGCCGCTAAATAAGAAGAGTGTAGGAAAAATTTGCTATTTTAGCCAATAAGTCGCTGTATCTCAATAACGATGCGAGATAGGGCCTAGGTTACTATTAATCACTAACAGTAAGTCGTAAGTCGTAAGTCGCTTTCGATTGCCAAAAATTCAATAATCTTGGATGACCTTGAACGCCAATATAAGGGTTTTTATTAATTTTCTGGCGATTTTGGGCTGCGAGACACTTTTCAAGGGCGAATTGCGCCGAAATCAATTGAGATTTGAGATAGACATGAAGAAGCTGCGAATGAAATTTTCAGCATTGAACGTAGATTTCGAAGGTCCAAGTCTCGATTTTCTAGGTTCAAGGAAACCTGCGCACGAGGGCATCAAAGAGCGGTACCACCGCAAAAGTCGTTATTTTACCGGTGTTGGCCAGTCTTTCGTGAAAACGGTTGCAGATGGGCATGAGCATGCTGCCTATTGGAGTGTTTACACGATCCAGGAAACGCCTAGTAAACTTCCAGCAATTGTATTCAAAATACACGTGCTAATGCTGAACGTTTGCCGGAAGTTTGTTGCCATATGTTATAATGAAGCTGGATGTTTGCTGGAAGTTTGCTAGAAGTTTGCTGGACGTTTGCTGGATCGTGTAAACACCCTATATTACAACAAGCACTAGTGACGAGCTTTTCAGTCGTATCAACATCGATCATTTTGAAAGACCTCGAACTTTTAAAATAAGTGGTATTTATTGATTTTTGCGATTTTCGGCTGCAGCGCACACTCCAAGAATGAACTGCGACGAAATGGTTGAAGATAGACTGACAGCTTGCGAACAGGAACTGCCATACGCTTTCGCGCGTCTCGTGGGCATTAGCTCAAATTTCTCGTAATTTCAGCGAACTTCTTGCCGACATTTTGCGCTTTATTTGCCTATACATACATTTTATTTAAGACAACGCCGTGCCTCATGACGTCACAATATTCGTGCATCTCAAGACAAGAACGATAACCATAGAAGCTATTGTTCTATTCAATTTACTGCGTCGTTCGACTGAAGCTCGCCAGGTGTCGTCCGTTGCCATGGCGACCAGCAGAAATACTCCTCGGCCTGTTGCTGAAGCAGCTGCTGACTGCAGCGGCGTCAAGCGTGCTGCCGAGATGAGAAACGTCACGTAACGGAAGCGCTGTGAGAGCTAGCCCACGCAAGCTAAAAGCGTCGCGCGCTCCTATCTGTGCCTGGCAGACAATTCGCTCAGCAATCAATTTGTCTGTCCGACAGGTCTTTGTAGACGGCTATTCGCTGGCTGAATGATTATAGCGTGCAGTTTGACCGATCAGAGAACGAGATATAGTCCTCAACGACAGATAATTGCCCACTACTCGTCATGTTCGAACATAAAATGCATTTCCCCCTGCCAGTACAACTACATCACAGACACAGCAGGAAAGCACGCCTTCGATATTACCTGCACTCAGAGCCACTTTAGGCTGAGAGCATCGTTACTGTCTATAACACGAAACAAGTATCCCGAGTTTTTTTCAGCGGTTCAGTTACGTTTAAAAGCTTAAAATGTCGTGACATCTTTTTAAGCTTCACCATTGCCGAGCATCAATATTTTTCTATCTTTCTCAGTTACTACTAAAGAAATTGAAACGTTGAAACACATATATCTATAAATAGCTACTCTGCGTTTCTTGTGTTTATTTTATTTCACTGAACAATTCCAAGCGAGTAAGCACTTGGGTAATTGCAAAGGTGTAGCGCTCCTATAGACCTAGAGCCTCTAAATATTTGACCCATATAGGTTCTGCTTAATCCGCTTAATGGGTAATCCAGATTTCAAAACTGTATGTCGCAGTCTCGCAGACAAAATTTACTCGCTAAGGCCCATTGTTTTTATCGGAAAAAATGCGCGTGCTTTAGACTTTTTGTATAAAAAAAATTATTTCATGCAATGACATACGCAAATATTCGATACAATAATCGAATACAATACAGGCGAAAGTCCTTAAATCAATGGTCGGTTCGCGGTAGTTAATCAAGGGAGAACCGCGACGCGAGATTGAAAATAACGCAACGGTTCTTCGTGATCGAGAGAATTGGTGCAAATTGCGCGCTCGAGTGGCAGACGGGGACAGTGTGGGCGTGTTTCTGTAGCTTCGGCTAGAATCTTTCCACACTGCAGACGAGGAAGGAAGCAGGAATGAGGGCATAGTTCCAAGGCAGTCGGCGACTTCTTTCCAATTCTCTCCTCGGTGCAGTGGCGTAAACAAGGTGCAGCCCAGGCCCCCAATCTCATCCTTTTTGTAAAAATAGATCTTAGGTACTTAGAAAAATAGTTGAAATTGTTGTCAGCAGATTTCATATTTTAAAACTATAATGCGCCAAATTCGATTTCGGCTAGAGCTATATTTCAGACCCAGATTGGAGAGCTCATAGCGCTTCCCCAGACTCTCTAACTAAAATTTAGGCGTTTTGCTTCTAAGGAGAAAAAAGGGAAAAGGGAAGAGTAAAGGGGAGAAAAAACTAAAAAGAAAGGGGGAAAAGTAACAAAAAAAAGAAGAAAAAAAGGGGGAAAGGACGGGAAAAAAGGGAGGCAAGGCCCTTCTTTTACAGAGAAAAAGAAAAAAGAAAGGGAAGAAGAAAGAAAAAAATAAAATAGGAAAGGGGAGAGGAAACGAAAGGGGAGGAGAAAAGCAAGGAAGAAAAGAACGGGAGGGAAGGAAGGCGAGGCTCCCCAACTCAAATTTTTGGCTACGCCACCGCCGCGGTCAGCCGCCCTCAGCGACATAGAGGCACTGGTGCTGACTGCGAAAGATCATCACCGGATCGTGGACGGATTAGCGCGCAGTTAATCGCAATTTATCGCCCGACTGTCGGTCTAACTCGACCGCACGATCGCTCGCCCGCCCGCCCACGAATTCACTCACACTCTGCCATGCAGATTATGTCTACTTGTCTATAGAACTCGATAGTACTCAGTTGACGATACTCCCAATGAAGTCTGACCATGCAGCCATACGGGTGCAGTTAAAACTTTCAAATAACCAAGTTTCCCCGAAATCACAGCTTAATTGAACAGATGGGTCTGCTTTATACGATCCTTCGTTCCATATGAAAAGGATGCTTTTTAAAGATTTTATTAGAATTATCACTTACGACACTTATTTTTATTATTCTTTGTTTGTTTTATTTTACTATTTTCACCTTTTTAAATTGCATATTATGTTCTTCTACGCTTTACTTTTATCCTGTAACCTACACACTGTTAACATTAGCGTAGCCTAATTTATTGTAACCTACGTAGCGGTCTGTCTACGCTTGAATTAAACGAATATTGTATTGTATTGTTTTGTATATAAGCAGCCAACGAAATGAAGAAAATAGTAAACCCAATAAAATCTAAATGATGCAAATTCACCTAAGCAAGCCAGCTCGAGTCAGGCCTGTAAGATCGAATAATTAAACAATTAATAATATTTCAGCAAGTTAAAAGTCTGCTGTCTGTTTGTCTTTTAATTTCAGGAATACATACAAACGTGCGTTCAAAACTCCTTGTATATAGCAACATCGCATTCGGTTAATGGGTACAAATAGAAATTAACAAAGAAAAAGCAATATATACTTTCGAAAGCGACAAAATTACATAGCCTACACAAAGTGCGCCAATGCAGAAAGTAATTTGTTTATTTAGCACATAATTACATCTGAGGCGAAACTTACCATCAACTGGTCTGACGACTAAGTATCCGGTAGTAGATTGATGTCCGTAAGCGTTGTAACCTTCGCACGTTATCTCTCCGGAGTCTTCAACTTCTACGTTCGATATGCGCAATCTTTGCAAACCACGATTCAAACAATAACTAATGGTAATCTTTGATGCACCGATGACAGTAGACAATATACACAGAAAAAACAGAGTAGCAACGCAGAAAAAAATGAGAAAAAATACATATTATATACGTAGTCAATAGTCCATGACGAGAACAGGATTATCAAAAAGTAACTATATACAGTTTGAGACTGAAACAATGCACAATTTACAATTTACAAAAAGCGTTGTCACACTTCTTATACTTAACTTAATATCATAAAACAAACACATCATCTGTACAATTACAAAAAAAATTAAACAGTGCGTACGTAGTTTTTCGTATAATAAAAATATAATCAAAAATATTACTAAAATTACTCAAATGTTATTAATGTTACTAAAAATATTTTTATTATAAAATAATATTCATACGAACACGGAGTCTGTCCAATGCATTTCGATAGTTTACAGATATGTAAGTATAAATATAATCAGTAAGCTGTTTAAATTGGTAGAAAAAAAAATCAAACAGTTTAATTTTAAATTGTACAGCAGCAGTGATTCTTTTATTTTTCTCTATTATTTTAACTAAACAACAGACATTGTCAGTCACGAGACCATTTGATTCGTCAGCAGCGCTTTACTATAAATGGTCCATCGTCACCATGCGTCTATCTTGCACAGTTACGGAGATATGGCGCCTCAAATATTGGACGCACGGACGTGAACACGAAAAAAATGGAAGAAAAAAAGGAAAAAGAAAGGAGAAGACAAAGGAAAGGTAAAGTAAAAAAAGGAAAAAAGGGGAAGGAGAAAAGAAATGAAAGGTAAAGGAAAGGAAAGAAAAATGGAAAGGAAATGAAAAAAGGGAAAGGGGAAAGAATAAGGAAAAGTAAAAAAGAAAAAAGAAAGGAATAGAAAAAAAGGTAGGAAAAGGGGTAGGGAAAAGAAAAAAAAGGAAAGGGCAAGGAAAAGCGGAAGGGAAAGGAAAAGGGGAACGGGAAGAAAGATGGGAAGGGAAAAAGAAAGAAAAAGGGGAAAAATAAGAGAGGAAAAGGGAAGGAAAAGGGGAAAGAAAAGTAGAAAGAAAAGAAAGGGGAAGACTGAAGAAAGATAGCTTTAGAAAAGTTGGACGCACGGACGCACGGACGGTCAGATGATTTTATACTCTGTCCAATGCTATGCATAGCATTGGACAGACAATAACGAGCATTGCACTGTCGTCTTCGTTAGCAACTGTTGCTGCTACTACAGAGTTTATACTCTTTGAAAATAAATGCTACAAAAAATTGTAAAATGTAAATTTGTGGTAATGTGCAAGTGCAAGTTTGTAATGTAAACGTATAGTAGATTTTAGTTGCAATTTCGCGTTGAGTTTTATTTAGCACGATTCATATAGTTGTCAACAAACGAAATCAACATTATGTGTGTAATTATTCAATATTTACATATTTGCAGTTGCTGCGCACTGCTGCAATCGATTAACTAGCCTACTTTTATGTACAATTACTATTTTGCACTAGCAATTCACTAGAAAAGCCAATTAAACTATAAACTGTATATAACGAGCAGAAATAAACTACGAATGATAAACTAACAGGGATCCCCAGACAGTGGTCTTAGCCTCGTATCGTTGTGAGTCGTCATCAGTAAGTATCAGACGTCGGTTGTGAAGCCAGCGATAACGCGGTAGTGGGAACCCGGTCACATCACAACGCACACGTATCGTCTGACCCTCGTACGCCGTTACGTTCGCTATCTCTCCGTCTAGATTCACGTAACCTTCACATATTAACACACGTTGCAATGTTCAGAAAATAGTCGGCATGAAAACACGACCAGATACTTTGCCAATTATTACTGTACAGTTATAGTTTTTTTTAAAATATCGTAGTGTAATTAATCATTAATCATCATGGGTTAGCGACCGACGTGGTCACCTTCAAAATTTTTAATCTTTTGTGTACTTAAACATTTGCAAGTGTATTTGCTGCCATATAACGGTATTGTTGGCAGCTTAAAACAAAGATTCGGAAATCGCTGTCGGCTGTAAAAAGGCTTTGCTACATAGACTTAAATTTGCAGGAAAGCTAATAATTTTTCGTCGGGCTCTACATACCCAGAGTTAGTTAGAAAAACCCTGTGATACAAGTTTTAATTGATATTTATTGATATCTTCTTGGTAACTCTTCAGCATTGCTGCTTACGGTCAATTTTTCGAGTAATTGCAGACACTGCTAATCTCGCAGCGAAATCTGCGTCTGTTTTCTGATTATGAGCGATGCACGAGTACAAGTTGTCGATGGACAAGATCGGGGTCAGAAGTTCGATATCTGTCTTGGACGCATGCGTCACTAATTGACTGTCGCCGCCGCCGCCGCCGCCGCTGCTGCTGCTGCTGGCGATGCAGAGCTACTGTACGTGACGTCATCATCTCTCAGACTAATTTGGTCGCGCCTGGGATAAGACGGCGCATGGAGGTCGACTAGGGCACACAGCTGCACCACGATGTGTTGTTGATATAAACCGGAGCATGGAACCAACGCCACAGAGCATGTACCGAGAATGCACAGTGATGATGTCCTAGATCTGCACCAGATCTCGTTATGGCTGCTACTTACTTCGTACTTGTGCTCGCAAATCTCCAAGTTGCTATACCAACCCAACCATGAGACTCGCAGTTTATTAGTTCTCCATCTGCTCATTCTGAAGTTAAATCGTCCATTGAAAAACAAAAAAGCTTAGCTGTCGTTAGGGAAGACGCGCTAAAGCCTAAACAGTTCCTGTTGCAGTATTGACATTCAAAGTTATCCAAAGTCGATGATTTTCATCTTATCTGAAAAAAACGTATGCCATTTCCTATTAGTAATTAAAAGTAACCTTGGCCTTATCTTTCACCGTTTTTAATATATGGTTAGTATTCCATTGAAATCGCACATTTTCTTTAGCGCCTCCATTCAAGCCCAAATTTGAAAATGTTTTTTTCACTACATTCCCAAAATTTTGTATGCAGAAAGCCTCGACATAGAGTTAATTATTCGTGTATAAAATTTTTTTTACGCCCCAAAGCTTAGCCACAATATATTCGTTACGGACAGACACACGACAATCGTGCCATAGACGCCTACAGCATTAGCTGTAGCGCGTCAAAAATTCCGAACATTTGTAACTGTTTGTGTCATACGGGCCAAGGCTGCCTAAACTAAACGAAAACTAAAACTAAGCTGCATATCATTTTTAGTTTTGTTTGAGCTTTGTCGCTCATAGGCACAGCCTAAACGATTGACTGTTGTCATAATTTTTTGACGTTCTAAGAAGAACGGTATTGGACTGGTCCTGATTCAGTTGCTTCTTATTATCAGAAATTTAAATTTTTATTAAAACATCTGATTAAATGCAAACATTAGAATAACTAAATGGGAACCTGGTTAGAGGCTCGGATTTTCGTTGGTGTCAATAACATCCCAGTGAATAATCATAAATAATGACTAAAATCATCGAAATTAGAACGTCGTCGGATCGCCAAATATATCACTGAAACATCGACCCAAAGCCCACAGAAAATTGTTGATGAAAGAATCCGTCATTGCTCCGAAAGTTTCCAACGCGACCGTCTGACTGCATGGAAGAAGTGGCAATTTTTTGACCCGCTACATGTAGCTGTGACCCGATTGTCGTCTGTTCGTCCGTCTGTCGTCGTCGACTATTGAAGATATATTGTAACTAAACGGTAAAACGTGAAAATTTTTTACACGATTAATTAGATCTGTGTCTTAAACCTAGGCATGCAAAATTTTAGCGATTTAGTGCGAAAAAAGTTTTCAAATTCAAGGTTGAAAAGGAAGGGTAAAAATGTGCGTTTTTTAACGGAAAACTGGCTATAGCCTATCTTGGGAACGATTGGAGATACTGTCAAGGTTACTATTAATCACGAAAGTGGCATATGCCCTCTCAAATGAAAAAAAATCGTCGACTTGAATAAACTTGAAGGTCACTACTGCAACAGGAACTGTAAAGGCTGTAGCGCGTCTTTCCTAGCGACAGCTGGGCTTTCTTGTTAAATGTGCGACAAATAAAGACATGAGTGACTCACAGGCACCATGCACACATTCGGCCGGAAATTTTCAGCGAAGGCGACTTTTCTCGGCTGATCGACTAAATACCGACGCACAGGGTTTTCAATAGCAGACGTTTGGGCGTAAATACGCCCAAAAATTTCAGCCCGTACGCCCAAATTTTAAGATGTGGACGTCACGACGTCCAAACCAATTTGCTTCTTATTACGTTTATTTGTTTATAATAAGCTGGAAATTGAAGACAGAATTTGTTTTCCAATGTTTCGTTAGTTCAATAATTTTCGCTGACTGTCGTGTTTCTGAATACTTCATTTCATGAAGACGTGGCACGGCAACCATATTAACTTATTCTGTTAACACTTCTGATCCAGAAACTGCAACTTTCGTTTTGCATAAAGCTACTAAAATTGAATGGTGATTGTTTTTACAAGAAAGCCCAGCTATCGCTAGGAAAGATGCGCTACAGTCTATATACACTGTGTCTCAAAAAAAGCATGTGACTACATTTTTTGCAATAACTGGAACAGTGAATATCCGATTATAATAATTTTTGGCACACTTATTAATGAGACTATATGTCATCGAATGGTGGTTTCATTTCCCACCTCATCTATTTAGTGCAACTGTCTTACCTTGGGAAAATGGCA
>Ga0056128_1003119_pt1 | contig 20135 bp, 13 predicted proteins | sample WorMetLIZISLAND2_FD_71113 | JGI IMG/M metagenome (GOLD analysis project Ga0056128, IMG submission 71113) | Marine gutless worms symbiont microbial communities from Max Planck institute for Marine Microbiology, Germany - Olavius geniculatus... ... | reverse complement strand
CGTAATTTTGTCCATCCGTCTGTCTGTCTGTCTCTCCATCTATCCGTCCGACCGTCACACGGGTGGAAAGAGATAGGGCCTAGGTTAGACCTTGGCACCACGCTACTATCGTTTGTGATCGAGATAAAGAATTTGGTATTTGTATATTAACTTAGCGTGAACACCCCAATTTTCAGCTATAACTATTGAACCGGAAATGCTACAGGCTTTCGCGCGTCCGGTGAGCCTTAGCTCAAATTTCTTGTTATCTCCGCCAAGGAGGTTATGTTTTTGCCGAAGTTTGTTTGTTTGTTTGTTTGTCCGACTGTTAGCAAGATAACTCAAAAAGTTATAGACGGATCTTTCTGAAATTTTGTGGGAAAGTCGGGAATGGCCAAAACTACAAGTGATTCAATTTTGGGGGTGATCCGGGCATAAGGGAAACCGCTGCTAAACCGAATATGGTGCTGACACCCGGCGAACAACATGGCCTTAGCGGAGGTGTGCGGAGGTGTGTGGGCTCTGACTGCTTTCTAGTTTTGCTCTGTGTTCCGTCAAGCAGGATAAGCTTATATCATTATTCGATTATTTTGGATACATTGGATGGGTATAAAAAATTGACAGTGGTCAATGGGAGAGTTTACAGCAGAGAATGTCTTTAACGTCATTGTCTAAGTGGCATGCAGCGTCGCATGGTTTTTCTAGGATACATGTTTTTTGTTGTTTAGTTTAGCAATATAAACTTCTCACTTTCTTCTACTTGATACATTAAGTTATGCTGTAAACGCACACATATAACTATAGCTTACACTATTTGTCTTTATGACTACGTTTAGCTCTGAATTTATCTGACTTCAGTAACCACATAGACACCAACAGCTGGTGTGCAACGGTTGGAACACAGAACGACTGGGTTGAACTCAACGCAAACGACTGGACTGATAAACGGCACTACATTTGCCAGCACGTTAGTAAGTAAACATAAGCTTTACACTCTTAGGCTACAGTGTACACTGTACTGTAACAGTTTACACTAGATTTGGTCATTTTACTACTTGCATTGTACTTTTTGATTTTACAGCTCGCAACACGGCTTGGGACAAGATGTAAATACATTTTTCCAACAAGATGATTATATGAATTACCATAGTTTGTAAAAACAAAAGCTATGCAGGCATTGGCTTGCATCACACGCGTGCGGCGCACGACCCCATAATGCATTTTATGATTTTATTTTTGCTTTCACGTAATTATTGTTTTTAAAATCCGCGCAAACGAATCTAGCCAAATCGACGCCAAAACAATCTTCATCATCAAAATGACATTTTACGGTCACTAAAGGTCACGCATTTTGGGTCAATAATTAATAAGATATTTTATGTGTAGGCTTCAAATGTTGCAAAAATATGGCGTCCGAAATGATCAAAAATTGCGCTTACGAGACATGGCGACTTATTGGTTGAAAACACTCCTACTTTTACCTACTTTTTTGTTTTTGCGTCAAATGCAAAGGTGCTTTAGTTGTACTGGATCGCTAAGGTTATGTCGTCGAAGAGCAACGATGCCTCGCTAACAAGAAATTTGGGGCAAAGCCCAACATGAGTCCGCCTAGCGCCGTAAGTCAGATTGGAAAAAAATTTAAGGGGTTAAAATTCTCCTGGTAACGAAGTCATGTGATTCCAACTCAAATGCATTAGCACACGCACAACGCGTATATAGTTTGGACTTAGGGTAGGTAGACATTAGGACCTAGCCAACTAAGTCGAACAGTTGTTGTAATTTTCCAAATTTTAACATTATTCGTTTACCGCAATAGAAATCGTAGTTGATAATGCCGTTTACCGCTTTGCAGTGTCTTCATCCATTCCAGAGATATTTGCGTTTAAATTCAAAAGTCTGTTGTTCTAAAGCGCGAAGAATTTTGGACGTTTGCTGCCTCTCAAACTTTAAGGGGCGGTGTTTTCCTTTCAAAAATGTATTTTGACACTAAATAACACGGTGCCTCTGAGCTTGTATGTTGATTTGGTTCAGATGACAGTGAGACAACCACATCGACGTCAAGTGTCAGCAGCTGTCCACCTGACTGGATCCAGTACGATAGATCCAATTGGGGTGCACGCGGCGGTTCTCGGGACAAGTCGGTGAAAACAAAGCAGGAATGTCTTGATGCATGCGTTGCTAACTCCCGCTGCGTCGCTGTTGATTGGATTGATTACACGTGGCTTAGGTGGGGTCAATGCTGGGTGCATGAGAAGCATGGCGAATATTTCGAGTATGACAAAACTACACACTTTGACATCATCAGACAATGTAGGCTTAATACAGAATCAAGTACGTGACTTCATCATTTTTTTCACAAAAAAATGATTGTTTACTACTACTGCCTTAGCAATTGTTATTTGCACGGTCTGCATAAACACCACAAATGAACATAACTGCAGATTTAAGATAATTAAACCCACTTGTAGTAATAAAAGTAACGATAATAATAATAATCGAGGCGCCGAAAGCGTCGAGTGAAAGATTTGCAGCAGCATGAGGCCAAAAGCGTGTCATAATGGCGGCGGCGCGAACCGTCGATTCGTTTTTTTTGCCAGTTAAATTCAAACATTGTAAACAACATTATTTCAACAAAAGCGCTCACCTGACGTTTCAGAATTTTGTTATTAATCTTTTGTGCGCAATTACACAACGAAATCGTCGCGGAATTGATGCGTAAAGCTGACAAATGGAGGTTTAATGAACTTTAATTCTGGTTGTTAGAGCAGACTTGATAGAGTCTGGTCGAGAGTTAATAGCTGATAATTCATTCTGCACATGAAGTTCGTCTATAATTATCAAATTTGGGGAATCGTCGTAAGCTCAGCTGGTGAGGCTGGGGGAGCCCTGACTGAAAGTGAGTCTTAGAGTGTATTTTGCCCTTAAAACATATTTAATGCAACGCCCACCGCCAGATGACAATCAAAACTGACGGTACGGGATACCGCACGCTAATTTCGAAATGGCAGACAGATTCAGCTGTAAAACATCTTCTGCTTTTTAACGAAACAAAACACATAGCATAAACTGTAGACGGTGTTAAATACGTTTTTTTTTGTAAATTATTATGTTGTTTAAAATAAGTTCGTGTTAGAGTAGTTCTATCGTTATCTGTCCCATCGCTATAGCATAGCATGGGACAGATTATAAAATTACTTACGTCATTATGTCAGTCTGTCTGTAAACACTCCTAGGGCCGCAAATTTGATTCGATTTTGATAAAATTTTGCACAGTGATTTGGGGCCCGAAAAGTAAGATCGAGTTTGTTTCGGATAAAAATCTGATAACTTTTTTCTATTTTACCCCCAATTTTTAGCAATTTGCGTTACAGCCTATGGGGAATTCAAAGCGGTATAACTCGGTCTCTATTGGTGGTTACTGATGACTATACGTCTATCTTGCACGAATACGGAAATATGAGGATTCAAAGACTTTGGGGTCACGAGTTGGATCTTTTGGGATCACGTGACGTCATCGGTCACGTGACCATTAAACTCGGCATACGTGGTTTCCTATTAGTTGTCCATTCTAATCATGCGTCTATCTTGCACGTTACAGAGATATGGGGCCCCGAAGATATTGGGGTCACAACCTTGATTTTTGAGGATTCACGTGACGTCATCGGTCACGTGACCATTCGACTCGGCATATGTGGTTTCTTATTGGTGGTCCATTGTAACCATGCGTCTATCTTGCACCGTTACGGAGATATAAAGCCTCAAAGTTGCATTTGCCCATGTTAAAGGCTAAAAGTTCACTGCGCATGCTCCGTGTCACGTGACCTGTAAGCAGGAGGTCCAAAATGACCTCATATTTGGAATTCCCATTTCCATATTGCTTATTCACTATACAACTTTTATGAAGCTACGATGACGATTAAGGGCCGTTTGTAGGTGAAAATTTTATACATAGGCATAAGGCCAAAACGTTGACTGCGCATGCCCCGAGTCACGTGACCTATGGGTAAGGGGTCCAAAATGACCACATATTTGGAATTCCCGAGGCCATTATGTTTATTCACTATACAACTTTTATGGGCCTACGATGACGATTAGGGACCGTTTATAGGTGAAATTTTTATACAGGAGCTTTTTGGCCGAAAATTTCAATCAGTTTTTGGGCCCAATTTTCGACTTTGAAAAGATTTTCAGAGGTTAGATATTAACTTCGAATTTTGGTTTCCGAAAAAGGTTTGACCCTTGCGTGAGGCCGCGTTATCCGAGCCATCGCGCGTGAAAATCCCCGGGCGGTCTGACCTGTAGGTCGGTCAACAAAAAAAGGTAATATATACTAGAAAAATTTTCGTTATATTTCACCCATTTTCCGAGAAGCCCCAAATGGACAGATTTGCACAAAATTTTGCACATGGGGTCGGCTCGCGGACCTAATTACCAGTTTCAAATTTTGTGTCAATCGGTTGAGGGGTTTCGGATCTGTGCGGGGTCGAATTTTGCCATTCTCCATTGACTTAGCCGGTCGCCATTAACACAGGGCTGCGCTACCGCGCGCCTGTGATTTACCTCCTATCGACCACTGTTGCCATAGCAACCATTAAAAAGTTGGAAAATTTTGCATTACAGCCAACGGAGATTTCAAAGCGGTATAACTCGGTCCCCGTAAAAGATAATTGCTTGCTGTTTGTACATGCCACTCTATTTTCGGGCCCAGAATAAAAAAAATTTAGTAATTTTTTTCGCGATTTTGGGCTGTGGCACACATTTTAAAATTAAATTGCACCAGAATGGCTAAACATAGACAAAGACAACTTGCAGGAAAATATTACCATTTAATGTAAATTTTAGCAGTCCAAATTTTGGCCCCTTATGTTCAACAAAACTTGCGCACGACGGTGTCAAAAGGGGTACCCACTAAAAGTGGTTATTTTTTGCTATTGGTTTGTCTAGCATGAAAACTGTGGCAGACAGGCACAGACATGCTGCTTATCATACAAGCACTGAAGACATGCTTTAGCGGTATCAACATACATGACCTTGAATGACTTTGCATCCCAAAAATGCTTCTGTAGTATTTCTTTGCGATTATTGACTGCGAAAGAGTGAATCGCGGCGAAATGGATAAAAATAGGTCAAGACAACTTGCGAACAGAAACTGCTATAGGCTCTCGCGCGTCACATAAGCATTATCTCAAATTTCTTTTGTGGGCTACTGACCGCTAATCATCTGCATAGCTTCTGCCGTAGCACTAAGGCGTTTAAATGATTTACAGATGTAAGCTGCGAAGACACGTTTCAAATCAACTCGACATGTTACAAGATTCACAAAGAGAGCGTTCGTTGGTTTACAGCAGTCAACAGATGCCTGTCTAACAACGCCACTCTGGCCGTCTTTGATGACAACGTTCGTCAATACGTCCCAAGGCGGTCTCTGCTGTCGGAGAATACTTGGATTGGCTTGTTGAAGTCATGGTGGACCTGGCCAGGTTCGAAGATACTGACGTCTTTTTGCAAAAAAGGCACTTTCTACAAATAAAAATGTTTAGAATATTTACGCATGGCCTGCCGTTTGAGGCTATCGATCGGTCGATCGCCTAAATCGATCGTCTAAACGGGTGTACGGACACTTAATCACTCGGCAAAGCAAATTTCAGCAGCGGGAAAGATACAAAAACTCTTTATCAAAATACTCGTCTCCTACGTTTTTGGTCATTACGTTTAAAAATTTTATTTGTAGCATTGCTGCTTTGTTGTTTTTTTTTTGTTTTTTTTGCTTGTGGATTTGTGTAAGCGCTTATCGAACGTCAATAGTGACGTTGTTAGGCCATAGTTTTAGCAAGAAACGTCCATTTTATCTACAGCTGGAAGCAGGATGTTTCGTGGAAAAAGTTGGGGTGTCAGCTGGGGGAATTTTTGCATTGCACATAAACGACTTAATATTTTGCCATGAAATACACTTTATAAGCCCAAAAATTGTAAAAATGCATTTGTGTTTAGGGCTCCATCCCAGCCTTTGTAGATCACTAGCAAATTCTTTTTAAAAAAATAAGTTGGAAAAAAGGAAGGAAAAGAAAAAAAGAAAGTAAGTGAAGAAGTTGGTGCGACTTGGGAGCAACTGCTACTTGGCGCTGAGGGGGAGAGACCCTTGATCTTAGCGTCTACAGTTCTACACTCATCAAACTTCATCATAATATTGATTGCATATCGATTGCCTACCCTGTGCGGCGTGATCGATTTTTCAGTCGCATTTCATTTTCAAATGGCAAGCCCTAAATTTACGCCGATAAAAACTAAATGTTCTGTCGTTTTAAATTTTTTATGTTGTTTTAATTTGCGTTGATTTGCATCAGATGGCGCTGACGTGTTGTACAATAAGTTTAACGTTGATTCATCAACTCTACCCAATAACCCTCCAGAACATCCAAACTCTGACTACAACTGTGTCGTTGCTATAACTGGTCAATGGAGAGTATCTCGCTGTAACGAGCTACACCGTGTTGTCTGCCAGTCAGACACGCTGATAGGTACATTTTTTTTATCACAAACTGCTCAAATAGCAAGTCTCTCTACAAAACAATTATTGCGTTGAATTTGTTTTCTGCTCTCTAGTTTTTGTTTTGTTTGGTGCATTGAGTATCGTTCTTGTACACTGTAAAAGTTATGATCGCCGCAGCGATTGGTCGTTTATGACTATAAGTTTTGCCAGATTTACGATAAAATATTCTGGCTTGGTAGTGTAGTGGTAACGAGGCGGATTGGTGACCGAAAGGTCCCAGGATCGACTCCGAGCCGGAACGCTGTCAGGTAGCGACCTTGGGCAAGTTGTTTACACTCATGTGCCTTTGTTCACCAATTAGCAGTATACTCTGGTATCGATCAAAGGGCGGTGACGCTCTGCGGCTGGGAAGTTAAGCGCAGATCTGCAGGACGTCGCACTGGCCCTGCGTCACGGACTCAGTGGTCTATCGACCTACGGGCTCAAAGGTTTGAGAAAGGGAGATGAACACCCCCTTTGCGTCCCTCTGGAGTCTGGCACTTTTACCTTACGATTAAATTCAAAGAAATGTATTTACACAACGCGGTCGTTCCTCATCGATATCGACAGCTTTGTATCATGTTTACTTGTTGTGTTGCAGAGATAACAACAACACAACCAACAACGACTGAAGTTGCTATAACGACAACAACAACTGAAGTTAATAAAACGAGTACGACTTCTACTGTTACTACTGTCAGTTTGTCAGTGTCTCTCTGTGATAGCGGCAATTATCGAAATTGCTAGACTAAAAACCTAAAACGCAATAAAATTGCTTTTGCCAAAATATCTCAGCGTACAAAACGCACAGATCTCGGATTATTTTTTAGCATCTTAAATGTTTTAAAAATTGTTAACATTGACAAATGCGGCAAATTAAACCATCTCAGCCGGCTTTCAGGCGCACTATTTTCGTTTACAATGTTAGGTCAAATGTTGTAACCTGTGGTGTCAATACTGTGTCTTGTGTTCAGGCGATACTTTGCCAGTTGGTCTGATTATCGGTGTTGTCGTTGCCGTTGTCGTTGTAATCGTCATCGTCGTCATCGTCGTCGTTGTTTTACTAAGACGTCGTCGTTTCCGCTTATCCAGGTTCAATACAAAACTGTTTATCTACACTGCGTGTCAAAAAACTTTCCACGTTTTCTATGTTTTTTTTCGTTAAATGACAATTGATTTTAAAGATGTTTTTACTAGCTCATTCTGTGGAGAATATGCAATAACGTTTTTATTGAATATTGCACCACATTTAACTGCGACGTTAAAATCACTGACTTGAATAAATTAAATACGTATGCAAAAACATTTTCTGAAACAGTGTTTTACTAATTTTATACAAAACGTAATTTATGTCGTTTTAAGTACATTTTTGATATTTGTGAATCGTTCCATTTAGCTTGATAACAATTTGCAGAATATGTAGCTAAAAAACCTTTACAACTTTTTAAAAAAATAATATGACTTTTAGGACCATAAGTCAAAGACATTTTCGAATTTTTCACATTTACTAGTTGAAACAAAAACCTGATTAGCAACATTTTTAGGAAAGGCTGCTTTTTGTCGTTTGTTTTATGGTTAGTACAACGGCTTTTAGTTGATTCGATGTCATCACATTTTTTTAAAACTTGATTTAATTGCTACTAATTAATTATCAAATAAGAGTTTTTCAATGACAGCTGTTGACCATATGCAGCATAAAATAAGAACGATAATGCGATCGCCATCAAACAAAACAAAGCTCAGATCATAATATTATTTCGTACCGTTTGTAAGTCATATTTTTACCGAAATAGAGGAATACTTTGCATATTATAATATTTTGTGAACTGTCGGCATTGCCTGTGAAGCAGTGACCAACGTAATCAAGAGCAGCAGCAGCAGCAGAGTGACGACAACGTTTACCACAACGGCGATTTAACCGCCAATGGAGCAAAGCCTAACATCATCTACGCGAATATTGAGTTCAGTGCCCAAGGTGGCGGCGGCAAAGTCACTTCACCGAAAGTGAAGCCGAACGATGATGCAGTCGTTTACTCTGAACTGCAAAACGCTGACGATTTGTATGAAAACGTTTCGCGATAACCTAGAAACCATATTCGACAAACAAAGACGCCAGCACGCCTTGTGTTGGCATGTGTGCGGCCGTCTGAGTAATAATGTGTACGCGCCCACACTACGTCCAGTGTGCAGTGGGCGACGCCGCTGATGTGCCCGTAAGCCATAAGTAGGCTTAAGCATTTAGTCACGATTGGTAACATATTTGGAGGTTTTTTGTTTGATGACATTCACTTCTGATCTTTAATGCTGAAAATTACACACCCGTTTATAGTTAATACCATCCAAGACATGTTTAAACCAACTGTGTGATTCCTCTGCACCACAAGCTTGTTTTAGATCAACTATTCGAAATGATAATTTTAGAACGTTGTGTGTTAATTACAAAACTATGAAATTATTGCATCATATTCACTGCGTTTGTGATACGCTTACACACATTTGCAAAATATTGTATTATCTGTATATTAGGCCGCCCGTACATTAGTAAAGAAATACTTTATACTTTTGCTGGCGTTTCTTTTTTTTCAGTGCGAGATATTTAAGCTCCGTCGACCAATCACCGTGAACCTTTGTCACATGATGGGAAGTGTGTTCCGTTTCGTAACATATATCCCAAAATTTGTGGAGCCTGAAAAATTTTGAAGGCCAAAAACATGTTAATTACGTGCGATTTTGGACAACTTCAGACTTCAAATGTCGGTTGATTTTTACTCCTTTTGCGCTACGTTCCTAACCTTTCGAAAAGGAGTATTATGGGATTAGTGTTGAATTGAGGATCGACCGACCGACCGACGACCGACCTCTGTTCCCGGAAAAGCTAAATGGAGCTAGATAGACGCATGATCACTATGGACCACTCATAGGAAGTCGACCACCGCGGGTCGAATGGTCACGTGACCGATGACGTCAGGTGACCCAGAAAGGTCAAGGTCGTGACGTCGTTATCTTTGATAACAGTGCCAGAGAGACGGGGAGTCAATTACTAATAACGACCTCGACGCCAGTTACTATAAATATAATATTAGATCTGTGTCAAATTGATGCCAGATCTCTAATACAAGTTGAAAGGAACGAAAAAAGCATTTAGAAAAATGCAAAAAAATAATGTGCGCAAAAAATACATTAGATTGGTCACAATCTAATAATATTTCTTGTACATTTTTTACGCGCGAAGTGAAGCCGAACGATGATGCAGTCATTTACTCTTAGCCATTGCAATTCTGTTTGTCCGTCTGTTCGTCTGTAACACGGGTGGATCAGTCAAAAACGGTGCAAGCTAGAATCACTAAATTTTTACCGTAGTCTGCCGGGAAGACTCTAGTTTCAAGAACCGTAAAGTTTTCCATAAATTCGAAGGGGTCACCCCGAACGAGAGCGCTAAATGAAAGAGGGTGGAAAAAATTGCGATTTTAGCCAATAAAGTTACTATTAATCAGTAATAAAAATCATACACTGGCTCTCGATTGACACCAAATTCAATGACCTTAGATGACCCTGAACGCCAAAATAAAGGTTTGTATGTCTGCTACCCCAAGGGGCTTGTATTAATGTACTGTAAGTGTAAAATGATCATCACCCCAGCGAATTGCGCCAAAATCAATTGAGATAGACATGGACAAACTGCGATGAAATTTTCAGCATTAAACGTAGATTTCAAAGGTCCAAGTCTCGATTTTTCCGGTTCACGGAAACCTGCGCAGTGCGCACAAGGGCATCAAAGTGCGGTACCCCCGTAAAAGTCGTTATTTTACTGTTGATGGCCAGTCTTTCGTGAGAACGGTTGCAGTTAGGCACGGACATGCTATCGCAACAAGCACTACTGACGAGCTTTTCAGTCGTACCAACAGTGATGACTTTGAAAAACCCTAAACTTTCAAAATTAAGGGTTTTTATTAATTTTTGCGATCTTCGGCTGCAGCGCACACTACAAGAATGAACTGTGACGAAATGGCTGGAGATAAACTGTTTGCGAACAAAAACTGCTATAGACTTTCGTGCGTCTCGTGAGTAGTTGCTCAAATTTCTTGTTTATCAGTATAATATTGTAAAATTTCTGGTACAAGTTGGGTTTCAAATAAAAGCCGCATTTTTAATACAAAGCAAACGACCTGGTACCACCGTAAAATGTAAAAGCTATGAGTGGCTACTGGGTGACTATAGGACCTTCGTATCTCTCAGACAGTGTACAAATGCGTCGTGGCATAAACTTGTCAACCAGGCAATCCAACACTCAAACAAAAATAGGTAAAGTAGCCGAAGTACGCCTAAGTTACAAACTACTGCTTGGTCTACTAAAGAAAGCTAAGTTAAAGTGCAGTAACAAAAAACAGAAACACGGCCAGCAGCTAAGTCTTATACAACGCACACGTCATGTGTATCACACACATTGTATGGATAAAGGCCCGATGTTTCGACAAACGTATTTTATAATACCAACTACCGCTATTATGTGTACTGTATAAAGACAATGCTTAACCTCACATATTTCACGATTTTTCAGTGCAATAAGTCTTGTTCTGCTACGCCAAGGCGCTTGTATTGATGTAGGCCTACTGTAAGTGTAAAACCATCATCACATCTAAGCTTATAATTACACCTCACGCTACTGTCGTTACGCTACCGTGTGAAATATTAGGTCAAGTTTTTGTGCGCCGACTGAGGCCGAACGGCGGAAGACCAAATAAGCGCAGGTTATGTTAGATAAAAAGACCATGAGCGCTCGAACTGAATAGAATGTGACAGTGACAGATAAGCCGACACTAAATACTGTAGGGTCTATAGCATGCAGGTGCCTACGTGCTTGCAGTGTCGTCGGACAATGGCAGCGGGTCAATTTACTCGTCTACATTTTAGCATGCCATAATAATTTTCTCGTAAAAATGTCATTCCATAGCGTTAAATTTCAAACAAGAATTTCCATTTTTTTTAAAATTTATGTGCTATAAAACTGAATTGTGAAGATTGATACCTAATTTTCACTGTCGGGCATTTTTAGTTGTCTGTCGGAAAAGCGCAAATTTCTGTTTCCTACTTTTTTAACCCGGGACGCCGCTGACGACAAAAATTTTAAAAAGATAGACCGTTACTGTAAGCTGCAATTTAAAACAGAACTCAAAAATTCTACTTCCTAGTAGTATAATAGGTCCAGGCGAATATTCGCGCTGTTCCCCCAGACCCTTGAAAAGAGGCTAAAAACGAACCTGGGGTGGTGAAAAAGAGCGTTTTTTATTGCTTTCGCTCACCATAATTATTTTCGCAATTTCGCAATTTTTAAAGTTGAAGCCAATCTTATTATACAACGTGATGATGTGTCTTGTGAGCTTACCAAGTATCAAAAGGCCATTTGCAAATTGTGCGACCGTCGATGCCATCACACCTCAAACGATGGCGTGAGTGTTCTAAGGACGACCTTCAAAGTCAATGGGAAAAGGCAAAATTTGACCCTCAGCCAAACAAAAACCTCTGAACTGATCGTCACCAAATTCGAAAGGCGTAATTATGTCGTGGACTCCTACCACCAAAAATAATTCGGGCTCAGTCCGCCCAGGGGTTTTTGCTCTCCGTATAGGTAAAATATACACCGCTTTTGTTCGAAAATTTACTACACTTTTTTGGTTCTTGAACTCGCCTACAGGCGAGTCCGTTAGACCGATTATTACGCTTAATACGTCAAATGACGCGGTTCTGCGCAAGAAAGTGCCTTTTAAATGTTACAAAATACAAAGTTAATTTTTGACTTATTTATTCGAAAAATTCGAAAAAATACAATGGCGCATATGGAAGAAATTAAAAATTTTTTTAAACTGTCATAACTTTGGTTGTGTGCAAGATAGTGTCGTAATTTTTGGTTCTAGGATATGGTTTTCGGGGTCGGCCTAATTAACGGTGACATTTACATTTATCCCCTGTTGACCGCCGTTGCCATGGCAACAAAATTTGGGACAAAATTGGCTATAACTCGGCTTACGTAAAAAAAAAATTGTGATATTTTTGCGCCTATAGGGGAATTTTCGAAAATGGACCATCAAATGCTGCCAACTGCATTTTCCCTGACCGACGCCCGTTGCCAAGGCATGTTAGTGATTACCAAGTAAAGTCAGCTCGTAAGTCGTAAGGACGCCATATGCATAGCCCCATCTAAGGTTACCCAAATGATTTTGGCTGTTTTAGAGAACTGATATCATCGCATCGTCCTTACACACATTTGTAAACTGGTAAGTTTTTTTACAAATATTTTGTGTCAACGTTTGCGCTCTGTGTCAATTTGAGTAGATGTTTTGCCCCGTCTCTGGAGTGAGCATATGAAAGCAAATTAATAAAAAATACTGTTAGCGACAAAAATGTTTTGCATGCACTCTAGATTCTGCGATGCAAGAATTATGCGGATATTTGCTAGCGTTTTCGAGCGGAGGCGTTAATCAACAGTTAGGTAGTCCAAAACGGCGAATTTTAAATTCTTTTAGTCGCCGTATCTTCAGAACCGTTTCGAAATCAGGCACAAATTTGGTATAAAAGTTTTCGACAATGGTACACATCATAATTGCAGTCTATAGTTCGTGTCGGTGAATTTTTATGCGGATAGTTGCATGGTTTTTCGAAAGAACACGCCAGCGAGCCAATCAATTGTTTTTGCGTTCGCATGTGTCTAGTGCTAGCAGGTTTTCGAACAGACAAGCTGAATGTAGAAAAACTCAAAAAACTTTTAAGAAGTTACAGTAAATGCTTAAGAGTAGCATTGTGATGACGTAAATGCACGCAGCTCACACCCTGTGATTTAAGGGGTTAGCTAAGCTGTTTGAGAAAAGTTGCAGTGTATTGCACCAACCGAATAAATGCAACGGCAAACCAAGCGCACGCTCAGTGAAAAGAACGTTGTCGCCATAGATGAACAGATAAGGCGACACAGTGACAAAATCGAATAGACAGCGGCAAATTAATCCTTCAACGCGTGCTGTCATGCGGATCATTTTTTTTTCACTGCATGCAGTCGCCGTGGTAAAGTAACTGAATAAGTTCGCCGTGCGAAGCAACTAAAACTGATCTGATTTTCTAACAGCAACGCCTGATTTATAACAAATTTTACTGAACAATATAATTAAACACTTTTGAAAGCCACGCGTGGTCACCGCGACGACGCTATGGCCTCTACCGGCTAAGCGTTGACGCGCACTCGTGAGCGAGTGGTAGTAATCTAGGTCGGCTTATGCATTGCTTGTAGCTACAATATTTCACTCGAAACAACAATGTCGACGCCGACTTACACGCTAATTTGCTGCTTTATCATAATAGGTACGTTTGTAGCAAATTATATTTCAGCACTCGAATTAATATCAGTTTCAGCTTTTGCATAGTTCACTGTAAGCGAAGTACACATTTTATATATATTTTTTAGTTTATTGGCTATTTGTTTTCATGAAGTTCTTATATTTATGTTTATTACTACCACTGTTCAAATTGCCTAGAACAAACAAAGTAACCATGTAGGCAACGCAAGCACTGTCAAGTACAATCCAAGTAGGCTACTCGAACACAGAATTTGTCAACGCAAATTGTTTGTTAAAACATGTCGTAAAACAGAAAATTAATATTGTTGGAACTCCAAAATGCAGTTTAAGAATGAACTTCAACTTAGTATTAATTTCAGCAGAGTTGTATGAATGACTTTGTACACTATAATATGCTAATTTTATCATAACATTTAAAACAGATAAGCTCGTGACGTTACAAGTGGCAAGGTTACTATGTAAATAAAATGCATAACGACATTGCGTTCTGAAGATATATTAACAAGCAATATTGTGACCAATCCAATGTACTCCTCGCGCGCGTTATTTTCTCTTGTATTTTTGCTTTTTTCGTTTTTTAACGTGTAGGCCTATTAGAGACCCGGCGTCTATTTGAAACCGATCTAATAGTGACTGGCGTCGGGGTCGTTATCGGACATTGTTTCCACGTCTATCTGGCACCGTTATCGAGATATAGCGCCTCAAAAATAATGTGTCGCCGAGTCATTGATTTTTGGTAGCGGTATTAACGGGTCATCTATGACGTGGTCATTGATGGCGGCTATGTTTGGAAAACATATGCGGAGAGACGGGCAAACATACACAAAAAAATTACAGTCAATACATCTGCATAGCTACTATTCTGCTGCCACTGTGTAAAAATAAGTTAGCCTATCGGTAAAACTAAGCTGTTACTTTGTAATATAGACGCCTGTTTTACGTGACTTTGTGTAGGTTATACATCTACTACTTTCGTAGACGCGGCCGGGGTGTCAAGATGCTACCCGCTAAACAACAAATACTATTGTTTCTACAGCGATAGTACAAAGTTAAGTTGGAATAATGCGAGAAATACTTTTTGTTCCAAAAGAAGCTCAACGCTGCCGATCATTACTCATAAGGATGTTGACAACGTGTTTCAACAGTTCATATTTAGTGACTCGTACAGCCTGATACAGAACCGATCTGTCTGGATTGCTGCTCACGCTCGTCCCGTTGACAACAGCGACAATTGGCATTGGATCGACAAACAAACGTCCAGTACAGTAATTTTTAATGCTACTTTTGATAATTACACTGGTTAAGGTCTACAGCTATGCAAGCTGTCAAATGGACACAAAGTTGAGACTTCTGTTACGCGTACCTTAACGGACCAAAGTTGGACATAGAGTGCTTTGATTACCGAGATAATGGAGACAATAACAACGATATTGCCGCGGAAATGGGGATAAATGCTACGATAATACCGCGGCAAGTTGCGGCATACCCGCGGTAATGGGAACAAGTACGACTTTTATTCGTAGTACAGGGTGTAAAAATACATACGGGAATAACGCGTTTAACTAAATAAGCTTACATCGAAGACCCAGAAATAACTGGGACCGTGAGACAGTTAGTAATACCAAAGCGACAAAAAAGTTACTTGATGCGTTTCGGTCGTATCGGAAAACAACAAGAAAAAAGTGGTTGAATATAATGGAATGTTTTCGGATGTGGATAATGTTTTGTGTATGTACACGTATATCGTGCGGTGTTGTAGAATGTTATTAGTTTTCAGTACATTAGTGTTTGTAACCAAAAGTAGTAAACATTTGTACGTTATTAGGATGAAGATGAAAATGGGAATGGAGACAAAACGTGAAAAAATGAGGTGCAGGTGTTAGTTTATCTCAGGTCAGTTTTTTCGTTGGGTCAAGCTGTAAGTTGACTTGTCACGTAACCCGAATGGCGACAGTTTAAAAATAATGTTTTTGTAAGAGACCAGCAATGGTTGTGAAAATGTTTATTTAACGAGCATTAAACGCGGCAGGTATTGTGCAGAAATAAAACAGACACTTCGCTGTTATGTTTGTAGCTTAATGACTAATGGGTTGACAATGTTTTTTAATGCACTCTGACATATTTGTTTTTGTGGTTGCATTTAGCACTCACGTCGTTAAACTTCCGAGACACCCTAAGTGACGATCGATGGTGTGCGACTGTCGGTATTGACAAAAATGTGGGTGCTGCTATTCTGAACGGAAACTTATGGACTGATAGGGCCTACTACATCTGCCAATACAACTGTAAGTAACTGTATACTCAATAGCTGTATATTTATGTTTTGTCGCAAATGCATTATGCAAGTGATATCCTGCAGGATGCGTTTTGTAAGCTTGTCGAATGTCGAGTTTTACATTCATAGCACCGGCGTCACTGATTACAATGTCGTTCTTCAGACTACACAGCATAATGAGTAAGTAAGTAAGTGAGTAATCTTTTATTAAACAACAATCAAACACCTTAGAACAATTGCAAGTTAATACAATGTACATAGCAAAAAATAAATAAAGAAAAATGGTGTGCTATAAAACTACAAGATTTGCATTCACTTATCAATTAAACGTGTTTTAAGTTCACCAGTCAGCTATTTTTCTGTTGTTTTTACCATAAAATAATTAATACCACAACATTACTAAACCACGTTACAAATTGATGACGCAAAGGCAAGCAATTCGGTACAAATAACCACCGCGTTTATAATGTAACAATTTGGAGCATCTGTGTTTCACACGGTAGTGCATTGACATAAATTAGCTGAGGTGGTAAATGAGTGCATTTTTCATAATTCTATCATCTTGGCTAATTTTTCCAAAAATTATTAACGTTGGTGGAGATTTGATAATAGAGTTTGTAAGTAGCATTTTGCGGAGGTGATAACTAGTGAATGCAGTGATTTTTATTGTTCACCATTTAACAAAACAGATGCTCATGTATGAGAAAAACGATTTTGACTGTGTTTTTGAGACACGGTGTACTATAGGTCACAACAGTCATCTAATAAGCATTTCCAAATAAACGTTCCAGTAGGCCTACAAACTAAAAAGTGTACATGTTAAAATGACACTGTGTCAAGCAAAAATACAACTATAACCACAGAGTTTGTAAGTAGCATTTTTGCGGAGGTGATAGCTAGTGATAGCAGTGATTTTTACTGTTTACCATTTAACAAAACAGATGCTCATCCGCTTTGTGCAATAACACTGCACAGACAAACGTTTCAAATAATAGCCGTAACCCCAGCGAACAACATTTACACGATAAAGCTGGTTTGACGAGCTGGTTCGAGCTATGCTTGTCTGTAGGCCTATGTTGGTCTGATTCAGATGGCAATACGCCCGTGCTTAGTTCCACGTTAACATCGACTGTCAGCTGTTCACCTAGCTGGATCGTGCATCCTAACACGCGTGCAGACGGCGTCCGCCTCATCAATTCAACAACACAGAAACAATGTCTTGATTCATGTGCAAACGACTCTAGCTGCCACAGTGTTTCTGTTGATTGGCATGATGGCGACAACGTGCGCTGCTACATGCAGGACGACCAGAATCTTACTCGGCACCGCAGTGATAGCGCAACACTGTTTGAAATCGTCAGAAAATGTTATGCTGAATCAAGTACGCAACGTCGTCGCTTTTGTACGAAATTGTTTAGTTGAAACTTGAAATGGGGTTTATATTTCACCACTGTAAATCGTAAGCTTTTTTTAATTGTAGCCGCAACTGTAGGCTACTATGAAATATTTTATTTTTTAATATAAACTTCACTATTTGATGCATTGCATAAACTGATAATTTTTACCATATTTTCTTTATAAGTATCACACTGCGCCATAAAGATTATGCGCATATGGTTACAAAGCTGTGGTTTATTGCGTACAGGCGGAAAATGCGACAACGCGTTTGTAATCGGCTCTACGTGTTACAAGATTCACAGAGACCAAGTACCTTGGTTTACGGCAGTCAACAGATGTCTGTCTAACAACGCCACTCTGGCCGTCTTTGATGACGACTTTCTACGAAGCATACCCGTTTCTTTACTGACTTCGGTCAACGTGTGGATTGGACTAATGAAGTCATGGTGGACATGGCCAGGTTTAAATGTTATGCTTCAATACGGCGTACTTTAAATTTTACTCAATTTTGTGTATACTTCGCGCACATTACCCACCGATAATAAAAAGCCCAACCAGCCAGAGCGCATAGCCATAAAGGCCTCCATAGCCACAGGTGAGTTATCACTGTTTCCATGGGTCCGCCATAACCAAAAACGCAATGTTAAAAATAAAATATTGCAATATTTGCGAAACGTTTTACGTGCATTGAGCTTAATGACGAATTAACGCAAATAAAGAAATATTGTTGCATGACAGGTGGTGCTGACGTTTTGTACAATAAGTTTAACGTTGATTCATCTATTCCGCCTGACAACCCTCCACGGCTTTCAACCACGAGAAACTACAGTTGTGTTATTGCTGTAGCTGTTGGTCAATGGAAGTTATCTCGCTGTACGGAGCCGCATTGCGTTGTCTGTCAGTCAATCCATACAGGTAGCCTACATTGTGTAACGTGTTTATTTTCTTGATACGAGCACAGTTTCGTATAGCCTAAGTCGGTTCCTACACGATGTGTGTTGCATAACACTAGCATCGACACGTGGCACGTTTACTTTGTTTGATGCAACAACTATGATTTTATCTATTTTAAAAACGACTTACAGACAATTTTATGACAAAGACGTTGCAGATATCTGATATAAATTTTTCATCAAACTTGTTCTTTGAACACAGACTGTTGGTTGCCATAAAAACAAGGGTTGTTCGGGGAGGGAGATTTAATTAACATCGTCAAATTATCGAGTCCCAAAACTATCCTGTTTGGTGATTTAGAGATTTGGTATGCATCTTTAACAGGGATTTCGCTGTACCGCTTTCTTATTTATAGGCCTTTGTGGTGAAATTTATAAATTATGAACTTTGTTTGTGTACTTATTTTTAACACGAAAATCGTACACAGTGTACAATTAAAAACAAAAAAATAAACTGTCAATACTTAAGTTTTTCAGTAGACTATCAACTTCAGTACTTAAGTTGCACCGAAGTGAGGGAAACAGACATACCCTAACCATGTTTAATAAGCAACAACTCGCCTATCTGTTTATTTTTTTGTCTGTTGCATAACAGCAATACCGACGAAATCAATGACAACAACAGACTCTGCAGCGACAATTACTGTCGATACAGATAGCATGAAGACATCTACCGCTACTGCGTCGGCATTAACATCAGATGAATCAGGTCGTTTTGTTGTATTTTGCGTGGTGTTCGATTGAACACTGCACCCTAAGCAGTACATAATACAAAAAGGTCAGTGATGACTGCTCGCCTGCGTTAAGACAAATTCGGCTACTATTCTGTTTGTATAAAAAAGTCACGCTTGGAATAATATAATCATTACTGTTGAGACTTAGCCCATAATTATATGGTGTCATTCGCGTGTTTAATTAAGCCTAATCGTTTTTGCAGCGCAAGTAGTTCTGCCCAGTTTTACACATTTCTTTGCAGCGTGGTCCATCTGCTGTTATTTGTCACATTCATGCACCCTGCTTAAATTGTTCGACGAATTCAAAAGGGTCACTGTATTAAATGAGATCTTAAGCACGGAAGGAAAAAAGAAATTTGGAATCAAACAACCACCCAAAACATGCAACTGCTCCCAACTTTACCAAATTGGGTGTAGGACATTTCCCCGGACGTTTTCCCAGGACATTTCCCCGCCCGGACGTTTCCTTCCGTTTTTTTTGCCTACCCGGACATTTCTCCCTTATGCTGCTAAGTGTACGTATGTGTCAATCGTATACATTTGTCACCGAATAGCAAACATCCAAATGTATTGATTTCTCAACATACAATATATACAACATATATATACAGTTATATTTAGCCAGTACTTTAAATGTCACTATAAAATAATTTAAAAGAAAAAAGCGATATTATATGCAGCTGAAGTCCGTTAAAATAAAATGATATAAAAGTTCGTTGTAAATTGCCACTGACACTTTAATTCAAAAATTGAAATGTAATTGTTGTTAATTGCTGCGCCGCAGACGTGTCAAGTCATTCAGACTGAGTTGCATTAAGCGTTGCAAGGAATTTCTGCTCAGGCTTAGTGTGGAAAATTCTTCTGATGTGCTGTAGGCTTGGGAGGAAATGTCCGGGTATGCAAAAAAGCGGGGGGAAACGTCCG
>Ga0056128_1003118_pt1 | contig 20139 bp, 9 predicted proteins | sample WorMetLIZISLAND2_FD_71113 | JGI IMG/M metagenome (GOLD analysis project Ga0056128, IMG submission 71113) | Marine gutless worms symbiont microbial communities from Max Planck institute for Marine Microbiology, Germany - Olavius geniculatus... ... | reverse complement strand
CAGTTTCATTACAAATTGTCTCCTGATTTTGACAGCGAAAGAATTTTGAAAATCGGTTAATATTTGGTGAAGTTGTGAGGTATACAAAAAACTGTGCCATTTTTTGGCCCACCCTGTAGATACGGACGACGCGATGGACGATGACAAGGACAGTCGAATGGTGAGATGGTTTGCGTTGGTCAAACGTCGAAATGAGCTCATTCGGGAAGAATCGTATCTCATGTACAGGTAATTCGTGCGTGCCTTCGTCATGTTTTGCATTTTTGCTTTTACAAATGGCCTACAGCTCTGACTTTGATGTGCATATTTAGGATTTAGGCGTCATAATCACAGTGCAGCAGACTTCGTTGCATATGACGGGATAGTGAGATATCCAGTCGTTGTAGTATCATGTCTTAAGTATGTAGCTTACACACACACAGGCTTAGATGAACATGAAATTTTGACAAGGTGGTGTGGTAACAAATTGAAGCATTTTTCATGACCTACTTTTGCAGTTCATTCGTGAATGTCGATTCACGTTTCGAGAGTTACTGCCGGAATAATTGACATTTTGGCTCACAGTTTCTGCGAATTAGCCTAATAGCCGTTGCAGCAGCTCTTATGTCGTGCTGGATATTTGCCAGCTAAACAGTTTGTCAATAAAACGGTGTTTTGGATCTAAGACTTATTTTATAACGCTGGCAACTCGTTACTTCTGAGTCTGATTGCACTGCCGCGTGTTGGAGCAATTAGCGGTGTGGATTATGGTCTAATGGACTCGACGGGATGACTGCAGCTGGCCTATTTGTTAGCATGCAGAGTGCGGCCGTATGATTTTTGCAGACGACGCGAACAAGAGCTGGAAGAACTTCACGAAGAACTCGAATATCAGCTCAGACCTCTGCTCGAGAAACCAGGCAAGCTGCTCACGTCTTTCTGTTCGATACGTTTTACTGCCAGTGGCATAGTGGCAGGAGGGCAGGGGAAGGACCAATTCCCCTCGCCTCTAAATTTTCGGCTGACGGAAAAACTTTTTCTCTGAAAACTTGGGACTGAATTAAAACCGCCATTTTGAGGAAATATAAGGGCAAACTTGAAATTCTGAGCACCCATAATCTCATCTGTGGGAAAATTGCAACTTTTTGCCCCGAGTACTTTTTAAACCCGCGACGCGACGCCGCTGCTCACTGCGTCTAAGGTTTTGCTGTCGTGAATTTTCTCCTTCCTCTTGTTGACGTTAAGCGGGTCCCCGGCTGTTAGCTTATCGTTTATTATCATTATATAAGCCTACTAATTTCAGTTACTTAAATTGTCATGTCGATTTTATGTTATATACAGGGTACGTCAGTTTTAATGCTTTTTATTATGCGGCCGTCCTAATGTGCCACATTTCGGGTCTTACTCGTCCGTCTGTCTGCCCGTTTGCGTCTGTCCGTCCGTTCTAGCTGCGCCCAGTACAGGTGCCTGACTTGAAAAGTTATAAACCAAAATTGACGTGAAAATTCCCCAGGTAAGGGTGATCGATGTGACAATTTTCGGTTCGAACGGTCAAATTTCAAAGTCACTTGACGTCAAAAACCTTCCGAAAACGACGCACGTCTTGCGTAGGACTAAAATGAGCCAGCCCAGGCACACCTTGTAGGCGCAGCGCTTAAAATAGACAGACTAAAAGTTGACTTGAAGTGTCCATCCAAAATAATTTGAAGGTAAGTACTGTACTGTCTAATAGCTAGGTGGACGACCGCATAAAATTTCGGCACTGGGCCCTGGGGCGACATATATTGTATTAGCCTAGTCTGTGAACACGTGAGATAAACTGGTCTGCACAACCTTAAGTAGCAGTTATTGCGTGCATTGTGCAGATGAGCAAAAGACGCGCAAAGAAAAGCAGGATGAAGAGAGTTTACTTCATGAGCTTTTAGAAGTTGTCAGTAAAAGAAACAACATCGTTGACAGTATTGAAGTCGACCGACTGAGGTTTGCATGGTTCGAAGTTTCAAAATAGTTTCGTAGCAGACCTAAATTTCGCCTACACAATCAAAATAACAGGAATGATTTTTGCCACACAGAATTTGCTATTTTTGTTGCTGCTAAGTTTTTAGTGTGCTTTCAACAAAAGTTGGACATTTTGATTAGGCGTAATGAATGTCATACTAACAAATGTGTACGAACAGTAGCAAATAGTAAAATACTGATTGTAACAAAAAGATGTCATGAATGATAAATTTCATTAACTGATTATTTCAGCTATAGCTCACTTATGGTTCATTAATATTGCATAAGGTAGTGCAGCAGTAACTCTGAAGTGAAAAATTTGATGATCGTTTTATTGCAAATATAGTCTATTCACAGCAGAGTGACCGTAGATTAATTTCAACAATTAGTTAGTATTTCATAAAATTATGATACAAACTTAGTGGCGCACTGTTTTGACTCATGTTGTTATTGTAAAATTGATTACTTAGCCAAAAAAACAGCAACAGTGTGACAGATTTCCTAAAAGTACACGCAAATGTGTGTTAGATATTTCTTATTACATTAAATAGTAAGATGTTCTTTGTATACTGCTTGTTTTTCTAGATACATCGAAGAGGATCAGAAAATTGAAGACATGATTATGGAATCTGGTAATGTGTGTCTTTAACGCTTTTCATTGTCCTTAATAATTTCATCTAAATATGGCACTACTTACTATATCACCACTGTTGCATCTTCATTTCGAATTTTGGTTTTATTTCCAGACTGATTTTGAGGGACATGAATGGCTTTCTTTGTCTCGTATACCATCGTGTAGCTTCCTCAAATACACACCCAGTACACTACTCGGTATGAAGAATATTGAACTCTGACCATCTCAAGCGGTTTCAGCTAGCCTGCACATGGTTCTCGTTGACATGTATCTTGTCTTCTAATCTGTGGTTGAAAATTCTGTCTAAATTTTGACATGCACATATCCACCACGGCTACCTAATGCAGGCAATCCTTGCTGTAAGTTAGTAAGCTGTCGCATTTCCATAAACACGGTAGTCATGCATATGACGCTGTGTCTTGATCAGAACTGTTACGCGGCCGTCCTAGTAGGCCACATTACAAGTCGTGCCTGTCTGTCTGTCCATCCGTCGGCCGTCGGCCGGTCAAGTACGGGCTTCTGGTTCGAAAACAAAAAAGCGTAGATTAACCAAAATTGCCGTGAACGTTTCACAAGGCAGAAGTAACTGGTGCACCATTTTCATATCACAAGGTCATATGTCAAGGTCACATAACGTAAAACCCTCCACAAAATGATGCATAATGCCACATGAATATTTACTTAAGCATATAGGTCTACAGACTGCACGCTAGCGTTGGTGTCAACACCGGCTGACGTCACATCAGGCGCAGTGCAGTGGGCGGGTATACTGGTGTGCAGTGGTCACTAGTCGGACGGCCGCATAGGTCACCTATCACAACAAGCACTAGTGACGAGCTTTTAAGTCGTATCAACATCGATGACTTTGAAAGACTCTAAACTTCCGAAATAAGGGTTTTTTTTATTGATTTCTGCGGTACAGCTGCAGCGCACACTCCAAAAATGAACTGCGATGAAATAGCTGGAGATAGACCGACAGTTTGTGAACAGAAACTGCTATAGGCATTTGCGCATCTTGTGAGCATTAGCTCAAATTTCTTGTCATTTTTGCAATCCGCGGCGTTACTCGTAACTGTTGTGTGTTTTAATTTGGCAGGGTTATCTAGTGGCAAAAGTAAGACTGGTAAGAAGGCGGCCAAAAAAGGTTGTAAGAAGAAAGCACGTGTATCAGCAAAGAAGAAACTGTTCCACTTTACATCTCGATCATCACTCTCACCGTCTTCTGCTGCCGACAGAGAGTCGGACTGAGCAACATTTAACTGTAAACAAACATATACACCGTGGTCCATAAAAACGTGGCACTTTACTTTTGTCCATATCTTTGCAAATTATTGACTGATTTTCAAAATTTTTTCACTGGCACACTCAGCAGAGAATTTGCAATAATATGATTATTAAGTATTCCACCACACCATGATACGTCTCTACTCAAGTAAAATATAAATGTCACAAAAACTAACGATAATACCAAACATTTAGGAAAATGAATAAAACACTTCAGACCAACCTTGTGGTAAATGATCCATTTGACACTAAACTGTGTTAGACCCATACAGATCATTCACTGCAATGTTGGTATGAAGTGTTTTTTTTGTTCAATCACCAAAAAGCTCGTTTGTTATTATCGTTATACATTTATATTTTATTCATATGTCACAGGGTAGTGTAGAGACACATTTACGGTGTGGTGGGATATATAATAATCACGTTACTGCAAACTGTTTGCAGTGTGCCAGTGAAAAAAAATTTAGAAAATCTGTCAATAATTAACAAAGATATGGGCAAAAAGTAAAGTACCACATTTTTTATGGACCACCCTGTACAAAGAGGTGACTTCAAGCAAACTTGTTCTTCATGATTGCTGCATGTGAGCAGAGGCGTCTATGACATATACTTTTTGAATCAATGCTTTAATGCAGAAAAAAGTTAAAAAGGGGAATGTTTTCAGTCGTTGAGAGGGAAGTTAGTATAATTTAGGATGTAAATTATCTTTCTCTGCAACTTGCTGCCATATGCGTTTTTCAGGCCCAGAAGCCCTGAAAATCAAAGAAGCTTACATAGTCCCAGACTAGCCAGATTTAGGGAAAAAACTCAGGAAAAACGGGAAAGGGACTGAATAAAAAAGGGAAAGGGGGAGACAAGAGGCAGGCAGAGACATGTGAAAACTTGTTCCATTCCAATGGTTTGAGGGGGAGACGCTCGTGTCACGGTGTCAGTGTGGACTGGAAAGTCGTGTTGTCTCATAAGGTTTGAGCCACCTTGTGGTGGACGGTTTGTAATGAAACGTCACCGTCCGTAAGTAACGCTGATTGACGGTGTATTTTATTGTTGCGATACAATCCCTGTGATATGATTTTAGCGCCGGTGTAAATAAGTTAACTTCTCAAGTAAATATTTGTTAAGTGACATTTTTCAAATGCTGAACTGAAATTATGAAGCAGGGATACAGAGACAGACAGAAAACTGGCATCCACAACATCTGACTGCACAGAGTTGAAAGCAGGGCTGGAAAATTCGTCCAAAATAACCTGGGATTTTTTAGGTTTTCGTTTGTTCATATTTTAACCGTGATTTCGTCTTGCTATAATTTATAGAAAACAATGTGATCATGTGAAAGACAGAGTGTGTAAGATGTTTTTCCTAAGTCGTAATTCTGAGTATAACGTTCGTTGTACACTAAACCAGAAAAACCCGAGAAACCTTTAAAAAAACCTATACAAACCTAAAACTTTTCCATAAAAAACCAGTTTTTCCAGCCCTGGTTGAAAGGTGCCTTTCTGTAACTGTGTGAACTGTGCCAAAGTGTTTATTTTATTCCACTAGATGCTTTTTTCAACTTTGTGTCTTCTTTCTGTGATTTGCAAACCAGAACCCTGCCTAAGCACATTTGTTACACTGCCCTACAGTCCTAAATACCCGTGATTTGCATAATTACATTGGTTTGCATTAAAACTGAATCAATAAACATGGCATTATATGTTGAACAAAAATTCTTTTGTCTGTGACTTATGCAAAATTTAGTAAGTTACTTAGTGTAATAAGTTTCGTTCTGCCAGTGGTTCATGTTGGACTGCACAAATGTTACATGAATATAGATGAAACAGTGTCAGAAACAGCGGTGATGCATTTTATTGCACGTAAAAAATACAAAGCACAAATATATACAAAACAGCAACAGTCGGCAGTGATTTCTACAAAAAAAATGTCATGTTGTAGCATTCGTATTACGTGGACATTTGAGCCTCGTGTGACCTGCAAAAACACAACAACAAAGACTATGAAAATTATTTAATATTATAACAAATAGCTATAGATTAAGGCCATTATTGGGTTACTCACCTGCAGATGTGTACAGTTCTCAACCATAAGTACCATTGTTATTCCTCAGCAGAACTCGAGTTGAGCAAAGGGCTAAAAAAATTTCCATGCTTCCAGTTGCAGCTAGTGCATAAGTAGGGATGGGGAAATGGGTGCAAAACATTTGTTTATATTTTTATTTTTATATCATGACATGTCATAACATTACAGTTTTTGGGCCACCGTGTATACTGCATGGTGCGATACACCACCTGTATGTATGTAGGCCTGGCACGTGCGAGGTCAGTCAGACTGACCGAGTTAGTTGGATAGTGTGTGTGCGTAGATAAGGCTGCTCGTGTTTTCTCTGTGAATGATATGTGATGTATATTATAATATATTTTCATGAAAATTGTTGCAAGCATTCCCACATTCTGGGATTCCCACATACACGAAAACTCATATAATAATGTCAACACACCAAGAACTAAAGTATGGATACTGCAGCATTACAGACTAGATGCAAACAGTTTTTTTCCAGTCAAATTTTAAAAACAAACTAAAAACTGCAAAAATATTTTTGAGAATCCAATACAAATTTTATGAAAGCGAAGTTTTTTAGGGATGGCTCACATCGGAAGCATAGAATTTTTGGGGCCTAATTTGACTGCCTGAGTGACTATTTAGCAACATTTAAACACAACAAATCTGCATGTTTGTTCCTTCATATGTTAAGGCACCAACCAGGATGTGAGGCACGTTAGACAGGTTTTTTAATATAAATATAAATTTTAAATGATTCCTTTTAACTTTAATTTACTTACTTACTTAAATAATGGAGAAGGAAAACTAAGGTGGCAGCAAAAGGACTGCTAAAAATGGTGTTGTCTGTATCCATAAAATGCATTGCTAGATGTCTACAACTCTACATGATAACATCAGAAATAACATGTAATACGGCTGTGGTAATACCACTAAATATGATCATAGATTTCATCAAACTTTCTAGCTTTACATGTAAACTGTAATACACTGAAATACAGTGCAGGACTTGCCTTCTTGAGCACATATGCTACATTTCCGTCTTGCACGTGGCATCTGCATTCCATTTGACACGTCACTTGACCTCGCTCGCTTCTTGCTTCCAGACACGGCCGGGGCAGGGAAAGCAGTACGATCTGACATGGACATCAACATCATTAACCAAAAGAATTTGCAGTGCGCTGCCAGTTAGAAAACAGTGGTGCATTACAATGCCAACATCACAAAAAAACAGAAGCTAGAGATTAAAAGCAGTCTTTTGAAAAGTGTGTTTTCAGTCTACACTTAAAAACCGTCCAAAGTTGGTTCTGTGCCAAGTTCGTGTGGCAAGAAGTTAACATGTTAACAAGCTTGTTTGCCAAACATACACGATGCCTCACAGAATATTGAGAGTGAGTGACGTGCTTCTTGAGAATGTAATTTTTGCACCCGACACCTGCGTGTGCCCCACTTTAACCCCAACAAGGCAGACCAGTACTGGATTTACCTAAACCAGAGGAATGGAAGGCTAAAAGCTGACTTATTCATGTCCAAGTTAACTTCTAGGTTACCTAACCTAGTTATCTTGGTCGTGAGGTTAACCTTTGTCGTGTTTATTCACAGAAAAACTAACCAGAGTTTGCAAACCCGCGAGTTAAACCTCATCCATATAACTATGCCATGAATCAAGCATTTTGATTGGCGGTAGTAGTAGTCATGTGACTGTTCATTTACGGCCCACTAGGCCTATAGGCTTATGAACTAAATGGCGTGTCAATGGGTAGTAGATGATATTTAAATAGCAATTAATTTACAGTGTATTTTGACAGGATACAATAAATGCAATACAACACATCGCATCAACTGTGAAAATTACAATTTCAATAAATAATCGCAATTATGATTATTACACAGAATTTTAACATTGTGAGCTTTACTGTGTATCGCTCCTATGTAAAAATCGACTGTTCCACATGATGCATGCCGCAAGGTCAAGGTCACTGGCGCAGACATTTTCATTCACAGCAACATGGTGAATTGCGCAAGTAGAAATAGTGCAATCATATTATGCTAATTTTGCTGACTATAATGATAAAATTCACCACACAAAACGTCACAGTTCTTTGTCCTCTGGTTCATCGATCTACGCCTGTGAAAGGTTTGCAGATGCTGTTATTTATACAGGTCAGCTTTGATCTTGCACTAATTGCAGGTTAACCTCGCAAAATCGGGAGGTTAATGTGCGAGTTATGTCTGAGATAACCGAGTGAGTTAACCTACTGATGTGTCATGAATCAACGCAACAAAAGTTAAGTTTTGGAATTACCGACTTTAACCTATAGGTTATCTTTAACATGGACATGAATAAATTGGCCCTAAGTTAACCTTGTAGTGGGTTAAGATGGTTTATCTGTCTGCAAACAGTAACCTATCAAAGTAGTAACTGGGCTGGCATACAGCAACTCGAATGATCAAGATTTGCAACCAAATTAATACTGGTATACATATTTCCGTATCAGTTTCGTGCTGCTGGATGAGTAACAGAGAGGCTGGCATAAATCCTATTTGCAGGTTAATTCAAAACTAGTCATGATTGACAATACTCTACAAACCACTTACCATTTTGTCCAGTAGGGTTGTCGTCAGCCCAGGCAAAGTAGTTACAGCCTTGGCCTTTAGGCTTTGCACACGCATAGAACTGACGACCTTTGTTGACGCCTTCCTTCGCAACTGTCAACCTGCTTGCATTCAAACATATTAGACATTTAAGACACGGATAAACACTGAAATTCACACTCAATTTGGAAATGATAAGACAAGAACAGTTTCTTGTAAATCGTCGCAATGTATCAACAACTTTTCAGTTCGATATTCTCGAGTCTTGAACAATTCTAAATTGTCACGGAGCTTCGGAAATGACCTCATTTTTTGTCTGTTCAATAATGATGACATAAATGTAACGCAAAGTTTTTCTCAAACCACAAAACCTACAAATGGCCGGTGGCACTGATGTTCATGAACTAGTCCTCAGTTGTAAGATCACAGATACAGGGTTAGTTCCTGCTCCACACATTCCACTGGTGTTTGTTGCATCTACCCACTGAGAAATGGCCAGGCTGAGTTGACCTGGGCAGCTGGTTACATGCCAACATTAACATTCAAATAAGTTGAAAAGAAAGTAAAACTGCAACTTGCTCACAGTTTAGCTGGTGCCCGGCAGTGGCATGTCTGCGAGTTTGCAGACGAGTTGTTATACAGCGCTGAAGTACCTGGCATCTGATTGCCGCTACACAAGTACACATACAGTACAATACAATAGATATACCATAAATCATTTCTCACATAATGATGACATTACGTTCTGTAGACTCCGCTTTCAGTTCAGCTACGCAAGACGCCGCAAAACCCTGCACCTGTGCAATCAACTTTCAGATTTATTTGGCATCAGGGACGTAAAATTAATCCTGCTAATTTTAGCACGTTATCATAAACAAAAAACTGCAATTATGCATGCGCCTCGGATTCGTTAGTGACATATAGCGCTACGTAAATGTGTTTTGATTAATTGATTCACCTTAACATTTCCGGTATTACAGATCAAATGTACAATATTAGCGTTTTCATCAGTTGTTGTAAGCTGCACATGCACATATCATGCAGATGCTCTTACTACTTGCTACAGTAAGAATCAACGCCAATACTAAGAACTGTAGGCTGGATTTCATACCGGCTAAAATTAGAGTTGTTTTGATACGAGTCACCAGTAGTTTGCCGAGACAAACTGTCTGCAACCTCATCCGCAGCATCAGCCCAGAGAAAGAAACCACAACGTGCGTCTGATGGCCTCGGACATGAATAGAACTGACGGCCTGTTCATCAATAGACGTGCAACATTATCTCCTATCATTCAACCATGAAACTGAAACTATAAATGTAAAAAAACATAAGTCCTTCCAAAGCCTTATGGCCCATTGGGCGGCGCTGATCTCCGTTTCCTTAGCCCTCAGCCAGACACCAGTTTCTACACTGTGAGACCATGGATACAGGGCTAATGCATCGCATGGTTTGCCTGTTTACGTCCCAGCTTTCGCTGGTACTCATTGCGCCTACCCACGGAAGGATGGCCAGGCTGAGTTGACCTGGGTGGCTGGTTACATACCGAGATGGTCACCCATCCAAGTACTAACCGGGCCTGGTGTTGATTAACTTCGCTGATGCAATCAACGATGCTACCAACTGAGCCAGACCAACGCCAGAGAGAGCAGTTATAACTAAGGTTTCTCGATGGCTTTGAGTAATGTACCACAAATAACAGTCATGCACTTGTATCTGCTGCCAATAACATCTTTTTTCTACTCAATGAACTGTAGAAAAGTACACTGTTAATTACAGCTGTAGACATTGCAATTAGCGTAACTACCAGTATTTAGGACACCAAAAAACCTAAAAAATCAAAACACTTATCAGAACTTTTTTGAATCAATTGATTCAATCAGTACAACAGCAGTGTACAAAAAATAAAGGATTAAAAACTTACAACACTCTCTCCAAGTGATAATGGTTTGAGGGCACTGTAGCCTCTGGTCCCTTGTCCATATTATTTCTAATTTTGCAAAATTTTCAGACAGGATTTTCAGACAATTCTGCTTATATCAGGATACTTGTGAAAGGACAAGCTTCAAATTCTGGAAATTTTAAGACAAGTAGGAGGCTTAAGGTTAGCCACGGTTAGAATACTATACATCTGACCAGTATTTGGCCATGGCATGCATACAGTCATGAGTCAAGTGTCACTGTCACAATGTCACAATGGCAGACTGAGTGCGTGAGTAGGGTTTAACATCCCACCTGACACAGCATAGATCATTTCGGGGATGGCCTTTGCAGGCAAAATTGCACACACACATAATAACGAAATACAAAGTTTAACCTTTATAGAAAGTTTAACTTTTATGAAACACAAAACACAAAAAACGACCTAAACTTAAAATTGTAAGAACTGCCAATTATAATAGTGTGCATTATTTAACGATAATGGCAGTTCTAATAATCTTCCCTTTTATCCCGCAGACAGTTATCAATCTCATAATGCTGCCTATTGGAGGATGGGGTGCAAAACTGGACTAGTAGTAGTATCAGTAGTAGTGTGAGTAGAATCTTTAGCAGCAGCAGTAGTATCCAACCAGTATTAGGTCCTTCCTTGCGTACAGTCATGAGACGTGCGTCATCGCCACACTGACAGACTGGACTCTGACCTTCACTGTGACTCCGCACTAAACCACCACACACCGAGTCAACCACACAGTAAGTAACAACCCTAATACACCCAGGCAGAGCACATTAAGACACAGCAACTACTACCATATGTTGATTGGACACAATGTGTTAACCATTACTAAACAACAGAACAGCAAACTATAATCGTGGTACAGACTTCATCAGCTCAGCATTTTAATTGCTTTGTGCCCGACACACTGCCATTCTGGGCCTCATACATTTCACTAGGCAAAACACTACGGATGGACTGGATTTCAAAGCCAAATCAACTGAATTTGCATTCTCCAATCCACCTGTTCTAGGGTAGAAGTTGAGAAAAAATTATGGCAGTCACTTAAAAACTGGATTTCTATAATCTAAGCCAAATAACACAAAATCCACGTACAACAAATTAACCAAAAAGCTGTAGCATGCACCAAGCACAATTGCATTAGTTCAGTGTGCTGCAATTGTGAATGCATCAAACTGTCAAATCATTCAAATGATGACAGTCCAAGAATAGTTTATCGAAAATCTGAACTGTGATTGCTCAGTCCAAGCAGATGATAGCACTGCTTGTTTGTAAACAAAGATGAAATATGAAGTGGAGTGATGAAAGCATTTTTCAACTAATAGAAAAAATGACTTTCTGTATAATGCGTCATTAAAGAACAGAATCTTGAACAAAAGCGTAAATTGCGTAATTGACAAGTTGGCTGATTTTTCTGCCGGTATCATTTGCTGGCAAAAAGTGTCATGGTTTCCAGCGCCAGAAACCGGCGCTGGAAACAGGCACCAGATAAAGGTCAGTGTGTCATTAACTTAAGGAAACTAAGGCCAGTGCATTATGCTTCTTTTTTACGTCTTTCATGCAAACTACAAAGTTTCTATTGCGCTGTGCTGTCTGAAGCTAGTGGTTGGCAAAAACTAAACCTGCTAATAACAATGCATATCATACTATGCTGAGCTGCTTGTCTGGTGGGTAGCATGTGTGGCTGCTGTCCATTCTGTGAAGCCAGCGGTCGGCGTGTAGATGTGTTATGCAAAGCTTGAACGCTAGGTGGTTGTGACGGATTATGTGAAGCATTATGCGAAGCTTGGCTGGCTGCTTGGAATGACGCCGGCATTCCGTCGGTTGTCACATGCCGTAGACTCTGCATCATTGCACTGTGACTGTGACTGGCAGCAGCATTACCTGTAATGAATATCAGCTTTAACAAGAAATGGTATCATCACCAAGTATTGAAATGATATGTGACAGCATGTCTAGATGCCAAGTTTCTCAGGGGTTGACAGCAAATTAGATAATCACATAAGCCACGATTACACAAACACATGCATCATTTTCTTGAAGTTTTTGATGTTGTGCAACCTTGAGACTTAACCTTAGACCTTTTGAAATGAACATTGGCACACTGCTATCTCCTGATCTGTAAAACATTCACATTCTGTGAATGCAGTTCTGGCTTGTGTCAGATTTGGAGCCCATATTTAGGTAAAGGTAAAGGTCCAGTAACTTGCTATAGCACTTCTTACATGAGTCACGACCAGAAGTGCTTTACAATCTCAGCTAATGATGCTGCATGCACTATGTGGCCATTCATTGCCTGTGTAAGTAAACAATTGGATCAGCAGTGCAGCCGGCAGACATACCACCATCACCCCAATCAGCCACACTAGGCCCTCACCCCATAGCCCGAAATCTACTACTCATTTCCTGTCCCAATCCCACTAAAAGTAGGAAGCTGAGTTCACCCGAGGAGACTGACTTGACCTCAGACTGTAACAAATGGATAGTACAATTACTTCTGACTAGTTGACAGATCTGCAGTAGAAATGAAGTCGTAAGACGACTGACTGACCGTGTGCCAAGCTACTGATTGATATTGTCGACGATGCAGGAGTGAGTGAAATGTCGAGTGATGCATTCAGTGACTCGTCACAGCCTCCGATACATGCCACGTGCTCCAGTGGAATGTACGGTGGGACAGAACCACACCGGAAACTGAACTGCAGCCTGTGTACTGGACCCGGCTCACACTGCACACCGACCAATGACCAGAAAACTATATAGACCCAGTGTCGACATATTGTGCGGCTATCTACCACCTTTTGAACCATAAACTGCCACACAGTTACTGCTGCCCATAGAAACGTTCATGCCAATTTTGTTTTCTGTACACTTTTTCATTTGCAAGTTAGGAGCCTGCGTGAGATGGACAGGCAAACAGATAGACAGACGGACAAGACTTGTAATGCGGCTTATTAAAATGGACAAGATCAATAATGTACCATGTTAGAGAGTTACACATACTATTAACAATCTCAGAAGCAGACCGAGGTCATCTCAGTCAACAAAGCTGACACTCATTCTAGTGGCAAAATTGACTCAACACCACTCTCAGATATTTCTTGGATGGGAGACTAAGAGCAAGTAAACCATCTCAATATATAGCCAGCCACTGGGTCAACTCAGCCTTTTATCCTCTGTGGGATAGTAAAATCAGTGTCAGCCTTCAATCTGAGCAATAATAATAAATTGCGTTGGCAAACATAGACAGCATATAAGTAAGTGGATCGGTGGTTCAAGCCAAGTCACACGAGATTCTATACCATTTGGAACAAACATGTTGACAACAACTGCAATTAATCCTAAATGTCTTATTACAGAAGTTCTGACAATCATTCAGAAAACTTTTGGTAAAAATCACAGAGATTACTCATTTCTAAGCATCCAGAAACTTATGCTGGATTTCTTGTTCTAATCAGTTTTCACGTTCCTTCAAAATGTTGACTGTGATGTTGACTATGATGTATACTTGATGTAAACATGTATACTTGTCCGCTACAGCATATCTTATACACTAAATAATGAATCATGTTATCCATTAAATCATCATTAGACAAAAACATTATTAAATAAAAAATAAAAAGAAACGAGCAAAGCTTACGATCTCACAAACACTGCTATCAACAGCGACATTGAGAACTGACGATGGAAACCAGATGACATTACGACAGTCAGGAAAACCTTGACAGCTCAGAAAGAACCTGAAACATCAAACATCAGCGATAGTTTCATAAACACACAAATTCAGATATTCAGTTAGAGTCCATCATAACACTTGCACACTACAAAAATGTGCTTTTAGCAACTTCCATCAATATTTCTGACCATCTTAACAGCCAAAAATCAATTACTGCAAGAAAAAGTTACTGAAAGCATCACAGACAGCTCAAAGATATGCTAATAAACTAAAGCAGATAATGATCAACAAAATGCGGCTGTTTCATCACGAGACAAACTTCATTTGTGCTACACAGAACATAACAAAAATCTTTCAGTTGATAAAACAGTCAAAATACAACTTACAAGCATGTGAAAATAACTACCATCAGCAGCAAAATGTCGAGAATAAACAAAAAACATCATCGATAATTGCAATATTGGAAAAATTCTAAAGAAAACTATTGCAACAAAACTCACCCTGATGCATCCTTCTTCTGCTTAATAACCATGGACTGGCCACACCGCGGGCACGGACGAACAGTCTCTGATATGTTGGCTGCAATCTCTTCCGATGAGAATGAGGTTGCTTCACCGAAAAACTTTGACAAAGCTTCGTCAATTTTGTTTGCCTGTTTGGATGCCTCTACAAACACCTCTTTGTACCTCGCTATCTGTTCAGTCAAAACGTCGTTTCCGTCTCTCTGGCCTTCGCAGATTCTGCGCAAATCTGCCTCCAGCTGAGAGCGCAGGTACGGCTTTGACATGGCGTAACCCATTGCATCGTAGCCCTCGACCAAACCCATGCCAAGCTCACCAGGAACAAACTTGCCGTCAGGTCGAACTCCAACGTACAGACGAGCTTTGATTGTTTCGATGTGCTCAGCATGCGTGGCATCCGTGCCTAACACATCAGCAACATGCTGCTATGTTAACACAATTACCGGTACACACATTTCATGCCAAGACAACATTAATAATAATAAAAATATACATTGTAATAAAAACAATTTCTAATATGCTGTAACATGGAAAATCATTACTAAAGCGTGAAAAATGCATGTCCAAATCTTCACTGCGTTGAATGACTTTCAAAATTCTTTCACCAGTACACTAAGCACAAAATTTGCAATAATTAATCCAAAATTATCGGCACAAGATGCACAATATCTGACAAAAAGTTAAAAAGCATACATTAACTCATGCAAACATTGCTTTATTATACAATTTTGAGGTCGAGCAACATGTGATTCTGATAAGTGAAAATAACCACCATCTACGTGATATCTACGACACAGCTTCATGGAATTTCATCACAGATCTGTCAGTGGCACATCTTGGGACAATGATTAACTCGCTCACCAATTCCATGTTTTTCCATCAGTGCAATGAGATCGGCTTCAGTCAGTAGTGATGGTGGTGATGTCTCGCCTTGGTTCATCTGCACAGGGATAAAAAACCGACCGAATGACTATGACCAACACGCAATACTCACTTTATCACTTCAAAACACAGAAGCGAGCCATGCGAACCATTTATCCACACTTAGACTACGATGGTTCTCTAGTCATTGCTGAGGCTGACAAGTTGGAGAGAGGCTGACAAGTTGGAGAGACGCTGAGAGCAACTCGCACAACGATTTTTCCGGCGCAATGTTCTTTTAACAAAAATTAAAGTCTGCATTATTTACTCAAGTCACAAGAATGATCACAAGACCTTGTTAGTCGTCTGCATTCATCAGAAACTTTCGAACATTACTTCGCATGAACTGAAAAATTTAAGAAATCTTTTATTCCATACTCTGTAAATAATTATCAGTAGGCCTCAATTTTATCTAGCATTTTTATTTTACCATCGTTAACTATATTTCATCTGCATATTTTATCGACATTTTATGTGACAATTTGTGTGATTAATTTTAGTATTGTATTGCACTGTAAGTATTGTTGCAATGCAGCCCTCGGCTGCAATACTATTATTCATTCGTTCGTTCATGACACTGATGACAAGGTAGTACTGCAATGTATGATCATTTCAGCCACTTGATCAAGTCACCCAGGCTAACTCAGTCCGGCCATCGTTCCCTGGATATTCAAAATGAATATTGAATATGGTTACACTGCAAACAGGAAAGGAACAGTCAGTTGTATGCTAGCTTATCTGTGTTGAACCCATGCAGGCTCAAAGTTCTGTAAAGCAGGTGAGCTCGTGTGCAACTGACACTGATCTATGCAAAAATCCCATTCTTCATGTTTATAAAAGATGGTGTATAATATATCACATTACATCACTACATGACCCATTATATCAGTTTCCATACTAGTTAAGAGTAGTAAACAATACTGTTTTCAAGCAAAATCAGCAATGAACATCAAACAGTTCGAACCTCAATCGCAGCTGGCTGAAACACTTCTCCGACATGAAAGACTGGAATCACCTGATGACAGTGCAACAGCATAAATCCATAACATCCGAAGTATATTAAACTAAAACCACAACCATCAACATAAAATCATCCTCTAACCACTTAAAAAATCAACCATTCTGGCAAAAACCGTACTAATTTGAATGCAATTAACAAGATAAAATCCCAAATGCCAAACTAAAAATTACTGCCAGATAACTAAAGTACTCGAAACAGTATTTGAAACAGTCACATTTAAAAAATAGCCAAATAGTCCCAATCAGTAACATTAGGCCTTCACCTCATAGCCTGTAAGTCATTACGCATTTCCCATCCCCATGAGGGTAGAAGGCTGAGTTAAACTGTACTGCGCTTTACCTTAGTACTCCACTTGTCGTAAGGATAAACGTCAAGATAGTTACGTGCAATGATCATTAGACCGGACAGGACAAACTACAACGACAACAACGACAATAACAGCTAACTTGAGTCGCATCATGCACAACTGAAACATTCGCTGAAATGTGACAAAGTTTAAGAAACTAAACCAAACTAAACTAACTAAACATAACCATGAACCAGTATACAGGCAGTAAAAGCATCTGCTACTGCTCAACCTGATAAGACAGAAAGCCACCTGTCTTGCTAAAAAGTTAATGCTAACACAAGGCAATCAGTAAACCGCAGGCTAGAGAACTGTTACTGAAAAATTGAAAAAAGCGTCCCACAAACATTTACCCGTTCAGCATGCACGTCAATTTCCACTGACGTTTCTTGTCCCTGAGCATCTTTGGAGCAGCACGCAAGAAAATGTCGCACGACAAACTCATAAATCGCTTTCTCGTTGCCCTGCAAAAAAAACACATAATTAAATGCAAAATACTTTTTTTCACTAAAACTAAACACTTAAAATTCAATGCACAGCATACAGTTCAGTATGCCTCTTCTGCCCGCTGAGATCTTCAGCTTCTGATCGTAAACCAAAACCTAACTATTTCATCTTTTTTCCAAGATGCATCCAGAGGAAAGTTTGAAAATCGATCAAAGGCTACTATCAATATTGTCGAAACAACATCACCCCAATAACATATGAGCTTTTTCACACACTGGACTGGCAGCAATAAACTCACAAACTCAACCTGCCATAACAACCTTAAGCAGTTTCAAGTGCAGGCTGAAAAATGTTTTAAATACTGCATTTGATCAGTAGTTTTTCGTTTTATTGTCAATGCTGTGCACCATTACTCGTATTTATCTGTAAGAAATTTATGATAATAACAATGACGACGAATGGATGCATGAATGATGGATGAACGAAGTGAAAACATAATGACTCCAGCTTTGATCAAAAGCAGAGAAGATATGTAAGAAACTATGAATACTGAGAACAGCTTAATAAGTAAAATTTACGGAAATATGAGCTGCCTTTAAATAGGCATAAACTGACCACTGCTATGGTTATGATGTGCCCTTACTTATGAGAGCCGGCAATCACAGGTGTTGCCTATCTCTCTGTCCTCGAGCATGGGCTCCAAAAACTCGTAAACAAAAATGTGTAAAAAAAAACAAAAATTGGCGCAAATGTTCCCATCACAGAAGTAACTCGTGTGCCACTTTCAGTATAAGAGGTTAAAGAACAAGCCCACTGAACGTCAGAAACATCCAAAAAATCGACTTCGAGTAAACATAGCTTGTACAGTGGAAATCAAAAAAGTGGACTTTAAACTCAAATTAAAATACATTATTAAGTGCTGCATATGCATAACTAAATGAATGCGAACAACCACGTTATATGATGTTATATATATATATTTTTTCCAGTTATCTAGCTACCAAGTCAGTGCGGTTCTAACTGTTAATTTCACACCAGAAGCAAGCTATCAGCTGTCAGCTTACCTGCAAACTGTTAGTGTATTTGGTTGGATGAATTGGAGGATGGGCTTGATCGGACTTGTTACCATTGCGTGGCGTCGGACCATCATTCAACAAGTTAGCTGCAAAGGCTATGAAGCCCACACATGAACGCAAAAGATCACACAAAGCCGACACCAATGCCTAATATGACACAGACTGTGAAGATTGTGTGCCAAAATTTCCTTTGCTTTCACAGCCACTAAACTGAACAACAAAGTCCCAACTGTTGTTAGTTCATAAAATACAGTGTGTATCATATATCTATGCACTACACATAACTCAGCACAATGCTACAAAAATATTGCTATTCTTCTTACTCAAAGAACGTGAGATGTGCTGCTCGACGGCATAACTCACTGATCTTGTAGGTGGATTGATACAAACAGCAGAGCAATGCCAGACCTACGGTTACCTTCCCAGCTGCAGAGGCTGCAGAGCATCATCACTTAGTGAAAATGGCATATCGATATGAACAATGTGCCACTGCCCAAAGTTGTCACTTGATAGCATCCCGACTGAGAGTCAAACCCAAAACTGTTTGATCTCAAGTCAAACACCCTGTGTCCACACTGTGTCCGGTAAAAAACGGACCCCCTGGACATTGTGCAATAAAAATGTCAAATCTGAACAAATTTGAACAAAGTTTCGTACACTTAGTTCTCAATAAATTCCTGAAACAAGTATCAAATTTCGTTGAAAAATATTATTCCGTTCCAAAATTATTAAATGTTGAATACTGATAACAAAATATCTCCGTTACCAATATGGCATTACATACTGCAGTCGCTCAAGCGGAACTGACGTTTGTTGACGCAATCAAAATAATGAAAACAATAACAAAGAATGGTGTTTTCTGCAGATGATCATGCTTTAATTTAACTGTTGAGAAAAGAGAAAGGATATAATACTAAAAAGTTCATTGCAAAATCTCCTAGCAAGCCGTGGACACTGGACACTGTCAACATTAAATAAACGATTGCCTAATACTGGACACTTCGTGTTTTGAGGCGACCTCAGAAAAGCCACTGTAACTATTGTTTACGTAGACAGATTTAACTGAAATTTGGCATTTTGATTGCCAACAGATGATGCATTGTTGATGTAAAATTTTGCCAGAATCAAATGCTGTTTGTTGAAGTTATGCAATATGTACACAGGAGCTTACTTATGTAACACTCTATTGGCAATGGCGATATTTTGTTAGCAATATTCAACATTTAATAATTATGGTAAGAAATAGTATTCATCAACGAAATTTGGCAATCACTTCCGAAATTTATTGTAGATTAAGTGTACAAAACTTTATTCAAATTCATTCAGATTTGACAATTTTATTGCACGATGTCTAGGGGGTCCGTTCTTTTATCAAACGGTGTATTATTTGCGTCATACTTTTAACTTGCTATATCTACTCAGTTCTGTAAATATCTGTCAATGCTTTGTGGAATAACTTTAATGACAGATATGACCAATGCAAAAGCCTACTTGCCATGATAACAGCCACAATAGATATAACTGTAAAAAACTTACCAGTTTAAAACTCAGTGTAAGGACGACGTGACGATATATCAGTCCACTAAAACAGCAAAAATCTTTTGATTAACTACATGGTGCTATACATGCGGCGTC
>Ga0056128_1003114_pt1 | contig 20151 bp, 13 predicted proteins | sample WorMetLIZISLAND2_FD_71113 | JGI IMG/M metagenome (GOLD analysis project Ga0056128, IMG submission 71113) | Marine gutless worms symbiont microbial communities from Max Planck institute for Marine Microbiology, Germany - Olavius geniculatus... ... | reverse complement strand
TACTGAGACAATGAAGAATGATTGCCTAATTGTTATTGTTGAGTACGCTCAAAATAGCAGAAACGGCATAGTGAACGATTATCATTTGAAACCGAAAAATGTAACCTAGAAGGTCGGGACTTAGACCGTTTAAATCTACGTTTAATGCTGAAAATTTTATATTATGCAGATTATCTTGGTCTATGTGTAGTGAATTCAGCGCAGTGGGCTCTTGAAATGTGTCTTGCAGCCCAAAATCGCCAAAATATTCATAAAAACCCCTATTTTGGCGTTCAAAGTCATCCAAAATCATTGAATTTAGTGGCAATCGAGAGCCAGTTTACGACTTTGTATTAGTGATTAATGGTAACCTATATGCCCTATCTCGCACCGTTATTGAGATACAGCGGCCTATTGGCTGAAATCGCAAATTTTTCCTACCCCCTCTCATTTAGCGCCTTCGTTCAGGATGACCTCTTTCGAATTTTTGGAAATGCTTTACGGTTCCTGAAACTAGAGTCTTCCAGGCAGCACTTAGTTATACTGAGTCAACATCTATAAGTGTGGCCTTTTGTCCGGGATTCCCACCAGGCATAGGGATAAAAGCCACTGCGTGTGAATGATACCGAAGTATTGCTATTCTGCTGCGTCAAAGTAGGCTCTAGGCCTAATTTGGCAATACCGAATCATTGTCGCAAAATTCACCAAACTCTTTGTTTGTATTCGCCAGGTGGCAGCAAACCTCTCCCCTCAACGCCTTTGGTGCATCGATCTCCGCGCCTACAGCGGCTCGCTCTCTCGATTGAGTTTCCCCGCCCGCTTTTTTCCACAATTTAAGCACGTGACGACTTGCAATCTTTACATCTGCATGAAACTTCTCTGCAACTGTTGCACCGATAGTTACAGCGTCGGTGGTGCGAAGTTCTCACGTTGAAACGCTCTGTTGATTCATGCTTGGTCGTGTGGCTAGTCGTAGTACTTTTAGTATCATAGTCGGGCGCTGTGTATGCAGTTTGCTTGAGAGCTCTGTCGCACCTGCCGTCCGTCTCTCTCTCCTTCTCTTGCTGTTTTTCCCCCTCTGTGTCGAGCAGTTTTACAGCCGAGTGTCGTTTATAATTAGGACGCCGGTGAGCGGGTGCAAATGTATGCAATTGCACGTCCGAGGCTGCGCCGGCCCTCAAGCTGTAAACCGTATTACCTACCGCAGTTAAATGCATAAATTTTGCACCTTGCTGCTACTGCAACGTTGCGCGACTAGCTTGAACATTGTTGTAGGTTAAATTAAAGTATTTTCATTAATTAAACCACACTTAGCTTGCACAGATACAATTTTCACAGTTTTTGGCTGAAGTCGTGCTTTATAAAGCAAACGATGTTGTAGCCTAGGCTATTTAATCGTGGTTTAATTACGATACCGCACTGTCTGAAGTGATATAAGCTCGCACTGCGTGTTCGCTTACTCACTGTAGCAGCAGTGCGGTATCTAGTAACTACACACCCTACGAAACTAACCCAAGCATGAAATGATTATATTCATAGGCGGATTTAGGAGTTGAAGTTGGTGGGACAAGGTCGAGCGCCGAAGGCGCGAGCTGAGTCGAGGCGCCGAAGACGCCAAGGGGGGAGTGTAAAGTCGTTATTTGACCGTTATTAGCCAGTCTATCCTGAAAACGGTTGCAGATAGACATGGATATGCTGTCTGTCACAACAAGCCCGAGTGACGAGTTTTTAGTCGTATTAACATCGATGACTTTTTAAGACCCTGAACTCTAAAAATAAGGGGTTTTATTGTTTTTTTTGCAGTCTTTGGCTGCGCCGCGCACTTCAAGAGAGAATTCCGACGCAGTGGGTGGAGATAAACTAAAGCAATATGCAAACAGGAACTGCTATAGGCTTTCGCGCGTCTCGTGAGCATTAGCTCAAATTTCTTGTTTTCCTGCGTTGAAACGCGAAACGGCTGAGGATTTCGACGTACGGGCGTTACGTCTTTGCCACTTTTGGAGGTAATTTGGCAAGATCTAGTAAAAATAGTGTTATGTCGTCAAAGCACAGAATCCTTGAGTTCATTTTACGCGCGACAGCATGTACTGCTTCGCGCGTCTTAGTTATCTATCGTCGAGGCGTCTGTCCGTCTTTCCGTTTTTTCGTCCGTCTTCCATACCCTGCAGCGCTATCAAAATGGCGCAAACTAGGATCACAAAATCGTCTCTCTGGGCTGCCACAAGAACTCTAGTTTTTATGACAAAATTTCGTGCCGCTTGGTGAGGGATTCCCCTCGAACGCTGATTTCCCAGGTGGCTGCACGCATGTTGTTGCGCGTCACGTGAGCATTGCTCAGATTACTTGGTTGCTGTTGATATACCCTGTAGTATAAGGTTGGCACGGATGTTGCGAGGATTTCTCCATACAGGCAAGCACTAAGTAGTTATAACTATGACGGTTAATTAGCGTGCGTTAGTTATTTCTGCAAGTGTAATCTACCTCTCACTGTGTTTCAGGAGCTGTATGAGCTGTATAGCCCTAATTATGCAGTGTTTGACGCTGTTCTCTTGTCAATGTATTCAGGACTGTTGTAACTTCGCGCAGGCGCGCGACGTCTGCATGGTCGTTGACATTTATATAGACATTTACAACAGCGCAGCTGTTTGTTACAAGCAGACCTATTGTGCAGATCTATATGCTGCTTACAGTAGCGCTAATTACCCGCTGACTTGAGTTAGAGACGCTGGAGGCGTGTAATGTTACGTCATGTCGTACAGGTGTCACTAACTCTTAACTGTCACGACGCCGGCCACTATATATAGGCTGTACGTCGTTCTGTATCTCAGAACGCTTTGCTATACAGCATGCGGATACTTTTGGACTGGCATAATGACGTATTCGTTGATCGGATGATGCAGGAGCTATACGAAGTTCGTCGACATGTGTGTATCTGCGACGCGTTGGCGAATTTGGTTATTGGCAATATTATCGGGTTTCTGCTAACACGGTCAGCGTATATGCCTACTATTAGCTGCGTCTTTTGGTCGTGTAAAAAGTAACGTGTAAAGCGAGTTATTCTTAACGTTGTATGCATTTCTAACAGACATGCTTTGTTTCAGATAATTCCGCTGAGGAAATTATGTGGCGGGTAGTTTGTATTCGAAATAACTAAAAATGTTATGAACGGACTTTGATTAAATTTTGGGGCAGTTTGAGCGTAAGTCAGGAAGGAAGTAGTAAAAACTTTGGTGGCGTTGTGTACAGTAGTTTTCTGTAATTTACTGTTAAGAGTGAGGATGTAAAAGTGTAGGGGCCTACTCATCATTTGCCACTCAGTTTTTGTATAACGTAGATAGGCCTGTAGGCCTGACCGAAGCTCGTTTGCGACTAAGCTTTGTGGATGTTCTGTTTCGTGTTTGCGTTTTAAACTTTTTGTTTCGTTTTCTCGTCGATGCTGTTGACCTGATCACATTTTCGTGCTGCAGAGAAGTATATTCCGTGATAACGAGCCCTATTGTCGTGCCATAGATTCTGACTCGCTCAGTGTTTGGTTAACATTTTATAGCCGTTAAGCTTTAACGGTTAATGGAGACACTGGCGTAGCCATAGGGGGCACTGGAGGCACGTGCTCTCTAGAAGTTTACTCAGTTACTCAAAATGCACCAAAATACGTCATTTTCACACAAAATATTCGAAAATTTTCTGGGAAGGAAGCACATCCCCTACCCAGATTCCTTCCCACTTCTCCTCATATCTCACCTAACTGCTCCCACTACAACTAGATCCTGGCTACGCCACTGAATGGAGAGGGCAAAATTTACATTACTTTGGGGGTCACGTGGCCATTTCTAACTTTGAATTTCGTCAGCTGTTAAAGGTTTCAAGAAATACGAAGCTTTTGTGTACGGTATAAGGTGTGATGAGTTTTTTAGTGACCATTATGATCATTTTTGCACATTTGAAGAATGTTTTAAGAATACTTTAAATGTACAAAAATGATCATAGTGGTTACTAAAAATCTCACCACACCTCATAGTCATACCGTACATGTACGCTTCGTACTTCTTACTGGTCCCGTGGCACCAGTTATACTTGTTAGTTAATTATTGGTGGATTGGACATATGTCTCGTTAGCCATTAGGTAGTTACTACGGTGGCAGAATTTCTGGATAGTCCGATCCCTTCTTTGTGACAGCTGCATAAACTATTAGGCTGCTGTGTCACTGACACCGGTGTGATGTTAGGCTGAGTTGGTCTACAGTGGCGGCGGCTACTGTGGTAGCTGCAGATGTGACAGTCAACCAAGTGTCAGCGAGCAATACCCAACGACTCTGCAATGTAGGTGTGTTAGTAACTTGATGAGTCAACTTGCCAGCTGCTCACACCTATCTACTCATTTTGCCACTATTTACTCATGAAACTTTGCAGCTGAGTTGGTTTCCATGATTGAATTAACCACCTACCTCGTGTAGCCTACACGTGTACTTTGGCCTTCTTTACCCATTTATGCCTACGATCCCATATATGGGACGCCTTATTCAACAGTAATTAAATGATAAAATAATTTGGGCACTAATGGGTCAAATGACAACCTCTGAAGCAGTATAGTCAGCCTTGTCAACGACATTGGATTATATTCATCTCTATAGAGTAGGCCCCTATAGTGACCTTGTAACCTGTTTATTCACAAGGTAGTGCAGGATCACAGACTTGCATGCTTCAAGAATTGAGATTAATTTCTCAGACATGTAAGAGAATCTGGAGGACGGTGGTGTCCTTTATAATTATTTCTCTCAGTGCTCTAGAGCTGTATTTCTTGGCGCTTTGCATATTTAGGCCTATATACATAATTCTAGCGGTAGATCGGCGATCGTGCTGTTAGCACTGGAAAATTGCTAGAGGTAGATCGGGTAAATGCATTATTGGGACGATGGTAGAATTTATATGCTTGGTAGATATAGAAGATCTATAAACTATGCCATGACATTGTCAGGTATTTAAGTCAGGCTTATTCAGTATCAGAGTCCATCTGAAGCCAAAGCTTTTTTTGTAACACGTGACTTAGAACTATAGTGTTTTTGAATCATTTTTATTTAATGCTTGGTAATTGATAACATTTCAGTTCCAACCACAATCTTATCAATACAGTGAAGAAATGTGGCTGCATTCTTACACTAACAACGAGATAAATGTAATTAGGTGAATGGCGATCTACCGCTAGTAATTTCTGCTCTCTAGTGCGATCTACCGCTAGCACTGACCCATTTATATGTAGTAGGCCTATTTATTTATCTAAAGTCGGCGATTGAAACAACTGTGCATTTAAACGAAACCAGGTGCGCCTTATAATATAAAGGTGAACCATTGTGTGAGGTTTCGTGGACATACGTTCAAGCTGTCGAACACCCAGGTGCGCTGCAGACCAGGCCTAACGGCGCGCGCGCGTATGTGATAATGCATACGACATTTGCAGGCTGACTGCATGGGACAGGCTGCGAACAAAGACCTCTTCGTGGAATCGGTCTCAACGTTGTATAGCCATTAGCCACCTTGTGTTGCGTGTTCTGAATATTCCTGGGGGGTAATGCTCGCATCTGGTACACTATTGTATTCTCAAGTGCATGGCTGTGAGATTTGCGTTGGAGACTGTATGCTTATCTTGCTGTTTCTAAGCGGTAGCTTAGCGTCTTATTGTACTGCACGTGCTATAATCCTGCCACTAACCTCCTGACCGTAAACTGAACTTTTGCGTGAAATTGCAAATCACTAGGTCTCTAACGGCCTAGACGGCATCTACCGGCTGCGTACCCGATAATCAGTAGTTTGTAGCATGCCCCGTTTCAAAGATGTTTAGGAGTTCTAAGCGAATTTTTTTTGATATTTCTGATCCTTTCTTTATAAAGGCAAGTCAATGTTTTACTTTGTGAGCTGCACATTTTCAACTGTCATTGAGTGCATTTTAATAAATATGGCATCATATTTCGTCCTATTTCACTTTTTTCAACGTTAGGCACGTGGTTCTACCTTACGGTAAACAAAGTGACGTCACTTTGTTTACATTTCGTGAGAACTTCTATCTATGATTCACCGTCGTTATCTATGTAAACATGAACGCATGTGGTTGTATTTTTTTCTGGCAAACGCGTTGATTTTCAATCTAGAATGCAGTAACGGACCAGAAAGACGTTCGACGTTGAAAGTAAAACGTACTGCTATTGTTGTTATTAATGTATGTAAGATGAACGTGCTACAGTACGTAGTACGTACGTATTGGCAGTTGGCAGTGCTGGCCTGCGTGAAACCGTGAAACCGGAAGTGGCGGAATGCTTGAATGCTGGTCTCATATGGTGGTTAGATCGGTTATTTTTGAGACTGTCTAGCACCAGTTGAAATCAGAGTTCAACGCATTCGCAATACATCTTCGTCATTGTCATTACGTGCCAGTAGCACTAAATATCATTACTACCGGTAGTTTTCGGTATTTAGTGCCACTCTTCCGTGCCAACTTTACCGTCGCCGGTGCGCCATGTTGGCACTCTTATTAAAAATAACACGATTGACATATTGTCAGAATTTACGTCATTTTTTAGCCGACCACACTAAAGGTTTTGCTTATTCTAAGATGTCTGTCGTCTGTAACATATGTAGTGTGGCTAAACAGTATGGCATCGAAAAACTGTCAGATAGCTTGAAATAGGGTTGCCCAGCTGCTACTCCATGGTACCAGTCTGTATCCCCAACGACCTATCATTCCCCCGATCGGATACTGACTCTACCTCCCAAAATACTAGCTATGTAAATTGTGGCCAAACTGCTTGATTTAGCGGTTGTGTTGCCATATTTTTGGCAGTCACGTTTTTATACTGAAAGTAGCACAATATTTTATTTTTGTACGTATCCTAGTGGAAGCCAGTGATTGATCTCTAAATGTGGTACCGGTAAGTAGATAATAAAGATAGGTAATAAAGTCTGATTTAGTTCATAATGTTGTGTTGGTGCATGGAACGCCTTGTTGCTGCAGAGAAACGACGCTCTCTGGAGTCCTGTTTTCACATTGGTGACTTGATGGTTTTATGCTCTAGCACCATGTGAAATCAGACTTTCAGAGATGCGGCTGACTTCGTGATGTGCAGTAGTTAGTCATGTGATTGTATGATCAAAGATTTATGTCTGTATATTTTGTTCACAGAAAATATTTATACATGTAGGTATAAACACTATTGTCTGTCCAACGCAATGCATAGCATTGGACAGAGTATAAAATCACATTGAACGTCCATCTGTTTGCATCCTGTCCAACATTTGAGGCACCATATCTCCATAACGGTGCTAGATAGATGCATGGTCACGATGGACCACCCATAGGAAATCGTCCACCCTCGAAAATGTCACAGGACTGATGATGTCACATGACCCCAAAAAGTCAATTTCGTGACCCCATTATCTTTGAGGTGCAATATCTCCATAACAGTGCAAGATAGACGCATGATCACAGTGGAGCATCAGTCTATAGTAAACCGCTGGTGACAAATCGAATGGTCATGTGACTGACAATGTTAATTTATTTATAATAATAGCAAAAAATGACAATAACATTGTTGCTGTACAATTTGAAATTAAATATTTTAATTTTTATCACTGGTCTACACAGTTCATTGTTTTTATTTTTTTTATATAGACATTATAGTGTAAGCTATCGAAATGCATTGAACAGATTCCGTGTTCGTTTGAACATTTTCTTGTTATGAATAAAGTAGATCTGTCTCAAAAAATTGGAAGCATATTTTTCATTAAATTTTTATAAAAGATGGGTGAGAACAAGTAATTTGAGCAAAGGTCACATGACGCATGACAGCATTGATGCTGCTACTTAGGGAATCAGCACACATCGTGCAATAAAGAAATTATGCATTTTGAAAGGTATCCAAAATTTGACACTTGAGGTTGAAACTCAGATGGTTAAAATATACATTTTATGTAGCAAATTTCATATGCGTGGTGTATGTCCTTAGTGCTAAATTTTGGTGCAATTCACTGTTGAAGTTTGAAATGACAAAAAAACACAAAAAAACTCACTGCAGATCATCAATGTAGGCACCCCTGTAAAGCTCATCAACAGTGCTTGTTACGATAAGTACGGTAGTCAGTAAGTCTGTGTACATCTGCGATCATTTTCAGGAGTATTGGATAGTGGCAGAAATTAGATTTTGAAGGGGTACCCAAATCTGAAGCCCATGTTTGGAGGATGTGAATGTATGGGTCAAAAATTTCAACTGGAAAAAAACCAAATATTTAGGCCTAATGCTGAAAATTTTATACTGAGGTTGTCTTGCTTTATTTCCAGCCATTTCGGTGCAATTCATTTTTGAAATGTGCACCACGGCCTAAAATCGCCAACACCAAAACCCCTTTATCTTTTGGGGTTCAAGGTTGTTTAAGGCCATCAATGTTAGTACAAGCGGATTGGAAAGCTTGTATGATAAGCAGCAAGTCTGTGCCTACCAAAGTAAAAGGTAAAGGTAAAGGTCGTCAATTTGTATAGCGCATGGTCGCGAGCACTCGCACGCCTCTGATGCGCTTTCGCTTTCGTCACTAACCAGAGCCGCCTGCCACACGGCCACGGTGTGCAGCCTGCAGACACAGGCTGTCGCAGCGGCCGGCTAGGCAACCCCAGTCAGCTGTACCAAGGTCCCCACCTTCCGTAACCCATGTAAATGAGTTACTACTCATTTTACCATCATACGGAGAGTAGAAGGCTGAGTTGACCCAGCTGGCAGGCTTCACACCGAGATGGTTTACCTGCCCGCAGGCAGTCACCCATTGCAGTACTAACCGGGCCCGGCATAGAGTAACTTCGTTTCAGCCGAAACGCGTTACCAACTATGCCACTCCATCAACTGTTAACGCCACGCCACCAGTAACTGTTTTCATGCTAGAAGAGTCAGTAGTGGTAAAATAACTTTATGAGGTACTCATCTTTGATGCCTTCATTCTAGGGGAATCTCCTCAATATTTGTGGCACCAAATTTTGTCACAGGATACTAGAGACTCCACGCTATCATGTGGTGTAAACCCAGAGTCTTTATATCTCATCGGGGCTTGATTCAGTATTGGGTTGAGATGTATGGACAGATAACAAGTTGACCATACGCCGAAGAAGAAGAAGAAGAAGAAGAAAGTACTTGCCACAAGTCAACAAGTATCTGACCCTCAAGTATTTTAAAATGGTACGCGAGTACTACTCGATTACAAGTACAATCACCAAGTACTACATCTCCGAAAATCATCATGATCAAAGTATGAATTAAAATATGTTATGTAATAAATTTTACAACAAATTGAAAAAACCTTTAAAAACTTAAAATTCAACTTTTTAGATTTATAAGGTTTCTTCTTTAAAAACCTAGTTTTTTCGGACCAGTTCTTCTGCTCTGGCAGTTAGGTAGTCACAGACGAAGGCAGTTAACATCAACTTCGGGCATGTTCTTTGTCCGGGTTTGTGAGAAACCCTGTCAGTCTTTGTGACCATCACTGGAAGTAACCAAATCCAAATTCCGTTTTGGATTTATCTTACTCCTATTTTCTGTTAGAAAGGCCTTCAGCAACGCAGTAGTAAAATTTCGCTACTGAAAACTTTTGTTGCCATATATCGTCTGGTGGCTATGCCACCAAGTAATGTCAGCATAGCTCACGTGACACGTGATAGCAGTGGTCCTGCCACATGAGCAATCCTGTACAGTATGCAATAAACTAATAATGCGTTTTGAAGGAGTACCCAAATTTGAGGCCTCCGTACAGATGACTCCTTGAATTTAAGAGGTCGAAATTCAAACTGTTGAAAATGGACGTTCTATGCTACGCCTATGCATAGGCCTACGCAGGTTGTCTAGGTTTATCTCTAGCCATTTCGGCGCAATTCACTCTTGAAATGTGCGCCATAGCTGAAAATTGCAAAAAAAACACTAAAATCCCCTATTTTAGGTTCAAGGTCATTCAAGGTCATCGATGTTGACACCATTCAAAAGCTCGTCACTGCTTGTTATAATTTCTGTGCATATCTGCAACTGTTTTACGCTAGTCGAGCTATAATAGCGGTGAAATAACCACTTTTAGGGGATAGCCCTTTTTGATACTTGCCTGCGCAGGTCTCCTTAAACCTAGAGGGTCGAGATTTGAATTTATAAAATCTGAGTTTAATTCCAACAATTTCATTCCTACGTTGTCTTGGTCTATCTCCAGCCATTTAGTCGCAATTCATTCTTAAAATGTCCTCTTCAGCCAAAAATTGTGAAAAACTGACGCCCCCCTTCTAGGGGAACCCCTCACCCAGGGCCACGATATTTCGTCGCGATTAACTTAGAGTCTTTGTAGCCTAATGTTTAAGCCTTTCAATCTACGATCTGAGATCTAAGCCGTGTATCACAAGGCTAGAGTCTTTGGGGCAGCGTACAGTGAAGATTTCGTGATCCTAGCTTGTACCGTTTTGACAATACAGCAGTGTGACGGACAGACAGACGGACATGCAGGCCATGGCTCAGCTGCGCGAAGCATTCTAGGCCTACTGTTGCGCGTAAAAGTAGCGGTATAACTGCCGCTGGTCTTGCAAGCCTCACCAGCCTCGTAGGCCTATGCATAATTTAGCATGGCCCCTGTAAGACAGACCGTTAAGTTTAGCTACCGTAAGTTTAACGGTCGGCCCAAAAATGAATCTCGAGTCTCAACTCCTGCGTTCTACTTACTAGTTACTACTTGGTTACTGTTATGTTTTTGCTGTAAGTACACTATCTATGTTTTGATTAGCAAACTCTATGGGGCGTAGCTAGTGGTTTCGTTTTTGGTATTATTTTCTTTTGTATTCACTGATTCATTTATTTTTATCAGACATAACCCATTAGTTACAGGTCAGCTAAAGCCATTTTACGTATTCATTGCTTATGTTGCAGGCTGATTTGTAGATTTATAATTTTGTTATTTTTGCCGTTGTTGATAATCGGGCACCTGCTTCTGTGTACTGTTTGTTGTGCTGATGTATAGAATAGAGTTCCCGTCGACATGACTGCAGCCTGGGTGTCGTACACGTGCACATTTGCAGTGCTTTGTGTCGTGTCAGCGCTTGCTTCTCGTGCATTTGTATATCCTTTCCTTAACACTTCATTAGACTGGGACGCTCGCGTTGATGATCTTGTTAATCGACTCACTTTGCAGGTAACTTAAACGATCTACGTCTGGGGTTAGCTTGCACAACCAGTTTTTGGTTTTATTGTAAGCATTATGATTTTGATGAATGTATATTTTTGAGTGCTGTTGATGCATTAATTTTTTAACGGTGCTAACGCATGTGTTAATGCAAGCGTTAATGTGTTAATTAGTGCATCGTTATATTGCTGAAGTTGTAAGTGTACTGCATTGAGAGAAAAGGAGACTGGAATGATGATTAATGAACTCATGGCTGTGTCTTAGGACCGTGACTGTAGTGATTGAGCTGCAACAAAACAATTTTCAAGTACTTGAATATTATTTTATCGTCAGATAACCACAGTTTTATGCAATATTGAAACTCCTGCTTTACAGAATTTAGGAAATTTACATTTGTGCTTTAATTTTTTAAATGAATAATTTTAACTAATACTTTTTTCTGTTTTTGTAGTAGTGCTTCCGATGTAATCTGACTGTGTTTGTTTTTTGAATTTCAGTGTAATCAGCATATTGCAATGTGCATATCAGCAAGCAGGAAATAGATTCATGAATATCATTTGCTGTGCTATTATGATAACTAATGGTGCTACCCCCTGAGTCTACCAAAATTATTGTGACTGTTCTGCCAAACTGTTCTGCCAGACTGTTCTGAAACCCAATGCCATCTGACATCACCTCTGCACCATTGCTCTTTGACCAATTTTTTAAAATTTGACTTTTTTGCATTTAATATTTTAACCTGTATTTTAAGCTTTCATAGACTTATAAATAATTTTATCATTGGTTCTTGGATGTGTAGTGATGATGATGATATGCTGGCTCTGTGCTGGTAATGTAGATGTATTTCATTGTTTGGTAGGAAATAGTCCTGCAGATGGCCATGGGAGGTGGAGGAACGTATCAGCCAGCGCCTGCAATTTCACGCCTTGGCATTTCTGCATATCAGTATAACACGGAATGTCTGCATGGTATCCAGGGATTGGACACGACAGCATTTCCTCAGTCTCTTGGTCTTGCTGCATCCTTTAGGTTCATCTCTCCATGTTCTATACAAGATTTGCACCAGTTGCAGCTGTTTCTCGTATGATACATAAATACTTGGTATTGATTATGTAAAATGTGGTTTATTGATGCAGCTAGATAGGTGCCACAAAGGTTGTTCACTGTTTAGCATGCATGTTAAAAGTGTTTATCCTACCTGAGGTGCATCCGGTAACTTAGCTGTTGCGAGCAGCTGGTAGCTGCTGCGCTAGCCGCTATGACTTTTCGTCAGACAACAATTTACGTTAGTGGCTAGCGCAGATGAACGTGATGTCATATTTGTTATCAGTGTCACAAGTAGGCAAGTGTCTAGTGGCTCAGAGGCTTGTAGTTGCTCGTAGCGGCTAAGTTACCGGACGTGCCTCTGATGTAATAGGCTGGGCAGTCTTGATTCAGCCAGGTCAGGCCAGTCCTAGAGATGGCTCAGTCAAACCGGATAGGTTAAGATGTCATAGGGCTGGGTGAGGCCAAATTGATCTAAGACAGGCTAGGATATCATTACCTCTGTACACATTACTCACTGGTTGCTCTGTTCTATTATCTTGCAAGGGGCATGCAACTATTCTAATTTTAGTAACCATCTAGTAGTCTGATTTTACTGCTATTAAAATGTTTACAGACAATGTACTATAGCAATCAGTTTCATTTAATTCTGTTTGTTTATTCTTGTAGCGAACTTATTACAAATTTATGATTGTCCATGTCTAGGTTTGTAGCTGCTAGAAAGATGCCATTTGTGCACTTCTGCAGTAATTTGTTTTGCACTGTTGACATTGCTTTAACTTAAACTATATGTATTCTTTGTAGCTGGAGAAGTTAAGTGATCGAATATTCTGTGCATATTTAACATCTTACTTTTGTATTCAGCTTCCTCTGCCCATGGACAAAGTAATTTCAAAGATGAAAACCTGATAAAGACAACAGATGGGAATCATTTTTAGTTTATATATTTGTTGAGCTGCTGTTCAGCAAGGACTTGATGTGTGTTGTGATGTCTGTTATTCAGTAAGGACTTGGTGTACATCGTGGCTGAGGCAATTGGAACAGAAGCACGGGGTGTTTTTAACAATGCGTCAAGAAATGGAGATTTTGGTCCTATGAAAGGCATCAGCTGTTTTGCACCATTCATCAATATCATGCGACATCCATTGTGGGGCCGTGTGCAGGTATATGTCATTACAGTTGACACATATAAGGCAACATTGGCAACTTATAGTTGTGTTTTCTGATGAACATTGAAAAAACTGGTCATTTGTTCATTGTATCTATTGTCACTTCCATACATCTATCTGTCAGACTGATGTACACCAATACAGTATTCAGTCTTTTTAGCAAGCTTTTTTACTGAAAAATTATTTCAGGTAGTTTTTGAGTAGTTTATTTATTAAATGTTATTTTATATTAAGACAGCAGCTGTGTCTGCACTTTGGATTACTCTTTCACAGAATGTCAATTCTTTCTTTGAGTCATTTTTGTCTGTGTGTTTTTAAAAATTTATTATCAAGTTATGATATTTTACATATATGAACGCTCTTAGGCATAGTATTATAGTATCATAGCATGCCATTCTGTTGAGTGTAATAATGTAGCAGGCAAGTATATTTTAAATGATTCTTTAGTATAATTAACTTAAGTTTATTTTATGCAGCAGTTTAGTGCCAGCAGACCACCATTTAGTTTTTACGCACGAAAGCAGCTACTGCTTTTAGCGCATCTTAGCCATCGCAATTCTGTCTGTCCATTCGTCCGTCCGTGCATCTGTCTGTCCGTCTGTCACACGGGTGGATCAGTCAAAAATGGTGCAAGCTAGGATCACCAAATCTTCACTGTCGGCTCCCTGGAAGACTATAGTTTTAGGAACCATAAAGCTTTTCCATAAATTCGAAGGGGGTCACCCCGAACGAGGGTGCTAAATGAGAGGAGGGTGGGCAAAATTTGCAATTTTTGGCCAATAAGTCACTGTATCTCAGTAACGGTGTGAGATAGAGCCTAGGTTGCTGTTAATCACTAATAGGAAGTCATATACTGGCTCTCGATTGGCGCCGAATTCAATGACCTTGAATGACCTTGAACGCCAAAATAGGGGGTTTTATGGATCTTTTGGCAATTTCAGGCTGCGACGTAAGTCTATATCATTCACAAGGTGGCACCACACTACTATCGTTATGCGATACAAATAGAGAATTTGGTATTTGTATATTAACTTAGCGTGAACACCCCAGTTTTCAGCTAAACTACTGAACTGGAACTGCTATAGGCTTTTGCTCGTCTCGTGAGCATTAGCTTAAATGTGTTGTATGTAGTTTATTATAGTGAACAGCTGTGATGAATTACTGGGTTACTGATGTCTACATTAGTTGAATCTTGTTTGATTTTTGTTGAGACATATTATTATTGTCATCATCATATACAGACGAAAGGTTGTCTGTTGCACAGGATTGCTTCAGTTCTCTGGAAAAAGTTGGAGGCTGTTTGGGTTGGGCGTATTTTAATTGTATGACATAACGTTGAAGAGCGTTTTTAGTTTAGTGTTGAGTCTGGTGATTTTCTGCGTGTTGTGGCACAGGAAGTTTATGGTGAGGACCCATACCTGAGCGGTGTCCTGGCCGCAGCATATGTGAAGGGAATGCAGGGCAATGATGAGCGTTTTGTGCGCACGAGTTCCGGCTGCAAAGTTGTTGGAATCTACTCCGGTCCGGAGAATGACCCAGTTTCTCGCTTCAGCTTTAATGCCTACGTATGTTGGATATGTTTCGTCATACGAATTAATTAGTTTATGTGTGTACTAGTAGATCTTTTAAAAGTTTTTGCATGATAAGAAAAAATGTGTTTTGGATGGTTAGCACCTGGGTAAGTGTTACGATATGATATACAATGATAAAGGCAAACTCTTTATGTAAAGAACATTATTTGTTAGATTGGTCATCTAAATGTAAGTTAAAAGAATTGTAGGTATCACATAATGTTGACTAAGGTAGTTCAATATTAACAAATTTTATTTCAGTATTTTTTGACAAAAGTTTATGAATTTTGAATATGTATGTGTTGTACAGGTCACTGAGCGTGATTTACGTTTGACATATTTTCCGCAGTTTAAAGCATGCATTGATGCTGGGACGTACAATCTTATGTGCAGCTATTACAGGTTGGCTTTGTTTCTTACTTATAGTACACTGTTTTTTTTTGCTGAGGTTCATGCCACATTTTAATGGGGTTTTTTCTCAGTATTCCGATTGTTGTATATTTGCGTATTTTGGAGTGCAGTTTTGGGTAAGCCCTGGTCACACTTCCACATTCTTCGCGCTCCAGCGCCGTCTTTAAACTGACTAGACACCTGACATGTCGCCTTGTTATGATCTTTCCTGACTACTCCCAATCAACTACGGACCTACTAACGTCTATTGCCCACCTGTTGACGTTTTTTCCCGACTTATTCTGGATTTGTTATCGACCTCGTAATGACTATCTCGTCTACTATGACATCCAACATGATGTCAGCACGACCATCAGCCATGTAGTCATTTCTGTAGTACCCGATATTTTATGTAATAGTAGTAATTCGGAAAGAAAGATGTGAAAAAGCTCAGCATTGTGGTAGGGCCCAGCAAGGACTAGAGTCCGGGGCACCACGGCATGGTGAACAAGCTTGTTCTCCCCACTGGTGTCTAATGTGGTGACAAAATAGAGGAGAACCAGGCCCCACAGCAAGAGACTTGGACTGCATAAGAATGAGAAGAGGAAGTGAACATGTTCCAGAAGAACCTTGATGAGCTTCTTCTTCTCACTGGGCTCTTATGCAATCCGAGTCTCTTGCTGTGGGGCCTGGTTCTCCTCTAGAAGAAGAGGTGTTGGAATGTTTCAGAAGTCCTTGAAAGTCCCTGAAAAGTCCTTGAATTTGAATGTTCTATATTTTGAAATTTTCGCACATTAAAATTTTATTTTGAAGCAATCAGTCTTGTAAAATTTGGCATTTTACCACTGCTTGGTTATAGTTCACTTGCTTACTTAACAAAACTTTCCACTGTGTATTACGTATTCTTTGTTTGTCTAAATTTTGATGTAGCATGAGTATGATATGTCTTTTTGTCGATACTTTTGGTATTTGAAGATTGCAATTTCAGGTCCTTGAAAATCCTTGAAAAGTTCTTGAATTTTGTCCTTTAAGTTTGCTATGAACCCTGACAGTTCAAAACAGTCAGGAATGCTTCGATTGAGTTCATCGAGCTCTCAGGATCTTACCAGACCAGCCACTGACCTTTCTCGACCTCCCACTGACTTTACATGACTTTTCTATTGGGAGAGCTTGGTCTCCAAGTCAGCCAAGAGTGACTGGGGCTTTAACTATGATAAAAACGGTAATGACAAAATATACAGTTGACCGTTCAAAGATAATTTTGTTTTTGAATAAAATTGATCATGTTTTTTAATATTCAGAACTTTTATATAAATTTTTCACAGCATGGTCAGATTATGTTTGTTGGAAATGGTGCACAAATTTTTTAGTTACTCTGTAAGACAATGATTGGTTTGATTTTGTGCATGTTGATTTATTTGCATTTTATTATACAGTACATACACATTACCACTGTGCATATCGTTGTGTGGACACAGTTTGAATGGTGTGCCTGGGTGTACACATAAATGGCTACTGACCGACGTAATGCGTGGGGAATTTGGTTTCCGTGGCTACGTCGTCACTGACTGGGGAGCACTTAACGATGCTGTGACTTATCACAAATACTACGACAATGTCCTAGCAGCTGCTGCTGCTGCAGCTAATGCTGGAGTCAATCTGGAGCTACCAGACACTGCCCCAGCTTACCTGCACCTCACTGAGGCCGTACAGCAAGGCCTGGTCACGATGGACACATTAGTTGGCTTGGTTAAGCCACTGTTCTACACTCGTATGCGGCTTGGGGAGTTTGACCCTCCGGAGTTGAACCCGTATGCCAGCGTTGATGTGGACGTCATTGAGAATGACCGACATCGCGAGCTTGCGATAATGGCCGCTATGCAGACGTTTGTGATGCTCAAGAATGAAAGGAACACTCTGCCTTTCACGTCAAAGCTGCGCCGACTGGCTGTGAGTATGGCAGATTTTGCTAGCACTGTTATAACCACATTTTGATATTTATTTTTATAAAGTGTGGCTTGGCAGCATGGTGGCTAAGGCATCAGACTCACGGTCAAAAAATTGTGGCTTTTACTGCCGGGTAACAGCTCCAGGCAAGTTGTTCACACACTTGTGCTTCTATCACCAAGCAGTATAATTTGGTACCAGCAAATGGATGGTGATGATCCACAGCTGGGAAAGTAAGCCTACCACCAGGTATATGACTGCATCGCCTACGGGCTGACCACATAAATATATCTCTGCCTTGAAACAGGGATCAGCTCCAGATCCTCCAAGCAAAAGGCTAAACATTCAATGCTACTGCAGGTGGAGATCATGGGGATTGTTAAACTTGCATTGTGTTTATCTATAAACACTCTGTTCTTGGGCCTGTTCTAAATTGCATTGAATTCATCTGTATATTTTATCTCCATTGAGTTCTTAGTCAATGGATCTTGTTAATGATTGTTAACAACTGAGACTTAGTAGTTGATTTGTGCTGCTTGCATTGCTAGTGGTTGCTTGGCACAGGTACTTGGTCCACTGAGTGATGATTTCGCAGCAATGTTTGGGAACTATGCGCCAAACGTGCAGGCCATATATTCAACAAGTCCACTGGATGGCCTGCGTGATTTGGCCGACATTGTGGATGTTGTGCCTGGCTGTAGTGATGTGCTCTGCAGTCAGTATGATTCTGCTGCAGTGGGCATTGCTGCTGCTCTAGCCGACGCTGTGGTCGTATGTCTCGGCAGTGGTATGCTTCACTTTTTCCTTACTACTATTTCTTCTGCTGCTGGCCTTGTGATATTAATAACAAATCTACACACTCTCAAACTCGGTTTTGTTCAGCTGCCCTTTTGGCAAATCCTGATTGTTGTTGTTGTTGTTGTCATGGTGAGTCATTCAGGCAGTGCCTATATAGTGGGAGCAAATGCCCTGAAGAGGTGAGGAATTTTACCAGATTTTTACTCTCTTGGCCACGGTTCCTGCACTGGGAAAACTAGAAAAAGTCAGGGAATTTGTGTGGTCAGGGAAAGTCTGGAAAAAATATTATTATTGAAAAGTCAGGGAAAATGATCTTGGATCATACAAACTGCAGATATCTGTGATTTTTTTTGTCTCCAAATATTAAAAAGCAGCCAAATTTGTGGCTTCCATTAAGTGTCCAAAAGCCAGAAGTGTTTCAGCTTCAGGGGGGTAAAGCCCTGCTGACCCTTCGACCAGGGCCTCTGTCGTTTGCATATTGCTCCATTAATATGGTTTCATTATCTTACGATATAGTGAATCTGTACCATTTCTGACATTTGTGCAATAGGGTTATTGTCGCGATAAGGTCAGGGAAATTGTCATTCCATGACTGGAAAAGTCCGGAAATTTTGCTATGGAAGACCTGTAGGAACCCTGCTTGGAACGCATCTGTGATGTCATTGGATTCACCAAAGCAAATACTATTTCCACCATTAGCAAGCAAAAACCAAGAGGCATAGATAAACCGAAATCTGTGTGAACGTTTTCCAGCCAGGAGTAACTAGCTTGGCATTTTTAGTGAAAAATGTCAGTTTTTTTTCAAAGATTAAGGTTATACTATGTTTGAAGCAAATTATTGTATTTGTAATTATAGCATAGTACAAAAACACAAAAAAACAAGATTAGATATGATAAAGATTTGCTGATTGTAGGTTTGGACATGGAAGCAGAAGGTAAAGATCGATCGAGTCTGGATCTGCCTGGACACCAGAACGATCTCCTTAGAGATGCTTATACTTATGGTAAGATTTAAACAGTTTTCGTTATTATTTCTAGCTGACTGTCTTAACGGTCGCTCTTATAGCACGGCCTGTAACATTTTGTATTGTGGCTAAATGGTATGCCATAGGGGGTGCGTCATGGTACCGCAGAATAGGGCAATCTTGTACTGGTAAGATCTTGATGGACAGTACTATATCGCAAAGACTAGACAATTACATTATCATATGGATAAAATTGTGTGTTGCTTTGTCTGCTACAGCGAAGAAGCCAATAATTTTGTTACTCTTCAGTGCTGGACCAGTCAACATCTCGGAGGGTAAGAATAACACGAACGTCGGTGCCATTCTGTTGTGCTTCTATCCTGGTCAGGGTGCTGGTGAGGCTCTGCGTAGAGTACTGGCTGTCAGGGCAGATGGAACGGTCGTTAGTCCCTCTGCAAGGCTGCCTTTCACCTGGCCAGAATCACTGGCTCAGGTATATTATGTGTTATTACTACTAGTAGTAATAGTAAAAGTACATCTAGTATTTGTATTTGTAGTATTTGTAGTGGCTATAGTAGTGGCTTGCATTATGAGGGGCATTCAATAAATTCCAGGACCTTATCTTTAATACAACGACAGTAAATCACACATTTCTGACAGTTATGTTACTTTTCAACATAATCTCCCTGCAGTTCACTGCAGTGTTCCCATTGTTATAAAAGTCGGCTGGAACCCGCAGCATTAAGTTTTTTTGTTGGCAAAATTTTTCAGACAATTTCAGAAATTTTCAGACAAATGTTGTAGAACATATTTATCATTCTTGAACTTAATGTCTTTAAGTGATTCACACTGTGGTCCAAACAAATGAAAATTACTTGGAGCTAAGTCTGGGCTGTATGGCAAATGCTGTAGCAGTTCCCAGCCTATCTTTTCAGTTTTCTTAACTGTCTAATAGGCCTATTGCACTGCCATTTTGAAGATTGACACCTTTCTGCAGCAAACCTGGTCAATTGCTGGTAGTAATCAATCAGACAATAATGCCTGGTAATATTGTTCATTCACAGTATGCCTTTTAAGCAAAAAAGTCTGCAAGAACAACTCTTTAAGTAA
>Ga0056128_1003113_pt1 | contig 20153 bp, 12 predicted proteins | sample WorMetLIZISLAND2_FD_71113 | JGI IMG/M metagenome (GOLD analysis project Ga0056128, IMG submission 71113) | Marine gutless worms symbiont microbial communities from Max Planck institute for Marine Microbiology, Germany - Olavius geniculatus... ... | reverse complement strand
AGTTACTCGTGTTTTCCGTATTTAGATAATGTTTGCAACTAGTGAATTTTATACAGTTTATACCGAAATGCCTAAATCCCACTTTGTTTTGCACCCGAAGGAGGATATATAGGTCTACACCGTGTCCTGAAAATGTCTCTTCTTCCTATGCCAACAATCTGGCAAGTTTTTTAATTGCATTTTTTCATCATGGTCCACACGCTGTCCGACAGCTGCCAGTCCGACCTTCAACCATATTGTGCCGTTGGTTGCAAGGTCGACTTCCGAGCCGCTGGATGACGACGATGACCGGACGTTTGATTACGCAAATTTCTTCACATATGGTCCGTTGCGGTTCGTTGCAGTGATTAGTCATACCCGTACAATATACAGTGTTGGGCTAGTTACTTCCAAAAGTAACTAGTTACCGTTACTAGTTGCTGTCTCCAAAATATAACTAGTTACTCAATTAGTTACTTCTATAAAATTGTAACTAGTTACTTTGCTAGTTACTATAAAAAAGTAACTATTTACTTTGCTAGTTACACTGTTTCCTAAGCATTCTAATAATGCACTGTTACAAGTGGCAACATGGTTTGTACTAAATCAGTATTTTAAGCACCACAACAAAACATTGAAGATTTATAATGTCCCAAGACACAGCACAACTCATTAGTCATCAACATTTATGTGGTGCATTCCCGGTATATATGCTAATGCTAAGCTTATACTCTAGCATGTGTACAAATTAGTGATGTCTTGATATCAGGATATCAATTTCAATACAATATCGATACGATATTTTACCAAATATCACGATATCAATTTCGATATTGTAAAAATAATAAGTATGTAAATCTTACACAACCACAGGAACAAAATGTGAACATTGAGCAAGGCAGTATACTGTATTTAGATAACAAAAATGTTTTTCTTGGTAAACACTAAACTTACAGTTGCAACTGTAATTAAATTATAACACCACTAACTTGCTGTATTTGTAATCTTTCTTTTCAGTCACGCCGTGTAGTGAAGAATCTGTAGCAGATATCGTGAAAATATGGAAAATATCGTGATATATCGTGGTATTTTAAAAATTTTGCGATATATTGAAAGAGTCTATATTTTCGTCGATACGATTCGATATGCTATATCGATATTGAAAACAATATCAATATTTTCGATTTATCAAGTCGTCACTAGTACAAATGCTTCATTATCGATGTTTGAGGCCTAAATGCATGTGCGTGTTTTGTGTGCATGTGGCAGGCAGGTTGCTGTCAAAGTCTACCCTGGTTTCCAGTTTGTCATCTATTTTGTATTCAGCTGGACGGCGTGGCATTTGTAGACTGGCGTGAACATGACTATTGACTATACGGCTCTATATGGTAAAGCCGGATGGCCGGAGAAGCCGTTGATATAGGGGCAGTAGAATTGGCAGGTAGACAGGGTATCGCGGTGCCCGATGATGGGTGGTAACCCGTCCTCGCTGACTGGCGACCAGCGCGGTGGTCCGGGGGGCGGAGGGACGGGTGTCCCCCGTGACGTCACGGGCACCCTGCCCCGCCACTCTCTGGCGACCCCTCACCACGACCACACGGCGGCCAGCAGCGCCGCCGGTCTGCTCATGATGCGAGCGTCCTCCGCCGACGACCGGAAGAAGAAATCTTCCACCTCGTCCAAGCTGGCGACTCTGAGGAAGCGCCTGACGCACCGGGTGACGCGACGTCAGAGCCGGTCGCATGACAACGGGCGGGCGGTGCGCGAGCTGACTGCCACGTGGACCGTGCGCGAACTGCACTCTCTCAACGACGAGTACGAGGCCACGGCGGCACTCAAGGAACTCACGGCACTGGCGAACACGGCGCGACCCCGAGCCAACAGCGTGCAGGACGACCTGGCGGCGCTGTACCAGCACAAGCACTGCACCGACGTCGACCTGGTCTTCCAGGACACCGTGTTCCCAGCGCACCGCGCCGTGCTGTGCATCCGCTGTCCGTTCTTCCGCGAGCTGCTCGCCCGCCACCCGGAGTACGGCGCCCGAGTACCGGTCAGCGTGCGGACCCCCGGAGTCGACGTGGCCCTGTTCTCGGCCCTGCTTCGCTACGTCTACACGGGTGACTTTGGCCTGGACGAGGCCCACGTGGCCGGCATGCGCAAGCTGCTCACTGCCTTGGCGCACGAGTTCGGCGCACCCAACAGTTTGGAGCAGGACCTGCGTACTCTGCTCGACACTGGCGCCTACTCGGACGCTGTACTGGTCTTCGCGTCGTCGCCGCCCCCGCCGCCCTCAGACGTGGATCCGACCACCGCTGGCGCTGCGTCCTCAGTGGCGGGGGCAGGCGGGACTCTGCGGGGGTTCGCCGCCGACACTGGGTCTGGCTCGGGGTCCCGCCGGCCGAGGGGTGAGCTGCGCTGTCACAAGGCGATCCTGGCCGCTCGCTCGGCGTTCTTCCGCAACCTGGTGGCACGACGGGCGCGCTCTGGCGAGGAGCTGACCGAACGCGCTCTCAACACGCCTACACGCATCGTACTCGACGAGCAGGTACGGACAGTGCATGCAACTTCTGCATCAAAACTAGCGGGTGGGTGGTCTATTCGCATTTCCCTTCCCCTTTTTTTCTATTATGTCCTATTTTTTCTTTTTTCTCGTTTTTCTTTCCTCCCTCTTTTCCCTTCTGGCTTCGTTCATCTGCCCTTGACGTGAGGTCCAGAATGTAACCGTCAGTGAAAATTTTTAACATTTTACTTCGCTGTCGTTGAGTTTATGGCGCATTTTGAGATACTGTATGTTAAATTGATTTTTGTTGACGGTTTCGTGGTAAGAAAATGTGTACCGTTTTTGTGTCAGCAAGCTTTTATAGTACTGCTTCGTCATAAATGCTAAAGCAGTAAAGTTGGCATTGCCATAATTACTCCGGTACCGGTACAGTGCCGGTATTGTATTCGTTGTGTATAGGCCTACTACTAGTGTTCATAGATACATTAACAAAAAACTAGAAGGCGCTCGTAAGAGTGCATATCTCCGCCAAGTGAAGTAATTTAAACATTGCAACAACAACAACTACTACTACTACATTGTGACCGTGCGTCTATCTGGCACCGTTATGGAGATATGGCGCCTCAAAGACATGTACACAGACACACACAACGACGGACAGAATGATCAATCTCATAATCCCCTCCAATACTTGGCGGAGATAATAAGCTATTAACCCATTTGGACGAAATGCCTACAGGACTGGATGCGCGATTTGCCCAATTGGGTGACGGGTTTTTGCCCACCTAGTTTCGATGTGAAACTTGGTTGCTGTGGCAGGTACTACCGCGGCGCTACGCCCGGGCCCTGCTGACGGCTATCTACCTGGACGTGGTAGACCCGGCGTGCATCATGCGTAGCAGCGTCAGTCTGGGCACACTAAGTGAGGTCCAGGCAGCAGTGGCCAGTAGAACGCACGTCACGGCGACCGATGAGGCCATGGAGCTCTATCACATCGGACGATTCATCGACTTCCCCGCTCTCGCACATGGTAAGATATATAGCCTACCAGCTGATCTCAGTCTGTTGGTAGGCCTACGCTACAGATTGTGTAAAAGTAAAGTTTGAAGCAATGTTTTATGTAGGTTTCAATGCGGTCTACAGTGTATTTTTATGAAAGTGTGCCAGTGGGCCATGTGCAGCAACTTATAACACCGAAACGTACTTATTTCATGGCCGTGATCGACGGCGTGTTCTGCCTGGATATATACAAACGTGAGACGTTGTCGGTCGTCACGCTTCAGTGGAGTGACATTATGGGCACTTACAGCACACTAGACACTTATAGTATGAGAGATAGAGGGCTAAGTATAGGTCATGAAATTTAAAGGTCTACTGAAAAATTACTGTGTAAGCGGCCTAGACGAAGGCACAGAATTGCAGGAAATAAGAAGGAGGCGCATATTTTCTCAGAGCTACGGAGCGTCTCATGCCATACAGGATCACTATGCAGCCACCTGACGCAGGTGAATGCGTTTTGCCTTAACCCTTTGATGCCTAAAGCCTGTACGAATAGAAGACTGGGCTGATCGGGGTTGCTGATCATTATAGACCAAGATGGTTCACCTGTCCAAGTAGTAGCCGAGCTCGACGTGCAGCAACTTGTATACGAGATCAGTGCGTTAACCACTCGCTAAACTGCCGGCTTATTTCTCTGTCAGCTGAGCGCCGCAACGTTGTAATGGGTTAATGGTTGTGGTGTGATCGGTCCACCAACAAGGAAAACAAACAGGGTGGACGTTTGATACTAGCTGCAGCAATTAGCGGTAACATGTTGCTGATGCAGCTGTCTTCCTGGGATCCTGGGGAGGCCAGTAGGCGGCTTGGCTGGCTGGTGCGTGAGTAGTGGTCACTCAACAGTTGGTGGTGGTCTTTACATACATTGTATTAGCTACTAGTGGGTGGCACACGTTCATGGCCGTGTCAAGTCATGTGACCTTAATCAAATAATTAATCGTGCCACTCGCTGCTTAATGCTATTTTGTGTTGTGCACTACATGTATGTGTATATGTTTACGTGAGGCTGTGGGATCATTCTGCCACCTTTAATAAAATATTGTTACATTATTATTTCTTAAAAATATGCACGTAGCAAATGTACACTGTACAGTGTATATGCTAGTCAATAGATGAAGCTAAATACACCATAATATTGATGCTAGCCCTGTCTGAGGTTGAAATAATAAAATAATATATTTTGTAGAACTAACTTTCGCATGAACTCAAACAGGCTGAAAGCAAGAACGTCTGGCCTATGACAAGTACTGCCAAGTACTGGCTCTACACTGTGTTCAAAAAGAAAACACCCACTCACTTTTTCTTATATATCTCCATGGATGGCATGGATAATGTTTAGATCCACCAAATTTTTAGGAAATGTTTAGAAGGAAACAAGGAAAAGTTAAATATTCTTTGCTACCGGTGATGTCATGTTGACGTTATATTTCTGTATTTGTTGTGGAGCTGCAAGTTTGCGAAAGATGTTTCTGCACAAAGGACAGACAATTGAATATTGATGGAATGAAACTTTTGAGTAAAAAAATTGACATGATCAGCAGTATCAAGCCGTTTGACTGATAGCCAGCAAGTGGTCATCCATGCGGTGATGCAGTGTGCGAACGCCAGTCAACATCAACAAAGTTGAGGATCTTGCACTCAGCCAAGAAAATAAACCACAGAAACAGTTCACAATGAAAAATTATGTGATGGATTGGCATATTTTTGGGTTCAGTCAACACAGTGACCAATTGGTGTGTTTTAACATTTCATCAGCTGTCTGTCTTCAGTGGTAAAACCCATAATTTGCAAACCTTAAAACATGACGTCATCAGTAGGAAAAAATATGTAACTTTTCCACCACTGGAATACTTGTTTCCTCCTAAACATTTTCTGAAATTTTTGTGCAAATCTATGCATTTTTGACGGAGATACAAAAGAAAATGTGAGTGTCTGTTTTTTTTCTAGCTGTTTTTTTCTGAACGCAGTGTAGAATTCTGAAAAACTTACTAGTATTCTTGGAGACTGGCATAATCTGGAGTTTTTTTCAAAATAATGAGGTGGATAAACAGTGTTAGTAACTTTAGGCAGGACTGGTCTCAACTGCAAAAAATTCCAACATTAAATGTTAATTTATCAATCACACATATGGCATGCAAATCAGAGTCAGTTAGATTTCAGTCCGGGAAAATGTCACAGCGTCATATTTTAAGTTTTACGTTATAACTGTATTTCTAAGTAACTATCTATCATTATATATCTATGTAAAACATATCATTTTTTCGGTTCATGTCCTAGATTAAACTGACATCTTGTCAGTCAGTTTTCAAGTGCACACTCTGTATTATGTAATTTTATTGCATTATATAGTGAGTGCTATAGAAGTCAGACAGAAGATGCTGCTGTTTCTAAGAGACATATTGCTTGCTGCTGAAAAGATAATATCCTATCATCTTTTGGCACAGATGGGCTGAGCTATTCCCACAGGCACCTGATGTCATCTAATCTATCATTGCAAATCAATTCTCTTGACATGTAGTAGGTTGACTCAACAGAGACTAGACGATGGTACTTCTTATGTCAATCAATACTGCATAGTGCTGGCCGGAAATAAAGTAGATGAATATTGGAAAATCAGAGATACGTAAAAATAAATGCTCATAAAGGGAAACCAACAAAAACTGTAGAGCTTATTGTAAATAGTGTGAAATGGCCACCTCTGATTCTGCATTTTATGCCTAATTACAGCTGATAAGTAGTAAAATAAACTGATATTTTGCTAGACTGACTAGGTAAGAGAATAGCTAGAAAAAAATGAAGTTATGCCATCTCTGTGCTGCAGCACCTTTTACGCGCAACAGCAGCTACTACTTTCAGAGTGTCTTAGCCATCACAATTCTGTTCTTCCATCTGTCTGTCTTTTATTTGTATATTAACTTAGCGTAAACGCCCCAATTTTCAGCTTAACTACTGAACCGGAACTGTTATAAGCTTATAAGCTTTTGCGGGTCTCATGAGCATTAGCTCAAATTTCTTGTTTCTACTAGCCACAGGATCTCAGACATAGCAGTCCACGGCATGACAATTTGCAGTGGTGTTGTGGCAGGGACAGGATGCAGGCAGCCAGTTGCCCAGCCTAAATTTTGTGCTGTCTGAACATTGTTGGAAATCTTGATCTTTTCCAAAAATTATCGCTTAAAAGTGCAAAATTTGGGGGTTGAAGAACCCCCTATTTTAGGACATTTAGAGGCAAAATTGAAATTTTGTGCTCCTGTAATCTCACCAGTCAGAAATTTGCAGTGTTTGTTGGAAATTTGCAACTGTCTGCGGTCTGCCCTGCCTGCTTTTTTTTACCCACGAGGCCTTTGGCAATTTGCACGTACACTAATGCAGCACAAGTATGAGCAAGTATGCTGTAAGGTGCTGTTGCGTCCAGGTTGTGAGGACATTATAGCGGAGGCCTTGACCGTGGACTCTCTACCGTCAGTACTGCAGTGGAGCTCCAAGCCTCACGGCAGCATCTGGGTTCACCGGCAGGCCATCCAGTTTCTGCGTGAGGAATTCTCGCAGCTGGTTCAGCCGTGCCATCTGCCCGTGCTCTACGAGCTGTCACGTGATTACCTGCTGGACGCCGTTAGCTCCGACTTTCTTCAGGTTGGTCCATCCATCCAGCTGCCATTTCTGATTAGGTTTTTTACGCGTGAAAGCAGAATGCTTCGCGCGTCTTTGCCATCGTCTGGGCATCTGTCCGTCTGTCACACTCGTGATTTGTATCAAAACGGTGCAAGCTAGGATCAAAAAACTTCACTTTGGGCTGCCCCAGATCTCTAGTTTATCGTTATCCCATAAAAAGACGTCATTTTGCCGTTATTAGCTCGAATAACGTGAAAACGGTTGCAGATAGGTACATGCATGCTGCTTATCATAACAAGCACTGGTGACAGGCTTTTTGGATTTATCAACATCGATGATCTTGAATGACCTTGAACCTCTCAAAAAGAGGTTTTTAGTGAATTTTTCGCAATTTTTGGATGCAGCGCACATTTCAACACTGAATTGCGACGAATTGGCTGGAGATAGACTAAGACAACCTGCATATGAAATTTTCAGCACTCAACGTAGATTTTAGCAGTCCAAGTCCCGACCCCCTAGGTTCAAGGAGGCCGTCGCAGGTGGGCATCAAAGACAACTACCTCTCTAAAAAGTGGATATTTTGGCACAATTATCTCGTGTAGCGTGAACACGGCTGCAGATAGGCACAGACATGCTGCTTATCATAACAAGCACTGGTGACAGACTTTTGAGATTTATCAACATCGATGACTTTGAACGACCTTGAATCCCCAAAAAGGGGTTTTTGGTGAATTTTTTGCACAATTTTGCGCTGCGACACGCATTTGAAGAGTGAATTGCGCCAGAATGGCTGGAGATAGACCAAGACAACCTGCGTATGAAATTTTCAGCATGGCATGTAGATTTTAGTAGTCCAAGTCCGGACCCTCTAGATTCAAGCAGGCTTGCGCACGTGGGTGTCAACGAGAGGTACCCTTGTAAAAAGTGGTTATTTATACTCTGTTGGCTTGTCGAGCGTGTAAATGGTTGCAGATAGGCACAGCCATGCTGCTTATCATAACAAGCACTGATGAGGAGCTTCTTACGAATGTCAACATCGATGACCTTGAATGACCTTGAACCCTAAAAATATTGATTTAACATGATTTTTTGGCGATTTTTGGCTGAAAAATAGTGAATTAAGATGAAATGGATGGAGATAGACTAAGATTACCTGCAAACAGGAACTGCTACAGGCTTTCACGCGTCTTCGTGAGCTTTGCTCAAATTACTTGTTGAAATTTGTACTTTATCCCGATTTTTTATCTCAGCTTTTAGGCAGTTATTGTACATCACTAGTCATTCTTGTAAACTTACGTTTATTTTTTATTGATTGATTGGTTGGTTGATCGATTGATTTTGCACTGGATCATTCTGAATTTGAATGGAGGACAGTGCTGGCATTGGTGATGTCCAGATTCTAAAAGAGTCGTGGATTTCGATACTCGTGGCATTTAAGGTTTTGGTCAGTGGTCATGTCTCTAATATGGCACATTTCCTGGAGATTTGAATACTGGTGGATTTGGTGATCTCATAATTTTCAGCAGGAATTGTGTTTTGGTCACATGCATGTAGGGCTGTCATAAGTGATCGGTGTTCCTTTTGTCAATAGAAGATGAGAATCACATGAGGTTTCATGTTAGTACCCACATTATCACACATTATCAGTACCCAGTACTGATAATGCTGTATGATTCTGATATAGGCTTGTGAGCTTGATGTTCTCACCGCAGTCATTAAATGGGGAGAATACCAGCTTGTCAAGCGTCTCGAAGAACGAGGTATGAATTTTGTACCAGTAGCTTAAACATTTATTGTCACCAGTTTTTTTTCTGAGTCTGGTATCATTTTATCAGTGTTTTTATTAGTCATTGGAAAAAACACACATATACGCATTGTATAAATTTTCTTTTTTTCGCACAAATTCAGATTATTCAGTAGTCCCTTTGGTTTACAGTCTTTGTTGATCGTGTTTTCTGGGTCTGCCAAGTCTGTCTAGTTTGTTTCAGTTATAATAATAATAATAATAAACTCATTTGTATAGCGCCAGTATGTTGATTGACTTCAGGGGCACTGAGGCCTTACGAGCTGCAGAATTAATGGCTTTACTAAGAAAAACGACAAACGATTTTGGTGCTGACATAATATGTGGTCATCCATCCATTTGCTGAGCGAATCTAAGGCATTGACAGCAAATTGGGTTACGTGCTGCACAAGCCAATGATTACCCGTGATTTTCTTGAGTTTTTTGACGTCAGTGAATTTGATCTTTGATCTTTTGGGTACCTAGTATTGGCAAACCAGTTAGTCTACCCATGGAGATAGTTTTCGTGCCAATTTTGGTTTTTTTACGTTTTTTGTGTTTGCATTAGGAGCTAGAATGCGACAGACAGATGGCAAGATAAAATGTCACCTATCGGGTGGCCACATGATGATGATTTATGTCTGATGCATTTATTGCACATGCTGGTATGTAGAGCCGAATCTGCTGAGTCAGACGGCTCACAGCATCAGTCGTAAGGGAGTCAAAAAGCGTGACCTGAGTGACGTCGAACTCCGTGACATCCTCTGTGATGTCCTGCCTCACATACGCACCGACCATGTTCTGCCCAAGGACACCGAGGTCCTGACAAATGCCATCAAGCGTGGTCTGGTCAGCGTCCCGCCCTCTCACATGATTGGCTCCGATACAGTCGCGGTCGGTGGCCAGTCATCGGCAAGCGCTTGGGTTCGGACACGTAACATGGCGCTCTTCATCAAACCTCGACTTTTTGTGCCATACTTTGACGAAGTCAAGGTTTGAATTGTTCTGATTTGCAGCTTTTTCATTGTTATTTCTACCATATTTGGTATTTTTTAAACATTTATTTCTGTCATTTTATTTGCATAAGTTGAATGTGACGGATTTCTTATACGCGTAATAATTGTAGGCAGCATTAACTTATTTTTCTTACTAATTTTTGATAATATATCCTGCTGTGAAGTGATGTGATCTGATCTGATGTCAGAATCAGTAGCTGCAGTGCTGTCAGATTGAAGTCACACCAAAGGATCATACTTTGCTGTCTGACTTCTATTTGCTTTTTTGCAAGTTTTTTAGTATTAATATTTAAGTTTAATATAAAATGCAGGATACGACTCTATCATATGTATGGAACAGTTTGGCAGCTGAACTGCAATGTGGCGATGTGACATTACTAACATTTGGTGCACATTTAAAAGCAGCTCCTCAAGACTTGCTTTCTTTTTGCACAGTGCATTTGGGGTGTGGCAAAAGTGCGCTGTATAATAATAACAATAGCAAGAAAAGCCCAGGAGAATGCGCAACAGTTATGCATGCGTGAAGGCCCGGTGCAAACGAAATCTAAGCTCACACTGATGTTTCATTTAGACTCGACGGCGGATGACACCTAGCGCCATATCCAGTGCATGAATTCCAATATTGGCTGATAATCACAAATTTTTCCCACCCCCCTTTCATTTAGCACCCTCGTTTGAGGTGACCCTCTTCGAATTTAGGGAAAAGCTTTACAGTTCCTGAAACTAGAGTCTTCCAGGCAGCCGACGGTGAAGATTTGGTGATTCTAGATTGCATCATTTTTGACTAATCCACCCATGTGACGGACAGACAGACAGACATACAGAATTGCGATGGCTAAGACGCACTACAGCAGTACCTGCTGTTGTGCGTAACGTTGTTCACATGCCAAGAGTAAAAGACTAACAACGGACGAAAAGAGCAAAACCATTGAGTTTAAACCCAAGAGTAATTTTAGCTTCAAGACTCTAGACCATTTTTGTGCTGGCACATCCCCGGTTGAAAACGCAAGACATGAGAGTTATTATCTCCATGTCTATGTTATAGTCACTGATTAAGGAGCAGACAGTGAGAGGCCAGGACAACAGTGTGGTCCAGCTGCATATGATGCCTCAGTCCTCGTGTGCAATACCCGATGCACTTTACATGCTGGACGACCGCACGTGTCCGTTGCTTCACCGTCATCAATTAATACATCATCATCACCAGCAGCAGCAGCAGGCCGGCTCACAGTCATCCGGTGTGGACATCATTGCCGGCACCATTCCCGGTCAGCGCTCATGCAGATTTTTCTCTTTTCAGTTATCTTGTGTGTCAGTACACCGTTTGGTGTAATACTTAATTTCTGTGTGTTGAACAGTGATGTAAACAAGACTTTTTTCAAAACCAGGACCAAGACTTTTTTCTCATGACCAGGACTTTATTTTTTCGAGACTAAAGACCAAGACTAAAGTTTTTTCAAGATTAAGTCCAATACTGAAAGCAACCTACACCATAAATAATTAATGTGTAGGTTAACACGTTAATGTGCAATTAAAATAATTAATTGAGTGTGTTAACGTGATTAAGAAAAAGCACTGTTTGAACTTGTGAGTGTACTTGAATGGGATATGTGACTTTTCTATGTCCGTGAGACTGTATACCCGTCCATGTGTCTGCATGCAATGCAGTACCAGACAAAGAAGTAATGGATGCAATGCATGACCGGGAGCTGGAGCTGTGTCATAGCAAGCTGGTCCAGCGTGCCTGCTCGCTGCTCTGTGCTGACAGAGTCGCTATCGTCCGCCAGGTACAACTTCGAGTCGTCCGTGAGTTTGGACTCCCGGACTCTACCGTCAAAGTCCTGCAGAATTCGTCGGCCGGAGTTTTGTCGCCGCCAACTGACCACCGGCGGACTGGCAGTGCACCGACGTGTCACGACATGGCGGTGGCTGTCGGCACGGGTTCCGGAACGTGTCGGTTGCTGCCCGTGGGTGGGACACCAGTCGTCGGAGTGCCAGGAAATAGACATTGGCAGCATGTACTTGTCCAGTCACACTCACATCCGCCGTTACACCACTGTCAACTAGACGCCGGTCGGCACAGTCCGCTCGTTCTTGCTCCGATTGGGTCTCAGCCTCCGCTCTTTGAGGTGAGTTTACATGGCATAGAAGCTGTACACTGGTAAATTATGTTGATAGTTATGCAGTATAGCCCAGCTTTAACCCTAACCGTGATCTTCGACTTTTTCAGCTAAAATTGCCACACTAAAATGCGCTAAATTGGTGGGGTCCTTAGTGGTTAACTGGTTGTTCCCTGATCTGGCTGGTTATTGTATAGGGGACTCCAGCTTGCTATAGTAGTTCTTGTAACGTACACTTATTCTTTGAGCTGCGGACACAACTTTTGGCAAGCCAGCCTGTGTATTCTGCCATCTAATAGATTGACCAGCTGCTTTGTAAATGTTACGTGCACTGCAGCTGGCGGCTTGTGGCCCGTTAGGCTGTCATGGCTTACTTTATTATGCAACCGTTCTAATAGGCCGCATTGCCATGCCATTATGGGCTCTTAACTGAAAGGTTATGTTTAGTGTTGTTATGTCATTGTATTCAGTTGTGTCCTGAACTTAAGTGTAGCATATCGTGAACAGTTGATGAATCAATCATTCATTCAGAATACAATCGTTGTGACAACTGACAGTGGTTTATAAACTTAGAAAGATTGATCATATAACTTACGTAACTAAAATTGCAAAAGGTGATTCATGGGATGAGAAATAGAAGGGAGCTAGAAATCATGAGTGAATGAATGCGGTGATGTGTGGTGAAGTTACAGAATGACGAGGAATGCAGTGGTTCACCAGTTGCGGATGCTGCAGCGCCTCTGATGCGGAATATGATGCCAGACATAGCGATGGCGTCAGCTGCCGTGGCACGAGTTTCAGTCAGTCAGTCGGACGACGACAACGACGACGCTGAACACATTGCGGTAGTGCCATTTCCTGACCTCGACCTTGGCGACGGAGCCAATCACATGATGCCTGGCAGTGGTGGGGGCGGAGCCACATGCATGCACTAGCCAGTCACATGATGCCCGGCACTGTTGGGGCCGGGCAATGGTGGTGACATTTTTGATGACTATTAGTTAAACTGTCGGTGGTTACTAAACTGCCTCCATCTATCCCAACAGTTTTCTGTTTGTTCGCTGATAGGGCTCCTGTGTATTGTGGAGATCAAAACTGATGTTTACAGTCCCGAAAAGATTTTGAAAAACCGAAGTTCATGACTTTGGTGGAATTTCAGGAACCAAATTAGATAAAAATGTTATTAGCAGGTTATGTCTTTTTTTCGTGAAACATGGGTACATCATATTGTTTTGAGGCCAGTTCAGTGTTTTGCGTTGAGGTAAAGTCCAGAAAAATTCGTTTTTTGAGTCACAGACAGTCCTGGACAACTGTGTCATTTATTGGAACCCTGTGTGATATTTTATTCAATGTATTTTCAGTGAATTTTCTTTCTCATTCGACTTGTCTTATTGTCTGGCATAAGTAATACAATCCCGAGACTATATTTCAATACTGTTACTTCTAGATTGTTATGCCGTCTTACTGATAACTCGTCATTGTTAACGTATGATAGAAGTTAAGTTTCCCTACAGATGTAAATGTTGTATTAAACTGGCTAGCAAACACTTACGGTTGAGGAGTACATGTTGCATATGTAGCTCACGGAATATTTGTATGATATTAAAGTTAGTCATGTATTACGTTGCGTCAGTGCAGCATTATATTTGGGATAAGCTGATTCTGCAGTGAAGTGAATATTTGTTGGAAATTGTTGCCTGCAATCCCTGCATCCTTTGATGCTTTGCTGCTGGTTTTAGACTGTCATGAAGTGAACTTAGTGTGCATGAACCTTTGCCACAATTATTCCCAAAAGTTTACTTTAGGCTACTGGCCTAACAACAACACAGGAAATAAAATGAGAGTGTCATCACATAAGCTGTTGTTTCATATTAGTTGGCATGATTCTGTTAGCAGGACTAGTGATGATTCGATATATCCAAAATATCGATATATCATTTTCGATATTGATATATCGCATCTTATCCTTGAAAAAATATAGAATTTTTTGATATATCGCGATATCTTTTATATATCACGATATTTTGATATATCGCGATATTTTACACCAGAAGTTTATATTTTTATTACTACATTGCCAAAATAACGAGAATAAACAGAGAAAATGACAAACTAACCGAAGCAAACTAACTATAGTGTCGTAATTTAATGACACTTATGACAGTTTATAGTTAATTTTTCAGTTCACTGACACATTTTGGTATCTACGTAAAGCAAACTGCCTTGCTGAACGTTCACGTCTTGTGTTTGTGCTTGTATAAGATTTACATACTTATCATTTTAAAAATATCGATATCAAGATATTTTTGAAATATCGTATCGATATTGTATTGAAATTGAAATCCTGATATCGAATCATCACTAAACAGGAGTGCTGGCGTATTTGTACGGTCGGTAAAAGGCACTGGATGTTAATGGAACCAGCCATCTGCTTGACTTTGGTTGTATGCTGTTGCTAGCTTAATTACATTCAATCCTTGCTGTCTAAAGAGTGCCTGAGCTCCCACACAACAGACCTCATTTTATGCATAAATATTTTGCAGTATTAAGTTCTTACAGCAAACCGCGGTTTTTCTGCAGTTTAGTGGTTTGTGGTGTTGGTGGTCATGTTGTCAGGGCAACGCCCAGGCGATGCTGCAGTTCTGTGTAAAATGTTCTCGTCAGTTGTATTTGCTTTATTTTCATTTCCTTTCTGTGCTACCGCCGTTTGTACTGATGCATCATGCCACACGCTCCAATGAGTTGAACTGAATTTCAGCTGAATCTGGATTGGCCAGATTTCTGTGAAGTGAAAAATAATGCAGTGCAGTCAATCGTGGTTAAAAGAGCTTATTGACATAGGTCAGAGATAAGAGTGTCAGATACTAAGTGTCAGCCTGGCTTGTCGGTTTTGTCTTGTGTTTAATATCATGGGGAAATAATGTCAGATTGAGTTTCATCAAAAAGTGCAAAATAGTCATTTGACACTAATCAAATATTTTCCATAATATCAATGCTGTGTCGGTTTTATGTAGCATAGAAGTGTTGTGTCATTCAGTCATTTTGAGTTTAATTCTTTGTAACCTTTATATGCCGTCAATGGTGAAATTTTTGAGTATGCAACTGCAGTGTGTAGAAACGTAGTATTACAAATGCTAATCTGCTATTAATGTCATTGTATTCAGTTGACGGCAAACTAAATGGCTGTAAATATAGAGCTTTCTGCACAGGGTTTGAATCTTTAAATGGATATTGTTAGCTCTCCAAACACAACTCTTTGCTTTCTGTAATGGACACTGTCAGTTTACAGTCTGTAAGATATGAGGGTAGATTATCAGTCAAATATGTTCTGTGCATCATTATGACATTTTTGTATTTGATTTCCTATAATGCAGTAGCCTCTGTGTTAGAAGTGCCGTTAAGTCAGCCGGTGTTAATGTATTCAGTGTTGCACCTGTGACTGGTTGAATTATTTCTCTGTGCTGTTGTCTGTGTATCTACATGCACTTGCCAGTTAGTGCACTTTGCATGCTTTTTCTAAGAAGCGGGGGCTTCTGTTCCTATACCTGGTGTTCACAGCTTGTGCCCAGTGAAGAATATTGGGTGGGGTGAGTTTTATTAAGGGTGTATGCATAATTGGTATCATCAGAAGCACTGTTTTAGCTCAATATGCGCCACTAATTGTTTGGTGATTGGGCTGTGACCAGACCCACTTGGGCAGTTTACAATGCTGGACTAATCATTTGGGGCCCTTCAGAAGGGAGGGTGAGGATGGAACACAAAGGTAAGGAGAAAAGGGGGAGCAGTGGGAAACGGAAAGATGGTGAAGAAAATGGGTATAAAAGATGGCCAAGGAGAGTGGTCAGAAAGGGGGAGGGAACTTGAGCCCAGTTTTGATTTTACAGGGTGGGCCAAAAAACGTGCCACTTTACTTTTGTCCATATCTTCGCCAATTATTGACCGATTTTCAAAATTCTTTCACTACCACACTCTGTAGACAATTTGCGATAATGTGATTATTATAGATCCCACCACACCGTAAATGCGTCTCTACTCTACCTTGTGAAATATCAATAAAATATGCATACATAACGATAATAACAAACTTTTTGGTACAATTGAAAAAAAACACTTTAGACCAACATTGCAGTGAATGGTCTGTATGACACTAGACTGTGTCAGTATAACGCAGTCTAGTGTCATATGAATCATTCATCACAATGTTGGTCTGAAGTGTTTTTTTGTCATTTTCCTAAATTTTTGTTATTATTGTTAGTTTTTGCTTACATTTATATTTCACAAGGTAGTGTAGAAACGCACTTACTGTGTGGTGGGATATATAATAATCACATTATTGCAAATTGTCTGCAGAGTGTGCCAGTGGAAAAATGTTGAAAATTGGTCAATAATTGGCAAAGATATGGACAAAATAAAGTGGCACATTTTTTATGGCCCACGGAGTACATTTGGGGATGGAAGTCCCTGCTAACATGATGCTGCTTGGAGTTAGTTTCTGTGCATCGACACTTTCTCGTGCTGATCGTAAGTTTGATTGTCAGTTCTAGTGCTCCTGAAGTGATTCAAATATTCTGTGGATTACTGTGCAGAGTTTTTGCATTATTTCGAAACAACTGAATGACTGTTATTGAGCGTGAGTCTGATGTGTATTAGATTTGTACATTGCGTCTTTCTGTCTGTCAAGAGAATTGCAGTAAAAGGTTGTGGATTACGTTTTATGAAAATGTTGGGGAGGGATAAGCCTTGATCCAGGTAACCAAACGATATGTTAGTTCTCTGACGTGACCAGTTTATCTACATCAGAGCATTTAATAATTAAGCCAACTTAACAGTTGATGGCGATTTGCACTCCGTCGGAGCTACTATCTAGTTTAGCATCTGTGTATAACATTTTGCGTGCACTGTTTTCACCAGTTGCCGTGAAAATCATCCAGATATGTTTCTTCTGCATCTGCTTGATGCTGACTGTTTGTGCATAGCTGTCTGAGTTTTAACATTTAATTTAACAGATTTAATTTAATATACTAGCTGCACAACTAATTAATTAACTAATTAACTGCGCAGTGCATTAACTGCCGAATATCTGTGGCGGTCATTGTTTTATTTAATTCACTCCATAAATTTGGCTGTATAGAATCTACGAATTTGTTAGTTTTGATGGTCACTAATCTCAGTTGGTGATACTTCACAAATGATTGGTTTAAGACTGAAATGCATAATATATCCCGGTAACTGTGGTTGTACATAATACGTGTATGTATGGTGTGTGAAAGGGTAAGCCTGCATTGTATTGTTATTTAACGAGCGCTAAGGTTGAAATGTTATGTTGTCAGATGTTTGTACAGACCTGATCAACTACCACTAAGTCAACGGGGCGTCACCTATGTGCATTTTGTTGGAGTCCGATTATCCACCTCCGTTACTGAAACCTGCACCCATTTTGGCATGTTTTGAAGTAGTTTTTTCATCTGTGTTTTATGTACCGTAAGTAGATTGACCAGGTGGTTCTAAATGTTAGACATAAACTATGTAAGAAACGTGAAGAGTGAAAAGAATTATAGAAAAGTGTAACAAAAATTTGACTGATTTGTGAAGACCATCGAATGTGCCCAAATTCCATTACGCCGACTTTCACTGAAACTTCCCTGCGGGGGAAGTCATGGACACATAATCATGAAAGTCGCGGACTCAAACGGTGACAAGTCATGAAATCATGAAGCTTCGGTGAAAATCACTGACTCAGATCATGAAAGTTGCGGACGCAAACCATCTCAACGTGTCGAGATGTTTGCGACGAAGTCTGTGACAACTTACAAGTCTGCGACAAACCCGTTTGTGTCATTTTAATGGAATTTAATCCGTTACAATACACTGGGAAAGTCGGCAAGTCCGTGGACTTTGTCACAGACACAAATCATGAAAGTCGGCGACATAATTTGTGTCGCAGACTTTCATGATTTGTGTCTGCGACTTCCCCGCAGGGAAGTTTTGGTGAAAGTCGCAAAGTCGGCGTAATGGAATTTGGGCTTTATGAGACAATTACGTTCAGTTGTTGAAATACACAAACTCTGTCCATTGAATTTTTTATGCCACACAGACTGCAAGTTTCCTATAATATAATCACTAGTATACTCGTTTTTGCTTTTGTCGAAGGTTGAGTTGACCTAGCCAGAGGCAGCATGGAAATGAAGTAAAATAGTAATTTGTGTCCGTGTACATAATTGTATATTGCTAATTTGCTACCTGACTGTAGCTACAGTCGCTGTGTGTGTATATCTGTGTTTAAATGCCGGTTTCTGCTGCACGTGTGTCTACTGTGCCATTGTTGTAGGCTGCTCATTTCTGTACACCATATGTTTCTGTTTCGATTCCTGTGTCCAGTGCCGTGGTGACAGTGGTAGGGGCAACTAAGGGTGGGGGGCAGTTGTCCCCTTTCTGAATTTTGGACTGTCCATGGGCGGGCTGGGCGGCGCTAGGAATCTGAAGCTGCGGGCAACTGGGGGAGGGGGCAAAGGCCAGGCCACAGAGGGGAATAATTTTTTGTGTGTGGGCCAGTTTCAGGTTCAGTTGTGTGCATTGAGAAGATGTAGTGGGGTTCAGGGGCAGGCCCCTGGTCGAGGAGTCAGGGGGCAAAGCCCCCCTCCTCAAGCTGAAACACTTTTTAGCTTTTTGACGTGCAATGGAAGCCGCAAATTTGCCTGCTTTTTCATATTTGGAAATGCAAAAATCACAGATATCTGTGTTGTCTTGCAAAAATGACGTTTAATAAGTCACACTTTGGCATGTGTAAGATTATCAGAGGGCACTTTATCACCATCAAAATTTTTCCTGGGGGAGGAAGCTGGGGGGCAAGGGCACGGGGAGCAGCTGCCCCCTTTCCCCTCCCTTCCTCTCTGCCCTCTGTCAGAAAATCTTCTTGTTTGATAATTCTGGTCCAAAATGCCAATTTTGAGGCTGAAAATCCCAATTTTAAAAAATTTGGGGGCAAAATTAAAATCTTGAACACCAGTAATGAAATTTCCCATCCATATCCACAGCTTTTCTGTGGATATCAATGGATAGACCATATTCACAAAAGGCTATCTTGCGTACATGTTGCCGCAAATTTTTGCAAAATACAGCAGTGCAAGAGCGTCTATTCCCCTCTCCAAAAAAGAAAGCATGACACAAATATTCTTTCTTGAAATTGTTGAAAAAAATTAATAAAAGTAAAACAAAAACTAAACAAACATTTGCATTGAAATATAATCTTAGTTAAGTGTTTTCGAACTTTTGTGAAAATCTACATAATTTTATTGTCGTCGTTTTGGCCAACCGTTGGGTCAAGCCTTGGGTACGATATGTCATCTGTCTGTCTGCCGTCTATCTGTTCGTCACGCATGTACTGTGGCTAAATGGTAGGTCGTAAGGGTTGGCTATGGTACCGTTGGATTGGGTGATGGCGACTTCTTATAGGTTGTCAAAAAATAACTATGTCCATCTGCAGCGGTTTGGCCGCAATTTTGAATGCAGTGCTGCTGCCTGCAGCCGTCACCCACGTGCACCAAATTACCTATCTTGACCTAGTGTTGATTCTGATGTTCGATATAGTAGCGTCACCGTAGTGTGTATGGGACTGCAGACACTCTGGGAAATGACTTTCTTTCTGCGACTTGAAGTTGGACGCTGGCCTTCGGATATAGGCGGTACGGTCGGCCCACCCCTGCAGCAGCTAGGATTTGTTTTCCAAAACGCCTACAGGTACAGCGAGGAGTGGACGCTTTTGATTGACACTTGGTTTGTACTTTCTACTAGCATTAAATATGTTGGTATTCTGTTACCATTCAATAACAAGAAATATTATTAGATTGTGACCAGTCTAATGTACTCCTCGCACGCATCATTTTCTTTTGTATTCTTTTAAGAGCTTTTTCATTCCTTTTGGTTGGTATTAGAGACCCAGCGTCTAATTGAGACCCGTTTAATATTATACTAAGGTCCGGTTTTTCCATCTCCAATCAAATCAAATTTGATCTCCGATTTACTGATCTCCGATCAACTTGATGTTCAGAATTGATCGTCGATCAACTGTGTTTCGTTTTTCCATGCAT
>Ga0056128_1003112_pt1 | contig 20157 bp, 9 predicted proteins | sample WorMetLIZISLAND2_FD_71113 | JGI IMG/M metagenome (GOLD analysis project Ga0056128, IMG submission 71113) | Marine gutless worms symbiont microbial communities from Max Planck institute for Marine Microbiology, Germany - Olavius geniculatus... ... | reverse complement strand
ATCTGAGATCATCTCAATAACCGTTTTTCCATCGCCAATTAGCGACTGATCGTCCATCAAATCTCCCATCAAGTTGATGGCCGAATATTGGCGGATCAAGTCAGATAATTGACGATTAAAAGTGGCGATCTGCAGTTCGTTGCTTATTCGCACCAGAAACATCGCTTCACGTCGCCGGTCAGGACGGCAATTCACGCATTAAAATGAAGTTCCGGGCATGGCGATCAGTCACTACTGATCCATTTATACTGTGCATGGTGTTTTGTAAAGAAATAAAATGGATATACACTCCCGTAGGCCTACTGATTTGCAATAGAACGTATTTTTGACAGCAGACGATACGTAGGCTACAATATCGTTGATGTCGTTGATATGACGACGTTTACTGGCTACGGCGTCCACTCGCAGCGCATGCTGGGTAATTTAGCGCAACACCGCAGATTGAGGTCAGCTGTCAGCCAATCAGATTGGCTCAGCTGACGGCTGATCAGCTAATTGCTGATCACATAATTGGAGATCGAAAATGCATGGAAAAACGAAACACAGTTGATCGACGATCAATTTAGAACATCAAGTTAATCGAAGATCAGTAAATCGGAGATCAAATTTGATTTGATTGGAGATGGAAAAACCGGACCTTAGTTGCCTTTAGTTCATGATGTTCATTTGAGATTTTTTGACTAAGGATTTTCGTGTCAAGTTTCTTTGAACAGCTAGTTGGATATGGCCATGCTGTACTAAAATTTGTTGGTGGAATAGACAGTTTTGTATTGATATGGCTGTGCACACATTTTAGTTATGTCTATGTTTATGCCACTGAGTATTTTTTTAACAAACTGAATGCTGAGTTCGTGCTCGTGAAATGGGTAGATGATTTCTGTCACTAGCTTGATTGTGCAGTATGTTTGAAATCATTTTATTCAAACATTTTGCATTTTGCTTTCCATTGGGATTGGGATAAATTTGCACCAGAATGTGAGCAAAGTTCTGATGTAACCTTACGCCATGACAGTAGTCAGTGGAGCATAAAATGTTTTGTAGAACAAATTATAAATTGAGAATTTTTGTTATGTCAAAGCATTATCAGTAGTTGATAAGTTAATCTGATGAAAGCATGCAATGTGGTCCAGGAGACTCTGTTAGCAGCAGTTGAAGCTCATGTTCTCAACATTGACACCTCGGATCTTGGAGCTAACAACACGCTAAGTCGTGCTGCCACTAGGTTTGTAAGTTCATCTCTGACCTGACTGTTTAATCGGTCGGTCAACCAAGCTCATAAATATTCGTTAGGTGTGCAGCAGATCCAGAATGTTATTCGGATTCGAACCAGTTCAACAGACTTTGGATCTGGCTGGATCTAGATCCATGTCGGATCCACAAAAATCACTAGATATTCAGCTGGATCCTGATCTTGATCCAGTGCACCTGTAATATTTATGATGTCTTTGTCTGCACTGAGTGATTTGTGTGCTTCCTGCATGTGATCAGCATGGTCTAGGAACGATTTAGGCCTAATTGAATGGGCAGTTAGCAAACAGCATGGTTAAGGGCGCGTTGCACCAACGTCGTCTATGATCTCTGTTTCCTAAGACCCTCAGCCAGACACCAGTTTTTACACTGCGAGACCACGGATACGGGGCCAGTATATCACGGGGTGTGCCTGTTTACTTCCCAGCGGTGAAGCTGGTACCAAATTATACTGCTTGGTGACAGAGGCACATGTGTGAGAACAACTTGCTTAAGGTCGTTACCCAGCAGTGTCCCGGTGCGGAGTCAAACCTGTGCCTCTGTGTTACCTCAGGATTACAAGTCCGACACGTTACCGTTAGACTACCAAGCCACATAATTGACTCAGAAGCCTTATAAATCGATACAAATGAGTTTATGTAGCTGTGGCTAGGGTTTGATCGTATGTTTACTGTAGAAATGAGACATTGCCACCTAAAAATATGATAAATTGATTAATTTATCAAGCACAAAGAGAACATATCCAGATCATCAGTATAATTGCATTGGAGGTCTTATAATTCGATATGAAGAAGTTTTTTGGATAGGATAGGATTAGAATCAGACAATTTTTTGGCAGCAGTACTATCCCGGCATTCATCACTTGAACCGAGATCAAAATTTGATCGGTGGTCAGACAGCGGTTCCGAATTGAACAGAGATCAATGCTTGAACAGCTTTGGTGCAATGCAAATTATGGTTGAACTAGGGTAAAATTCAAATTTGACCCAAGTTCAAAGTTGAATGACAGTGCAACGTGCCCTAAGTAAAAGAATGAGAAACCGTCTCAGAACATTGTGCTATGGTATGGTAGTTCTTATTTTTGATTTTGTATATAGCATTTTTTTGTTATTCCAATTGTACAGTTTTTGACTTTTGATGATTTTTTGGTATAAGGCTTTTGCAGCTTCTTACTTCTTCATCGTTACCTTAATGTCTTCCATCCTTACAGCTACTAACTAGTTAAATAAAATTAAGCAAGATTCCAAGTCATGTTATTAGCATGTATGGATTAACTCTGGAAAAGTAGATTGCTTAAACCAAAACTGAAAGTTGTAGTCATTAGTTGATTGCAGATTTTCTCATTAAAGATTTTTTTGATGTAGTGTCATAATGAAATGAATGGTTGTTGACTGATGAATACAATTGGGTGTTTTTGTGCTGCTTTGCATTAAGATTTGGTCGTCGTGTAAGTCGTGCGTTCTCCCTGTCTAAGACGCCTCGCAGCATGAAGCGTGCCATCTCGAGTGTGACGCACATTATGAGTCCGATGAGACGCGAAAGCAGTGTGTGTGGTCTGCCGTCCATTGCTCAGACCACCCCTCGTGGCATTAGTCGACCATCATCCAATCTGTCCAGTCTCGATGGCAGCGACATTGATATAACGGTATGTGTGAATTTCCGTTTTAACTGTGCAGTACTTGGCCTATCTTTAAATAGACTCATAGGTTGAAACGTAACTTAATAAGTTGATAAATTCATCAAATTACAACCTTTATATACATTGTTGTTGTTGACGTTTCGGCAACCGCTGCTGCCTTCTTCGGAACGACTGTCCACTAGTTGTCGCTGTGGCGGACATTATGATTACTTACTGTCCGCCACAGTGACACCTGGTGGACAGTCGTTCCAAAAAAGGCAGCAGCAGTTGCCGAAACGTCAACAACAACAATGTATATAAAGGTTGTAATTTGATGAATTTTTCAACTTATTAAGTACTTGGCCTAGTTTGCAGTAGTTCATCAGTTCGTAAATCAAACTTAGTTGGAACTTAAGGAGACAAATCAGCTTACAAAGGTTTTAAGAAAAACTACCTCAATTTACGAAGAGATTCATTGTACGAAAAGCTTAGTTGTGAGTTAATTTTTGTAGATCGACAGAATTTTTTTCACTTGCTGTCTTAGGAAAAAGATTTTTAGGAAGGTTTTCAAATTAAGTCCCACACTTTGACGAAGTAAATCTTGTGCAGTTATGTGGCAGACTTTTGTAGTGTTTTTATCTCGCAGTTTTGTTTCTATAAGAGATTAATTAATTGACTATTTGACTACTGATGATTTGGTTCTGTTTTCATCAGCTTGATGACTGCTACTCGGAGGTTGTGGACAGAATGAGCATAGGAACTCCAGCAATGCAGAAACGCCGAGAAACTCTTGCTGTATGTTATGTCTTTTAAAGTTATGCTTTTTAAATTTACTGTCTGTTAACAGCAGTAATAACATCTCTGTAATGTGTTTTATTTTAGTATTGTGTCATACAGCACCAGTACAGAACTGTAGTTGAATTTTGTTTTTTACAAGTTTTTTGTTTTATTGGGCTGATCGTACATAATAACAGGAGCTCTATTTTTTCACTTTGTTTTTTTTTTACTTTTTAATTTTTTTTCCATTTTTCCTCCGAAACCAAACAGTAGACAGAAATTGAGGCAAAATTGAGGGGTTATGGAGGGAGGCCCTTCGAGGGGCATTTATAATGTCGACAATGGGTATGGGACTGTAAATCGCACATTGATTGGCAGATATAATAACTGTTGCATTTTCATTCACTAGGCAGCGCCAGCAGTCGGACTTACTGTGCCAGGTGGCCGGACGTTGGGCTCGGCCCCAAATTTTTAGTATTATTGAATACTTACTCACTTGGTTTATGACGTGATCAACAGGGCTGGTCTGGATATGTTGAATGTAGTGATGCCGATTGCATATAGATATGATGATGTCGGTTGATGGAACCTTGTGAAAGATTTGTGAGGATGGATGGATAGTACAGAGAAGAATAAATATTAAAAGTTTTTGTCTGTGCCAACAGTGTTTTATTGCACTACCTGTACTACGTCTGTGTTTGCTAATGTCAGGGTGTAACTTACAACGACATACGGCAACAGATGGAGACTCCACAGGTTTGCATTTATTCTGTCACTTTTTGTACCGCCAGTGACGTTGTGGGTTATACAAGTAGGCAGAAAGTTGCATTTTTTACATATTTTCAGCAGAATTCCGACAGACAGCTGCAAATTGAAGACCGAGGATGCTCAGAATTTCAGTATTGCCCCTAGATTTCCCAAAATGGTTTTTAGCTTCAAACTTTGCACTTCGGAACAAAAAATTCCTGTCAGGATGCCTTTGTATACTGACTGCTGTGCGGTTGAATGCATTCAGATAGTGTTATATGATATTATGACTAGCGCCGACAGTTTTCTGCAGAAAATTTGTGCCAAATTCCGTGGGCCAGTTTGCAAAATTCCGCAGCTTACCGTGGCAAAATCGTCCAAATTTTGCTTTTTGTTCGGGAGTAAACTGAGCTCTGTCCTGTTCAGAAAATTTAGTTATTGAACGCTGCCATTGTGCTGAGTTATGCTAGCAACATACAAAGAAAATTATCATAATATTGTTCCTGAAAATCACAACAGAAACAGTCATCGATGATTCTACAGTGTCCCTTTGTGCATTCGCAAACAAAATATTCACAAGTTGTTCAGAATCTGGAGTGATGAAGTTATTATTGTTATTATATTATTATTATATTAATGTTTATATAGTACCGTATGCAGAGCTTCAGAGGTGCTACTTTGAATACAACATCCTCTAATTGTTAACCCATGGCAAATTGGAAACAGAACCTACCAACAAGTATAGATTAGTAGCAGTACGTAAAGTCCTTTCCAAGTCATAAGGCTGACTGTGCCTCGCTGATCTCTGTTTCTGTAGCCCTCAGCCGAACACAGTTCACACTGCAGTACTACAGATATTGGGCTAGTGCATTGCACCGTATGCCTGTTTACATCCCAGCTTTCGCTCGCACTCATTGCACCTACCCACGGAGGGATGGCCAGGCTGAGTTGACCTGGGTGGCTGGTTACATAATGGGATGGTCACCCATCCAAGTACTAACCGGGCCTGGTGTTGATTAACTTCGTTGGTGCAACCAGCAAGATTCCCGCGCATTCTTGTAAGTCCTTGAATTTGAGTTTACGTCCTTGAAAGTCCTGGAAAACTGGAAAAGATGAATGAAATTATAAACATTAGGCATATTTGCACTGTATGATTTAATTTGACATTTTTGTCATTTTTGAACTCATTACATCCACAATTCATTAAGTGATGAATCTTGATGTCAACATTCAGTCCTTGAAAATTAATGTCAGCAGAACTTGAAAGTCCTTGAACAGTTATCGAATTTTATTTTTTGACCATAGTGGGAACCTTGAACCATGTTACCAACTGAACCAAACTGCCGCACTAATACTAAAACTGGAATTTCATTGGCTTTGTGAACCTGGAAATATCACAAAAGTATAATTAAGTAGAATTTAACTTTGTTTCAATGTCAGTATTGATGTTGGAGGCTGATGTGTGCTGTGGAACCATTGCAGCAGAGCAACGGCGACAACAGTCCATTTGCCACGCCGCTGCCTGTGAAACCGCGGCCCACACCGGTCGGTCAGAGCACTCCGTCTGCAGCCCCGCCGGACAGATACGGACCACTCCGACGTGAATATGCGTCCACACAGTCTTTGCTTCTTAGTCGAGCACACAAGCTGGTAATTTGCCATTTCCAGGCTGGCTTTCTTTCCACTTTCTGTTCAGTTTAAGTGGGATTTATGTCGGTAGATGTGATGCTGTTTCAATTTCTGAGGTGTACGATTTACGTGACGTTACGGCAGTCCAGGTCTTTTGCACACTGTTGCTTCTATGTGCTTTTGGCATGCTGCAGGCTGACTTCATGTTAACAGATTTTGAACTGTTATCAGATATTCTGTAATCATACACTGTGTGTCAAAAAAACATCCCAAACATTTTCAACTGTAACTTGAAAACAAATTATCAGATTTTGATAATTTTTGGTACAAATATTTACGACACAACTTACCATCAAATGATCATTTAGTTTTTCACCTCCCCCAACGTTTTTTCTGCACTACCTGGGAAAAACACAACCGGCAAAATATCACTTTTTATCCAATGCGATATTATTGCTTAATTAACATAACGCGTAAAAACACATTTTGTTTACATTTGTGACACTTTGACTGACATTTCATTCAGTTGTTCATTTTTCAACTGCCTGTAGTAAAATTGCTTGACATCACTATGCCAATTATTCCTTTGTGCATTCGCAAACAAAATATTCACAAGTTGTTCAGAATCTGGAGTGATAAAAATTATTATTATTATAATATTATTATATTATTATTATTATATTCGTTTAGGCAAGGAGACGCTTTCTCCATTCATTGACAGCAGTATCGATAAAGTTTTGCTCCAGACCAATCTAGGCTGTACCAGTCGCTTCTTGACATCACAAACATTCCCTGGTAGACACACTGCTGCATGACAGTCAAACCTTGTAATAGACCGGCTGTTTGGGGCCCACAAATTAGGGTAGGTGGAATTTATCGACATTTTGTCAGTTATTTTAACACGTATTATGCTTGGTCTGCTTTCCTTAGGTAGTGCAAAAGCAGACGTTGGGTGAGGTGGAAACTAAAACACTTATTTAATAGCCAGTTGTGTCAGAAATATTTCTGCCAAAAATTATTAAAATCTGCTAATCTTCTTTCAAGTTACGATCGATAATGTCGGGAATGTTTTTTCAGGTTTTCTGTTTTTAACACATATTTTGCTTGATCTGCTTTCCTTAGGTAGTGCAGAAGCATACATTGGGTGAGGTAGGAAACTGAATGGTCATTTGATGGCAAGTTGTGTCAGGAATACTCATACCACAAATTATCAAAATCTGTTTTTTGATTTTCGAGTTACAGTCATAAATGTTGAGATGCTTTTTTGAGATTGTAGTTTGTTGCTTCAGTTTTTTGCTGTTTTCAGACTTTAGTCTGTGCCATAACTTGAATGTTTATTATTTGATATATTCCAGTACTAGTTACTGTTTGGCATTTTTTATTTTTATTTTGAATGGTTTTCGTTTTCTAAGTTCAGTTGTATTAAGGCCAATCAAAAGTTCAGTCTTTTTAATTTGCCTATTTTATTTTTTATTTTCTTTTTATCAGTCATCTCTCATGTTCTAGAATTACATCTGTTGTTACTTGTTCCAAGAATGTAGACTCAGATTTTTTTCATGCAATAAAATTTGTTAGTGTGAGTGTTTGGACTTGTGGAGTTGAACGAACTCAGCCTTGGTGGAGATTCAAGCAATGTTCAAATTTCAATACAATCAGTTCATGGTTTTAACTTTATGTGCTAGATTTGACTGGTGCCTACCAGTTTTTTCAATGCAAGCGTATGCGGATTGCAGTTAATTTGTAGTAGATCTATACGAGTGGTTTTCAGAAAGTTTGTAGACTAATTTAGTTAGCCAAAAAAGATAGGGATTATATTTTGCTACTTTTCAGCATAGTTGTCTGCAACTGAAATGCACTTGGGCCAGTGTCTCCTTGGATTTTGTTATAGAAACTTGTTCTTTCAGCCAGCAGCTTGTCCTGCAGACTATATGTGCCCATCATCAGTAAATGTATATCTCTTCATGCTGACCAGTTATAGCTCAGTAATAAGTTTTGTGTCCAGTGTTGCAGTCCTAGCTGGTACTAGCCAGTAGCATTGTTATTGACATTTATACTGTCCATCAATATCAGACTACAAACTTGCTGCATGCTTTTCATAATCTACATGGCAAATTGTTGGCTTGAAGATTAGTCCGAATTTTTCTACAGTGGAATCCGAGCTTTGGAGAAACGCTGGACTTAATGCATTTCAATTGCAAAAGAGTGTTGAGAAGTGACAGCCTAAATGTATCAGTGCATGAACTTTTTGAATGACTTTTGCATTTTGTGTGACAGACAGGTTGATGATGCAAAGTGCATGTACTTTGCGTATTGCAGGAAATGGATTCACCGATGGCGATGCGATCGCCGTCAACGATGTCTTCAAATGACCGACAGTTTCAGATAGTGTCGTGATGACGCCAAGTCAGTCGGCATTCTGTCACTGAAGCATATCACCTTCTGGTGAACATTTGTGGTTATTTCTGTGCCTTGGTGTGATGCAAATGCAGTCATAGTGGGTGGCCTTTTGTTTAGCTGGCTGAAAATTGTTTTACTGATGTCACTCATGCCAGTTGGAAAGAAAATTGCCATTGTTATGGTTGTATTTGGAGTACATGTGTTCGGCTTTAACATCTTTATCTACAGTTATTTTGCTTTTATACATAACTAGTAGTACTTTTAGCTGTGTTTAACTGGCACATTTTTCTAGTTACTGTATTTTTGGCTTTTCTCTAAAGTTCATTCTTTAGGAACTGAAGAAGTATTTTGTAGGCTTGACTCCCAGTTTCAACTGGCACTGAATGACCATAATTATAGCACTAAATAAGTAGATTACAGCTTGCAACCAGACTGTAGTTTTGCCCAGTATTAATTAGCAGAACAGCATAGTTTAATTATGTGAGTTCATCATATACAGGGTGGCCCAAAAATTTGAAAAGAATCTGTTTTTTATGCCTTAACTTCGTCAAATATTAACCAATTTTCAAAATTCTATCACTGTCAGAGTTATGAGAAAATTTATAATAACACTGTCATTAAAGGTCCCACCACACCTTCAGTGTGTCACTACACTACCTTTTGTTTGATAAAAGCACCACAATGCAGCATTCTGCCTTTAAACACAAGACCTGCTTTTTAAAACATTTTGTTTTCTTTTACATTTTTTCTGCCTGTGCATAGTGACATCATCACTGACATCATTGGCATTTGGACAGTGTTTTTTAAAAGTTGTATTTGTTTATAAAAAAAACTGGTGATATGAGACTGGTATGTTTAACTTCTGACAATCGTACTCTGATTTGAAATTTGCGTACTTATACACTGACATTACGCAGGATAGTATAGCGACACAGTTAAGGTGTGGTGGATCTTTAGTGGTAGTGTTATTACAAATTTTCTCCTGGTTCTGGTAGTGAAAGAATTCTAAAAATCTGTTTATATTTGATAAAGTTATAAAGCTTAATAAAAAGGGTGCCATTTTTTGGGCCACTCTGTAGATTGCATATCTAACTGTACAGAAGTTTGCATCTTTATGTATGTATGTAAAAATTCAGCTTTTACAGCGTCGATGTAATTAGATTTGTGTGCTGTTTAATATGCTGGTTTTCCATTGATCTCAGAAATGTATCTTTGTGAGTCATTGACACAGTGTCATCTGTATAGATAGTATTGTAACGTCTGCCATTGAGAGATATTTTAGTATTCAAAATGAGGAAGAAGACAAAAATTACTTGTCGTCAATTACAAGAATTTGAACTTATTTTCAGCTTGTAGAAAATTGAAAGTTAAATAAAATAAAAATTCTACCAAACAGTATGAACTGAAATGACAGTTATTTTCAGCAGAATGAAAAGCAGATTTCTGTGAGCAAATCAAATAGTAAAAAAACAGTATTCAGCGTAAGAATATTATAACATCTATGACAGAAGATACAGACATTAATGCAGCTTACCTGATTATTAATGAGACTATTTCAGACGTTATGCTTTTGCCAACTTGTGTTAGACCTACCAAGGGATTTTAAAGGTGTTTTGTTAAGTGAAGTAGATTTGAACAACAGCTATTTAAAAATAATTAACTTCTGTTTGTGTACCGATAGTTTTCTGAGAAAACTAAAACTGTATGTAATCAGTATACTTTGACCTGTGTCAAAACTAAAGATTACATTAATTTAATAACTAAAATATCTCTGTGGACAGTGTCTTGTGTTGCGTGCGACGAGTTATTTTAGGATTTTATGTAATTCTCGACTTTTATTTTATTGCGAGATGAGAGAAATGCTATTACAGATAATTACACTGCTAAGTCTGCATTGCGTGTCTTGTTCATAAACTGTTTGATGATAACTTCTTGGAAATTGACAATCACATCCAATCTGTATTTGGCTTTGATGCATAGGATGTTGATGATCCTGATATTAATGAATAAAACGAAAGTTGGATGCACCATATGGTCTAGTAATTTGTTATATCATTTTGGCATGATCTGTTAATTCAGTTTATAATACTACGGACACGGTTTCAGTTACAATACATGTTGGGAAGCAGAGTCTTTTTTTATTGCTTTAAATGCTTTATACATTGCTAGCAGTCTCACACAGTCATTGGGACTTAGCAGGGTGATCACTCGTCTGGATGATCTGAAAAGTTGTCAGGGAAACGTTCTTGTTGGGAAATGCAGCTTGTTGTCAACTTCATGTTCGGGAACACCCAAGTAGCCAGGGTGGTGGGCGCAGCTTGCGCCAAGTGAAAAATAGGGGTGAGTTATCGGTGTGTGCAAAATTGCTATCACCAGAAGCGCTGTTTTAGCTCAAAATGCACCGCTAACCGCTTGGACCCATTTGGGAAGCTTACAATGCTCCCACAGACCCTTGACTAAGGGTGCGGGGCCCCGGGAACGAGAAATGGGAGGATGGAATGTGAAGGGGAGGAGAAAAGAGGGAGGGAGGAAAAGGGAAATATAGTAACGACAAGGGTATAAAGGATAGGGAAGGAGAGTGGGGAGAAAGGGGAAGGAGGGAGAATTTTAGCCCAATTTTGATTCTAGATTTAGGGAGACAGAAGCCCCTGCCTACAGTGAATCAGATGGTGCATTTTGATGGTGCGTTGTTTTGCATTTGTAATACTGTTTATATTTTCTTGTTTTACTGTTAAGTCAGGAAGCCTGACCCTTTTGAAAATCACACCATGACGTCACCGTCTGAACAATTCACTGTTAACGTTGAAATAGCTCTGCGGTTAAGGATAAATAGCTCTGCATTGGTTGAGTCAAACAACAGAATTTTGCAGTGAAGAGTGGTCACCCTGTCTCCTATGTACAGTAAAACATATTGCAGAATGTTTATCAACATCTATTGCTAAATGTCCTCTGCTATTAAACTGTGCAATTCAGCTACAGCCAAACATTCACTAATTACGGTAACTCACAGAACTCGTAAATGTAGTAGTTTAACTATTGATAAAGGTAGGCCTAACTTGATCGAAGAACTTAACGTGCGGACGCGGCAAAAGTTGAGTTCTCGATTGATTATGCATTTTACGTTTCAACAAATTTGCTAGGAATAATATTTCGCAAAAGTCACTCGTTACCCTGCATTTACGAAGAGATGATTTTGGTTCGCTGGTATTTTTCACGTTCATCCACGCTGTTTGGTGCTGTTTTCAAACCAGAGATAGCGCATAGCTAACGGGAAACGTGCGACGACAGGTGTTTAACCTTTACAGCATAATTACAGCTGCTGACAGACCCGACGAGAGCCACAGTGGGGCCCGGGAAAAATTATCGCGGGGCCCTATATGGGGTTATGTCTGATGAGCGGACTAGAATACTGAATGCATTCATTCATTCAAAAAATAGTCAGATTTGTTGCAAAATCGTCTCAAAAAACTGAAGTCTGACGAGTGAATTAAGCTCAATTCAGATGATCAGTTCTGCTGTCAAAAATAGCAAATATATTTTTGATCGTTTGCGTGCCCCCAAAACGTCAAGGGGCCTGGAAAAACTTTTCTCTTTCCCGGGTTTACCAACTCTCGACGGGTCTGATTACAGCTGATGATCACTATTTACATTGTAACACGTACGAATCAGTCAATAAATAACACAACAGGTTCTGTGCGTCGAAGTCTCGAACGGCACAGCAGTCTTGCAGTGCGGTAAGAGAAAACACTGACGTAGCCATAAGGGTGCACTGGGAGCATGGGCCCCCTTAGGAGCCTGCTCATTTACTCAAAACAGTGCCAGTAAAAATGCACCAAAACACTACATTTTCACACACAAAAATTGGAAAAATTTCGGACCTTTCCCTTTGTGAGGAAGGGATATCCCTCCCTAGGGACATCAAAAGCTACAGCGGGGCCCGTGGAAACATTCTCGCGGGGCCCCTCTGTTGGGGAGAAAATTTTTGAACTTTTTAGATGGCGCATTCTGGTGTAGTTTATATCGACGACCGGGCTCCCCAAAGGTCGCGGGCCCGGGGTTACTTACCCCCTAGTTCCCCTACCTCCCCCTCTCGACGGGTCTGCTCCTCCCCAAATCCCACTCCCCACCTCCAGATCCTGGCTGCGCCATTGAGGTGAAACGTTGTCGTCACTGTCAGAAGTCGTCGAAAACGGTCGCATTCGAGCTGCCTCGTGCACTGAGACGGCCGTTGACAGTCCGCGTTGATGATGACGTCTTGCCACCGGCAGAACTTGCTGCTTTCAGCTCCTCTTGTAGTTCCGCTAGAGTCGCCTCGTTTTCCACCTCATGATCCTGCATACGCCACGGGACGTTGCAATTTTCCGACATACACTGAAAAAAATTTCCAACAGAATTCCGACAGAAAGCTCAAATTTCCGACATATAGTAGATTACGGGCTGGCAAAAATTCCATTTTCTCATTTTTTCCACGAAAATCGGAGCTTTTCAGTTTCAAATTCTTCGACAAAAAGATTTTCAGACAGCTCTATTCGTGATTTTTACCATTTGTGGTAAACGTAAAAGGCCATGTGCATCCTCGGATTCTGGGTGTGGTTTAACGTACCTTAGTTTGGCCGACAGCCTAGAATTTAGGGAAGCGAGGCAATTGCCCCTATTCACACCCTCGGCAACGACGCCCCTGTCCCCTGTACACGTAAAGGCGGGTACAGAGCGACGTAACTGAACTGAACTGTCGGTTTAGTTTTTGACGAACTGACCAGTGGGCAAGCAGGGCGAGCTGATTGGTCTTTTGGCTGACGGGTACGTGAGCGTATAGTCACGTAGGCCACCGACGCCGTTAGACGGTGCCTACTGTAATGCATTGGTCAGTTCGTCAAAAACGAAACCATGTTAGTTCAATTCAGTTTAGTTATGTCGCTTAATGCTCTGTGAAAAGAAGGTTTTGCAGACCTCGTCATACCACTTCTGCCAGTTCTGCTCTGGATATTCGTGGAAGTTGCGTGCGTCGCCGACGTGTCGGACGCGAGGTACTATTGGCGGCTGCAACACACAAATAATTATCGCTAATGTAGGCCAAGCTTGTGCTTTATAGTTAAGCTATAGATCTGCGGCTTTATATTTGATAGTTTTCCTTACAATTTGCAAGTTTGTGGACAAACGTCCGGCCATCCGCATAGGCCTAACAGCGGCTTCGCTGAATTCGCGCTTGGTTTAGCCTGCACTAACGAAGCCTACTGTATCGCAAACGATATTCAGGCTAATTAACAGTTTTGGATGCTTAGCCTTATCTTAATATATTTCTGTCTGAATATAATCTCGAAACCCGATATTAAACGATTCACCAATACCTCGTCGCAAAGTGTGTTGTGTTCTCAATCATTTTTGGGCTTTCGGTAAGCCTAGAACTGTTCGTTTTCGCGTCAGGTCAAGATAGGCAAACAGACGGATTGCAATTCCTACAGTAGGCCTATATGCGATCCACTGCAGAGATAGATCTGTATTGACGAAGTGCAGATAACAACTTATCGACTGCGATCACCAGCAAAAACCACAAAAAAATTCAACCGACCTCGAGCTTTCGATTATAGACGTCGTCCCAGTTTATCTTGCGAAACCACCGATGACCTTTCACGTCCGACGCTCCGTTCTGTGAACAATGCAATCAACCATGCTAGAAGATTCAACTGTGCTAGAAGAATTATACACTGCAGGTTTCTGCAAGCTCATTCACTACAACTCGTTTTTCTGCTGTTTTTCTGACGTAAATCTAAAGTCGCGTACTGAACTGAACTGAGCTGAACTGACACGGTTTTCTTTTCGACGAACTGACCAATAGGCAAACAGGGCAAGCCCATTGGTCATTGGTTGACGCGTATGTGCCCGTAGTCACGTAGACACCGACGCCGACAGACGGTGCCTACTGTAATGCATTACTGCTTTAGTGCTTGCCCATTGGTCAGTTTGTTAAAAACTAAACCATGTCAGTTGGGTTCAGTTCAATTACGTCGCTCTGTACGCGATTCAAGCATTGGGAGGGGCGAGCTCTGCGCGTTTCCATGACTTTGCTATTTCTCTCTCTGCGCCGACTTTGTGACAAGTTAATATAGACTAAAAATAATAGTAACATTCAATATAATGGCAATAATTCATACAAAACACACTTATTATGAATCTATGGTTTTCATTATCAATAAATTATGCCTTTACTATTTTTCCTCACATTAGGCCTAAGCATTGACAAAACTGTGTATAGAAATTAGAAACCGACCTTCATGTTTCCCAATCTTCTTGTTCGTTCGTGAACGAGCAGCTTTCTTATGAGATCTCTGTCAACAGCAGATTCAGACTGACGTATCATTTTAACGGCGACACGTCAACATTTTAAACTGCCTTGCACTTAACACATATACATACGAATACGAGCTAGGCTACAGCGATACAAAGTTTGTACACAGTTGATGTACGTACCAACGTAATGTAGACTAAGCTAGACATAGGCCTAATAAAAAGCAACGATGACAAAGAATGGTTTCATACAAAATTGTGATGACAAAGTTTGGCAACATTCGTCAGCATTATCATTAACATCTAATTTTGTGCCAGAATAACCACAATTTCAATTACACTAAGAAATGTTAAATTAGTGACAGTGACATCATATTCCTGCGCTTTGGCTACGGTGTGTTATTCGCTAACCTACTGAGTGTATAAAATTTTATGAGATCTATTGCGATCGTCATCATAGACTTTAATTGAATTATTTAATTAAGTACTCGTATTAATACGCAGTGTGGATAAAAACTAAAACATACTTTGCTACAGGGTCTGTGTACTTTGGCCAGGTGATCTTTCCGTCGAGTATTCTGTCGTAGATTTTGAACGGATCGTCGTCAAAGTACGGAGGATAACTAAATTAACACAAAGCAATTCCACACTGACTTATCCATAGCCAATAGTCTTTTTATAATCTACAAAGTAACTAAGTCAGCCAAAAATGTATGCTTCCAACTTTTGCAAGTATCTTTACCAAATACAGCATGCCCTTTTCGAATTTTTTCGGACACATTTTGTGGAAAATCTGCAAAAACGTAATCGTTAAATATTTCAACCCACTTTAACTGTGTCGCTACTCTACTTTGTGATGAGTATTTGCATACGAATTCATTTACGTTAAAGTGATTCTGGAAGATTTACGTTTCACAAGGTAGCGTAGCCACGCAGTTGAGCTTTAATGAGATATTTAATAACCTCCTTATTGCAAATTTCAAGCAGAATGCAGCAGTAAAAAACTTAAAATTGGTTAACAGGGGCTTAGGCTATCTGGCAAATATAGGCCTATGTCACCACCGAGAATAATTTGTTCACGCTGATGTACTAAGTTTACTCGCAAACAGACAGTGGATGTAAAGCTGTGATCGCTCGACTAATTAGCTAACAGTGCGCCCTGGTTCTTTCTGAGACTTTAGCGCTTTATAAATCATTTACTTACTTACTTACTTACTGCGTGATCTAAAGTCATGGTCAAACTTGCAAAGCGCAGAATATGTTTTCTTTAGCATTAACGATCTTCTTCCAAAGTGTGTACGTTTTTGATTAGAAAATGCAAGATTTGTGCAAAATTTTCTTTTATTTCAGATGTAACCATCACGGCATAAAACTGCTGTAACGACGGAAAATGTTGCAATATGCTGAGTTGCAAAAAAATCGAAAGTTTTGTCTATGCTATGTCGATTTACAATAAGTCAGATAAGCCAATACAACGTACAGTAGGAATCCATATGAAATGTCAGCTGTGCGACCGAGCAAAATGTCACCTTAGAACACTGTAGGGGCAATAACGTCGTGGCAAAAAGTCAATAGCATTATTGCTCCCCACCTAAATAGGCCTGTTAGCCTGTCGGAAAAGTTTTTTTAGTCCAAAAATAATTTCCAAAAATACAAAATTTTGGACTAAAGATCCCTTATTTTGGAAAATTTATAAACAAAATTGAAATTTTGAGCACTCACAAGAGGACCACAATTTTCTATCGGAAATTTGCAGCGATCAGTCGAAAAACTGCAACTTTCTCCCTTCCCCTACTTTTTTTAACCACGATGCCATTAAGTAAAAGTGCTAGAGAAAAATCAAGCTTTAGTTTATCTATATATATATATACGTATATGTTTAGCCGGACGATAAAAACTTAAGCAAAATTTGCAAACTTTGTACCCGTGAACGACGACAACAAAAAAAGTGGACTAGGCCTATGTGTGTCACTGTTAATTAGCAACATATTGATGCGAAAATCCGCATTCAAAACTCCAAATGGATCTATGGAAACAATGACGAAACAATGTTGGGGTCATTTTATCAAAACATCTTGTAGATTAAAACGACGCTTGCTTTTTGATTTCAATTTGGCTTTATGTTAAGACAGAAATCCAGTAAATGTCGTTTATATCTTGCCACAACTAAGACTATCAGTAGGCCTAAGCCTAAATGATAAAAAGAAGAAAGATAAAAGAGAAAAGAATGTTTAAAGAACAAAATAGGCTCAATGTTCACATCGACCCGACCAGTGGCGTATTTAGGATTTTGCAAAGGGGGGCCATGGCGAGCGCGCAGAGCGCGAGCCTATAACGGGGGTCTGGGGGCGGAGCCCCCAGCGGGGTCCAGGGGCAGAGCCCCTGGTCGAGGGTCAGGGGGGCAAAGCACCCCTGAAGCTGAGACATTTTTGCTTTTGAACGTTCAATGGAAGCCGCAAATTCGCCCATGTTTTTCTGAAATTTGCTGGAAAACGGCAAAAAACGCACTTTTTCATATAAAGTCGCCAGTAAAAAAATTTTCATGGTCTGGCCAAAGGAGGGGGCCATCGCACCATGCCCCCCTAAATACGCCACTGGATCCGACGACTATAAGTAGGCAACTGTAAAGGCTAGTACGGAGCGACGTTAATGAACTGAATTGAACTGACACTGTTTAGTTCTTGACGAACTAACCAATGGGCAAGCAAAGCGATGCCTATTGTAATGCATTACTGCTTGCCCGTTAGCCAGTTCATAAAAAAAACTAAACAATGCCAGTTCAGTTCAGTTACGTCGCTCTGTACTCGCCTTAAATCTGCGTTGGCTGTTAGAAGGAACGTTAGCAGTGCTGCAGTAGTGAGGCCTTGCAAACAACAATTGCCTGCCGAGAAGCCGCCAACAGACGTCATCAATCTGCGCTGAAGCCGAGTAGCCAACACCGTCAGTGAGTGACTAATAAGATGCACATGTTCTCTAGCAAAGCACCTGCCCGTCCGGCTAGACATAGCAAGACTGATAACGCAAAGGGCAAATGCCGATTCGAGCCCCTACCACAACAAACCTATAAATGTACAGAGAGGCCATTTAAATTAAACGTTTCTACTGCAGACTGCACGTTTCTATCACAAAAGAAGTGGTTATTCGATAATTGTGTTATTCAATAATTGTTTTAAATAATTTTCGCCAATTCAGTTCATTTTTTACGTACCCGACGAGCATCTCGAATATGAGAATGCCAAGAGCCCACCAGTCGACGGCCTTGTTGTGACCCTTGTTCTGAATGATCTCCGGAGCAAGATATTCGGGCGTACCACACAGCGTCCACGTTCTATACGCATCAATCATTGTCGTCGTTATCAAGAACTTTGTCTTCGAGGTTAAGGTCAAAGCCAAGGACTTACAAAAAAGCGAGGACAAGACAAGAACTTGGGACCAAGTTCAAGGCTAAAGAACCAAAAGCCAAAACCAATCACATCCATAAGGCGCTACCATAACGACAATTAGCATCACGGGTTTCGGTAATGTCAAAAGCTAATGTTTGTTATGGCCGAGGACTATCTCAAGGCCAAGACCAAGGCCAAGGACTTAAAATCAATGACAAGGCCACTGTTCTTTGTCCTCGAGGCGCCTCGAGAACGAGGACAAAATAATCCTCGAAGACACAATTATTGGAATCAATGCACAATCACAGAGCAGAAACGCAGCCTAACGCTTATATAGCGTCTTTCGTTCACACGTTCCTTGGCTCTGATCTCTGTATTTGCCGACTGCCGAAGATAATAAGCGGTTAATATAATAACACCGGTTGTATGGCATTTAAAAGCTGCGTTTTGGATGGCCTAACAACCATGAACAAGTTTAGTGCGCCACAGATAAATATATTATAAATATGCTAATGATAATAATACTTTTAATAGTTTTAATACTTTTAGCTAATAGTTTTAATTTCTGTTTGACGGCAGACAGAAAATTCGAAAGTGTTTTGTTTTGTTGTATTGATGCAATATACTAGTAAATTTGTTTTTCGTGCTTCGGTATAAAGTATCTAATTATCCGTAACGCACTAAACTTGTTCATGGTTGTTAGGCCATCCAAAATGCAGCTTTGATTTCTGAAGGTCAAAGAAAAGCACAGCAAAAAAGTCGGTGCTTTCCTGTAGTAATAATAAACTAAACGCATTGGCCGCGATCAAAGAAGTTTCTCTACGCCGAGCCCAATTATTACTTGAATGGGTATAACTGTCTGCAGACAGGTAAACTACTCGTATCTCGGTATAACCAACCGTCCAAATTAATTCAGCCTCCATTCCTCCGGGGCAGGTAAGTCTAAATCGAGTACTGGCCTACCTGGCTGGAGTAAAGAAGGGCCGCGTGCACCCGTGTTAAGTGGCTGGTAACACTGTTTGATTCCATATGGTCTAGGTGACTCTCCGCCGGTCTCCGGAGCTCTGAGGTGGGTTCCCATAAAGTGCCACATACGGTTTTAACTCAACACTTATATCGCAAAAGTTTGTACTAGGCCTATGCAGAAATGTTGATACAAAAAACGTGTCTGACGTAAATTCAGCCGCCGCATTCAGGCAGTGGTGTAACCAGAAATGTGAATTGATGGGCCTCGCTCGTCTCCCCATCCTTTCCACTCCCATTTTCTTCCTTTTTATCTCCTTCCCTTTTTTTCGCTTTTTCCTTTGCTCCTCTTTCTCTTTTCATTTTCCTGCCTTTAAAAGTAAAACTTCTAAATACCAGCTTTAGAGTTTGAGGGAGCGTTATAAGCTCCCCCAGCGGGGCCTGAGGCAGAACCCCAGCTGAAATTGAATTTGGTGTAATTGTAACCTTTGAATATGAGATGTGGTGGCAACAATTTTAATTATTTTTTTAAGTCCAAAAATTTCAGATTAAGGGCTTAAGTCTCTTAATTGCCTCCTTGTCTACGCCATACAGGGTGGGCCAAAAAATGGCACAGTGTTTTGTATACCTTATAACTTCACCAAATATTAACCGATTTTTAAAATTCTTTTACTGTCAGAACCAGGAGACAATTTGTAATGAAACTGTCACTACAGATCCCACCACACCTCAAATGTGTCACTACACTACATCGTGAAATATTAGATGACGCACTCAAGCCTGTAACGCCACTGCCCGGTTGCGTGATCAACGTTAATCGAGCCTGGCATGTGGCCCCCAAACAACCCAGACTTAAATTCAGTTGATTATGCTGTTCGGGACGCCTTTCAACAGAGGGCCTATCAATGTTGACCATTCACGACAGTCAATTAGCTAAAAAAAATTGTCGCTGAGTGGGCCAAAGTGCCGCAGCGTTTAGTTGATCGCGTGATTGGTCAGTGGCGTCGCCGGTTTCGATGCGTCGTCCAGCAGCAAGGCGGACACATTGGAAATTTGATGTGAAAACTGTAAAGATGTGATTTTTAGACAATAACTGAGACAACAAGCGCG